>Ga0210394_10008196_pt1 | contig 10824 bp, 8 predicted proteins | sample IncBWC12MmetaG_FD_160121 | JGI IMG/M metagenome (GOLD analysis project Ga0210394, IMG submission 160121) | Forest soil microbial communities from Barre Woods Harvard Forest LTER site, Petersham, Massachusetts, United States - Inc-BW-C-12-M | ecosystem: Environmental > Terrestrial > Soil >... | reverse complement strand
CCCGTGCGCCTGTTCGAGGGTATTGAATCGCCCCTCAAGAATTGGAAGCCCGGCCAAATCGATTTCACGATCGTCCGCGAAAACAACGAAGGGGAATATTCGAACATTGGCGGACGGCTCTACGAAGGCACCGAAGACGAAATGGCGGTGCAGCAAACCGTGTTCACGCGTCGCGGCGTGAATCGCGTGCTTCGTTTCGCATTTGAATTGGCTCGCAAGCGCAACAAACATCTGACCTCCGCGACCAAGTCCAACGGGATCATCCACACCATGCCCTTCTGGGACGAGTGTTTTCGGACTCTGGCTGCTGAATATCCGGATATCCGCACGGATCAGTATCACATCGACATTCTCACCGCCCACTTTGTTCGGCATCCCGATTGGTTCGATGTGGTCGTGGGCTCCAATCTTTTTGGCGATATTTTGTCCGACCTTGGCCCGGCCGTCGTCGGCTCGATCGGCATCGCTCCGTCCGCGAATCTCAATCCGGAAAACGAGTTCCCCTCGATGTTTGAGCCAGTCCATGGCTCCGCCCCTGACATTGCGGGGAAAGGCATTGCCAACCCCATCGGCCAAATTTGGTCGGGCGCCATGATGCTTCGCCATCTCGGCGCTCCGCAGGCGGCCGATGCCATCGAGGCCGCGATCGCCGCAATCCTGGCCACGTCAAAAGTTCGCACACCGGACATCGGCGGAAGCGCCTCAACTCGGGAATTGGGCGAAGCGATTGCCCGGCAGGTGAGCGCAACCTAGCCTGGTTGTCTCGTTGAAGAATGTGAGCACTTCGAGAAGCTACGGAGCGACAGCGCGGATTCACATGAAGCACAAACGCAATGAGTCTCCGGCCTGTGATTCGCTGGTCCTCACTCGCCGCAATCTTCTCGAATGGGCGGGCTTGGCCGCAACCATCGCGGCGCTTCCTTCGCTGGCCACAGGCGCTCTTTCATCACGTTGGCAATCTCCGCCGGCAAAATCCGCCGCGTCCGTGATGAATCCTCTAAGCACGTACATGAGCGAAGCGGCTACCCATGCGCTCCCCGACGAAGTCACCGAAAAGGCCAAGCACCACATCCTGGACACTCTGGCAGCCATGATTTCCGGTTCTAATTTGCTTCCCGGCCGGCGCGCCCTTGAATTCGCGCGCGAATATGGCGGCAAGGAAATATCCACGGTGGTCGCCTCCAACGTGCTGTGTGGTGCAATCGAGGCTGCGCTAACCAATGGCATGCTCGCTCACGCCGACGAAACCGACGATTCCCACTCTCCGTCGCAATCTCATCCAGGTTGTGCCGTTGTTCCCGCCGCGCTTGCGGCCGGCGAACAGTTCCATGTCAGCGGTTTGCATTTCCTCCGCGCCGTCGCGCTCGGTTATGACATCGGCACGCGAGTCACCATGACTCTCGGTGGACAACAATTCGAAGCCGAGAGCCATTGGAGCACGCACAGCATCGCTCCACTTTTTGGCGCCGCAGCCGCTGCCAGTTGCACCGCCAGTCTCAACGCGCAGCAGATGCGCTGGATGCTGGGCTATACCGCGCAGCAGTCGTCAGGACTCGGCTCCTGGAATCGCGACACCGAGCACATCCAAAAAGCTTTTCTTTTTGGAGGCATGAACGCGCGGAACGGTGTCACTTCCGCGCTGCTTGTCAAATCCGGCTGGACCGGTCTCGATGATGTTTTTTCCGGAAAAGATAATTTCTTCCAAGCCTACAACCCGAACGCCGATCCGTCCGGTTTGATCGACAAACTGGGTGAACGTTTTGAAGTCACCAGGACCAACATCAAGAAGTGGCCCGTGGGTTCGCCCATCCAGGCCGCGCTTGACTCCCTGGAGATTCTTCGCAAGGATCATCCCTTCGACGCCGCTCAAGTGCAACGGGTGGATGTCCGCCTGGCAACCGACGAAGCAGCCATCGTCAATAATCGCGAGATCCCGGATATCTGCGTCCAACACATGCTGGCAGTCGCTCTGCTCGACAAGACCGTTACCTTCGCATCCGCTCACGACGTCGCGCGAATGAAGGATCCGGCCGTATTACACGAGCGCGCGAAAATCAACCTGATACCCGACGTCGAACTGGAGCGCCTCATGCCCCTGCGCGTGGCTATCCTGGAGGTGACGCTGGTCGATAGCACTCGCCTCTCCCATCGAGTCGACAATGTTCGCGGTACACCAGAAAACCCGATGACTCGCGAGGAAGTCGTCGCCAAGGCTCGCGACCTCATCGTCCCTGTTCTTGGTGAGCAGAAGTGCGCGGGCCTCATCGGCAAGATACTTGCCCTACAAAGTGTCGGCGATATTCGTGAACTGCGCCCGCTCCTCCAGCTCAAATGACCGCTACCAGTCCCAATTACAGGTGAACTTGTGAAAATTGTCGACATCCGTGAAACCGTTGTGCCGATCAAGTCGCCAATTCGCAACGCCTTCATTGATTTCAGCCAAATGACCGTCAGCGTGCTGGCCTTAGTCACCGACGTGATCCGTGATGGCAAGCCGGTCGTTGGCTTCGGATTTAATTCCAACGGCCGCTATGCGCCACGTGGGCTTTTGCGCGATCGCTTTATCCCGCGTCTGAGAGCCGCGGATTCTCAGGCGTTGCTGGATGACACCCAAGACAATCTCGACCCCGGCCGATTTTGGGATGTGGTCATGCGCAATGAGAAACCCGGTGGTCACGGTGAGCGCTCCGTCGCCGTCGGTGTCTTGGACATGGCCGTTTGGGATGCCACCGCAAAGATCGCTGGCGTTCCTCTCTACAAATTTCTGGCTGATCGCTATCGCGGTGGAAAAATTGACTCCAAGGTTTTCGTTTATGCCGCCGGCGGCTACTACTATCCGGGGAAGGATTTGACTGCGCTGCAGAACGAAATGTCCGGTTACCTCGATCTGGGTTATTCCGTCGTGAAAATGAAAATCGGCGGAGCGCCGCTTTCGGAAGACTTGCAACGCATCGAAGCGGTGTTGAAGATCCTAAAGACTTCGGATCAACTCGCGGTCGACGCCAACGGCCGCTTTGATCTGGACACGGCTGTAGCCTACGCCAAGGCCCTTGCTCCCTACGGACTGCGCTGGTACGAAGAAGCCGGCGATCCGCTGGACTACGAACTTCAGGCCAAACTTGCGCCGGAGTATCCGGGGCCGATGGCCACCGGCGAAAATTTGTTTTCGCTACAAGACGCGCGCAATCTGATCCGCTACGCGGGTCTGCGTTGCGATCGCGATGTGCTGCAATTTGATTGCGCCCTCAGCTACGGGCTGGTCGAATATCTGCGCATCCTCGACATGCTGAAGGACCACGGTTGGTCGCCAACGCGTTGTATTCCTCATGGTGGCCACCAAATGTCCCTGAATATCGCTGCGGGGTTGGGCCTCGGAGGAAATGAGTCCTACCCTGGAATCTTCCAGCCATTCGGCGGCTTCGCCGACGGCATTCCCGTGGAAAACAGTTATGTCGGTCTTCCGGATATTCCCGGGATTGGATTCGAAGGCAAGAACGAATTGTTTCGCGTGATGAAGGCTTTGGTTGAACATTGAACGCGGGGGCGGCAGCGCCCAACGAGCGAGGATAAGAATGAGCCGTGAAGCCAAAGGTGCAGACAAGGCGAATTGTCGAGGACAAATGACCCGTCGAAACCTTATCAAGCTAGGTGGCGTATCCGGGTTGCTCGGCGCAATCTCTCCCAATCTCGCGAGGGCCACTGCATTTCTGTCTTCGGACGAGACCCCTCACAACATCAGCCCCATCATGGAAAAGCTCAGCGCCTACATGAGTGCGGCCGCCACTCGTGCGCTGCCTGAAGAGGTCGTCGAGAAAACCAAGCAACACATCCTGGATACTTTTGCCGCCATGATTTCCGGCTCGGGCCTTCCTCCGGGACACGCAGCGTTGGAGTTCGCCCGTGACTACGGAGGAAAGCAAGTCGCTACCGTCGTAGCCTCCAAAATAGTCTGCGGTCCCATCGAAGCCGCTTTCGCGAATGGCGTGCTCGCGCACTCTGACGAAACCGACGATTCACACGGCCCGTCCCGCTCGCATCCAGGCGTTTCCACAGTTCCCGCCGCTTTCGCTGCCGGCGAGCAATATGCCATCTCCGGTACGCAGTTCCTTCGGTCGGTCACTCTCGGGTATGACATCGGAACGCGCGTAACGATGAGCCTGGGTGGCCCGGCCTATCAGGCCGCAACGCATCGCAGCACCCATGGGACTGCCGCGTGCTTCTGTGCGGGCGCCGCGGCTGGATGCGCTGCAAGCCTTAGCGCAGAGCAGATGCGCTTGATTCTCGATTACACTGCGCAACAAACCTCCGGAATTGGGGCGTGGTCTCGCGACGCCGAGCATATGGAGAAGGCATTCCTCTTTGCTGGTAAACCTGCTTCTGTCGCCGTCCTCGCCGCTTCCCTCATTCGTTCTGGTTGGAGCGGTGTTCAGGACGTTCTATCAGGATCCGATAATTTCTTCGAAGCTTTCGCGCCTCGCGAAAATGGCGCCATCAAAGCCGACCCGTCCGTTCTCGTCGATAAACTGGGCGAGCGCTACGAGATTACCCGTACTAACATCAAGAAATGGACAGTGGGCTCTCCAATTCAGGCGCCGCTGGATGCACTCGCCGGATTCTTCGCGCAGCGCTCATTTTCGGCAGACGATGTGAAGACGGTTGTTGTCCGTGTCGCCACCGATGAGGCCAACACCGTCAGCAATCGCGATATCCCGGACATCTGCATGGAACATATGGTCGCGGTCATGCTCCTCGATAAAACCGTGTCGTTTCGCTCTGTCCACGATAAAGCTCGCATGAAGGATCCAGCCGTTCTCCGTCAGCGCGCCAAAGTGCAAGTCCTCGCCGATCCACGCATCGACGCCCGACGTCCACGCCGCGAAGCAATCGTCGAGTTGACACTGAACGACGGCACCGAACTGACTCAGTGGGTGAAGGACGTTCGCGGTACCGCGGACAATCCTATGACCCGAGACGAAGTGGTCGAAAAAGCTCGCGACCTCATCGCCCCCGTTCTCGGAGCTGAAACTTGCTTGGCACTAATCAATAAATTGCTCGCGATCGAGACTCTGCGGGATATCCGCGAACTGCGCCCCGTTCTTCAGAGGAGCTAACCCCTGGTTACCGCCAACAACGAAACTTCTCTGCCACTGCGCAAGAAGCCGTTCTACATGGGCCTCTCCTTCCAAGTGCTGGTGGGAGTTGCTATTGCTGTAATCCTCGGCTATGTGAGTCCCACCACCGCCGTCAGCATGAAGCCGCTCGGCGATGCCTTCATCCGCCTGATTACCATGATCATCACCCTGGTGATTTTCTGCACTCTGGTTACCGGTATCGCCGGCATGGACGACATGAAAAAAGTCGGGCGCGTTGGCGGAAAAGCGCTGCTGTACTTCGAAGTATTCTCCACGCTCGCGCTGCTCATCGGTCTGGTGGTTGGCAATGTGGTGCGCCCCGGCAGCGGCTTCAACGTCGATCCCAGCACGCTGGACGCCAATGCCGTGGCGCAGTATGCGGGTCAGGCCAAAGCGCAAAGTGTCACGGAATTCCTCGCGCACATTATTCCCAACACCATTGTTGACGCTTTTGCTCGCGGCGACATCCTGCAGGTTTTGCTGGTCTCGCTGCTTTTCGGTTTCGCGTTGTCCATCGCTGGCCCGCGTTGCAAACCCCTCGTCGACCTCCTCGAAGGATTCACGCAAGCGGTCTTCGGTGTGGTGGCCATACTCATGCGCTGCGCGCCCATCGGCGCGTTTGGGGCCATGGCGTTTACCATCGGCAAGTACGGGCTGGCTTCCTTGGGTCCGCTCGCCAAACTAACGGCTGCGCTTTACCTAACGTCCATTTTCTTCGTTCTGGTGATTCTGGGAATTATTGCGCGCTTCGCGGGCTTTTCCATCCTGCGCTTCCTGTGGTTTCTTCGTGAAGAAATTCTCCTGGTGCTGGCCACCAGCTCCTCTGAACCCGCGCTGCCGAATCTCATGGCCAAACTCGAAAGGCTGGGCTGCTCCAAAGCCTTGGTCGGCCTGGTGGTCCCGACCGGCTATACCTTCAACGCCGACGGCACCAGTCTGTACATGACCCTCGCCGCGCTCTTCGTTGCGCAGGCAACGAACACGCACCTGACCATCTTCCAGCAACTCACTATTCTCGGCGTCGCCCTTCTCACCTCCAAAGGTGCAAGCGGTGTGCAAGGCGCTGCCTTCATCGCGCTGGTCGCCACCATGATGGTCATTCCCACGATTCCGGTGGCGGGAATGGCTCTGATTCTCGGCATCGATCGCTTCCTGAGTATGTGCCGCGCCGTCGTCAACATGATTGGCAACGCCGTCGCTACTCTGGTGATCGCCCGCTGGGAAAATGAACTCGATCGAAACGCTCTGCAATTCCATTTGCGCGGGGTCGCGGACCCATCGGAACATTCCGCCACAAGCTGACACCTTTCAACGTTGTACATCTCTAGTTCCGGGGGAGACAAAATGCAACCGTCGATGAAAATTTGCACGCTGATATTCGCTCTTTGCGTAATAGCTCTGAAGGCGCAGGAAAGACCGCCGCTGAAATTGATTGCTACCACACCGATGCCCGGCTTCACGGGCGATTTCGATCACTTTGGACTCGACCTCAAAGGCAATCGTTTATTCCTCGCGTCCGAGGATCAAAAGACCGTGGAGGTGTTTGACCTTCGGACCGGGCAGCGGATTCACAGTATCGGCGGTTTCGGCCAACCGCTAACGATGGCCTTTCTGCCTGAGTCCAACCGTCTTATCGTCACCGACGGAGGTGACACCGATGCCGTCGAACTGGTGGATTGTGAGAAGTACAAGATCATAGACGCCATAAAACTAGGTCCGGGCGTGGATCACGGTGTATACAATCCTCTAAACAAATATTTTTATGTCGAGAAAGGCGGCGGACCAGACGGCAAGTCACATGTACTCACGATTATTGACACGCAGTCCTTTACACGAGTCGGCGAGGTTCCCGGGCTTCCTGGAAATTCCCACGAGGGCATGGTGATCGACCGTGAAGGGAAAAGACTCTACGTTAACCTCACGGGCACGGATGAAGTTGGGGTCATTGATCTAGAGACGCGTCAGCTGATCGCTCGATGGCCCTTGCCGGACGTACATGTCGCTCACGCGATAGCTCTTGACGAACCTAACCATCGACTGTTTACCGCTACGCGTAAACCGCCGCAGTTCATAGTTCTTGATATCGACACCGGAAAAGTGGTGACCACTCTTCCGTGCGTGGGCGTGAACAGCGATATGTCGTTCGATGTCGCGCGCAAACGAATCTACGTCACAGGAAGTGAGACCGCGTCTGTTTTTGAACAGCGCGATGCGGATCACTACGTTCACATCGCCGAAGTGCCGACAGCCTACCGGGCCAAATCATCCATTTTTGTCCCGGAACTGAATCGCCTCTATATCGCCGCTTCCGGCAAAGGCAAACCTGACGCAAAGTTGCAGTTGCTAATCTACGAAGTTCAGTGATCTCCCGAACCGTAGCGAAAACCAGAAAGCAGGCTCTAACCGGCGAGTTGCTGCCTCAATCGGAGCTGCCCGGCCATTCCCACAAACACGCGTTACGCACTTTTGCTGAGAGTACACTCAAAGCAGGAATCTGAATGGCGGAGAGGGTGGGATTCGAACCCACGGTACGGTTTCCCGTACGCTCGCTTTCGAGGCGAGTACTTTCAACCGCTCAGTCACCTCTCCGCGGTCATGTTCCCTCATTGTAGCAAAGCCATTCCCCAAGCCGCTATTCGTCGCACGCCTTGCCGCTACTTTGTCTTCGGGGTCTTTATGCGTTCGATTTCTTCGCCCATTCGCTCAGCGCCGCGCCGCGAAAAACGCCTGTAGCACCGCACTCGATTCTTCCGCAAACACGCCCGCCGTGACATTCACCTGATGATTCATCTTCGGGCTGGTCAGCAACTCAAACGAGGAACGAAACGCCCCGCCCTTGGGATCATCCGCCGCGTACACCACGCGCGGCACGCGCGCCTGAACAATCGCGCCCGCGCACATCGCGCAAGGTTCCAGCGTCACGTACAGTACCGTTTCCGCCAGCCGGTAATTTCCCAGAAAACGCGCACCCTCCCGCAGCACCACCATCTCCGCGTGCGCCGTTGGATCGGTATCCCGAATCGTGCGGTTCCCCGCGCGCGCCACGATGCTGCCGTTAAGGACCAGCAGTGCGCCGATCGGGACTTCACCCGCATCCGCGGCCGCGCGTGCCTCATCCAACGCAAGTTGCATGTATTGCCGGTCGTAATCTATCACCGCAAAAGAATATCACGCGTTCGTCCGTAGTCTTGACAACCGCCCGGCCTCCAAACAGACTAACCTCCATGAAAAATCTGCGGGTGCAACATTTCCCGTTTCATTTCCACACATCCCGCCAGATGTCGCGATATACTCGATAAAGAAAAATGGAAATCCGCAGAGATCCTGTCACGCAAAGTTGGGTTGTAGGTGGCCAGCGCGAACGTCCCGAAGAAGGTGACGGCCCCTGCCCATTCGATCCCGATTCCGTTGAAGCCGCAAAGACCATTCTCGCCTGGCCATCCGAAGGCCCCTGGCAAGTTCGCGTAATCCCGCATCCTGACCCTCTTTATCGGGTGGAAAATGATCCTGGCCGCGCCGCCGAGGGTATCTACGACAAGATGGGCCCGCTAGGCGCGCATGAAGTCGTCATCGAGACGCCCCAACACGATAAACGATTCTCGCAACTCAGCGATGAAGAGATTGATCGCGTTCTAGGTATCTGGGCTTCCCGTATTGCCGACCTGAAAAAAGACCCGCGCTTCAAATACGTCAGTGTCTTCAAGAATCAAGGCGCTCTCGCTGGCGAAGAATGGGTTCATTCGCATTCCGAAGTTACCGCGACAATCTTCGTGCCTCGCCGTATCAAGTACGAACTCAGCGCAGCGCACGATTGGTTCAAGGAGCGCGAGCGCTGCGTCTTCTGCGACATCGTCCGCCAGGAAGAAAAACAGGGCAAACGCATCGTCGACGTCCAGGGCGACTATTACGCTTTCTGTCCTTATGCGTCCCGGGTTCCCTTCGAAGTTTGGGTCATGCATCGCCGCCACAACCACCTGTTTGAACAACCCCGTCCGGGCTCCAATCGCCGCCATCTCGGCGCTCTCCTGGGACGTGTTCTTCGCCGTCTGGAGAAAGTCGCGCCCGCGTATCATCTTGTCGTTCACACTTCGCCGAATACCCGTAACAAAAAAGGTGAATTGGCGGGCTACTGGAAAACGCTCGCCGACGATTACCACTGGCACATCGAAATCATGCCCATTCTCGAACGCCGCAGTAAGTCCTACAGCATCAAGGAAGTCTATTTCAATTCGTTTCTCCCCGAACAAGCTGCGGAACAATTGCGCGCTATCGATTCCAACTCATGACCACCAGGCTCCGCCCGAAACGCCCGCGCATCAGTCGTGGGCAACTCGGTGGGATCCTGGTCAACCTCGTTGTGCTTTTGGCTCTCGCAATTTTCTTTCTGGTTCTTTACTTCGCGCGCCATCCCATCATGCGATTCACGGCGGAAACCTGGGTTATCGATGAACCCGCCGCGCACGCCGATGCCATCCTGGTGCTCGGTGACGACAATTTCTACGCAGACCGTGCCACGCATGCCGCCGAACTATTTCGCCACGGCGTCGCACCCGTAATTGTCGCCAGCGGTCGCAGACTTCGCCCCAATGCGGGAATTGTCGAGTTGATGGAGCACGACTTAACCGAACGCGGCGTACCGAAAGACAAGATCATCCCGTGCGTTCACGATGCGGATAACACCCGGGAAGAAGCCGTCGCGCTTGCTCGTTTGGCCATCGCCCAACACTGGAAGAGCGTCATCATTGTCACTTCCAACTATCACACCCGCCGTGCTCGCTATATTTTCTCGCGTGTTTTTCCTCCCTCCATCGCCATCAGCGTCGCCGGTGCAAGAGACGGCGATTTCGACCCGGAAAAATGGTGGGAGAGTCGCAAATCCGTCAAATTGTTCAGCAGGGAAGTGCTCGGTTTGGCTGTTTCAATGTGGGAATTGCGAGGCAAAAACGCGGGTCAGTCCGGTCAAATTGCCATTACTCCAATCTTCCGTTCCGATTACGCGAGAGTGGACCAAAACGGCACAATTCCGCGCCAAAATACTTGTCTTTCCCTTTACTTCACATGAGTACTATACTATCTTCAAGATTCTGAGTCGCAGTGGCCGCCCGGCCCTGCTCCGACGGCTTCGAAAACTGCACAGAAATGTTGAGGTATGCCTATGTGGCGTAAAGAAGATGGGAAACCATCGGCCGCTCCAGAGATTTCCACAGGTTTTGGAAGTCCCGCAACTCCTTTGTCTGCTTCCGGCAGCGCAAAGGATGCTCCACCCAGCTTCCCTGTCTCTTCTAAAGCCACGGCCTGCGTTAGCCAGGGTATCAAGATCAAGGGTGAAGTGAACGGCGACGAGGACCTGTTCGTCGACGGCCAGATCGAGGGCAAAATTACCCTCGGCAAAGCGGTGATGACCATCGGCCCGAACGCCAACATCAAGGCTGACGTAACCGCGCGTGAAGTGGTGGTCCGCGGCCGTGTGCAGGGAAAATTGACCGGCGCCGAACGCATCCAGATCTGGCATACCGCTCGCATCAACGGCGACCTGAAAGCTGATCGGATCGCCATCGAAGAAGGCGCGGAACTTCATGGGAATATCGAAGTCGGCAAATTGACCAACGGTGCTTTTGATATGCCCGCGAGACCTGCTTCCAAGGCCGCGGATGCAAGAAATCTCTCTTCCCCTGTGCAGCCAGCGAAGTCT
>Ga0210394_10008194_pt1 | contig 10824 bp, 8 predicted proteins | sample IncBWC12MmetaG_FD_160121 | JGI IMG/M metagenome (GOLD analysis project Ga0210394, IMG submission 160121) | Forest soil microbial communities from Barre Woods Harvard Forest LTER site, Petersham, Massachusetts, United States - Inc-BW-C-12-M | ecosystem: Environmental > Terrestrial > Soil >... | reverse complement strand
TGCGCGAAGATAAAGACAAAGCCTTCCTGATCCATTTCGATCGCGAGGTGGAACTTCTCCAGGATTTGACGGCATCGCGCGAAAAACTTCGCGCCGGTCTCGAGCAGCTCGATACTCCGTCATTCTCAAATACGAGCGCAGGCAGCGGAGGCGGCGGAAGCGGCGGAGGAGGCTCAGGGCGTGGCCACAGCCACGGCGGCGGGGGCACGTTGCTCTATGACTCCATCTATCTCGCCGCGAATGAACTGATGAAGAAGCAGCAAGGACGCAAAGCTCTCATCATCCTCACCGACGGAGTTGACCAAGGCAGCAAAGAGTCTTTGAACACCGCGATTGCCTCCGCGCAGCGCGCCGACACGGCGGTTTACTCGATCTTATTTGCGGACGAGGATGCTTATCGCTACGGTGGCCGCGGCGGTTATGGAGGCCACGGCGGTTACGGCGGTGGAGGAAGAGGCGGCGGAGGCCGTTATCCGCAGCAAGACCATCCTGACGGCAAGAAAGTGCTCGAACGAATCTCCAAGGAGACCGGCGGTCAGCTTTTCGAAGTGAAAAAGAAGCTTCCCATCGAACAAATCTACACACAAATCGAAGAAGAACTGCGAAACCAATACAGCCTGGCCTACACACCCGATCGTCCCGGCGACGATTCGACGTATCACCTGATCCACGTCACGGTGAGCCAGAAAGATCTGATCGTACGGGCCCGCGAAGGCTATTACTCCGGTCCTTAGCGCGCTGCCCAGCGCATCTCTACCTGCGTTCTGGAAGGCCTCGCACCAGCAAGACAAATCCATTCGTTCCAGCTCGCCGGTCCTTCGAAATTTCCTGATATTCCGGCGAGTCGGCCAACTCGCGAAAATCCGCTTCGCTCGCGAACGAAAGCATCACCACCTTATCCCGGTCCCATTTACCTTCGACCACCACCGGATGCTCGTCTGCCGCTAGCACCGTTCCCTTATAACGATTCATCACACCCATAAACTGCGCCTGACATCGCCCATACACCGCTCGATCCGTAATCGAGAACATCGCAATCGCGTAGACAGCCATTGTCTTCCCCTGTCAATGTGCAGCTTCGCACTGCATCGTTTTCCCAGTCTTCACGCGAAATGTTCTACGCCATGCGAGCAAACAAAAAAGGGACCCTATTTGCGGGCCCCTTTTTGCATTGTTTGGACGGAACAGCGCTACTTATTCACTTCGTAGTTTGCGCGTTAGTTGCTTCCGGGTCGCTTTCGGCTCCGCGCCAGGAAGAATCGGGATTGAAGCTCTTAATCGCTTTCGCTTCTGTCTCGGTCTTTTTTCCGAGATCCTTCTCGTGCACCACCCCATCCGAGCCAACGATAAAGGTCATCACTCCTGACGACCGGTATTCCGCCGGATAGGCCACGACCGCGAACCCGCCGGTCATCTTTCCATCAATCATGTAGCTCTTTGCACCGCCAGGGGCATCCTTGCCCTGATCCGCCAGCACGCGGAAATAATATCCGCGGAAGGGAGCGGCAGAGGGGTTTTTGCTCGTTGTGTCTGCAGTCGCAATCTTTGGCCCGATCGGGCTCTTCGGTTCACCGCTCCAGTAGAGACCATTCTTCTGATCCGGATCGCTCGCGATTTTCGCAGCATATACATTCTGCATCGCAAAGTACTCTTTCTCGGCGGCGGCCAGTTGCTCGCAGACTCGAATCGTGGAGATCTCATTCTTTCCGATCCGCCGGAAAAGTACTGCCTGTTTCGCGGCTTCGCCATCGAAGTACCACACGTTGCCTTTGTTCACGAGGTGCATTGGCGTTGGCCAGTTGTCCACGCCGACGTAAAGCGTCGTTGTTCCGTCCGGTTCCTTGAAAAGCCGGTGCATTTCTTCGTACCGCTTAACGAAGTGCGCCCGGTGCTGCTCGTCCTGTTTCTCGTCGCCCGACGAAATAATTTCCTTCGCGCTTTTCCCGACGATCTCGATCAGCGTTTTTTCGTCGTTATCCTGCGCGGCTCTTACGAGCGCTTGGCTCGCGTCCTCCGCCGACGAAAAAGTCTTCTGCCCCTTCTCCTGCGCGACAACACGGATAGGCAGGCATGCTAATAGAATCGCCGCTGCTCCAACAACCCCAACCAGATCGCCCCAGCCGAAATTTCTAGCTTCGATCTTCATCCGCCGCATATCTCTTCTCCGTGCCGCACTTTTTTGTATCGTTATGCCCACGTGAAAAACTGCTCCTTACCGGCGCCCGCCCCCACCACCGCGCCCGCCGCCTCCGCCGAAGCCACCACCACCGCCGCGACCGCCGCCGAAGCCGCCTCCGCCATAGCTGGACGAACCTCGCGACTCATAGCTCCTCGTTTGTCCGCCACGGTCGTAGCCGCTGAACCCGCTGGAACGCGTATCTTCCCGTTGATTGCCTCCGCCGCCCCAGCCTCGCATTTCGTTTTTGTTCCCTTCGAAAGGCTTTGTCGTCGCGCCTGGACGGTTGTACACATCGCTCGGTGAGCGACCGTTGCCATGCTCCCCGCGATTTGCATCGTTTCCCCGATTCGCTTCATTTCCGCGGTTGTTTTGGCTGCCGCGATTATCGTGTCCGCGATTGTCGTTAAAGCTGTTTCGCGGATTTGACGTCACGCCGCGGTCGCCGCCATGCGAGTAGTAGACGTTTCGATTATAAAAAGTCCGGCTGTGCGAGTAATACGTGTTGTGGTTGTAGATCACTACGTGGTTATGCCAGCCGACTCCCCAATTGTTCCAGCCCCAACCGTAGCCGCCAAACCATCCGATCCCGAACCCCGCTCCCCAGTAAAAACCGGGGCCTCCCCACCAAATTCCCGGATAGGGATACCAGCCGGGCCACGCCACAATCGGCCCTCCATATACGATCCACGGATCATAGGCGGGAACGTAAACGATTTGCGGATTCGCTGGCTGAATCACGATCGTCGAGCCTTGCGTTTGCACGGTCTGCTGGTCCGTCGATTTCAGATTGCCTGCCGACTGCGCCTTCTGCCGCATCACCTGAACAGCGTCCATCACGTCCTGCTGCTGGTTGTAATAGGCGTCGCCGAGCGATGACGTCCACGAAATGTTCTTATCCATGTTCCCGAGCACAGTCGGAAACGCCGTCAACGCCTTCACGCTCGGATCCCAAGTCTGCTGATCCACCGCCTTCGCTAGATCGTCGCCTTTCAAATCGGGATGAGCTTGCACCCACCGATCTGCCTCGACCACTTCAGCAGGAAAAGTCGTCGCCGCCAGAATCTGCGCCACCAGCGAATCTGGATATAGCGCGATAGGCGCAACAAGCTGTTGCAATTGCTCGGGTGTTTGCTGTGTATACGCAGGCTGCCCCTGCGACTGATCCTGTCCCTGATCTTGCCCCTGATCTTGCGCCTGCTGGTCGGGTGCCGGTTGCTGTTGCTGCGCATCCTGCGGATACGCGTTCAAAGCATGCGGCCAACCCGCGAATGCGAGTGCCAGCGACATCAGCAGTGCCAGCATCCAGCCACTCAATTTCATTCCGCCGCTTTCGTGGCCAAGCCGCACCGCGCTTCCGTTCGTCGATCTATTGGGCACCTTCATGGATGCCTCCTGCTCATTAGGATGTTCTGGTGACCCGCGAGGTTTCACGCGTTTGGACCGCACCAAGGTTACAAACGACGCGCAGCATATTACGCCACCGCTAAAACTAAATACAGTCCCTTGCAACGAGTGAGAGCATCCAATCCACTGCTGAGAATCGCCGCGACGCAAATGGGGGACTCCCTGTCGCCACTCGCCACAATTATTCTTGCCGGTACAATCTGCGGCGTTTTGGACATCCTCAGCGCGACCGTGCTTTTCCTCTCCAAAGGTGGCACATTCGAACGCCTGCTCCAATTCATTGCCAGCGGCGCCCTAGGCGAATCGAGCTTTCGCGGCGGAAAGAAAACGGCCGCGCTCGGCCTCCTGTTCCATTTCGCAATCGCCTTTACGGCAGCCGCAATCTACTACGCAATAAGTCGCACCTTTCCGCTCCTAATCGCCCAACCTGTCCTATGCGGAATTCTCTACGGCGTCTTCATTCATCTGTTCATGACCTTCATCACAATCCCCTTGTCCCGCGCCCCAAAGCGCAAATTTTCCCCTAGCTCTTTTCTTAGCCAGCTCGCGGTCCACATGTTCATCGTCGGCCTCTCAATCTCCCTCACCATCGCCCGTTTTTCCTAGATCACAGGCACGGCTCGCCTTAAGTGGCACAGGCACTCCTGCCTGTGCGGCTTCCTCGAAGCCTCGCACACATTCACACTCGCACTTCCCAAGCTTACAGGCTTAGCCAGTCCGATTCATCGCCTCGTCAGGCCGCCTCGCCAAAGGTTTAGTATAAGATTCGGCCCAAAGAGGGACCCCTATGCCAACCAGTAGTTCAAATACCCAAGCCATCCAGACTACGTGCTGCATCGCTGGCGGTGGCCCAGCCGGAATGATGCTGGGTTTCTTGCTCGCTCGCGCCGGCATCGACGTCCAAGTCCTCGAAAAACACGCCGATTTCCTCCGTGATTTCCGAGGCGACACCATTCACCCCTCCACATTCGAACTAATGTATGAGCTTGGAATACTCGATGACTTCTTGCGCCGCCCGCACCAGCAGCTCACCGAAATCGGAGCCGTAGTCGAAAACACCACGGTGATCGTCGCGGACTTCTCACACCTCCCCACTCATTGCAAATTCGTCGGCCTGATGCCCCAATGGGATTTCCTGAATTTCATAGCGGAAAAAGCTCGGGCTTATTCCGAGTTTCACTTGCGCATGGAATCAGAAGTCACCGGCTTGATTCAGGAAAATGGCCGTGTCATAGGCGTCCGCGCCAAGACCAAACAAGGCGAACTGGAGTTGCGCGCCGATTTAGTGGTCGGCGCCGACGGCCGTCGTTCTACAGTTCGCAAGCAGGCCGGTTTCGAAGTAGTCGATCTCGGTGCCCCCATCGACGTCCTGTGGATGCGCATCCCGCGCGATAAGAACGACCCTGATCAAACTCTCGGGCGTTTCCACGCAGGAACAATTCTCGTAATGCTAAATCGCGGCGATTACTGGCAGTGCGCCTACGTAATCGCGAAGGGGGCCTTCGAGCAAATGAAGCAGCAAGGCTTGCCGGCTTTTCGCGACGGCCTGCAAGCCGTGGCTCCTTTTCTGGGCAATCGCGCCGAAATTCTAAAAGACTGGACCGATATCAGCCTGCTTTCAGTTTCCGTGGATCGCTTGCGCGAGTGGTCGCGACCCGGCCTTCTCTGCATAGGAGACTCCGCGCACGCCATGTCCCCCGTTGGAGGCGTCGGCATCAACCTAGCGATTCAAGATGCCGTGGCCGCCGCGAACGCGCTGGCGCAACCCCTGCTCGTCCATGCTCCGCTTGACGAACCGTGCCGCGCTATTCAAGAGCGCCGCGAGTTTCCCACTAAGGTGACTCAAGCAACCCAGGTCTTCATCCACAAAAATTTCATCTGGCCGGCCCTGAGTCACAAAGCGCCCGTCGAGAAGCTCCCGTTGCTCCTCCGTCTTCTGCAACAATTCCCGGTGCTGCGCCGGATTCCAGCCCGAGCAGTCGGCGTCGGCGTGCGGCCAGAACACATCCACACCCCGGACGCCCATCACCACCAACCCACCGCCGCACACGGGTAGCCACCACGACGCCTTCCTCGTCGTCGGCCTTCCAGCACTCCGTGGCCGTGCTAACATTCCAAGTTCCTAAAACTGCCTCAGGAATACATATGCAATTGGATCGCAGAAATTTCCTCAAGACCCTCGCCACCGCAGGCGCTGCAGCTGCCCTGCCGCTGCTTCCAACGCGGTTTCCAGTACGGTTTCCTATACCAGTACGGTTTCCTATAGTTGACCAGCCCAAGCCAGGCTCCTTCGATTTCGTCTTCTTCACCGACACCCACATCCAACCCGAACTCGACGCCGCTCACGGCTGCGATATGTGTTTCCGCAAAATCGCCGCCACCAAATCCGATTTCGCCATCATGGGTGGCGATCACGTTTTCGACGCGTTCGGTGTCGACGCCACCCGCGCCCGAATGGTTTTCGATATGTACGACCGCGCCGAGCAGCTCATCGGCATGCCCCTCCACAACGCCATCGGCAACCACGATGTCTTCGGCGTGCTCACCAGAAGCGGCGTCGCCCCCACCGACCCCGCCTACGGCAAAAAAATGTATCAGGACCGCATGGGCCACACCTTCTACACGTTCGACCACAAGGGCTACCACTTCGTCGTTCTCGATTCGATCCAACCAACCGAAGATCGCCTCTGGGAAGCCCGCGTCCACGAAGCTCAGCTTGAATGGCTGCGTAATAACTTAAAGAGCCTACCCCCGGGCGCGCCAGTCGTTGCCGTAATCCACTGCCCGCTCGTCACCGCATTTGCCACCTACGCAGAAGTGGTCTCCGCCAGCCGCAAATACAACACGATGACAGTCGCAAACGCCCCCGAAGTCCTCGAAGTCTTCGAACACGCAAACGTAATCGCCGTCCTCCAAGGCCACACCCACGTCAACGAAGTAGTCGCCTACAAAAACACCCAGTACATCACCAGCGGCGCCGTCTGCGGCAACTGGTGGCACGGCCCCCGCCTAGGCACCCCAGAAGGCTTCTCAGTAATCAGCCTCCGCGAGGGTAAAGTATCGTCGCGCTACGAAACCTACGGCTTCCACAGCGTAGCCCTAGACGAGCGCTGGCGCCCAGCAGGTTAACCAAGGTTTTGGTCCGCAGTTCGGTGCACTTTGCAGCTCGGTGGGAGCCCCCTACTTCAGTAGGGGGAGCTGGACTTCAGTCCAGCGAAAGAGCGCCTAGCAATTGAAATGGGCTTTAGCCCTGGGAATTTCCGACGGACCCAGATAAGACTTCTCAACGCCAAGGCAGCAGCAACAGGATCGCAGATGCGAACAATCCGATCAAAAGCATCACCGCGAAAATGCGGACGAGCCACGATGCCGGAATTGGCCCGAGGGGTCGAGGCTGCCTCTTGGGAGGCACAGGGGGTCCAGCACCCCAACTCCCGTAGTCTTTCGAGGCGGATTGCCCCCGCGGGAGGATGAAGCCTGGGTCTCAGGTTCGTAATCTCGCTCGCGATGTTCATAAGGCATTGCTCGTAAATCCTACGCCCAGTGCGGCATTCCGCCCTAGGCGGGCCCCTTCGTCCGCCTAGCCTTAGCCGCCGCTTCAGCCCGTTTCAACAGCTCAGGATTCCTCACCCACTGGAGATCGATGCAGCAGCCGACTCCGTCTGCGACCCAGGTTTCCGAGTTGTCTTTCAAACGTCTCACCATCAAGTGGTAGAACTCGACATCCAGCGCAAGGAAGTCCTCGTGGACATAAGCCACAAACCGACCGTCCGGCGACCAAAACAATCCGGAGTAAGCGCGCGTCTTGTGAAACAACTTTTTCTTGCCTTCACCAGAGGGGTGAATGGCGTAGAAGTAGTTGCCGTCGCGAAATGCGATCCAATTGCCATCTGGTGACCATGTAGGTTTAGTTCCCGTCGCCAAAATGCGGGTGTGATCTTTTTCGATTTCATATACCTGCACTTTCCCGTCCCCTTCAAATACCACTTCCTTGTCGTCCGGCGCCCAGCACTGCGAGGTGAAACGCGAGAATTCTTCGGCAGTCTCCGTATCAAACGTGCGCATCTTCTTCGAATCCAGATCGAGGATTCCCAGTCGCCCTTCGCGCGGTTTGCGAAGAGCCATCGCCACCTTCGATTCATTGTGAGACCAGCATGGTAAGGCACCGTTAATCTCCCGATACTCGCGAAGGCCGCTCCCGTCTGTGCCGATGATGTCCACAAAAATCGTCTGATCCCGATATCCGGCTCCCCAATTTAGAGAATCAACCGCGACTTCAGCACCATCCGGCGAAACGGTTCCATCCAAACCTCCCGTCGGGACCACCATACCCATTTCGTAGAAAGCCCGCTTTTTGAAGGAAACCACTCCAAGTTCGTTCTCATAAAAAGCAATCGCCAGCCCTGTCTCCTTCTCCAGCCTCACCAATTCGGTCAACACCGATTCATCCATCCCCGTCGCGCCTAGGGAAATCGCCGATCCGACCGCTACGATCGCCAGCATCAAAACGGCTCGTGTGCGTATCAGCCGGTGCTCTCTTCCAGGCTTTCGCGTCTCCGAATCTGGCGGCATGTGTTTTAAGCTCGACAAATAGTAACTATCATGTTAACATCAGTCGTGTTTGTTATACACAACTTGCGTCGCGGGCATCAATCACCAGAAGAGCGGGGATTAACACGCCTCGGCGGGCGCGCAGTCGTATTCCCCTCGCAGAACCCACTCGTGGCTGGCTACTCGTCACCAATGGCCGGATTTCTAATCGCGAATCCGCGATTAGAATCCAAGCTAAGTAGGAAAGATCCCAACGGGTTACAAATTTCTAATCGAGAACGGATGGCGTTTTGTCATTTCAATCGCCCGTCTCGCCTATTTCTCCCCCGAGTCTTGCCAGCCACTCGTCACTTGCTTGTCCTGAAGGCCGACGAAGGGTCGTTAGCCAATGCCTTCCTACTCGTTGCACCGCGATTAAAATCTTGCGTAACTTCAAGAAAACAAAACTCAAATCCAATTTCTAATCGTTACAAAACGGCGCTTTTCGCTCCGCTTTTCCACTCGTCACCCATCACTCGCCAGTCACCACTCACCTCTGTTGCCCCAACCTCCAGGAAAGCTATAATGTGCCGTAACCATTTCACCCAGATTCCGCGTTCCAAGCCTCTCATGCGGAAGGTAACGAATGCCGACACAAACCAAAGTTAAGACAGCGAAATTCGACGCTGCGAAATACCACGGTCTCGACCGCGATGCGCTCATCCGCATTTATCGCACGATGTTTCTTTCGCGCAAGCTTGACGACCGCGAAATCCAGCTCAAGCGCCAGAACAAAATTTACTTCCAGATCAGCGGCGCCGGCCATGAAGGCGTACTCGTCGCCGCCGGTCTCGTTCTCAAGGCTGGATACGACTGGTTCTATCCCTACTATCGCGACCGCGCTCTCTGCCTGGCGCTCGGCATGACGGCTTACGAGATGCTTCTCGAAGGAGTCGGCGCGAAGGACGATCCCGCCTCGGGCGGTCGCCAGATGCCATCGCACTGGGGCCATCAGAAATTGAATATCGTCTCGCGCTCGTCGCCTACGGGCACGCAGTTCCTGCAAGCCGTGGGCGCAGCAGAAGCGTCGCTCTACTACTCGGAATTTCCCAGGGCACTTGAACAAGCCAAGCATGCGCCGCTCGGCAATGCCGTGCGATTTCACCGCGACGAAATCGTTTACGTCTCCTCGGGCGAGGGCGCCACGAGTGAAGGCGAGTTTTTCGAGTCGCTCAATACAGCCTGCACGAAGCTCCTGCCTGTCCTTTACCTGATTGAAGACAACCAATACGCCATCTCGGTACCGGTCGAAGTGCAGACGTCCGGCGGAAGCATCTCGAAGCTGGTCGCGAATTATCCCGGGTTGCAGATCGAAGAATGCGACGGCACTGACCCACTCGAGAGTTACGCCGCGCTTAGCCGTGCTGCTGCGCATTGCCGCGAACGCAAAGGTCCGGCGCTGGTTCACGCGCACGTCACGCGGCCTTACTCGCACTCGCTATCTGATGACGAGAAGCTCTACCGCTGTGATGAAGAGCGGGAAGACGAAGTGCGGCGCGACCCCATTCCGAAGTTCGGGCTGTTCCTCGTCCGCGAAGGCATTCTCGACGAGCGCGAACTCGAAGCGATTGAGGCGGAAGTCGAGCGCGAAATTCTCGAGGCCACCGACCGCGCCCTGCACGCCGAGCTGCCGTCAAAGAATTCGATCTACGAATTCGTGCACTCGCCGGATATCAATCCTGCGGCCGCGCAATTCGATGTTCCCCCCAAATTGCAAGGCGAGCCAAAAACGATGGTCGAGATGATTTCGGCCACTCTTCTGGACGAAATGGCGCGCGATGAGCGCATCGTCGTCTTCGGCGAAGATATCGCTGATTGCAGCCGCGAAGAGCATCTGGACAAGCTGAAAGGGAAGGGCGGCGTCTTTAAAGCGACCTCAGGCTTGCAGCGAAAATTCGGGAGCCGCCGCGTGTTCAACTCTCCTCTTGCGGAAGCCAATATCGTAGGACGCTCCATCGGCATGGCTACGCGCGGAATGAAGCCAGTAGCCGAAATCCAATTCTTCGATTACATCTGGCCCGCCATGATGCAGTTGCGCAACGAATTGGCCACCATGCGCTGGCGCTCGGCTGGAAATTTCAAATCGCCGGCGGTCATTCGAGTAGCGATCGGCGGATATCTCACCGGTGGCGCGATCTACCACAGCCAGTGCGGCGAAGTCACCTTCACGCACATTCCCGGCCTTCGCGTGGTGATGCCTTCGACGGCGCTGGACGTGTGCGGCCTTCTGCGCACGGCCATCCGAAGCGATGACCCGGTGCTGTTCCTCGAGCACAAACATCTTTACCGCCAGCCCTACAATCGTTCCGAATATCCGGGTCCGGATTTTACGGTTCCGTTCGGCAAGGCCCGCATGGTGCGCGAAGGCACCGATGTGAGCATCGTGACTTACGGAGCTGTGGTGCATCGCGCGGAAGTAGCCGCCGCAGAACTTGCTCGCGACGGCGTCTCAACGGAGATCATCGATCTGCGCACGCTCAGCCCGTACGATTGGGACGCGGTCGCAGCTACGGTGAAAAAGACTAATCGCGTGCTCGTCGCCTACGAAGACACGCGCTCGTGGGGCTACGGCGCCGAAATAGCGGCGCGCATCGCCGATGAGCTATTCGACCAGCTGGATGCGCCCGTTCGCCGCGTGGCTGCCACAGATA
>Ga0210394_10008193_pt1 | contig 10827 bp, 9 predicted proteins | sample IncBWC12MmetaG_FD_160121 | JGI IMG/M metagenome (GOLD analysis project Ga0210394, IMG submission 160121) | Forest soil microbial communities from Barre Woods Harvard Forest LTER site, Petersham, Massachusetts, United States - Inc-BW-C-12-M | ecosystem: Environmental > Terrestrial > Soil >... | reverse complement strand
ACGGGTAAGTAAGGCCGTCAGCAGCAGGAACCCACCGAAATGGCCGCTTAGCGGCCATCGTAGTGGCCCATACCTGCCTCGAGCCTCCAGATAAGTTATCGGCTCACTTTTCGTACTTGTAGAACCCGCGCCCCGATTTCCTGCCCAGCCACCCCGCATCCACCATCCTCACCAGCAGCGGGCAGGGCGCAAACCGCGGATTCCCATACCCCTCGTGCAGCACGCGCAGAATGTCCACGCACACGTCGAGCCCGATGAAGTCAGCCAGGGCCAGCGGCCCCTTGGGATGCGCCATGCCCAGCTTGAACACCTGGTCCACCGCCTCCGCCGTCGCCACTCCCTCCAGCACCGCGTATGCGGCCTCGTTGATCAGCGGCATCAGCACGCGATTGGAGACAAACCCCGGCGCATCGTTGACCTCCACCGGCGTCTTGCCCAGTCGAGCCGATAGATCGCGCACCGCCGCGTACGTCTCGTCGCTCGTTGCCAGGCCGCGGATGACCTCGACCAGTTCCATGACCGGCACAGGGTTAAAAAAGTGCATCCCGATCACGCGTTGCGGCCACCCCGTGAGCGCCGCCAACTTCGTGATCGAAATCGAAGAGGTGTTGGTGGCAAGAATTGCTCCGGAGGGTAGAATCCGATCGAGTGCGCGAAAGATCTCCGACTTCAGTTCGAAGCGCTCCGTGGCCGCTTCCACCGCAAAATCGGCGCAGGCAAGTGAATCGCGATCCGTGGTGGTGGTGATCCGTGCAACCGCCGGCTCAATGTCAGACTCAGCCAGCTTACCCTTGGCAGCCTCGCGGCCTAGATTGGTGCGAATCTGGCCTACCGCGCGGTCGAGAAACCGCTGCTCCACATCGCAGAGCAGAACCCGAAAACCGGTGCGCGCAAAGACGTGCGCGATGCCGGAGCCCATTGTTCCAGCCCCAACCACCGCCACCGTCTGAATGTCGGACATCAGCGAAACCCTCCCAGCCAAAATGGGAGTGTAACAGGGCCGGCCTGAAACGAAATCTTCGCGTTCTATTGCCCCCATTGCCTCCGTGCCGCGGCGAACCGTAGTAGTAGCCCTAGAGCGTGTGGCGGCGGACCAGCTCGAAGAACTCCGGCGCCTGCTTCTCCACTCCCTTGGCTATCTCAAACTGTTCCGCCAGCGAGATCCGCTCCGGATCTGTGCCGAACCGGGAGTTGAACCGGGAGTTACTCAATTGATCAACAAGCCTCAGGCCGTCGCGATAACGCCTGTTGGTGCGGCTCATAATGGCGTACGAGCTAGCGATGGATAAACCTGACCGCGCCCGCCTCGGAGGCGCCGGGACAATCGTCGGCGGGAATAATCTGATCGCAAAGGACAGCCACAGAGCGCGCTTGGCCCTCAGTGAAGAATTCCCGCGGTATTCGGCCTGAGAAACACCCCGACATCATTGCCGCACCGGCCGCCGCACTGCCCACCAGCAACTCTCGCCGGTTGACCACGGCATTCCATCAGCCGCACAACCTGCACGTAGCATCAGGCCAAATGCGATTCGTGATCCATCGTCGTCTTCGAGCGAAGAGATTGTCCGTGATGCCAGTCACGAAAAAAGAAGCGGCGCGGCCTGAGCCGCACCGCGTCGAAGCAAAACCAGAATTGGGTCAGTTGCTTGCTGTGGAGGTGGCAACGAGGTTCAGGCGGCTATTCAGCGTAATCAACAGGACCGTCCCGGGCTCGAGCCTCGCCTGCGGGTGATCCGTCAGCAGATGAACGGTAATCGCTCCGGCGCCAATCAAGCTGCCGGTCAGTGCGCCAACAGGGCCGGCAATCACCGCGCCCGTTAGAGCGCCGGCGCCCACCGCGCCGCCATACTCAAATCCATCCTTCTTCCAGCGCGACCCGGCGTTGATGGTTCCTTCGCTGTTCACGCGCGTCTTGCTGCCCGGCGTACCGGTAACCTGCCCATCCATGCGATACCGCTGGCCATCCAGCAGAATCACCGTGTCAGGGCGCAGCCGGATGCTGCCATGGCCGCCCGCGCGTCCCTCTGACACCTCCACCACGCGCCCGTCAATCTCGGCACCGGCTGGAATCAGCACCTGGCCATCCTGCAGCACGTCGCTGGCTACATGACTCTTGAACACTTCGCCGGGCTCGCTGCTTGCTGTCGACAGCTCGGTTATCAGCCGCACCCGAATCATGGTGCCCTCCGGCACTTCGCCGGGGGCCAGCGGACGCGGATGCACAATATCGCCGTCGGGATCGTCAAACCCGCGAGAAGTCAACGCCGGTCGCACCGTTTGGCTCGCACCGGGATCTGAAGGCGCAATCCGCACAATACCGTCGTCGGTGCCCACGCCGTTCGGGCTCGGATCGTTCGGCGAGGAATCCACCTTCGTGGGATGTTCCGGCTGGGGAGCCACTATCGCCGGCGCGGGGGCAACCAGAGGCTTCCCAGCCCTCGGCTTGGCCGGTTGCACGGGCTGATCAGGCTGGTCCGGCTGCGCCGTAATCGTATCGTCGGCCGGCGGATTCGATTGGCCCTGGTAAGGATTGGCCTGGCTCGACTGTTGCTCCGGCTGCTGGGCACAAAGCATGGCAGTGGCGAACGCCAGAATCACGCACGTCAGGATCGGCCGATTCATAGGAACTCCTTCAAAATGGGCAGAATGCAAATGGGCTGCGGCAGAACACACCGTACATTTATAGACACTGCCCGTACCTGAGAGTTGCTCCCTTCCGTTCAAACAATTCGGGAACAATCTCAACCATATTCAGCGTACAGCGGCACCGCCTTTTCGGCGGTTCTGCAGAAGTTCGAAGTGCCTTCAACGGCAAGAATCAGAAAAGGTACTGTCGGGGTGCCCCATCGTGGGAACAGTCTTATCATTTCCAGGGTGGGAGACCAATCCTCCCCGCCACCAACCCCTCCGTCTCTCATCGCATATCGATACATCACCTTACCCCGGATGTGACCGTCACCACAACAGCTCGAAGGTATCGGTTTGTTAGAATCGCCTTGGAAACATTCGCCAATTTTTCTCGGGACGGAGACAGGAATGCGCAGCGTGCTGGAGGTTCTGACTACTCATATTCAGAGCGCCGCCGGAGAATCTCTTGCCGTGGATCGACGCCCCCGATTGAACGACCGGCTGCAGCACCGCATTGCGAGGACAGACATGACTGAAATTGTTGCAATTCGTGCGCGAGAAGTTTTGGATTCGCGCGGAAATCCGACCGTGGAAGCGGACGTGATTCTGGAGAGCGGTGCCCTGGGCCGCGCCATTGTGCCCTCGGGCGCGTCCACCGGCGAGCATGAGGCCGTGGAACTGCGCGATGGCGACAAGAGCCACTACATGGGCAAGGGCGTGCTCCACGCCGTTGAAAATGTTGAAACCGTAATCGCGCCCGAGTTGGAAGGCATGGACGCCGCCAACCAGCGCCTCATTGACGCCACCATGATCGCCCTCGACGGCACCGCCAACAAGAGCAAGCTGGGCGCCAATGCCATCCTCGCCGTCTCCATGGCCTCCGCGCGCGCCGTTGCGCAGACCCTCGAAATTCCCCTTTATCGCTATCTTGGCGGCGTCAACGCCAGCATCCTTCCCACGCCGATGCTCAACGTTCTCAACGGCGGCGCTCACGCCGACTCCAACGTCGACTTCCAGGAATTCATGATCATGCCCGTCGGCGCGGAACGCTTCAGCGACGCTCTGCGCTGGTCCGCCGAGACCTTCCACACCCTCAAGGGCGTGCTCAAGAAGAAGGGCTACAACACCGCGGTCGGCGACGAAGGTGGTTTCGCTCCTTCGTTGAAATCCAACTCCGAAGCCATCGAACTCATCCTTGAAGCCATCGAAGCTGCTGGCTACAAGCCCGGCGAACAGATCGCCATCGCCCTCGACCCCGCGTCAAGTGAATTCTTCGATAAAGACAAGCAGAAGTATGTCTTCAAGAAGAGCGACAAGCGCGAATTGTCGAGCGAACAGATGGTTGACTTCTACGCCGACTGGGTCCGCCAGTATCCCATCGTCTCGCTCGAAGACGGCCTCGCCGAAGACGACTGGGAAGGCTGGCACATTCTTACTGAAAAGCTCGGCAGCCGCATTCAGCTTGTCGGCGACGATATCTTCGTCACCAACATCAAGCGCCTGCAGCGCGGCATTGAAGAGGGCGTCGGCAATTCCATCCTCATCAAGGTCAACCAGATCGGCACGCTCACTGAGACGCTTGAAGCCATCGACCTCGGCCGCCGCTACGGCTACACCTCCGTCATGTCCCATCGCTCCGGCGAAAGCGAAGACACCTTCATCGCCGACCTCGCCGTCGCCACCGGCGTAGGCCAGATCAAGACCGGCTCCGTCAGCCGCACCGACCGCATCGCCAAGTACAACCAGCTCCTCCGCATTGAAGAGGAGCTGGGCTCCGGCGCCGCCTTCCTCGGCCTCGAAAGCCTCAACTACAACGACTAGCCGCGCGTTTCAAACCATCGAAGCGCCACAGATACCAGGGTGCCCCAGGTCTCGATTTTGAGACCTGGGATACCAAAAACCTCACCCCGCCGTTTCACGGATAAAGATGCCAAGCCAGTGGCACCGCCCGAGTCGCCATTCCGTTGATCTCCACCGTTGACAGCAGGATTTCGAAATGGGGCAGCTGAGAACCGTTCCCACCGTGCGCCCCCAGCAGCGCATCCAGGTCACGTCCGCTGGTTACAAATTCCGCCGCCGCCTGCGTGCCTGCCAGCGAAAACCCCTGCACCACCAGCAGATTCCCACTGCCGCCCAGATTCGGCAAAAACGCGATCGTCGCCAGACCGTCGTGCTCCTGGTTATGAGGCTCGTAAAGGTACTCGCTTTTTTCCGTCGCCTGCGGGTGCCTGTTTTCCACCCGCAGCGGGCCCGCAGCCGGATCGTCATGCAATACAAAATTCATCTCGCCGCTGATCGCCGCCATCCAAGGATCCGCCTCGAGCGATCCAGCGAGGATCACATTCGACTCCTTCAGGTCCTTTAGCTCCAGATCGCGCGCGTAGCGGATCTCCGTCCGTTCCGGAATCGCCTCGGGAAGATGCGTCACCTTCACCGCGAATTCCAGGTCGCTCATCGACGTGTAACGCAGCGACTCGACCGTCCTTATCATCGCGGGATCGCATGGCTTAGTGCACCCCGGATCCTGCTTGTACTGTCCCCCTGCGTAGTTTGCCAGTGCCACCTGGTGTCCGGAAAGAAGCCGTCGAATCACCAGGCTACTGTCCGCCGGCACAATCAGAGTCTGCTGCTGCTTGCGGAACATCTGCGACCACAGCTTGTGCGACGGAGTGTGCTCCGCGGAATAGCGGCGGTATCTCACCGCAACCGTCGCCGCGATCGCCGCCGCCACGATAACCAGTCCAACGGCTCCCCAAAAGGCTATCTTCAACGGCTTGCGTTGCCCCGGCAGTCTCCCGGAATCCAAACTGACGCTCTCGTTGCCCGCACCAGTAGTCTCGACTGCAGCCGACTCGAGCGGCGACGCGGTCTGCTCAAAAACAGGCGCATAGCTGCCCCGCGGAATCGAAACCTTCATCCGTTCCGAGGCCCCTTCCCGCTCGAAGTACTCCTCAAGTCGGGCGCGAAGGCGGCTGGCGTGGGAGCGGACAATATTGTCGTCGCGTGGATCGTAATCGGGCGACCGCTCAAAAACCGCCTCCCCAATCAGCCTCTCGTTCAGCGCGTCGCCCTTCCGCGCAAGCGACTGCCTGCTCACGTACAGCAGGAAAGCCGAGAGCCGTTGCGAATTGGCGAACCCAGAACTCGCCACAATCCGCTGCACAAGCAGCCAACGGGGATCACCCGCAAGCCCGGCGTCCGACGAAATCTCCCGCTTATCTCGGATGTCCACGACACTGGATTCTAGCCTTCGCACCCAGCCTGTTCAACGAATTCGCAATTGAAGTACGCTTCACACCTTGTGACGCAGGGTTCACATCTGCCCAAAGCCAGTGTTGATCTATAAGTAAACAAAGGCAGTTCCCAACTTCAACTGTGAAATGACTGTAAAACCACCTACCATCAACCGCTCCTTCCTGTCAGCATGGGGATGCCGGAACTACTCCTGCGCACCTGGCATCCCAAAGCCAACAGTTGCTTCGCTCTTCCAGCCTCGATGGGCCGGAGAATCTGGGGAACCTGTGCGCGAGTTGAATGCCGATCGGCCATTTTTTCATGAAGGACGAGGCGGACTGATTATCCATGCAAAATGTACTTTTCAAGACCAGTGAACCCACCATCGCGGAAGGAATGGTGGAGTTCTACGCTGTTTCGATCTCGTTGCAAGACATAACAGGACACGTCAGCACCGTTCAGGAAATACACGGCTGGTGGAGCAATAAAACCGGCAAGGTAGTCATTGATCAGGGCTTTCCGTCGGAGCCCGAAGCATTCGAGTCGTTCAGCGAGGCTGTCGAGAGATATTGCGTTCTCCGGATCGATCGCGCAAAGACCGGCTTCGTGCACTCGTTTTCATGGCACTGCTTTACCGGAGCTCCCACGAATTACAAGCGCATCGAAATACCCACCCAGCCGAAATCCCCGCAGTCCAACGAACCGGTCGCGTGACACCCAAGCTGCAGACGCACGGTCAGATTGCCTGTGACTCCCGCTACGCTTCTTGCCCTCCCCCAGGTTGCTATCCTTGAGTCCAGTCATTCTGATCGTGCTGAGGTGTCTTCTTCGTGTCCATATCCAAGCATCCTCTTGTTCTCACCATCCTTGATGGATGGGGCTACCGCGCCGAAACCGCCAACAACGCCATCGCCCTCGCCCGCAAGCCCTCGTACGACAAGCTCCTCCGCGAGTTTCCCAACACCCTGATCCGCGCTTCCGAGCACTTCGTTGGCCTGCCCGACGGCCAGATGGGCAACAGTGAAGTCGGCCACCTCAACATCGGCGCCGGCCGCATTGTCCACATGGACATCACCCGCATCGACGAGCTCATCGCCACCGGCCAGTTCTCGAAAGATCCCGTCATCGCGCAGGCCATGCAGCGCGCCCAGAGCGGCGGGAGTGACGGCGGCCGCCGTCTCCATCTCTTCGGCCTCGTCTCTGACGGCGGCGTGCACTCGCACCAGGAGCACCTCTACGCCCTCCTCCGCGCCGCCCGCGAATACAAAGTCGAGCGCGTCTTCGTGCACGCATTCATGGACGGCCGCGACACCGGCCCCACCTCCGGCGCAGGCTACATCGCCGCCCTAGAGCAGAAGATGCGCGAGTACGGTGTGGGAAAAGTCGCCTCCATCAATGGCCGCTACTACGCCATGGACCGCGACAAGCGCTGGGAGCGCGAGCGCAAGGCATTTGACGCCATGGTCACCGGCAAAGCCGAGGGCGGCGCATACCCAGATCCCGTCGCCCGCATCAAGGAAAACTACAACAACAGCATCACCGACGAGTTCCTCATCCCCTTCGTCGTAGTCGACGCCGCCGGCAAGCCCGTCGCACAGATCCGCGACGAAGACGTCTGCATCAACATCAACTTCCGCGCCGACCGCGCTCGCCAAATCACCCGCGTCCTCGCCCGCGAAAGCGGCATCAGCAAAAACGGCGGCCGCGACCTCGACGCCTGGGAGTCGCTCGACGAAATCATTCCCCGCAGCGAGATTCCCAAGAACCTGCACTACGTCTGCATGACGCAGTACGACAAACTCTACGCGCTCCCGCTAGTCATTCCGCCCGAGTCCATGGACAACATCCTCGCCAACATTCTCTCCGCGCACCAGCTCCGCAATCTGCGCGTGGCCGAGACGGAAAAGTTCGCGCATGTCACCTACTTCTTCAACGGCGGCATCGAAGTTCCCTTCCCCGGCGAGGAGCGCATTCTCTGCCCATCGCTCAAGGTCGCCACCTACGATCTCGCGCCTGAGATGAAAGCCGAGGCCATCGGCGACACCATCGTCAAGGCCGTTGAAGACACTGCCTTCGATCTCATCGTCGCCAACTTCGCCAATGCCGACATGGTCGGCCACTCCGGCCAGCTCGGGCCCACCATCAAAGCCTGCGAAGCCGTCGACGCCCAGCTCGGCCGCATCTTCAAGGCCGTCAAGGAGCGCAACGGCGCCTGGCTCATCACCGCCGATCACGGCAACGCTGAGTTGATGGCCGACCCCCTCACCGGCGGTCCCCACACCGCCCACACCACCAACCCCGTCCCCATGATTTACGTCAGTGAAGACGCCAGCCACTACCGTCTCCGCAGCGACGGCTCCCTCCGCGACATCAGCCCCACGTTGTTAGCCATTCTCAAACTAGGCGAGCCCAAACAAATGACCGGCGGCGACCTCCGCATCCCCATCGCCAAATAGCTTTCGTCCATCAACCCCGCCACCGAACTCCGTGCCCCGTCCTTGCGACTTCTTCCTCTCGCAAGGGCGGGAAAGCACGAATCTTCCCCGTCTTGCGTCCCAAAGACCGCTCGGCTGCCCACACGGCCGGGATTCCGGGTTTCGCGAAACTAGAATGGATTGCACATGATCATCATTCGCCATCCAGAATTCGGCGAACACGAGAAAATTCATCAGTTCGTCAACTCTGTGGTCAATGAGATCTATGGCGATCTTTGGTCAGCATCGCCCATCGAAATTGAGAACCAAGACTGGTCTGCCGCGTGGATTGCGTCTTCAGGAGACGAGATAGTCGGCGTTCTTCTGACCAAAGACGAATGGATAGACGACCTGTGGGTTCGTCAAGACCATAGATGGCAGGGCCTGGGGACCAGTCTGCTTCAATTTGGCGAAGCGGAGGTTGCCGGGCGTCGCCAAGAGGTCAGCCGCCTGCGGGTAGTTAAAGCAAATCAGACCGCAATCTCGTTCTACATCAAGCATGGATGGCGTATCGAAAAGGAGTTCCTTCACGAGACCTTACCGATCGAAATGCTGGAACTAACAAAGAGGTCTGCTCCATCCACTGCCTGCGCTTGAATAGCGGATCTGCGTTTCTATTTCCTATTCTGTGACTACCACCGAAAGTCACAGATTATTCAATCCGGCGCCAGCAGGTGGCGCCGCTATTCCCTGTCTCAAGGTACTTCCGTCATGCCATCCAGAATCGTCGACGTCACATGCGTCTTCTCAAACTCCCGGTTCTGCGCGTCGAGCACAATATCCCGATGGAAAAAATACAGCACGTGAATTTTGAACTCCGATGAGAACGACACCGGAAACCACACCCCATCCGGCTGCGGCGCATAGATCACCGTAAACCCCAGCCCCGGCACATTCGTCCCCAGCAGCGTGCGCACCGCAAACGGCACCTTGCGCGACATCTCCGTCGTTACCATCACCGGCTCATACGCCGCGGTATCGATGTACGCAACACCCTTCCAACCCCAATCGTCCTTCTTCTTGGGCCGAAACGTAATGTGATACACCTCGCGCCCGTTCAGCCGTTCCTGCCCCGCCAGCGCAAACGCATACTGCTCCTGTTCCTTCGATGTCAGCGGAAACAGACGCGCATTAATCCCGTCCTTCGACTTGTCGTGCATCAGGTTCTTGCGCATGTTCTCCACCAGGTCGCGGTCCAGACCTTCGATTGTATTTGCGTCCGGGTTGTCGTTGTCCTTGGCAGCCTTATCCTTCGCAGCGTTGTCTTTCGCAGCCTTGTCCTTCGCGCCTTTGTCTGCGTCTTGCGCGTCCTTGTCTTTGACCTTCGCGTCTTTTTCTTTCGAGTCCTTCGAATCGTTGTCCTTCTTATCGTCGTCGTTCGGCTCGAGCGCGTTGTAGGAGACATACTTGCCCTTCACCCTCAGCCGCCCGTCCACCTTCAGCAGCTCGTCGTGCGACCCATCGCTCGACGGCGTAATCCGGTAGTCCGTAAGCTCTTGGCAAAGAACCGTCTGGCCCTTGCGCGACGCCATCTTGGCGTGCTGCACGTAGACATAGTGCGCCCGCTCCGCCTCAGCCTGGTCCTGGTTCGCCGCCACCAGAGCCATGATATGCTGCGCCGTCGGCACAGTCCCTAAGTTCGGAGCCTGCGCACCCCCCGCGCACAACCCTCCCGCCAGCATGGGCACAAATACAGCTGTCACCCGAATTGTCCACTTCATAAGCCTTCCTTACGCGCCGCCCCGCTCCACAGTTCCGCCAGCGCACTCTTTCACTTTTCACTTTTTCACCAACAGAACCATCGCCCCCAGCATCCAACCCCTGTTCACTGACCACTTCTCACGGCTGCGCCGTCACCGTGCCCTGTCCATGAAACGAATTCCCATGCGTCGTTCCGGTCCCGTCGTTCCCGACATATCGGTTATTGCTCGCCGCCGGCTCTTCGTAAATGCAAAACCGCTGCGTTGCCGACCCATTGCCGTTCAGGCTCTGCCCCTGGCACGAGTTCCCTGACACAAACCCCCGCGTCCCCTTCACCACGTGGATCCCCGTATGCGGCGTTCCGCTGAAGGTGCTGTCCATCACCTTCACGCCTGTCGCCTTGCCAATCACCAGTCCATCCACTCCGCACCAGAACACGTGCGTATCGCTGATGCTGATGTCGCTCACTTCGTCCATCTCCATGCACGATTTCTCCAGCGTGCGCCCACCCGAAACCCAAGTCCCCTCAATGTCTGACTTGATGTAATTGCTGATTGAAATCGGCGTCCCCCCAATCGCGTCGAACGTATCCCCGTGCAGGTGAATCCCCGCGGGATAATCCGGCGGATTGCCCCCCAGCCCGTTCGATGACCTGGCCGTAAACCCGTGCCCCCGCTTCACGCCCACAATGTCCGAGTCCGTCACGTTCACCACCGCAATGTCCTGCACCCAGACCGAGCTCGCCGCGCATTCGCAGCTGTTCAGCGTCGAATTCTCGATGTATAGCGGC
>Ga0210394_10008192_pt1 | contig 10829 bp, 8 predicted proteins | sample IncBWC12MmetaG_FD_160121 | JGI IMG/M metagenome (GOLD analysis project Ga0210394, IMG submission 160121) | Forest soil microbial communities from Barre Woods Harvard Forest LTER site, Petersham, Massachusetts, United States - Inc-BW-C-12-M | ecosystem: Environmental > Terrestrial > Soil >... | reverse complement strand
AGGGAAACGGACTGGCCCACAGAAACTGGCCTTTATCGCGGTCCAGCACAAATACTCCGCCGCCTTCGCCGACCATCACCGCGACATCGCGCTGCTCACCGGGGCGAAGATCGGGATTGGACCACTTGACGAATTTGGGGTCCAGGCGCAGGCTGGTGCGGAACAGCGTGCGTTCGTGCGTGTAATCCTGATCCCAATCGTCTCCCGGCAGGTGCTGGTAATACCAGGCGAGCTTGCCGGTGGCGGGATCGAGCGCCACGGTCGAATTGCTATAGAGATCGGAAGGAGCGGTGCGCGGAATCGCGTCGATATTGCCGGCGTGGCGCTCCAAGCGGGTGTTGGGGGTAGGATTGGCGATGCCCCAAAAAACCAGGTTGCGCACGGGATCGTAGGTGCCGGGAAGGCCCCAGGTGGAAGTGGTGCGCTTCTCTTCCGGCGCGCCGCCCCAGGAATCCGGATTCACGTCGTTGGGTCCCTGCGCGGTGTAGAACTTCCAGATTTCCTTGCCGGTAAGCGCGTCGTTGGCCGCGATGTAGCAATTGGCGCGCAGGCCGCCGGTGCAGGTTCCGCCGGTGATTACCTTGCCCTGCACGACGATGGCGCCGGAGGTGTGCCCGCGCGCGTCGGCCACGGACCATCGCAGCTTGCCAGTGGCAGCGTCGATGCCCACAATGCTGTTATCGGGCGCACAGTAGAGAATGAGGTCCTGATAGATGGCGATGGTCTTGGAGCGCGCGGTGCTCGCATTCCCGCCCCCCTGCATCTGGTGTTTGTATTCCCAGATGAGATCGCCAGTGGCGGCGTTGAGAGCGTCGACCGCGCCCGCCGGAGCGATGACGTACATGACGCCGTTGTGAACTAGAGGAATGCCCTCCATGCTGCCCGCCGGAAGTCCTTTGGTCCATGCCAAGCCGAGCGTGGCGACGTTCTGCTTGTCGATTTGCTTAAGCGGGCTGTAGCGCTGCGCATCGTAGGTACGGCTGAACATCAGCCAGTCCTCCGGATTCGGATTCTTGAGCATCTCCTCGGTGACCGGCTTGTAGTCTTTGACCTGGGCCATGGCGGGTGCGATGGCCGCGGCGGCGAATAGGAACATCAACGTGGTCCTGAGACAGAGCGTCTTAAGCATGCAATTCCCCTTCCCGCGCATTATACTACCCGCATGGCATCTCCTGTTAAAATCTCGAAAATATCGCGACGAAATATTTTGAGGACCGCGGCTGCGGCGAGCGGCGTCGCTCTGGCGCCTCAAGCTGGTGCCCAACAAGCTTCGGCGCAACAGGGGGGCCGACGATTCCGCGCGTTTATTCGCCACGGCACGGGCACGTCGGTCGAAGAGCTGCGCTTGCTGCCGATTCAGCCGCGCGAAGTGGTAATTCGCACGCAGGCTTCGGCGGTGTGTTATACGATCACCGGCCAGGTGCTGGGAACGAATAACTCGCAGCGGTGGTCGATTCCCAACCACTCCGGCATGGGTGTGGTGGAGGAGATCGGAGCGCAGGTCAAGCGCGTGCAGGTGGGCGACCGCGTGATTATTCCCGGCACTCCGCAATGCGGCCAGTGCTATGAGTGCCTGCAAGGGCGCTCCGATTGGTGCCAGTTCCTCTCCACCAACCCGGCTCATCCGATGGCCGTCAGCGCCGATGGCACGCAGGTGTTCGAAGGCGGGGCTCTCGGTGGCTTGAGCGAAATCATGGTGGTGACCGAAGAGTATTGCTGCCCGGTGTTCACCGAGGTTTCCTCGGCCGAGCTGTGCATGCTGGGCGACACGGCGGGCACGGGACTGGCGGCGGGCCACAATCTGGCGGCGATCCAACCCGGCGACGACGTGGTGGTGCTGGGCGCGGGTCCGGTGGGCCTGGGCGCGATTCAATCCGCGCGTATCGCGGGCGCGACGCAGATCATTTCGGTGGAACCGATCAAGGCTCGCCGCGAGCTGGCGCTGAAGCTGGGCGCGACGCTGGCGCTCGATCCTAATGTGGAAGGCGCAGGACTGGTCAACAAAATCCGCGACCTGTGCAAGGGCCCGACAGATCGGCGCTTCGCGGGAGGGCGCGCCTGGGGCGACGATTTGTTCGCCGTGCCGCGCGGGCCCGACTTCACTATCGAAGCCGTCGGCGGCGATAGCTTTCCTCCCAAGGTCGAAGTGGGCCCTGATCCCACCGGAATCCTGCCGCTGCAACAGGCGTTCGAGATGACGCGCGGAGGCGGGCACATCGTCACGCTCGGCTTCGGCCAGCGCGGCAACGTGAGCTTTCCGGCGTCGAGCTTCGCCAATCGCGGACGTACGTTTCATGCCGGGCAGCAGGGCGGCTTGAATATGATGCGCGATATGCCGCGTTACGTGCGATTGATTGAGCGGGGGATTCTGGATATTAAATCGATGATCACGGCGACGTATCCTCTGGAACAGACGCGGGAGGCGGTGCAAGCGGTGGCGGACCGGACGGTGGTGGGCGCGGTGATCACGTTTACGTAGGCCTGCTGGGTCCATGAACTCAATCGAGGTTTTCCATCAATTCCTCGCGGCGATCAATGGGCACGATCTGATTGCCCTGACGGCGCTGCTGGCGGCCGACCATGTGTTCGTCGATTCGCTGGGGAACCGCGTGACCGGCGCGAAATCGATGGAGGCTGGCTGGCGGGGTTATTTCGCCATGTGTCCGGACTACTGGATTCACGCCGACAAGGTTTTAGAGGACGATGACACCGTGTTGGCAGTGGGCGAAGCGGATGGAACGATCGACGGTGTGGCGTGGCGGACTCCCGCGGCTTGGAAGGCGGTCATTGCGGACGGCAAGGTGGCGGAATGGCGCGTGTTCGCCGACAACAAGCCGGTTTATGAGATCTTGGCCAGGCACCGGTGAGCTTCACCGGATTCTTCCGCTGAAGTGAGTTAGATGTTAGGATCCGAGGAAGAGTGTGCAGGTTTGCTAGACGATTTCATACTTTATCGTCTTGGAAACAGTAAAGACGGACTTGGGACCCGAAGGTGGGGTCGATTTGTAGCGTGGGGACTTGCAGCATTCGACGAGTTCGTCAGAGGGTTCTAAGGTAAGCGATCAAAGCTTTCTTGTCATCCGGTGACAGTTGCAACCCAAAAGGATGCCCCTTTACCGCTCGCGTTGGGTCCTGCCCCCGAAAACCTGTAGGGACATATGCCTCTTTCAATCGATTCGGATCAAACCAGTCTTCGAGCGAAGCAACGGAGGCATTGTGTTCGAGCGCACTGCGCATCCAAACTCCGCGTAGCGACGGGACCTTGTAGTAGCCGGTCCCCCGCCGTGTCTTCATAGCCAGGTACGGGTCCAGCCCGATTCGCACATCCAGAATGTCGTACTTCTTCCTGTCCTCAGGTGGAACTACGAACCCGTCTACTGGTATGAGCTTGTTGTTGGTATACAGCGGCGGTGTGTGGCAGCCCGCGCAGCCCTCACGGTTGAAAATCTTCTCTCCATTTGCGCTGACAGAGTCGGGTCGATTCGGATTCGCAGGATAATCGAGCGAATAGATGTATAGCGCGAGCGCATAAAGTTGTTCATCGGTAAAGCGCAGCCGCTCGCTCGGCGGCGGCAGGTCCTTGTGATCGTTGCGACCGCCCGGAATGAAGTCCCCGTATCCTTGGAGAACATCCAGGCCAGACGCAAGGACGGCGTAACGCATCAGATCGCCAATCGAGCGATGGAGGTGCAGGCCGGTGTGGTCGAAATACTTCCGGTCCTTGAGACCAATTAAGACGGGAATCTGCACGGGGGAGCGGAGGCTGGTGCCTTCACGGTCGTCGGCTGCCGGAGCCGCGTTCCACGGTCTGACGATAGCGGAGGTCAGGTTGACGTCCACGTTTGGATCTGGATTGAACCAAGGCGTGCCATACCAGAACAACATTGACTGACGCCGTTCTTCGGCGGTAGCGCTCCGAGTTCCGATTCCAGGGCTTGGGTATATGCTGCCGCCGCTTAGCTGCACGCCGTCGCGCCGCCCCCCATTGGCAGCGGCTTGGCTGTGACAAGACGCACATGACCTCACGCTTCCAAGAGGGCCTCCTCCGATATTCCTCTCAAGCTTGCCTTTCTCTCGGATGAAGACCCGCGTGGTGGCAAGAGCAGCCCCCCGGGCTGGGTCAGCCGCGGCATCCAGGTAGAGCTGCGGTATCGGCCCGTAACCTCCCAGCGCAAAGGCGAAGACTAGTTCTCCAGCTTCCTCCCAGTCGGTTTTCGTCTTCAATTTTGAAGCGTCGAAAGCGATCTCGGGCTCCTGCTGCTTCAACCAATTCAGATACTCAGGGAAAGGTTTGTCCGCTGAGACAAGCGGATAGCTCTTGTATATCGTGACGGCCGGGATCGAATAGTAGTATTGCTCTGAAAACTCTGTCACCCGAGGGGCTGGCGGAGCGAGCGGAATCGACATGCTGGCGACCGCAGCCGTATCCCAGGTCTTGGGGATCTCTGGCCGGAAATTGGCGTTTGACATCTGCTGGGAACGAACTGCTGCAGTTGCGGCAAGGATCGCCCCGCCCAGAACGCAAGCTCTCAACAGCATGCCCGCACCCTCCTACAGTCTGCCTTTCGTCTGCCCGACACCGCGTTCCGTGCTGCGGGCACCGATCAAATTTCTGAATGATTTTATCACGAATGTGAATCCACCCCGCGCTCAGGATGATTACAGCGGCGGTTGGGCGGACCCGTAGGCAGAGTTGTCACCCGAATTCGCCGGGAATCCGGTATTAGGTCAACTCAGTTACCCCGTGGAACTTACGTGAGGGCGCGGCGCGGGCGATCTCGGCCGCACCGGCGAGCTTCTCGACGTGCCAGCACAGCTCCAAAGGTTTGCGCGACTGCACGAGCGGCAGTCCGCCGGAGGTGAGATCCAGAAACCGCAACCGGAAGACAGTCTTTATTGTCTATTGTTCTTATTTCTAGCCGAACACAGCTGGCCCTGGGAAGGCACGATTAAGACGGCTGACAACGGTCGCTATCGGCGCACCGAACGCAACGAACTGTTGCTTTCCGTCTGCACCGTAGGAGTCTCTTGCGGGAAGAGCATTCATCGGCGCCATGCTGGTGTCCTCCGCGCCCGTCCAGTCGAACATCACCGTAACATCATTTTGCGACCATCCGGGAGTAGTTTTCTTTTGGCCTGACTCGCGGTCGCCATTGTTGCCGCCCACAACGTTTGTGGAGTTTGCCACTCCCGTTGTGCGAACCATGTGATATATAACCCAGCCTCCGGCTGTCTCGCTAGCTACCTGCGATCTCTCCCCCGCTCTAAATCGGCGGTAGAAGCCTACGATCGAGTTGGCCGGGAGTGTTAGCGGGTCGGTGATGCGCGCATCCGTCTCAGGGACGATGACTTTGAATGTGTCGGCTTTGGGCACCTCAGACCTCCAAGCCTCGCAAACAGCCCCCTTGAGGTCCCCCGTCATCACCAAGCTGAAGACCGCGAGTTCGTAGCAGGTGGTTGGAGCGCCGGTGATGCGTACTCCGCGCTTGACCGTCGCTGGCTTCGTCATTTCATTATTCGCCTTACCGGCCACGATCAAGTCGTTGACGGTGTATACGGGCATTTTCAGTTGTCTCCCCGCTGGTTATTCAAAGGCAACAGCTTTTTCCTCTGAGGGGAAGGTTAACAGTTTTCGGATTTTGAATAAAGGGCGATGCTTGCCGCACTGCGTCGCCGAGCACTTGTCGAAATCGCTCGCCGATAATCCGAGATCACGTCAACCCAGCGACCCGTGGAACTTAGGCGATGCGGACCGGACGTGGCGGGCGCCTTCGCTCGCCGCGTCGCACGCCGCAGTCGCGCAAACGGGGATATCGCCACAAGAGCGCAGGTGCATTAGTTCATGCGCACATCTATCGCACACACGAACAGTCAATTCTCCGTGGGTCGCTCGATGTGGTCGATGACGACGAACTCGGCGGAGCCTTTGGTTGGCTCGAGCTTCAAGCCGAGCTTTTGCACGGCGTCCATGACGGCGCCAAGCAGGTCAGGTGTGTTCGGATCGTCTATGCCCGGAGAGTTCGGCGGAGGGGGCGCTGGGAGATCCAGGTGGAAATCAAAAGCTCCCGTAATTCCGGTTTTGTCGATGAGTGTCCGGTTCATATGAGACCCAAGCAAAATGGAAAGCTGCGCCATCGTCCAGTTGTATGTGTCCATTCCGGCATCGGTGAAACGCTGGTACCTGCATGGTTGCCCCGGTTGGGGCGGCGGCCCGGGATAGTCGGCGGGGCAACCTTTCGTAGGCTGGAGCTTCGGGCCGCCCTTGGCGACAACCAGGGCGTAGGCGGGGACTTTCTCGCTCCCGCGATGAATTTTCAGCTTGAATCTGTTTTCGAGAAGCGCCTGCATCATGGGCCCATGCATCATTCCAAAACTCTGAGCACTTCCTGGTTTCGCGATGATCGTATAACGTTCTTTTTCCATCCAGGCTGGACCTCGCCGCACCGAAGGATTCCCAAATCGATCATAGCGGGCCTCACCATTCGCAAAAGTGAGGTAAGCCTGCGCTATGAGCACTTCCAATCCTCCACACACGATCCTTAAGCTTCCGGGACCCCTAGCGATCCCGGCGGGTGCGCCTCCGCGTCCACCGCCACCGGCGTCTTCTAAAGCCGCGAGAGCTGCCTCATCTTCTTTGGTGCACTGTCTGATCGAAGCCACTTCGAAGGCCGGCCGCACGCTTTGGATCGAGCTGGGCGCCGCGGATCGAGCGGAAGGCGGGGCCTGAGCATTTACCGCCGGTGCATCCAGGGCCCCTACGGCAATCGGCCCCAAGACAGCCGCCAGTCCGAGAGCCGCGAGAGCCGCTTTCTTTGCGGTGTTCAACTCAGGCGCGATGCTTCCCGCCAGAATGGCACGGAGACGCCTCTTGACATCCGCGCCAGTCACCCCTGAAACGCACGGCAGTGGGGCCTCTTTGTAGAACCGGCAGACCGTGAGGATGCCTTCCACGTAGTCTGCCGGCTCGCAGCCCATGCGGAGGACTTCTTCGTCGCAGGCCAGCTCGCGTTCTTCCATCATGCGAGAGCCGATCCACCACACCATCGGATGGAACCAGAAGATCGCTTCCACCACCATATGAACGGCGGCGAACAAATTGTCGCGGCGGCGAACGTGGCACAACTCGTGTGCGAGAACAGCGTCAAGCTGTCGAGGATTCAAGTGCTCCAGGAGCTGGGCCGGCAGAACTAACACTGGCCGCAGAAACCCCACGACGCCCGGCTCCTCCGCGCCAGGCGCGGTGAACGCCGGCACTGGAATTGGCAAGTCAACGGGCGTACTCGCTCGCAGGGTGGCACGAATGCGGACCCAACTTCGGTATCGCACCAGCATGATTGCAAAAAACCCGAGGGCCCACAGGGTGCCCATCGCGAGCGCTACCCAATCCAACTGGGCGTGAGCCGGAACGGTGGCGTAATTGGCCGGCGAAAACGGCTCCGCGATTTGAACGAGGGTGTTCGGGAAAACAGGAGCCGGAATGGATACCGCGCGTCGAGCCGGCCACGGAACCAGACTCCCCAGGCTCACCAACAACGCGAACGGCGCTAGAAATTTCAGCGATGCGCTCAGCCAAACCCAGTAGCGCACCTTCGGCGAGTTCTTGCGAAGCACGAACGCCAGCAATCCAGCCAAGAGCACGAAGCATGATGACTGCCACAGATGGTTGATGACGAACCCGGTGGTCATTTCGATTTCGGCTTCCTTCCTTTTTCTTGGCTCGTCTTCCGTTGCCGGTCAGCTTCCGCAGCGGCCTTCTCCAGCTCGCGAATGTCGTCAAGTGTGAGTTTTCCGGACTCGATCAGTTGCGCCATCATGGGTTGCGGCCGTCCGCCGAAAAAGCTGAGAATCTCGTCGAGCAGACTGTCGCGAGCCGCGTCCTTTGCGATCAGTGGTTCGAAAATATCCGCGTTTCCGACCTTCTGAACACGCCGCACGACGCGTTTGGCTTCCATCCGGTACACGGTGTTCGTGATGGTTGTGTAGGCGGGGCGGGGTTCTGGAAACGCCTGCTGAATCTCTCTCATGGAGGCCTTGCCATGCGCCCCCAGAATTTCCAAAATCCGAAATTCAAGTTTTGCCAGCTTAGGCCGCTTCATACGCTCTCCCGAGGCTGTGCTCAGCTTACTACCAAATAGTAAGAGCGTCAATAGAGAAATGCGTGCTCGACGATTTTCATACTTTATCGTCTACAAAAGAGAAGAGCGGCCGGGCATCCGCCCATCAATTCTCAGAAGGCCGCTCGACGTGGTCTACGACGAGGAATTCGCCGGGCCCCTTGGCGGACTCGAGCTTCAAACCGAGTTGCTCCTGAATGGCGGTAAAAATCGAGGGTGCGGGTGTGTTATCGGAAGGAGTCGGGCGAACTCCGGGCGTGCTCTCGTCGATCGCAAACTCCAGCCGGAAATCAAACGCCCCTGTGATGCCGGTTTTGTCAATGACGGGGCGGTCCAACGTGGCCCCGAGGAGTTTGGACAAATCAGCGACACTCCCCTCGATTTCGGTCGTCAGGTTCGGTCCCTTGGTTGAAGTCATGGGGATGCCGCACGGCTTTTGGCCCGGTTCCAAGGGCGGTGCGAAGTCGAAAGGAGCGCAGTCTCCATCTTTGGCCCGTTGCAGTTTCGGGCCTCCCTTGACGACACTTAGTGTGTAAACAGGGACTTGTCTGGTGTCGCGGCGGAGCTTTAGCCTGAACCGCTCTTCGAGAAGCGCCTGAAGCATCGGCCCGTTCATCATTCCTTGGCTTTCGGGGGTGGCGGCCTTCGCTTCAATGGCGTAGCGGTCGGAATGAATCCACGCCGGACCGCCCTCGATCGGCTGAAATTCAGGAGGATGGGATCGGCCATTCGCGAACGTAATGTACGCATGCTGAATAAGGTCGCTCAGGGTGTCGCATTTGATGCTTAGCCTCCCGGCGGAGGCATTCTGGCCTCCACCACGGTCTGGATCGCTGCCCTTTTGTTGACCACGACCCTCACCCTTGCACACCTTGATTGAGGCCACTTCGAATTTTGGCGCAGCCGTCGCGGATTGGGCGAGGCTCTGCGAGGGGTGCGTTAAGCCGTCCATAATAGCTAAAATCCCGATGACGCTCAGGAATGCGTTTCGGGCCGAACGAAATGGTTGAGCGGTCCACAGCGGGTTGAAGTCAGGCATGCTTGCTCCGTTCTACGAAAAGCGTACTACGTAGCCACTCGTAGATGCAGGACCGCCGATAAGTTGGGCGTTATGTCAACGCCGCGGCTTTGGCGATTTCGGCCGCGCCGGTGAGCTTCTCGACGTTCCAGCACAGATCGAGAAGTTTGCGCGACTGCGCGACCGGCAGCACGCCGGAGGCGAGATCCAGAAACTTCACGTCCAGCGCCGCGTCGGACAACGGATTCTCGACGCTGCCGATGACCTGCTCCACTGTCTTTTCCAGACGCCGGCCGTCTTTCAGCGTAATCGCGATCTTCACCTGCGCTTCGCCGATGCTGGGATCGACAGTGGCGGTCACGCGGTCGCGCAGCGCGACGATGACCGGGTCGTGAACCAGGGCATCGCTGAACTGCTTTTCGCCCGCGGCTCCCTCGACGATGGCAATCGCGGCCGCGTAATACACGCTGAACTTGCCTTCGAGGCCGCTCTGTGGCGTTTTCTTGCCGGTCAGCTCCAGGACGAGAGGATGCACGTGCAGGTCGATGCGCTCGATCTGGTTCGCGGTCAGGTTGAATTGATTGCGAAGCTGGATGCAGCCGTCGATCGCCGGATGAATCACCACGCCGCACGCGTAGGGCTTGTAGGTGTTAAGCGAAATTTCGTAGGTCTGGCCCAGCATCTTGGTGATCTCGGCGTAGTCGCGCGAGGTGGAAAGCACGTTGGCCCACCCGCTCTTGGCTTCAAGGGCCTGATTCGAGCTGGTGAAGTTGCGCGAGGCAAGCATCGCGGCGGTGAGGCCGTTCTGCGCGGCGCGGCCGGGATGAAAGCTCTTGGTCATGGTGCCGAACATTTCCTTCAAGCCCACGGGCTGGGTGGCCGCGATGCCCAGCGCCCACGTCATCTGCTGGTCCGTCAAGCCGAGCAGCTTGCCCACGGCGGCCGCCGAGCCGAAGACTCCCGTTGTTCCGGTGATGTGCCAGCCCGCATCGTAATGCGCGGGATAGACGGCGTTGCCGATGCGGCATTCCACCTCCACGCCCAGCACCAGGGCGTGCACGAAATCGCGCCCGGAGACAGGCCGATACTCTGAGAGCGCCAGGATCGCCGAAGCCACCGGACCCGCCGGATGGATGACGGTCCTGAGGTGCGTATCGTCGTAATCGAAGATGTGCGAGGCGATGCCGTTCACCAGGGCCGCGTTCAGCACGTCCATGCGCTCCTTGCGGCCGAGGATAGTGGCCTGCGCCGGACCGGCAAACGGCGCGAGCGCGCCGATGGCAATGTCCACGGTTTCGTGCCGCGATCCTCCCACCGCGCACCCGACCCAGTTCAACAGAGTGCGCGCCGCTTCCTTATTGACCGGATGCGGAACGTCTTCCGGTTTCGACGCGACCACGTACTGGGCCAAGCGGCGAGTGACGTCCTGGGGTTTGGAAGAGGCCTGGACGGGTGTATCGTCCCCCTTTGCTTCGGCGGCAAGTCCGGCGAGCGCGATTCCGCGCACAAAGTTCCTGCGGTCGATGCTTGGCTTAGATCCGCTTGGCATGACGGCCTCCGTTCTTGAGGTTACTCGAATCGCAGCTCCATTGTGCCCCCCGGCTCCAACGCGAACCAGCGCGAGAACAACTCGCCGCGGCAGGTCCGGACCCGTGCGACCTCGGCGTCGGTGAGCCGGCGCGGGGCGTGGCTATCGA
>Ga0210394_10008191_pt1 | contig 10830 bp, 9 predicted proteins | sample IncBWC12MmetaG_FD_160121 | JGI IMG/M metagenome (GOLD analysis project Ga0210394, IMG submission 160121) | Forest soil microbial communities from Barre Woods Harvard Forest LTER site, Petersham, Massachusetts, United States - Inc-BW-C-12-M | ecosystem: Environmental > Terrestrial > Soil >... | reverse complement strand
GATCGAGCCCGAGATATTCTGCACCGTGATCGCGCCGCCGTTCACCGACCGCAGCACCAGCGAAGTCTGCACCGGAACCTGAATCGTCAGGTGTCCCGAGCTTTCGTTGCCCACCACGGTAATCACGTTGTTCTCTTCCGTCACATCGAGCCCCATGCTCATGTTGTCGATCCGGTGCATGCCCTCCGGCACGTGCGATGGACGACGCTCATGGCCGGAGATGCGCGACGTTGTCTCGATCTGCGCGTCCTTGCCGTCGTACCCCTTCACCGTCACGCTGCCGTTCTGCAGCGTCACCTTCAACGTCTTCGCGCCCGAAGGATCGCGAAACGGCACTGTGACCTTGTCTCCCGAATCCTGCGCGGCCAGCGCCAATGCTGCTGCCGCAAATAAAATCGCTTGTTTCAACATTTCTACTTCTCCCGATTCTTGATCATGACATTACCATTCAGCGTTTCGAACTGTAGTTCCGGCCCGCCCTGGCCGATGCGCACGCCGGTCATTCTCCGGCTGCTCCACACAAATTTCCCGTTGCGATTCTCCGCCGCCGTCGTTGCCACCGGCATCGACGACACATCGAAATCCGTATACAAACCGCCATTCATCGTCTTCATCTTCACGTCCGCATTCAGCCCCGCCCGAAACGAAATATCCAGCGATCCGTTGACCGATTTGAACGACGTCGCTTCGCGCGGATTCCTCGCATACGACACTTTAACCCCGCCATTCACCGTGTGAATTGTCCCTGAACCCTCTATGTCCTTCATTTCAATCGGACCATTCACGTTGTAAATCGTGTAATCGCCCGCCGTGCCTTCCACGCTGACGTGCGAATTGTTCACCGCGCGCAGTTCCAGCTTCACGTCGCGAGGCACCCGAATTTTGAAATCGTAATTGAACTTGTAAACGTCGTGCCAGTTCGAATAGCGGCGAAAAGGCCCCTCGACAACCAGCCGCACCAGTCCGCCTTCCTGCGTCGTTTCGAGGCTGATCTCTTTTTTCGCCAGCGATATCCGGTCGGCCGACGAGCCGCTCAGCGTTTTCTCAATGTCCATCTCCACCGAACCACTGGTCGACGCGGTCACCTCGATAAACCCCGAGATGTTATCGATCACCAGCTCGCGCACCCCGGAAAACGTCTTGTGCTCGGTGGTCTTTTCTTCCGCGGCGTGCAGTCCCGCCGCCAGAATCAATCCCAAAATCGCGTGTTTCATTGCAACAGCTTCCCGAGAGCCGCCTTCGCTCTCTCCCGCACGCTTACATCCACCGCTGCATCCACGCTGAGCTTCTTCAACTCAGGCGCGGCATCCGTTACTTTCAAGTCCACTAGAAGATCGATCAACGCAATCTGCACCAGCGGCGACGTCTGCTTGCGGATAGACTGCACAATCGCCGTGCGCGTCACCGGACTCGCGCCAAATGCGTGCAGCGCCTCGACCGCCGCCATCCGCACATTCACGCTCGCATCGTTATTCACCGTATAAAGCAGCGCCGACAAAACTTCGGTATCGGACGATTCCACGCGGTACGCCCAGCTCACTCCCCGCAACCTCTCGCCCGCCGATTGCTGCTGCATTAACGACAACGCCACCATTTGCCTCATGTTGCTTACCTCTCCCCGCAATTGCGCGACTTCGGAACCTGCCGGTTGCTGCACTTCCTGTTTCGCCGGGCGGATCTCATAACCCACGCCGACGCCCATCACCAACATGGCGAACCCGACCGCCATCTGCCACGCCGGCTGCCGGGGCCACAACGCCGCCAGCTTCTCTTTAAATCCGTGCTTGGGCGCCGATTCCATCCCGTGCTTAAACGCCGCCAGCGATTCGTAAAACCGGTCGCGCACATTCGCCGTGGGCTCCGGCATCGTGCCAGGCAGCAGTGCCAAGCCGCGCCATAACGATCCCAATCGTTCCGTCTCCGCACGGCATGCCTCGCAGGAGGCCAGGTGCGAGGCGAACGCCAGTTCCTGCGTCTCGTTCAGCGATTCGCTCAAATATTCGGGTAGATTATGCCTCGTCTCGTCGCAGTTCATGCTGTTTTTTCCCCACTGATGGTCAAATAAGCCTGTTCCAACGCGCGCATCGCACGGTAAACACGCACTTTCACCGTTCCAACCTCGCAACCAAGAACGCCCGCCAGCTCGTCGTATTTCATGCCCTGGAACCGGCTGAGTACCAGAATCTCTCGTTTATCGGCCGGCAGACGGTCCAGCGCCAGCCGCAGCAGCCGCAGATCCTGAGTCAGTACGGCCGATTCCTCGGGACCCGGCGACTGGTCCGGTTTATGTTCGGTAAACTCGTCAATGCCAATCACTTCGCCTCTCCGTTTTTGAGCCGAATCGACGCTCGCGTTGCGCGCGATTTGAAACATCCAGGCCGTGAAGGACTGCTGGGCGTCGTAACTGGCTCGATATCGCAGCATACGGAAAAACACATCCTGCACCAGATCCTCGGACAATTCGCGGTTCCGGTTCATCGACACAAAATAGCGGAACAACCCTCTGTGATGGCGTTCAAATAAGATGGCAAGTTTCTGCACCTCGCCTCCACCCACCGCTGCCATCAAAGCGTTGTCTGTTGCGTTCACGTTCTTGAGGAGTGATACCGTAAGTTCAGGAGAAAGTTACATCTGCAGAATATACCCTGGCTGGCTGCGCTGCCGGCATTTGTGCTCGAAGTGACTTTCTACGCTTCCCTGGGATCGGAAAGAGTCCGCGCGCGCCTGGAACGGATGCCGCCGGCGCTTTTCGCGATTTTACTGGCGATTTCGGGCGTCCTACCGTACTGCCTGGCGACCCTGGCGTTCGGGACGTTTCGATGGACGGCGCTGGGGTGGATCGCTCTGCTGGCCTCGGCGGTGTCTTTCTGGTATATCCTGCTGCCGAAAAAGCCTGCCGCCGATGTTCTTCTGCTGGTGTTTATGGCGGCGGTCTGGATCGCGGCGCTGTTCAAGCAATGGTATGTGTGCCCTTATCCGAAACTCTATCTTCCTGTGCTGGGACAACTTATGTGGTTTCGCACCGGCCTGTTCGCGATGCTTTGCATCCGGCGGGTGCAGGGCGTCGGCTTTGGATTTTGGCCCAAGGCGCGGGAATGGAGGATCGGGGCCATTCATTTCGCAATTTTCCTGCCTTTGGCGGCCGTTCTGGCCTGGGCGATCGGGTTCGCCGGGCCGCGGACACCCCCCTTGGGATGGGAGAAAACGTCTCTGCTGGCGATCGGAACCTTTTTCGGGGCCTTGTGGGTGGTTGCGCTGGCCGAGGAGTTCTTTTTCCGGGGCCTCCTGCAACAATGGCTAACCTCTTGGACTCGCAGCGAATGGGTGGGATTGATCGCCGCATCGCTGTTGTTCGGATCGGTGCACATCTTCCTTCATTTCCCCAACTGGAAGCTGGCAATTCTGGCCGCGCTTGCGGGGATTTGTTATGGCCTGGCCTTCCGCCGAGCCCGCAGCATCCGGGCATCGATGGTGACGCATGCGCTGGTGGTGACGACATGGAAGGTTTTTTTCGGATAATCCGACCGCCAAAAGTGGGGCGGGCTATCAGCCGGCAGCCTGCTTCCAGCAGGCTCTTTCGACGCATGAAACAAAAGCCGCCCGGAGGGCGGCTGCCGGCTGATAGCCCGCCCCACAAGGCCGGTGCTATCCAATTGGGGAAATAAAAAAAGGGCGAGCCCTACGGTCCGCCCCGTTTTCAAAGGAACTTAGAACGTGACCTTCCCGCTCAACTGGATGACGCGCGGAGAAGAATCAAAGCCCAGGAAGCTGCCATACGGACTGGTCGGCGTGCTGGCCATTCCCGTAATCAGCCCAAACGTTCCATCGCCCACTCCGCTGTCCGGCAGACCGAAATTCGGATGGTTCAGGATGTTGAATGCCTGGATGCCCGCCTTTAAGGTGACCCTTTCCTTGAACTTGAACGTTCGGAAGATGGTCATATCCATGTCGAAGAAGCCGGGTCCGCGGAACTGGTTGCGGTTCTGGGTCGACCAGGCCGCGTAGCCGGGGAAAGTCGCCGGACTCGCATCGACAAACGCATTTGCGTTAATACACGGCGTGACCGCCGCGCCCGCTCCGCAACTGGTCTGGGCGTTCGCCGCTGTTCCAGTGTAGGTCGCCAGGATGGTTCCCGAGTAGTTGCCGAGCGCCGTATTGTTATCCGTGACCGAGAACGGAAGGCCGCTGCGCCAGAACGCTTTGCCGCCCCATTCCCAACCGCCGAGCAGTTGATTCACGAGGTGATTGCCCGTGTGGACACTGGGGATGTAGACCCAGTCCATGTTGAAGTTATGGCGAATATCGTAATCGGAGTTGCCATAATTCGAGGCGTGCAGATTGTTCGGATTGATCTGGCCGAGGATGGAGTCGCCATAGGTGAAGACGCCGCCGTTCGAGCTTTCATCCAGGTTGTGCGACCAGGTGTAGTTGAAGTGCGCGCTCAGCCCGTGCGAGAACTGCTTTCTCACCGTGACGTTGAGGCCGTCGTAGTTGGAGATCGCACCGCTTTGCACCTGGGTGACGATTCCGTAGTTTCCATCCGCCGCGTTCGCCGGTACACCCTTCACTCCGGGGTACAGCCCGTAAAGATCGAAGGCGTTGGGCCACTGCGAAGAATACGGAATCCGGCTGCCGTGATTGCCGACATAATTCGCCGAGAGGACCAGCGAAGGTGTCAACTGGCGTTGAATCTGGAAATTCCACTCATGCCACATCGGAGCATGTACCGTTCCTACGATCGCAGTGACCGCAGGCACCGCGAACACCGCGCCCAGGGCGCTCAACGCCGACGAGATCTGCGTGAAGGTCTTACCGATGCTGAAGGCATTGGCGGACGCCTGCCAAATCGCAGCTCCACCTGCGGGGTCGAAGCCCAATACGCCCGTCGCGGGACGGACGCGAATCGCGACCGAGACGGGAGGGTTGGCCAGCAAGTCGTCCAACACCCCGGCGGCGAGAGCATCGTAGGCGATCATATACCCGCCGCTGATGACCGTCTTGTTGTCGTGTCCAGGCGACCAGCTAAAGCCAATGCGCGGCGATAAATTCGCGGCATCGACCCCTGGGAAAGCCTGGTGTTGGCCGTAAGAAATATCATTGCTGTAAGGCACGCTGCCTTGGTTGGAACTGGTCACGCTGGGCAGGCCTGAGAATGCTCCCTTGAAGTTCGCGAAGCAGTTGAACTGGCACACCGGGTTGGAATTACGCTCGACCCGGAATCCCAAAGTGAGCTTCAGGTTCGATTTTACATGCCAGTCGTCGTTGACGTACACGCCCATGCCCCACATAGCCACCGGGACATCGCTGGCAAGGTTCAACGATTGGCGGTATTGATACGCATATCCGTTGGCGAACTCCTGAAGGCCGCTGGGTACATAGCCAAAGTAAACCGCCGGATAGTTGTAATAGAAGGCGTGATCGCTGACATCATAGCGGCGGAAGTTCACTCCGAATTTCAAATCGTGAGCGCCGCGGATTACCGAGAAGTCGTCGATAAACTGATATTGCGTGATGTTGCGTCCCTGCGGGAAGCTTCCCATGGGGTTGAACGACGTGAACGGCACCGTGCCGGACGTCGTGATCTGATAGGGGAAGGTCGAATCCGCCAGTTGGTGGTTCTGCTGGAACTGCGCGACGTAGTGGCTGAACGCCGCCTTGAAGTCGTTGGTCGTCCGGGGTCCGAAGATATGCGTTTCGGAGAACTGATTGTCATAAGCGGGCTGGTTGGAGATGGCGTCGAATGCCGCGTTGATCGGGCTCAGCGTGGTCGGTTGTACGCCATGATCGAGCCTCCAGCGGAAGTAGGCCGTGTCCTTGTTGCTGATAGTGTAATCGACGCGGGCGCTCAGAATCCATTCCGAAGCCAGCGCGGTGGGCGTGGCCTGGAACCTCGCGGCGCAGTCCTGCGTTGCGCCGTTGAAACCGGGGAGGGAAATGCCCGTGCAGTTGCTGCCGATGTTGTACGGAACCGCGCTTGCGGCGCCAGGGGCGCCCGCATACAACTGGAACATCTTCTGGTAAGTCGAAAACTCGGCCGGCTGCTTGGCCTGGATATTGGTCAAAACCGCGTTGGCGAATGCGGGGGTCGGGATGGTGACCGAATCGACGTTAGGTAGCACAAAGCGCAGCCCTTCGTTATTCACGAAAAAGAACATCTTGTTCTTAATGATGGGTCCGCTCACTGCCGCCGCCCATTGATTTGCGTTCGAAAACGGCCGGGGAGTACCATAGAAGTTATTGAACCAGTCGTTCGCGTTCATCGCCCGCCCGTTCCAGGTGTATCCCAGATTGCCATGCACCGCGTTGCCTCCCGACCGGGTCACATAGGACACCTGGGCGCCGGAAAGTGTGCCATATTGTGCGCTGTATGGGTTGCTGATGACCGTCGCCTCCTGCATTTCATTCGCACCCAGCGTGAGGTTGGTGGCGCCGGTGAAGTTGATGTTGAAGTACGGGTCCATGTCGCTCTCGCCGTTCACGGTGAACAGGTTGGAAGTGGCAGGCAGTCCGTTGACGGTGAAGTTTCCATACCCCCCCGTGTTGTTCATCACCACGCCGGGGGCGGTGAGCGCGATATTGGTAATATCGCCACCGGCGCTGGGCAAGGTTGCAAACTCAGTCGGCGTAAAGGCCGTGCTGTTGCTGGCCTCCGTGCTCAGCAGCGGCGGCACTTCCGTTACCTCCACGGTTTGGGTCGATTGGCCAACCTTGATCGTTAAATTGCCGGTGACCAAGGTGCCGACCGAGACGGACAAGGAAGTTTCGGCAGTCTCGAAGCCGGTCTTGCTGGCGTTAATTTTATAGCGGTTCGGCATCACCAGGCTGAAGCGGTAATAGCCCTGCTGATTCGTAGTCGTCGATTGCACCGCGCCGGTATCGAGGCTGGTCAGTTTGACGATCGCGCCCGGAATCACGGCGCCGCTCTGATCGGTAATCACACCCGCCACGTCGCCCGTGGTCAGCGATTGCGCGGTCAGGAAAGAGGAAAGAACGAGCAGCGAAAATATTAATAACGCGCTGCCTCTGAAGCAAAGAGTTGTTTGACTTTTCATGTAAAAGACCCCCAACAAGTTCTAATTTCTTGGATCCGGCCGGTTCGAGAACGAAGGCCGCATCCCGCGAGCATTTCAGCCCGCAAACGATAGATAAACCCCAACAAAATCAACCTACGAACGCGCGGAAACCCTGCCGCCATTCGTCCAAGTAACATTTTTGTTGCCGAGGCAACAATAACCCTAGGTTATTCCGATGTTTCGGGCATGTCAATACGGGATTAAGGCAGTATGCTTAGGAGAATTGCCTTACCAGACAATACAATTTCTTGAATGTCTGCTTCCAGATACCATACATCGCCTGCTTTAGTGAACTGTCCGTTTAGGGCACCGGAACCTTGAATCAGGACGAGTAACTCCATTGTCTGGGGAGGTATGTGCCGTGTAGGACTGGAGATGCACAACTTCGAGGTGGTGAAATAGGGGCAGGAAACTAGAAGTTCGCCTTGCGGTTGACGGCGGGCTGGGTGGGGGTGCAAATGGCTCACTGCGGCGGCCCGATCGAGGTGTAAGTCGCGAGGCCTTCCGTAATCGTATAGACGATAGGTGACGTCGGAATGCTGCTGAATTTCACACAATGTCAGTCCAGCGCCGATGGCGTGGACCGTTCCGGCGGGAATAAAGAAGGTATCCCCGGGCGCTGCGTCGAACCACTGGAGCAGGTTTTCTATCTCGCCGGAAAGCGACGCTTCGCGCAAACGATGGGGGGTGATGGGCTCGCGGAAACCTGCGGCGATCTGAGCGCCGGGTTCCGCGGCGAGGACGTGCCACATTTCGGTTTTGCCAGAAGAATCATGATGTTGGCGGGCGTAAGCGTCGTCCGGATGGACTTGCACGGACAGCTTTTCGGTGGTGAAGAGGAATTTTACTAAGATCGGAAGATTGGGGACGCCTTCAAACCAGACCTCTCCGATTTTTGTCGGGGAGTTGGGGAAAAGGGGTTCGAGATGGGTCGAACCCCAGACTTTTTCCTTGAAGGTGGGGGTGAGGCGGATCATTTTGTTCTGAACACAGACTAAAGTCTGTGCCACCCCTGTGGACTAGACACGCGCCGACACGAACTTCGCCAGGCGATCGAGGCCTTTTTCCAACTCCTTCATGGACGTGGCGTAGGAGATGCGGATGTGCTCGTTGGTCCCGAAGGCCTCGCCCGGCACGATGGCGACGTACTGCTCGGCCAGCAGCCTCTCAGCGAACTGGAGCGAGTTGGCGATTCCTCCGGTGTAGGCCGCGCTGACGTTCGGATAGGCGTAAAACGCCCCCTGCGGAACCTGCGTCTTCACGCCGGGCATGGCGCGCAGGCGCGAGATGACATAATCGCGGCGCTTCTTGTACTCGGCAAGCATGATGGCCACCGATTCCTGCGGTCCTTTCAACGCTTCGACGGCGGCCTTCTGGGAGATCGAAGTTGGATTCGACGTGGAATGCGATTGCAGCTTGGTGATGCCCGTAGCCACGGCCGCCGGACCCAGCACGAAGCCGATGCGCCAACCGGTCATTGCATACGTTTTCGATAACGATCCGGCCACGACGATGGTGTCCTTCGCGCCTGGAATGGACGCCAGGGACACCGGCGCGCTGTCGTAGAGGAAGCGGTGATAGCACTCGTCGGTGAGAATCCAGATGCCGCGATCCTTGGCCATGGCGACGATTTTTTCGAGCTCGCTCCAGGCGAATACCGCGCCGCTTGGATTTGAAGGCGAATTGATGAGGATCATCTTCGTTTTCGGGGTGAGCACGCGCTCGATCATGGAGGCGCGCAGATCGAAGCCATCGTTCTCGTCGGTATCGACGAAGACGCACTTCGCGCCGGCGTAATTCACGACGTCCTTGTAGGTGACCCAGTAAGGAACGGGGATCACCACTTCGTCGCCGGGCTCGACCAGCGCCTGCATCAGGTTGAAGATGGCGTGCTTGCCGCCGACGGTCACCACGCACTCATTAGCGGCGTAAGCGGTCTGGTAGTCCTGCTGGTGACGGTCGCAAATAGCCTGCTTCAGCTCGAGCGTGCCGGCGGCATTCGTGTATTTGGTGAAATTGTGGCCAATCGCGTCGATGGCGGCGCGCTTGACGTTGTCGGGCGTGGGAAAATCCGGTTCGCCCGCGCTAAAGTCCACCACGTCGACGCCTTCACGGCGCAGCTTCTCGGCGTCGGCCGCGACCTTCATGGTCGAAGAGACGCTGATCGTCGAAATTCTCTCTGCTAAGGCTTGTAGTGTTTGCATAATCTTAATTACCGTCCAAACTTAATCTTCAGGCGGGCCTCCACCGGGGAAGGCACCAGGCCCGAAACATCTCCACCGAGTGAAACCACTTCCTTCACCAGGTGCGAACTCAGATAGGAGTACGCCTCGCCCGCCATCAGAAACGCTGTCTCCAGTTCCGGCCGCAGGCGGCGGTTCATCAGTGCCATCTGCAACTCATATTCATAATCCGAAACGGCGCGGATACCGCGCAAAATCAGATTCGCGCCGCGCGCCGCCGCGTAATCCACCAGCAAACCGTCGAACGATGCGACTTCGACGTTAGCGTAGGGGCGGACAACTTCCTGGATGATCTCAATCCGCTCCTCGACGGAGAAGAGCGCCTGCTTCGAATCGTTGCGGAGCACGGCCACAATCAACCGCTGGACGATCCGGCTGCCGCGTGCGATCAGGTCCAGATGCCCGTTGGTAATCGGGTCGAACGAGCCTGGATAAATTGCAGTAAGGTGCGACGGCGGCGCGGCCAAAATTTCTCCCGACAGCTCCTGCTAATCTTTTATGTTACCAGCCTGCATGGATCTTTTACACGGCTCTTCCGCCTTCGCGTCGGCCTTCGCCGCCGGGGCAATTAATTCCGTCGCCGGGGGCGGCACGCTGCTGACGTTCCCGACTCTGATCTGGCTGGGGCTCGACTCCGTTTCCGCGAACGCCACTAGCACGGTCGCCATCTGGCCGGGATCGCTGGGAGGGATGGCGGGGTACCGGAAAGAGCTCGCGACGACCGACCGGCGTATGCTGGCGCTGACGGCGCCGAGCCTGGTGGGAGGGATTTCCGGAGCGCTGCTGCTGCGGTTCACGCCGCCTTCGATTTTCGATGCGCTGGTACCGTTTCTGATCCTGTTCGCGACCGTCTTATTTATGGTCCAGGAAACGGTGCAGCGGATGTTCAAGACCACCGAGGGTCGTCACGAGTCGGCTAGGTGGCTGGCCGGGGCGATTGTATTTCAATTTTTTGTGGCGCTGTACGGGGGATATTTCGGCGCTGGGATAGGCATTCTGATGCTGGCGGCGCTGAGCATTCTCGGGCTGACCGACATTCACCAGATGAACGGATTGAAAAATTTCTTCGCGCTGTGCATCAACGGCGTAGCTGCGTTGTATTTCATGTTCGAGCATATGGTGCAGTGGCCGTACGTGCTGATCATGGCGGCGGGAGCGATCGCGGGAGGGTATGGCGGCGCCGGACTGGCGCGGCGGATCGGGCGGACTGCGGTGCGATGGCTCGTGATCGGGATTGGCTTCGCGATGGCGGTGTCGTTGTTTGTGAAGCGGGTGGTGAAAAGGTAGAGCGCCAGCGTTGTCCTTTAGGTAATGTGGGGCGGGCTATCAGCCGGCAGCCGCCCTCCAGGGCGGCTTTTGTTTCCAGCGACCGAAGAGCCTGCCTGCTGGAAACAGGCTGCCGGCTTTATAGCCCGCCCCATATATGAAAGCGCTGCTGATTGTCAACGGTTTTTTTAGCCCCTTGCTGCCCCGGCGAGGCGGCCCGTTCAGGCTTTTCGATACACTACGACTGA
>Ga0210394_10008190_pt1 | contig 10831 bp, 7 predicted proteins | sample IncBWC12MmetaG_FD_160121 | JGI IMG/M metagenome (GOLD analysis project Ga0210394, IMG submission 160121) | Forest soil microbial communities from Barre Woods Harvard Forest LTER site, Petersham, Massachusetts, United States - Inc-BW-C-12-M | ecosystem: Environmental > Terrestrial > Soil >... | reverse complement strand
CATCTCGGATCGTCGCCGCTGTTTTGGCCGGGACCGCTTGCGGCGATCGGGTGCGCCGCTTTCCGGCATCCGCTGTACCTACAATCATCGCCGCAAACGCACGATTCCGAAGCCTGAAAAAATGGTTGATATACCAATTCACACATAGCCGATGGAGGACGAACTATCTGGAGGGAGGATGCCCTGTCGGCTGCACTGCTTCAGCCATCGGGAATCTAACGAATCCACATGCAATCGCCGTAACTGTAGAAGCGGTAGCGTTCGGCGACAGCGTGGCGATACGCCTCGAGGATAAAGTCCCGGCCCGCAAATGCGCTGACAAGAATCAGCAGGGTCGATTGCGGAAGGTGAAAATTCGTCAGCAGTTGGTCGATCACCTGAAACTGGTGGCCTGGCTTGATGAAGATGCTCGCCTCCGCGGAGCCGGGCGCGACGAGCGAATCGTCCGAACTCCGCCCCGCGCCGCGCCGCGCCGCGGATTTTTGAGCGGCGTCTTCCAGAGCGCGCACCACGGTTGTGCCGACTGCGAGGATCGGCCTCGAACCCCGGCGCGCCGCGCAAATTGCGGCAGCCGCCGCTTCGGAGATTTCGTAGCGCTCCGCGTGAATCTTGTGTTTCTCGATCTCGTCTTCGTGGATCGACTGAAAGGTGCCCAGGCCGACTTCCAGCGTGATCGTCGCGATCTCTATGCCGCGTCGGCGCAGCAGATCGACGATGGAAGGGGAAAAGTGCAGGCCGGCCGTCGGCGCCGCCACCGCGCCCGGGCGCTCAGCGAAGATGGTCTGGTAGCGCTCCCTGTCGGCAGGCTCGTCCTCACGGGAGATGTAGGGTGGCAAGGGGACGTGTCCGAGACGTTCGATCGCTTGCGCGACGTCCCCCTCTGCGCTCAGCCGGATGCGGCGCAGTCCATACTCGCCTTGGCTGAGGACTTCCGCGGAAAGCTCTCCGCCGCCGAACTCGATGCGCTCTCCTACACGGATCTTTCGGCCGGGGCGAACCAGGGCCTCCCATTCGCCGGGCGCGACTTGCCGGGTCAGCAGGACTTCGATCTGCGACGACAGGAATTCCGTCGCCGTTCGGCGATTCGCTCCAGGCGGTTCGGAACCCATGCCTTGCCGATGGCCGAATAGTCGCGCAGGAATCACGCGGGTGTTGTTCACGACGATCAATTCGTCGCCCCGAAGGAGGTCGGGCAGCGTGCGGAATACCGAGTCTTCCCAGCGGGCACCTTTTCGGTCGAGGATCAGCATGCGTGAGGAATCGCGCTCGGGGAGCGGCGCCTGAGCGATCAGTTCGGGCGGAAGCTGGAAATCGAAGTCTGAGAGCAGCATAGCCGAGTGCCAAGACTATAGTTCACAGGGCGCAAGGTAAGCAAATGGAACCTCAATAATACAGTAAGTTATGTATTTACAGCGTCTTGGATGAGTGCGCATAGCCAAGCCTGGAATCCACAATGTACTTGACAACAATGCACTAATATTTTATGATGTGCGCGTAGTTAAATACTACACAGATTCCAAGATTCGATGGAGGGCTTAGAACCATGACTACGATTGCTCGTCTTGAACCCTTTCGCGGGCTTTCCTCTTTGCAGGATCAATTCAATCGGCTTTTTAACGAGTCGTTTCGCACTCACTCAGAGGAGTCGGCTTTGACCTCCTGGGCGCCGGCGGTCGACATCTACGAGACCCCCAACGAGCTGGTCGTCAAGGCGGACCTGCCCGACGTCAATGAGAAGGACATCGACGTACGCGTCGAGAACAACTTGCTCACGATTCGCGGTGAGCGTAAGTTCGAGAAGTCCGTCTCCGAAGAGAACTTTCTTCGGGTCGAGAGAACCTACGGGTCGTTCAGCCGCAGCTTCTCGCTTCCGAACACCGTGAACGCGGAGACGATCGGCGCGGAATACAAGAACGGCGTTTTGACTGTCACGTTGCCAAAGCGCGAGGAATCCAAGCCGCGCCAGGTGAAGGTGACCGTGAATGCCGCAACCAACGGCAAGTAAGTGCCTGCGCCGCGCGACGGCGCCTGACGAAGCGCGGGGCCGGGGATACGCTGGCCCCGCCGCCGTCCACACACGAATCCGAAAAATGAGGTAAATCCCATGGTCCGCTTCGACAAGTTCACGCTCAAGGCTCAGGAAGCCGTGCAGTCGGCGCAAGACGTGGCCGCGCGGCACGATCATCAGCAGATCGAGCCTTTGCACCTGCTTGCCGCGCTTGTCGCGCAGCAGGACGGCGTCGTGTCGCCGCTCCTCGCGCGTCTTGGCGTGCGTCCGGACACGCTAGCCGGCGAAATTGAATCGCGCCTCGGCCGCATGCCGAAAGTTACCGGCGCGGTGCAGCAGCAGATGAGCCCGGCGACAAACAAAGTTCTCGAAGGCGCGTTTGTCGAAGCGGAGCAATTCAAGGACGAATACGTTTCGACCGAGCACATCCTGTTGGCGATCGCCACGATCCGCAAAGACGACGCCGGAGAACTGCTCGCAAAGTACGGCGCGTCGCGCGAGGCGATTCTTCAGGCACTCGCTTCCGTTCGCGGCAGCCATCGCGTAACCTCGCAAAATCCGGAATCGACGTTTCGGGCTCTGGAACAATATGGGCGCGACCTGATCGAGCTCGCGCGGCGCGGCAAACTCGATCCCGTGATCGGCCGGGACGATGAAATTCGCCGCGTGATGCAGATCCTAGCGCGCCGCACAAAGAACAACCCCGTGCTGATCGGCGAGCCGGGCGTCGGCAAGACCGCCGTGGTGGAAGGGCTTGCCCAGCGCATCGTCGCGGGCGATGTGCCCGAAGTGCTGCGCCCGAAGCGCGTGATCGCGCTCGATCTGGCCGCGCTTGTGGCCGGCGCGAAATATCGCGGTGAGTTCGAGGACCGCTTGAAAGCGGTGCTCAAGGAAATCACGGAATCCGAGGGCCAGATCATTCTCTTCATCGACGAGCTGCACGCTCTGGTGGGTGCTGGCGCGGCGGAAGGCGCGATGGACGCCTCCAACATGCTGAAGCCCGCTCTCGCGCGCGGCGAACTGCGCGCGATCGGCGCAACCACGCTCAACGAATACCGAAAGTACATCGAAAAAGATCCGGCGCTCGAGCGGCGCTTCCAACCGGTCCTGATCGCCGAGCCTTCGCCCGAAGACACGATCGCCATTTTGCGCGGACTGAAAGAGCGCTACGAAGTGCATCACGGCGTGCGCATCCAGGACGCGGCGATCCTTGCCGCGGCCACGCTCTCGCACCGCTATATCACCGACCGCTTCCTGCCGGACAAGGCCATCGATCTGATCGACGAATCCGCGGCCAGCCTGCGCATGCAGCTCGATTCGCTGCCGGTCGAAATCGACGAGATCGAGCGGCGCATCATGCAGCTCGAAATCGAACGCCAGGCCCTCCTGCGCGAATCCGACGCGCACTCGAAAGAGCGTTTGAAGCAGCTCGAAGGGGAACTCGCCGGATTGCGCGAGGAGTCCAGCGCGCGCAAGGCGCAGTGGCAGGTGGAGAAGGCCGCCATCGCCAAGATTCGCGGCGTGAAAGAAAAAATCGAGCAGCTGAAAGCAGAAGAGCAGCGCCTCGAGCGCACGGGCGATCTCGCGAAAGTCGCCGAAATTCGCTATGGAAAACTCGCGGCGGCGGAGAAGGATCTCGCCGCGGCGCAGAAAAATCTGGGCGAAGCGCAAAAAAAAGGCGGCATGCTGAAGGAAGAAGTCGGCGAGGAAGACATCGCCAAGCTGGTGGCCAAGTGGACCGGCATCCCCGTGGGGCGTCTGCTCGAAGGCGAGGCGCAGAAGCTCGTCACCATGGAATCGCGCCTGCGGCAGCGCGTGATCGGACAAGACTCCGCGCTCGAGCGCGTCGCGAATTCGATTCGCCGAAATCGCGCCGGGCTTTCCGATCCCAATCGCCCCATTGGGTCGTTTATTTTTCTGGGTCCGACCGGCGTTGGAAAAACGGAACTCGCGCGCGCCCTGGCCGAATTCTTGTTCGATGACGAAAAGTCCATGGTGCGCCTGGACATGTCCGAATACATGGAGAAGCACTCGGTCTCGCGCATGATCGGCGCGCCTCCAGGCTACGTCGGGTACGAAGAGGGAGGGCAGCTTACGGAGCGAGTGCGCCGGCACCCGTACTCCGTGATTCTTTTCGATGAAATCGAGAAGGCGCATCCCGATGTGTTCAACATCCTGCTGCAAATTCTCGAGGACGGCCGCCTGACCGACGGCAAGGGCCGCACGGTGGATTTCCGCAACGCGGTGCTGGTCATGACTTCCAACGTGGGATCGAGCGCGCTTTTCGAACTCGCGGGAAGCGATCCCGAGCGCGCTCGCAAGGAAGCGATGGAGGCGCTGCGGCAGGCGTTTCGTCCGGAGTTCATCAACCGCATCGACGATATCGTGCTGTTCAACCCGCTGGCTTCGGAACAGCTCAACAAGATCGTGGATTTGGAGCTGGCCAAAGTGATGCGCTTGCTTGCCGAGCGGAAAGTGCGCATCGAGCTTACGCCCGCGGCGCGCGAGCGGCTGGTGCGGGACGGCTACGATCCGGCATATGGGGCTCGCCCGCTTCGACGCATCGTGCAGCGCCTCGTGCAGGATCCGCTGGCGATGCGCATCCTGGATGGCAGCGTTTTGCCGGGCGATCGGGTGCGCGTTGACGTCGATCCGAATTCGGACGCGATGCGCTTTGAGCGCGTGGAGCAGAAGGCGGCGCGGGCGCAGGAGTCCGCGGAAAAGGAGGCGGCGCAACCCGCCGCCTCCGCAGCGCGATCGGGACGAAAGCGATAAGTTTGCTCATCGGGCGCGGCGAGTTTGACGCGCCCTGGCGAAACTTCTAGACTGATTTTGCGTACTTATAGATAGGCGGAAATCATGAGAGCCGTAAAGACACTTTTTTTGCTGACTGCGTTGACGCTCCTGCTCGTTCTGGGGGGAGACGCCATTGCGGGCCAGCAGGGCATGACCTTCGGCCTGATCGTAGCCGTGGCGATGAACGGCTTCGCATACTTTTTCTCGGACAAGATCGCGCTCATGTCGAGCGGCGCGCAGCCGGTTTCGCGCGAACAGCTTCCCCGTTTGTACGAGGTGATGGAACGGCTGGTCGCGAAGGCGCGGCTGCCAATGCCGAAACTTTACGTGATCCCGCAACCGGCGCCGAACGCCTTCGCCACCGGCCGCAATCCGTCGCACGCTTCGGTTGCGGTAACCGCGGGGCTGATGGAACTCATGACCGATGACGAACTCGAAGGCGTCATCGCCCACGAGCTTTCGCATGTCCGCAATTATGACATCCTCATCACATCGGTCGCCGCCACGCTCGCTGGCGCCATCACCTGGATCGCGTCGATGGGCCGCTGGGCCATGATCTTTGGCGGCTTTGGCGGTTCGCGCGACAATGATCGGGGCGGAGGCGGCTTGGCTGCGCTTCTGATGCTGTTCGTAGCGCCGGTCGCCGCGCTGCTCATTCAACTGGGAATCTCGCGGCAGCGCGAATTTGCTGCGGACGCCTCGGGCGCGAAGATGGTCGGCCATCCCTACGGCTTGATCAGCGCGCTCGAGAAACTGGGCGCCTACAACAAGCGAATCCCCATGGACGTCTCGCCAACTACGGCGTCGCTATTCATCGTGGCCCCCCTGACGGCCGGTGAGGTCTATTCCAAACTATTTAGCACACACCCGCCCCTTACCGAGCGCATCGCGGTCCTTCGGAATATGACCATCGCCCGGTGATCCGGGTTAGAGTAGAGCCCCGGCGTGAGGGCTGACCTGGGGCAGGTTGGGGTAGTTCCACTTCGGGACGCCCTTCCCGAATCGGTAATATTGTTTATCCCCTAGAAAATTTTATCTGCTTGCGGTTTGATCTGGAGACGGATCTACAGGTTCGACTCTACTATAAATACCTGATTATACTAGTGTTGCAAATCCGTGAGACTCGTCGGGCTTTTGGCGGGTGGCGTGCTCCCTTTTCTACGCTTGGCTCCGGGGGGCTCGCCATGAGCATGACCTGCAAGGCTACGATCCGCCTAATTTGTGAGTATCTGGAAGGCCGACTGTCGCCCGAAGTTGGGAGCGAGGTCCAGCGCCACCTCGGGCACTGCCAGAACTGCCGCACTGTGTTTGACGCCGCAGCCCTGACCCTGGAAGTCTACTTCGACCGCGAAGTTGAGCCTGTTACCGCCGATCGCAGTCGCGTCGCCTAAACTGTTGTCCCCACTGGATTTTACCCGAGTGCGTGGTCCGCTGTATAAATTCCCGTGACAATGTGTCATTTCTCAAAGCCAATCAATTCAGGCCCTTATCATGAAAACGCCCTAAAGGCATGGTAAAACTTACACGATCGATCACGCGCCCCCGCTATGAGCGACTGGTCTAGAATCCCACTAATCCATTGATTCAGTGCCAGATACACTAAGGATCACCCTCCCAACTTGCATTGGTTCGACGCGTGCACTTCTCCACGTCGCGAGGGAAATCGCAAAGGAGATTATCAAGTATGGACGAACAGGCGAACTACCAACACGGAATGTCGGAGGGTTCACCGCGCTGGATGGGAATAGCAGTGATTGCACTGGCGATTCTCTCCATCGTGGGTGTAGGAATGGCTTGGAATGCCGGAGGCCACGCGCGCGATGCCGAGCAAGCCCTGAACGCGCAGGCGAAGAACTACCAAACCACCCAGGACGCAATGAGCCAGCGGATGGCGCAGTCCGAGCGAACGAACGCCGAGTTGCAGGCGGAAATGAATCTGGTCGGTGACAAGCTGAAACTGACGGAAAACCAACTGTCGACGGCGCGCAATCAGGTGAAGCAGAGCCGCGCCGACTACACCAAGAAGCTGAACGACGTGGAAACCACGCTTCAAACCAAGGCCAATCAGTCTGACGTGGCCGCGCTCGGGACCGACGTGAACGGCGTGAAGTCCGGGCTGGACACGACCAACACCAGCCTGCAGCAACTTCGCGGCGAGCACGGCGAATTGATCGCGCGCAACCACGAGGAACTCGAGCAGCTCAAGCGAACGGGTGAGCGCGACTACTTTGAATTTACGCTGACCGCCAAGGGCCAGAAGGAGCACGTCGGCCAGACGCAGATCGAATTCCGCGGCGCGAGCGGCAAGAAGCATCAGTACACCGTCGCGCTCTACGTGGACGACATGCGCCTGGAGAAGAAGAACAAGGCCATCAACGAACCCGTCTACTTCTTCGCCGGCGGATCGCGCCAGCCGATGGAGCTTGTGGTCAACCAGGTAAGCGACAAGAAAATCTCGGGCTACCTGAGCGCGCCTAAGGCGATTGCAGCTTCGGCGAAGGCAGCCACCACGAACTAACGAACCACTTTACACCGCTGTTCGCTCCGTACCGAGAAGGGCCGCTTCGGCGGCCCTTTTCTTTTCAGTGGCGCCGGCGTCTCGCCGGCGATTTTGCAATATTGACGATGGAACCCCGCCGGCGGGACGCCGGCGCCAAGAAGAGACGCCCTGTCCTAGAATCCCAAACCAAATATGCTGAAGATCGACTTGGGTTGTGGCAGACCAAGCCGCTTCAGCTGCGAATCACCGGGAAACATCCGCGCGCCGAAGCGGGCGGCCCGCGCCGCGGCGGAAGGATCGCCTAACGCCTGGTCTGCCTGGATCAGCAGGGGATAGATCTCGGCATCCGTGTCTGGAAAATATCGCGCCGCGAATTCCAAGTGCGGGCGCGCTTCCGCCCATCGCTTCTGCCCTGCCAGAAACTTCCCCAGATTGACATGCGTTTGATAGTTGTACGGATCGTCCGCGAGGCAATCGAGCATGGCGCGATACCCTTCGTCCTGCTTGCCCTCGTGCATTAAAATTTCCGCAAGTTCCGCGCGCGCCGCCGCGCCGGAGTGCGGATCGGCGGCGATGAGACGACGCTGCAGTTCTTCGGCCTCGGTCCAGCGCGAAAAATCCGCGTCAAGCTTTACGAGGGATGCGAGCGCGCGCGAATTCGCAGGATCGCGGTCTAGGATTCCTTGCAACAGTTCACGCGCTTTTTCATTGTTGCCAAAGCGGCGGTTGGCTTCGGCAAGGCCCCACGCCGCATCGAGAGAACCAGGATCCATCGCGAGAGCTGCGTCGAAAGCGTGGAGAGCGGTCGGGTAGTTTGAACGCGCGAGCGCAGCGCGCCCGCGGATGACGTCGATCGAGGCGGTGGCGGGACGATCGTCGAGAGCGACCAGAAAGCGGTCGGCGCCCTCCGCATCGTCCTGATTCACGGATGTTACCGCAGCGGAGGCGAGAGCAGCATCGCGCTCGTCCGGCGGAAAATCCTCCGGCAAGGGATCGGTTTGCTCGGCGAGGATTGCGTCGCGATTCTTGTCTTCGAGGCCGCGCACGAGCAGTGATCGCGGGGCGTGATATTCGAGTAGCGTGCGATCGTCCGTGTTGATCGGCGCGCTGGCAGAAAATGCGCGCAGGCCGCGATCATCGAGAAGATAGAAACCGAATAGACCTGCGCCGCTTTCCATGCCCAGCTGCGCAAAATCATCATGAAGCCGCGGCGCATCGTAAAGCTTCCGCGCGCGATCGAGCGTCGCGGCGGAGGCTGGGCTGGGCGCCATGAGGATCATGTCCGGCGCGTCGCCGTGCCAGAGCGTGGCGCCGTGAAACTCAGTGAGGAACGTCGCGAAGAGCATGCGCAGGTCCTCGGGATACAGCGAGTAAGCCTGCATCCACTGCACGAACACGCCGTCCGGTGCGAGCCGCGCGCTCACCGCGGCGTAAAATTCGCGTGTGAAGAGCGTGGCGACGCCCGCGATCCAGGGATTCGAGGGCTCGGAAATAATCAGGTCGTATTTTTCTCGCGCGGTGAAAAGGAAATTGCGCGCGTCGTCGAGCGTGACGTGCACGCGCGGATCGCGCAACACGCCGCGATTCAGCGGCGCGAGAAACGGCGCGGCTTGGACGACAGCCGGCTCGATTTCGACGACGTCCAGGCGCTCCAGCTCGGGGTAGCAGGCGAGCGCGGACGCCGTCATGCCGCTGCCGAATCCGATGAGGAGCACGCGCCGCGGCTCATGCGCGAGCGCCCCGAGGTGGCCGAGGAGAAGCTGCGTCGTCGCGTCGTGATTCGAGGCGTCCACCTTTCCGTTGGTGCGCAGCGCCATGTAGTCGTCGGTGCGCGCGACGGAGATGTTGGCGTTCAGGCCGTCGCGAAAATAGACGATGTCCAGCGCGTGGGCGTTTTCGCGCAGCGTGAGCGGCCGGTCGTAGAGGTTCCAATAGATGACGGTGTTGAAGGACGCCACGGCAGGATCGTTGAAATAATTTGAAAAGCCGACGAACGCGACGGCCACGAGAAGAGCCAGATTTCCGGCCACAGCGAAGATTTTCCAGGACAAGCGCTGGGCAGCGGTCAGAGAGATGGCCGCGGCCAAGGCCAGATTCACGCCTGCCGTAGCCGCCAGCAGGTGAAAACTTCCGAGGCGCGGCATGAGCCAGAAGCCCGCCGCGATGGCGCCCACGATCGCGCCGAGCGTGTTCCAGGCATACGCGCGCCCGACCGCCGCGCCCGCGCCGGTTTGCTCCTCTGAGCGCGGGCCGGCGATCAGGACGACGACGGCTGGAAAATTGAAACCGAAGACCACCGCTGTTGGAAGCATCGCCAGCGCGCTGGTGACGAATTGCGCCAGGATGAGGCCGCGAAACGATTCGTGCGTCGCCCGCAGAATCGGCGGAAGCACTTCAATCAGCCGCGTGAAAAATACAAGGAAAGCCAGTGCGGCGACCGCCGTGAGAGTCTGCGTAACGGCAAACGTCATCGCGCCCGGCTCGCGCCGGCGGCTCCATCGTTCAAAGAGCGCGCTACCTAAAACGATTCCCGCGAGAAACGTGCCAAGCATCAGCGTGAACGCGTACGTCGAGCTGCCCAGTTGCGTCGAGAGCAGGCGCGTCCAGCCGATTTCGTAAGACATAGCGGTGGCGCCGACGACGGCAAAATAGACCAAGAAAAATTTCGGTGCAGCGGAACGAACGCGAAGAGTGTCGGAGGGCACAGAAGAGGGAAGCGGTTCCGATCGTTCCTGAAGGCTGTGCTTGGATTGAGCCGATTCCCGTGCAGGCTCTTCCCGCGCGAGAGCCAGCGCCAACCCTCCCGCAACAAGGTTGAGCGCCACCGCAATTCCCAGCGTCCATCGCAGCCCAAGCGCCGGCACGAAAACAAATCCCGCCGCGAACGTTCCGGCCACCGCGCCGGCCGTATTGACCCAATAGAGCCGCGACAGACGTGCTCCAAGGTCAGCCGCATTTCGCGTGAGCCCGCGCACCAGCACGGGCAGCGTCCCGCCCATCAGAAACGTCGGCAGAAACAGAACCAGCGCGGAACCTGCAAACCGCAGCGCCAACAGCAAAGCGCCGTTTCCGGCGACGTAGGGATATGCAGCCACGTAGGCCGCGCGCACTCCTGCCAGTCCGGCGAGAGAAATCGCGGCGGTAGTGGCGACACCCACTTCGAGCCAGCCGTAGACCGCGACGGGCCGGTCCCAGCTCTCTCCACGCCGCCCAATCCACGCGCTGCCCGAAGCAAGCCCCGCCATGAAAACGGCAAGGACCGTTGCAACGGCATACGCCGTGTGGCCGAAAATCAGCCCGAGCGCTTTGCTCCACACGACCTGATCGATGAGTCCCGCAGCGCCGGAAAGGAAGAAGCAGACAAGCAACGCGGGAAACAAATAGAGGCGCGAGGATAGTCCAAGCATGGCGAGCCGCATCGTAGTCTGGCCCGTCGAACGCGTCAATTATCCGCTCCGCTTGAGGCTTCCCAATGCTGCCACTCGCGCCTCTAAGGAGGAACCAGGGCTTGCGGGGAACATTTTGAA
>Ga0210394_10008187_pt1 | contig 10833 bp, 9 predicted proteins | sample IncBWC12MmetaG_FD_160121 | JGI IMG/M metagenome (GOLD analysis project Ga0210394, IMG submission 160121) | Forest soil microbial communities from Barre Woods Harvard Forest LTER site, Petersham, Massachusetts, United States - Inc-BW-C-12-M | ecosystem: Environmental > Terrestrial > Soil >... | reverse complement strand
CAGTCACGGTCATCTGGGCGATCTGAACGTGATGACCTTCGAGCACTATCCATTTGATCCTTGCCATCTGAGCTGGAACAATCTGTATCAGGAGCCGGCGCTAGTGCGGGGCATCCTGAAGGTATGGCGCGATGATGGACTGCCAAAAGATGTTCCGATGCAAATCACGGAATCGAACCTGGCATACGACACAGCCACACAATACATGCAGCCGTTCGGGGCGCTATGGGTTGCAGATTATGCCGGCTCGTTTTTGACCGCGGGCGGGAAAGCGCTTTTTTATTATCAATGGGAGCCGCTGCCTCTGTATAGGGGATGTGGAGGGTGGGGCACCTTTGGCATGTTCAACGTGGATGCGAATTACGATGTCAAGCAGGATACGGCGCAGTTCTTTTCTGCGCAGATGTTGACGCGGGAGTGGGTCGATCCCGGCGATCAGGTCCATTTTGTTTATCCTGCTTCCACCGACATCAAGGATGACAAGGGTCATCTGCTGGTCACTGCTTATTCTGTGCGGCGGCCGGATCAACAATGGTCGCTGCTGCTGGTGAATAAAGATCAGGAGAACCCGCATTCAGTGGTGGTCGAATTTCATGACTCGTCGAAGCACAGCAATCACTATTTTCGGGGAACTGTGAGGCAAGTTAGCTTTGGCGCGGACAACTATGTGTGGCATGTGAACGGGCAGAATGGGTATGCTGATCCCGATGGTCCGGCGGTTGGTTCGGATCAGCCTGGTGGTAAGGGCGTCGAGTACACGTTGCCGAAGGCTTCGATCACTGTGTTGAGAGGGATGGTGAAATAAGATTATAGATAGCCCGGCAATCTGGCGGGTGCTCGCGGGCGGGACGCGTGCGCGACAACCGGCGATACTACGAGTTGGCGGGTTTGTCTTTTAGCTCTGAGCGGCGTATATTGGTGCTTGGAAACTGTTGTGTAGGTACCAGATTTGGCGGAGCACACCAGTGGGCGCAAGCCCACTTTTTAGTTTGCGTTGCTTTCGGAACTGCCCAGTGGCGCGATAACTTATTGGTTTCATGGGATTTGAGATCGATCAGGTGCGCGAGATTGTGGAGCGGGTGGCCACCACCAGCGGGCTGGAGGTGGTTGAAGTGGAATTGCGCGGAGCCGGCAAGGCGCGCATGCTCCGCATCGTGATTGACAAGATTCATGCGCCGGGCGGCACCGATAGCGACAAACTTGTCGGTGTGACCCACGAGGATTGCGCGAATTTGAGCCGCGAGGTCGGGACCATCCTCGACGTGGAGGATGTAGTTCCGGGCAACTCGTATGTGCTGGAGGTTTCTTCCCCGGGGTTAGATCGCAAGCTGTTGCGCCCAGCGGATTACGAGCGCTTCACTGGGAGTAAGGTGAAGTTGAAAACGCGGAATCCAGTGAATGGGAATCAGTATTTCGAAGGACGGTTGCAGAAGTTTCAGGAAGGCCGTTTGACGCTGGAAGTGGGTGCGTCGCGCAAAAAGGCGCGTCCCGGAGATGTGGCGCCGCAAACATTGGAAATCGAGTTGGCGAATGTCGAGAAGGCCAACCTGGTGCCCGAGATTTAGGACGGGTTCAAGTTTTGGAAATCGGTAGGCCGGTCAGGGTGGGGAAGGTGAAGATCCAGTTGGGAGTTGTCAGTTCTCGGTTCTCAGTTAAGGTTCGGTTTTCAGACTGATCGGATTCATTTATGGCAAGCGAGCTTTACAACACGATTGACGCCCTCAGCCGGGAAAAAGGCATTGATCCGCAGATTGTGGTGAGTGCGGTGGAAGATGCCATCGTGGTGGCTACGCGCAAATACTATAAGACGCAGGAGAACTTGCGCGCGGAACTCGACAAGGATACGGGCAAGATTAACGCCTATGCCGTTAAGACAGTGGTGGAAGCTCCGGAGCAGGTAGAGGATCCGCTGTTGCAAATCACGGTCGACGAAGCCCGCAAAGTCGATCCCAATGTGACGGTCGGCGGCGAACTGCGGATTCCTAAGGTGACGGAAGGAATTCTCGGGCGGATCGCGGCCCAACTGGCAAAGCAGGTAATTTTCCAGAAGGTGCGCGAAGCTGAGCGCGACACCGTTTACAACGAGTACATCGGACGCGTGGGTGAGATTGTCAACGCGACAGTGAAGCGCATTGAAGGTCCGGATGTGATCTTCGATCTGGGCAAAGCGGAGTCGCGGATGCCGCGCAAGGAACAATCGCGGCTGGAATCTTTTGCCATCGGAGAGCGTGTGCGGGTGGTGATCGCGCGGGTGGAGAGAGCATCGAAAGGCCCCGCCGTTGTAGTCTCGCGTGCGGCGCCAGAATTGGTTCAACATCTGTTTCAGACAGAAGTGCCGGAAATATATGACGGAACCGTGGTCATCCGGGCGATTGCACGCGAGGCCGGCGAACGCACGAAGATTGCAGTAATGTCGAAAGACAAAGATGTAGACGCGGTTGGCGCCTGCGTTGGAATGAAGGGCATGCGGGTGCAGTCGATTATCCGCGAGCTGCGAGGCGAGAAGATCGATATTATCGAGTATCACGAGGATGCGGTGACGTTCGCCGAGAAGGCGTTGCAGCCTGCAAAGGTGAGCCGGGTCAGCGTGCTCGAAGGAACCGAGAAGCATCTGGAAGTGGTTGTCGACGACAGCCAGCTTTCGCTCGCGATTGGCAAGAAAGGGCAAAACGTTCGCCTGGCGGCAAAGCTTTTGGGTTGGAAGATTGACATCAAGAGCGAGGAAGAAAAGCGCCAGGAAGTGGAACAGCAGATGTCGCAGCTGGTCGCTCCGGCTACGACTCCGCTGGAAAGCGTACCCGGCTTGGGCGAGGGGTTGATCGAGAAGTTGAGCGCTGCGGGCATCGGGACGGTTGAAGCCCTGGCGGACATGACTCCCGAGCAGCTTGAGGCCATCGAAGGAATTGGTCCGAAGACGGTGGAAAAAATCAGCCTGGCGGTTAATAATTATTTTTCCAGCCTTGAAGGCGGTGAGGCAGCCGCAGCCGAGGGAGAAGCTCCTGAAGGTCAGGAGGTTTCGCCGGAGCAATCGGTCGCGGGCGAGGCAGCGCCAGAAGAACTGGCAGTGACTGAGACGACAGAAGCTGCCGGAGAGATCGAAGCGGCAGAAGTGGCACAGGCAACTGAAGAACAGACGCAAGAACCGGCGGAGGAGCCTGCCTCTTCCGAAGGTAAACGGTAATGCGAAGTTTATGCACTCCCGCGAATCGCGGAGGGATGCGACCCAACACCGGCACCGTGAGGTTGATATGAAGACTTAGCGGGACAGGGCGGAGGAAAGAAAGGGCGGATGAGCAAGATTCGAATTAACGATCTGGCCAGGGAGCTGGAAGTCAAAAGCAAAGCGATTCTCGACGCACTTCCTGAAGTAGGCGTCACTGAAAAGAAGACGCACTCCAGTTCCGTTGAAGAGCACGAAGCGGAGAAGGTCCGCGCTTACCTGCGTGGGGCCAGCGAAGCGCAAAGCGCTGCGAAGCATTCGCGTCCGAGCCGCGTTGACAGCGATGAGATTAAGACCAAGATCGATCTCTCCAATATTTCCAGGCCAGGCGACGTTCTGAATGCCATTCGTAAGCAGCAGGCTCCGGTGAGCGTAGTTGCTTCTCCTCCCCGTCCAACCGCAGTCGCAGGACCCGTCACTATGACGGCGACGCCCGCACCTACGGCGCCCGCTCCCACAGCCGTTCCCCCGCCGAGGGTGATAGTTCCGACGCCGACCGTAAGGCCGACATTTTCCGTTCCAGTACCGCCTGTTGCCCAGCCTCCGGTGTCGACTCCGGCGATTCCAGTTCCTCCGCGTCCGGTCAGTCCGCCTGCTGCTACGCCGCCGATGGCCGCGGCTCCGCCTTCCGTGGCGCCCGGGCCGTCAGTTACCGCGCCACAACCTCCTGTTCCGATAGCGGCGAAACCAGCGGCACCGATTGCGCATGCGCCGTCGCCGCGTATGATCGTTCCGCAGACAGGACCTCGACCGGTGTACAAGGCGCCAGCCCGGCCGGCGGCTCCAACCGCTCAGGCAGGAGCACCGGCGCGTCCCGTGCCCGGACGTCCCGTGCCGGGTCAGCCGATTTTCCAGCGACCGCGTCCAGGGAGTGCGGCGGCTCCGGGTACCCGTACGCCACTGCGTCCCGGAGAACGTCGACCGATGCACCCGACTCGGCAGTCGCCTACGGGAACGCGTCCGCTCGGAGTTGGTCCGGGATCGCCGCCTCCGGGCACGACTCGCCCAGGTGCTCGTCCGGGTGCGCCCGCGCGCCGGCCTGGTCAGCGTTATGTTCCGCGAGGCGTAAAAGAAGGCCCAATGAAGGGCTTTGTTCCGCCGCCGCGGCTATCGCTTTCGAACGAACCGCAGCCAATCTCGCGCAGCATTACGATTACGGAAGGAATCAGCGTTAAAGATCTGGCAGAGAAGCTGGGAATCCGCGCCAAAGATTTGATTGCCCGTTTACTCGCTCGCGGCGTGTTTGCCACGATTAACCAGACTCTGGACGCGGAACTTGCGAGCGAGATGGCGCGGTTCTTCGGAGCGGATACAAATGTAATCACCTTTGAAGAGCAAGCTGCCAAGGAAGTTTCGGACGCCGCTGCCGGCGAAGAAGGTGCAGCCGTTGAGGGAGTGCCACGTCCGCCCGTGGTCACGATTATGGGCCACGTGGATCATGGAAAAACCACTCTGCTGGATTCGATTCGCTCGACCGATGTAGCCGGAGGCGAAGCGGGAGGCATCACTCAGCACATCGGCGCGTACAAGGTCACGGTTCAAGATAAACAATCCCCCGCGTATGGCAGGCAGATTGTGTTTCTCGACACTCCCGGTCACGAAGCGTTTACCCGCATGCGTTCGCGTGGTGCCAAGGCGACTGACATTGTCGTGCTGGTCGTGGCTGCGGATGATGGCGTGATGCCGCAGACCCTGGAGGCGATCGATCACGCACACGCAGCGGAAGTGCCGATCATCGTTGCGGTGAACAAGATTGACAAGCCGGGTGCGCTGCCGGATCGCGTCAAGAAGCAGTTGGGTGATCGCGGCCTGATGCCCGAAGACTGGGGCGGAACGACGGTATTCGTTGACGTCTCGGCGAAACAAAAAACGAATCTAAATCTGCTGATGGAAATGATTTGCCTGGTGGCCGACCTGCAGGAACTGAAGGCCACCCCGGACCGCCCGGCTCAAGGCGTTGTGCTCGAAGCTAAACTGGATCGTGGCCGCGGACCGGTGGCGACAGTGCTTGTGCAGAATGGCACTCTGCGTGACAGCGATAATTTTGTAGTCGGAAATGTCTACGGCAAGGTTCGTGCCATGTTTGACGATCGCGGGATCGCGCTTAAGGAAGCACCGCCCTCAACGCCGGTGGAGATCCTCGGCATGGAGGGATTACCGCAGGCGGGCGATCAGTTCGTGGTGGTTGCGGATCGCGACAAGGCGCGCGGCATTTCCGAATATCGAGAACAAAAGACCCGCGAAGCCACGCTTGCGAAGAGTTCACGTGTCTCGCTCGAGGGTTTGGCGGAACAGCTCAAGACGGCTGGCACCAAGGAACTCAATATTATTTTGAAGGCTGACGTCGGCGGCTCCGTTGAAGTGCTCAGCGATCTGCTTTCCAAACTTTCGAACGACAAGGTTCGCTTGAAGGTGTTGCATTCCGGTGTTGGCGCCATCACGGAGACCGACGTGCTGCTGGCCTCGGCCTCGAACGCGATCATCATCGGATTCAGCGTGCGCCCGGAACGCAAGGCGCAGGAATTGGCGGACCAGGAAAAAGTCGACATCCGGCTGCACTCGATCATTTACGAGTTGCAGGATGAGATCAAGCGCGCCATGACCGGGCTGCTCGAGCCGACGATCAAGGAAACGTACCAGGGCCGCGCCCAAGTAAAGGAAACCTTCCGCATTCCCAAAGTCGGGACTATCGCCGGATGCACGGTTACCGATGGACTCATCAAGCGCGATTCTGAAGTTCGCCTGCTGCGAGACAATGTGGTCGTCTTCAAAGGCAAGGTCGGCTCGCTGCGCCGCTTCAAGGACGACGCCAGCCAGGTTACCAACGGAATGGAATGCGGCATCTCCATCGCGAACTATAGCGACATCAAAGTCGGCGACGTGATTGAGGCCTTCGTGACGGAGAAGATCGCCGCGGAAGCGCTGGCGTAAAGAATAGTCGTTCGTCGCCGGTCGTTCGTCCTGCCGAAGGCTTTGCTTTTGCCAACGACCCACTACCCACGACGAACGACCAATGATCGCTTTTCTCACCCTCGAACTGCGCATTGAAGCCGCGCAGTCGCTCAAGGACAAGCGCCAAGTGGTTCGCAGCCTGAAAGACCGGTTGCGCGCCCATTTCAACGTGGCGGTCGCGGAGTTAGATGCGAGCGGACTGTGGAATCACGCGACTCTTGGAGTCGTCAGTATTTCCGATTCGCGCGACTATCTTGATGGGCTCATGAAAAACGTGGAGCGTCAGGCCACGCGCATCGCGAACAACGGCGGAGCTGATATCGCCGATTCGTTTCTAGAATTCCTGTAACTCTTGCGGGTTGTAATCCCTTCCATTTGCGGCACTTTCGGCCGGGCACGAAAGTACCCTAAAAGCCTTGCGGATAGTGAAGCCATGAACCCGATTTTCTGATATCCTCATTCGTTTTACTCTGAGGGAAAAGCCGTGGAAAAGCGTGGAGTCAAATATCATCGGGAAAGGCTGGGGGAGGCTCTGCGCGAGGAGATTGAGACCATCGTCGAGGGCGAACTGGGCGATCCTCGCATCGGACTCGCCAGCGTGAGCAGCGTGATGCTGGGAAGTGATTCCCGCTCTGCCCGAATTTTCGTGGTGGTCCAGGGCGACGATGAGGAAGCCGAACGCACATTGGAAGGGCTGACGGCAGCGGTTGGCTTCATCCGCCGTGAGGTTGCAGAGCGTTTGCACTTGCGGCGACCGCCGGAACTTTACTTTCAGTTGGACCGCTCGCAGACGTATGCGGCGAGAATCGATGAGCTGTTGAAACGCAATCAGAAAAGGAGCCGTTAGCGAGTCGGGCAGATATGTTGAAAGAAGTTCTTAACCACATAGAGCGGCGCGACCGTTTTCTGCTGACTTCACATGCTCGGCCAGATGGGGACGCGGTCGGTTCGGCGCTGGCGTGCTGCCAGATCCTGCGCTCCATGGGCAAGCACGCCGACGTGGTTCTGCACGATGGAGTTCCTCGCATCTATCAGCCATTGCCGTTTGCCGATACGGTCGTGCGCGCCGAGCGGGTGAACGGGAACTATGACGCGGCCATCATTCTCGAATGCGACAGCATTCAGCGCACGCGGCTGGAGGGATTGGAAAACCGCTTCTTGATCAACATCGATCATCACGTGAGCGGCCGGCCTTTTGCTGATGTGAACTGGATTGATCCCAAAGCAGTTGCGACCGCGGAGATGGTGTATCGTCTGGCGCGCGAAGCTGGCGTGAAGATTTCTCCCGAGATTGCGACGTGCCTGTATACCGCCGTGCTCACGGATACCGGTTCGTTCATGTTTGAGGGCACCAACGAACACACTTTCAGTTTGGCGCGAGAACTGGTGCTGGCTGGCGCCGATCCGGCACATTGCGCCCGCAATGTTTATTTCGGACACTCCACGGCCAAGATGCGCTTGCTGGGCGCGGCGCTCTCGAACCTGCACCGCGAGGGACCTCTGGCATGGGTTTGGGTCACTCGCGAGCAAATGGAACGCTTTGCCGCCAAGGAAGAAGACTGCGAAGGGCTGGTGAATTATGCGTTGTCCATTCAGGACGTCGAGGTCGCGGTATTTTTCCGCGAGCTTCCTGACGGCCGATACCGCGTCAGCCTGCGCAGCAAGGGACAACTGGATGTAGCTGCAGTCGCCGAGCAGTTCGGTGGCGGCGGGCATGCGTGTGCCAGCGGCTGTTCTCTTGACGGCCCATTATCAATCGCCGTTGCTCGAATCATGGCGCAACTTCGCGCCCATCCTTCCGTACAATAGCTGTCCATGGACATTTCGGTAGCAAGGCAAGTCGCTTCGTTTGTGGGCGCGCTGCTCATCCTGGTCGCGTATGTAGGGCACCAGATGAATTGGATGAATGCTCGCAAGGCCGGATACAACCTATTGAATGCTGCCGGCTCCGCTATTCTCGCCTACATTGCGTTTCATCCCTTTCAACTCGGCTTCGTTGTGCTCGAAGTGACTTGGGTTCTGATCAGCCTGTACGCCCTGGCCAGACCAAGAGGAAATGCGTGAAGAACTCGCGCACCGATTGGTTAGTGCTTGCCGGATTTTGCTGCTTCCTGTTTTTCTTCGGTCTGGCATCCTTTGGATTGGTCGGCGCCGACGAGCCTCGCTACGCACAGGTCGCGCGTGAGATGCTGGCTCGTCGCGATTGGATTACGCCTACGCTCGGAGGGAAACCGTGGCTTGAGAAGCCTCCTCTCTACTACTGGCAGGCGATGGTTGCTTACAGCATCTTCGGAGTAAGCGATTGGGCCGCGCGGTTGCCTTCGGCAGTGGATGCCACACTGATGGTGGTCGCGGTCTATCTTTTTTTGAAGTGGTTTCGCCCCGGCTTTCAACTCGATGGTGCGCTGATGACCGCCTCAGCGGCGGGAGTTGTTGGCTTCGCACGGGCGGCATCGACGGATATGCCGCTGGCGGCCATGTTCACAATTGCGCTGCTCGCGTGGTATGCATGGCACGAGAGTGCAGCGAAAGCATACTTGGCGCTCTTCTACGCCTGCCTGGCGCTGGGAGCACTCGCGAAGGGGCCAGTGGCGCCATTTCTGGCGGCGATGATTATCGTGATCTTTGCTGCGGCAAAGAATGATTTTGGCTCGATTTGGAGAACACTCTGGGTCCCCGGAGTTGTGCTCTTTCTCGTGGTGGCGCTTCCTTGGCACATTGCCGTACAGATTAAGAATCCGGATTTCTTCCGCGTCTTCGTTCTTCAACACAATCTTGCGCGCTTCGGCACCAACCTCTATCACCACCCTGAACCGTTCTGGTATTACCTGCCGGTCGTGCTGCTTGGCCTGATTCCGTGGGCTGTGTTCGTGGTGGCTGCGTTGGTAGAAACAATTCGCGTGTGGCTGACGGAACGGCAGGAGATGCTCGGGTCGGAAGATGCGCTGAACGCGTTGCTGGTGATCTGGTTGGCCGTCCCAGTCGTATTCTTTTCTTTCTCCCAATCGAAGCTTCCCGGCTACATTGTTCCGGCTTTGCCCGCAGGCACTCTGCTGCTGGCGGAGTATTTGCGGCGTCATGTAACGGTTAGCGAAAGTCCGAATATTTTTGTGACCATCCTGCACTCGGTGGTTGCGGCGTCCCCTGTCGTTTCAGCGCTGATGATCCAGTACATCGTTCTGCAACACCGGCTTCCATGGGGCAAGGCTGCGGCGATTTCATTTTCCTTTGCCGCTGTATTGGTGATCGGCATTGCGATAACGTTGCGTACGAAGCTCGGTTTCGGAGCATTGCGTTTTGTCACGCTGGTTCCAGTGGTGCTGGCCGTTGCAGCGATACTGCGGCTAGGAGCTCCTGCTCTCGATAGCACACTCTCAGTGCGGCCACTGGCGAATGAGATTAGCCACTTGGAGAACAAACCCCTTCCACTGGCGGTGGCCCATGTTTCGCGAGAAATAGAATTCGGCCTGGCGTTCTATCGAAACCAAACCATCGATCGCTACGACTCAGGGCAGGTTCCGCCTGGAGAACATCTGGTGGTGGCTCCCGAGGGATCGCAGACGGCCATTGCCAAACAAGTTGCGGGCCGCCGCGTGTCTTACCTGGGCAGTTTTGCGCCGCAAGGTTTGGATTACTACTGGGTGTCCGCGGTGGGGATGGAGCAGAATAACCGCTAGAAGTTAGTGCTCAAATCTTGCCATCAGTAATAGCCCAGAAGCGAGACAATCTGTTCAGGGTTAGCCAGAGGAAACCCCTCGGTGCCCCTGCACCGTTCGCAGAGCACCTTCACATCCGAAGAATACGTCCGGGTGACGAGCAAATCCGTCCGCGATTCAATCAGTTTTCGCAGTTCAGTCGCCGCATCCGCGAAGCTCTCCGGTGCAGCTGGCTTTTTGTGCTCCTTCCAAGCTACTTCAACCTCGTCTGTTTTCACAATCGCAAGGAGTCTCAAGAAATCTCTTGCATACTTCGGCGCAATTGGAACGTTCGCCGATAAGTCCCAGCTCAGTCTTGCAGCTCGCGCGGTCGAATCCTGAAGAGAGATCATGCTGGGGAGTCCAGTCGAGCGGCCGGCCGGCGAGACACGGTCCATCACCGAACCACAGGCACGAAACACATCCACTCTGACCTTCGTCTCCGGATCAACGCACTGCAAGAGGGTTCTCCCCGGAGGGTCGAAGGGATGAACGTGGCGCAGCAGAAAGTCCCCTCCCAAACTCTCCGGAATGCAGTCAAAAGAGGGGACGATGAAATCGATATCGTTCAGAGAGCGTATCGATTGGTTGGCTCCGCGCTGCCCGATATGCAGTTCGGTGGCGAATCCACCAGTCAGCGCCCAACGCGAAGTGTCGTGACGACCAAGCTTGCAGAATGTCCGTTCCGCTCGGTCAAGATCGCGGCCTGCGAGAAAACCGCTGAAGATCATGCGTCCTCTAGACTACCGTAGCGGGGATATCGCGCTGCTCGCTCATGGTAGCATCTGCGTCGAACCCAATAAGCGAGCCCCCTTCCAATTCAGTTGCTCATGTCAGTCTATTCGTAGTCGAGCCAAAATTGCGCCGTGAATCCTCCGAGATACTCCCGTTTGCCACGGGGCGTGAGAAGCTAATACACTCGGTTTTTCGCGGCTGCAATTTGAATGCGCCGCTGAGGCACAACCC
>Ga0210394_10008186_pt1 | contig 10833 bp, 10 predicted proteins | sample IncBWC12MmetaG_FD_160121 | JGI IMG/M metagenome (GOLD analysis project Ga0210394, IMG submission 160121) | Forest soil microbial communities from Barre Woods Harvard Forest LTER site, Petersham, Massachusetts, United States - Inc-BW-C-12-M | ecosystem: Environmental > Terrestrial > Soil >... | reverse complement strand
GCGTCGTAGTTGGCGGGGATGCGGACCACGTGCGCACCGAGCGCCTGCAACGCATCGATGCGGCCCTGCGTCGTCGTCGTCGGCACATAGATGACGCAGCGACAGCCGAACATCTGCGCGGCGCGCGCCACGGAGCGCCCGTGGTTGCCTGTCGTGGCGCAGGCCACGGTGACCGAGGCCGAGAGGTCGGCGTGCCGGGGTGTCAGCAAATCTGCAGCCGACAACGCACCGAGCCCCATGGCGTCGGCACGCAGACGCAGCAATCGATAGAGCGCGTAGATTCCGCCTACGCCCTTGAAAGCGCGCAGCCCCAGGCGTCCGCTCTCATCCTTGATTCGAAGCTGCGCGATACCGATCGTGTCCGCGAGCACCGGCAATGCCCGCAGCGGCGTCGGTGCGTAGTCGCTCAAGGACTCCAACACCTGCCGCGCCTGCGTGGTCTCCGCGCCATTGAGCAGGCGCTGCAGATCGCGCGGATAGGTCTCCCGCGACCCGCCAAGCCGCGAGTGAAAATGCTCGAAGAACTGTGCTTCCGCGCTCAGCTCTGCGTAAACACGGTCGTGCACGCACGCGTCTCGCTATGACGGCGCGTCAGTGCTTGTTCTTCGAACCCCTCTTGTCTTCCTTCTTCGCCAGCACCACTTCGATCTCGACTAGCGCACCGGGAGCGGCCAGCGCGGCAACCTGCACCGCCGAACGCGCCGGCAGATTCGGCTGTTCCGGCGTACCGAAGTACTGGGTATAGGCTTCCATGAACCCTTTGAAGTCCATCTTGTTGTCATTGGCCGGGTCTCCCACCAGGAAGACCAGCATCTTGACGACATCGCCAAAGCCGACCCCTTCGGACTCGAGGGCCTTCTTGATGTTGGCGAATGCACTCAACGCCTGGGTCTTGGTGTCGCCCCAGTAGGCGGCCGTTCCAGGAGCTGCGCTCGGATCCTTCGGTGAAGCGAGTGCTCCGCTTTGGAATATGAGCGTTATGCCGGCAGGCACCTCCACTGCGCTGGCGATCGGAAACTTGTTGCCGTCCGGCAGCGGATAGCGCATGACATCGGCAGCCTGCACGGACATGGCCAACAACAGCGACGCGACGCCGATCGAGATCTTCATGACTGGCTCCTTGGAATTGATAATTCTCGTGGACTTTGGAATCTGCCTGCGGGGCGCGAACCGCAGTGTCGCCGATGTTCCAGACGATCATCAAGCATCGGGAGCGGGGCGCCGCGCTCGAATTTGTTCATGCTCCACTTGAGGATCCACGCGCAATTTCGGTGCCCGTCGATGCCGCTATCCGGGGCATTGGTATACTGCTCGAACCATGGCCTATCTGCTGCGCCCCGCCACTCGCGCCGATCAGGCCGCCCTGCAGCGGCTGATCGCGCGTTCGGCCCGCGAGCTCGGCGCACAGGACTACAAGAGCGAGCAGATCGAAGGGGCGCTGCAGGGTGCATTTGGAGTCGACACGCAGCTCATCGATGACGGCACCTACTTCGTCGTGGAATCCGACGGGCAGCTGGTCGGTTGCGGCGGCTGGAGCCGGCGTCGCACGCTCTTCGGCAGCGACAGCGCTCGCGAACGCGATGCCGGCGAGCTCGATCCGGGCACCGATGCCGCCAAGATCCGCGCCTTCTTCGTCGATCCCGACCATGCCCGTCGCGGCATCGGACGATCACTGCTGGAGCGCTGCGAAAGCGAAGCGCGCGCACGCGGTTTCAGGCGATTCGAGCTGATGGGTACTCTGCCGGGCGTGCGGCTGTACCAGGCGCTCGGCTACCGGCCCGGCAGGTTGGTCCATTATCCGGTGGCGAGCGGTGTCACGATTGAATTTATCCCGATGAGCAAGGAGCTCGAGGCATGAGGTTACGCGGTTGCTGGCCGTTCGCGCTGGGCCTGGCACTGCTGTGTGCGGGTGCGCAGGCGCGCACGCCGCTCGTGCTGCTGACCGATTTCGGCACGCAGGACGGCGCGGTGTCGGAAATGAAAGGCGTCGCCTACGGTGTGTCCTCGCAACTGCTGATCTCGGACCTGAGCCACGAGAACCCGGACATCTTCACCGGCGCCTACCGTCTCTACCAGACCGAAGAGTTCTGGCCCAAGGGCACGGTATTCGTCTGCGTGATCGATCCCGGCGTCGGCACGGCACGGCTCTCGATCGTGCTCAAGACCCGCAACGGCCACTACTTCGTGGGACCGGACAACGGATTGTTCTCGCTGATCGCGGAGCGCGACGGGGTCGAGGCGATTCGCCAGATCGATGAGAGCATCAATCGGCGCAAGGGCTCGGAGCAATCGCACACCTTTCATGGCCGCGACGTCTACGGCTACACCGGCGCGCGGCTGGCCGCCGGTGTGATCAGCTTCGAGCAGGTCGGTCCGTTGTTGCCGCCTGAGAAGCTGATCTCGATCCCGTACCGCAAGCCGGCACTGGCGGACGGCAAACTGAGCGGGATTATCCCCGTTCTCGACATTCAGTACGGCAACGTCTGGACCAACATTCCAAAGAGCCTGTTCGATCAGCTGCATCCGGCGCTCGGAGATTCCTTTCACGTACGCATCTTCCATCAGCAGCTATTGATCGACGAAGCGGTGATCCCGTATCGACGGACCTTCGGCGAAGTGCCCGTGGGACAGCCGCTCCTTTATATCAACAGTCTCATGAACGTCGCGATCGCGCTGAACCTCGGCAGCTACGCGGCGGCCCACAAGGTCGAATCGGGTCTCGACTGGTACGTCGAGCTCAACAAGGAGTAGCGACGCACATGAACGTGTACGACTTCTCGGCTCGCACCCTCGATGGTGAGGATCGGCCATTGGCGAGCTGGCGCGATCATGCGCTGCTGATCGTCAATGTCGCCAGCCAGTGCGGATTCACGCCGCAGTACTCGGGCCTCGAAGCCCTGTACCGCAAGTACCGGGAACGCGGCCTGGTGGTGCTCGGATTTCCATGCGATCAGTTCGGACACCAGGAACCCGGCGATGAGGTCGAGATCAAGCGCTTCTGTGAACGGACCTATGACGTCACGTTTCCGATGTTTGCCAAGATCCAGGTCAACGGCGCGGATGCCCATCCACTGTATCGATACCTGAAGCAATCGCGGCCGGGCGTCCTGGGTCTCAAGGCCATCAAGTGGAATTTCACCAAATTCCTGGTGGCTCGAAGTGGTGATCCGCTGAAGCGCTACGCGCCTCGCGACAAGCCCGAAAGTCTCGAGGCCGATGTGGAGATGGCGCTGGCCTGAGTACGGGCGAGCGCTGTACCCGTCAGGGTCGATGCAGCATCGGATCCGACTGTATCGCCGCGCCGCGTCCGGCGCGCCGCCAGGTGATGAGCGCACCGACCGTGCCGAGCGCGGCGAACAGGGCTGCCACCATCGCGTTGTAGAAGACGATCGCGATCAGCGACACGATCGCGATGATGAGCGCCGTCGTCGGAAACAGCGGGTAGAGCGGCACGCGAAACGGCCGTTCGAGTCGGGGCTCCCGCTTGCGCAGCCGCATCAGGCTCAGCAGGCTCGTAATGTACATCACGATCGCACCGAGCGCGGACATCGTGACGATGCTGGCGGTCAGCGGCTGTCCGGCGATCGTGATGAGCTTGTCGGAATAAATGGCCGCAATGCCGACCGCGCCGCCTGCGAGTATCGCCAGGTGCGGCGTCCGCCAGCGCGGATGAACGGATGCGAGCACTTTCGGCAGCAGGCCCGCGCGGGCCAGCGCGAAGATCTGCCGCGAGTAACCGAGGATGATGCCGTGGAACGAGGCGATCAGACCCAGCAGTCCGATCCACACCAGCAGGTGCAGCCAGCCGCTGCTGGCGCCGACGACGATCTTCATCGCCTGCGGCAGGGGATCGTTGATGTTGGCAAGCGCAGTCCAGTCGCCCACGGCACCGGCAAATATCATCGTGCCGAATGCCAGCGCTACCAGCGTCACGATACCGGCGATATAGGCACGCGGGATGGTGCGCGTCGGATCCTTGGCCTCCTCGGCGGCCATCGCCGCGCCCTCGATCGCCAGGAAGAACCAGATCGCGAACGGGATCGCGGCGAAGATGCCGCTGAGCGTTGCCAGCGAGGGCTGCTCCGCACCTGCCCAGCCGCGATACCTGAAATGCGCCCACGCAAAGCCGCCTGACACCACGCCCATGAAGATGAGAAGCTCGATGACGGCGAGCACCGTCACCACGAGCTCGAAAGTTGCGGCTATCGTCACGCCGGCGATATTGAGCGCCATGAACACGCCATAGGCGCCGACCGCGGCGATGCGCGGGTCGAGCCCAGGAAACTGCACGTTGAGGTAGGCGCCGATCGCGAGCGCGATGGCCGGCGGAGCGAACACGAACTCGATCAGTGTCGAGAAGCCCGCGATGTAGCCGCCGACCGGTCCGAAGGCACGGTAACTGTAGGCATACGGTCCGCCTGCATGCGGGATCGCAGTGGTCAGTTCGGTGAAGCTGAAAATGAATGTCAGGTACATGACCGCGATGAACACGGTCGTGACCAGGAAACCCATCGTCCCGGCCTGCGCCCAGCCGTAGCTCCAGCCGAAGTATTCGCCGGAGATCACGAGTCCGACTGCGATCCCCCACAGATGCAGGCCACCCAGCGTCCTCTTGAGGCCGGCGGCGCTCTCAGTCACGGCGTTCATTGATGGCGCTGCGCGCGCGGGCGCACGGCCGCGTCCAGCCAGTTGCGGATTTCGAGCAGACGCAGCGTCTCCATCTGCATCGCCGGGCCCAAGCCGTGCCGCCACAGCAGCGGCGCATCCGCGGGATGCGTCTGCAGCGCGCGCAGCTCGGCCGCGAATGCCGCAAGCGCTGGCGCGTCGCGGAATATCCCCTCATCGATGAGCGTCTGGCCGTAGCGCTCGGCGACGGCGGCGATATCGAGGTAGTCGTACTCCGGGTGATATTGCACACCCCAGAAGGATCCGCGGCCATGATCAAAGCTCACGGCCTGCACGCCATAGTCATTGGCCGCCAGGATCTGCGTGCGCGCCGGCAGGGAGGCAACTTCGTCGCGGTGAACCGTGGGCGCCTCGAACACCACCGGCTTGCCGGCGAACAGGCGATGCTCCCGGCCGGCGTCGCTCAGCAGTATTCGTCGCGCAAATCCAAACTCGCGGCCGCGCGGATTGGCTCGCACCTCACCATTCGCGGCCGTCACCGCGACCTGTAGTCCCCAGCAGCTGCCGAAGAACGGCACGCCGGCCGCAAATACGGCCTGGGCGAGCTCGATCTGTCGTTGCACCGGAGCGCCGCCGTTGTAGATGTTGAGCGCGGATCCGGTCATCGTGACGCCGTCGTAGTCTGAAAGTGCCACGCCAGGCGGAAAGCTACCGTCGCCGTCCGCTGCCGTGGCAATGTCGACTTGCAGCGCAGAGTCGATTCGGCGCAGCACGCGGGCATAGCCGTTGCCTGAGTCATACCCGAGCGCGGCGATTTGCCGCGCCCGGATCTCGCGCACGTTACCGTCGATGACCAGGATTCGAGCGGCGGTCACGCGGCGCGGACCACGGCATCGAGATTCCCATCCACCGCTGAACGGAAGATGCGCTCCAGCGACGGAGCATCGACTGGAATCGGATTGCCTCCCGCCGATGGATCGATTGCCGCTTCCTGTCCGATGATCTCGGCCTTGTCCATGCTGACCCCGATCTCGGCCAGCGTATGCGGAATGCCGAGCTCGCGCCGCATCTGCAGCACGCTTGCGAACAGACCGTCGAAACCGCGCTTCGGCAGATCGAGCACACGCGCGATGATGTCGGCCTTATCGGCGATCGCGGTTCGATTGAATGCCATGACGTAGGGCAGGATCACCGCGTTGGTCAGACCGTGATGCGTGTTGAACCACGAACCGACCGGGTGCGCAATGGCATGCACCCCGCCGAGACCCTTCTGAAAGGCTGTAGCACCCATCGATGCGGCGGCCAGCATCTGCGCGCGCGCCTCGATATCCCTGCCATCGGCGCACGCACGCGGCAGATAGCGATGAATGAGCCGCATGCCCTCGAGCGCAATGCCGTCCGCGAGCGGATGAAAGCCCGGCGCGCAGAACGCCTCGAAACAGTGAACGAACGCGTCGAAACCGGTGGCTGCGGTCACGCCGCGCGGCAGCCCGACCGTCAGCTCCGGATCGGAGATGACGATGCGCGGCATCATCTGCGGGTGGAAGATGATCTTCTTCTGATGCGTCTCTTCATTGAGGATCACGCCGGCGCGACCGACTTCCGAGCCGGTGCCCGCCGTCGTCGGGACGGCGACGACCGGCGCAATGCCGTCCGGGTCGGCCCGTGTCCACCAGTCGCTGATGTCCTCAAAATCCCACAGCGGGCGCGCTTGTCCGGACATGAACGCGACCACCTTGCCTACATCGAGCGCCGAGCCGCCGCCGAAGGCGACGACGCCGTCGTGACTCCCGGCGCGGTACGCGCGTAAGCCCGCCTCGACGTGGCTGTTGGCCGGATTGCCGCGCACTGCGCCGAACAGTGCCGCATTGCCGAGCGTGGCCAGAGCGCTGCTGACCATGGCGGTGCCGATCAATCCTTCATCGGTGACGAGCAGCGGCCGCCTGATGCCAGCGCGCGCGCACGCGGCGGGCAGCTCGGCGATCCGGCCCGGCCCGGCCCAAATGGTGGTCGGATAATTCCAGTTGCCGCGCAGTGCCGTGTTCATGTCGTTACCCTGAAGTGATAGGACTTGGGTCGCGTGAGCTGTTCGAATCCGAGACGCGACAAGGTGCAGCCGCGCCCGGAATTCTTGACACCGGTCCAGGCCAGAGCGGGATCGAGATAGTCGCAACGGTTCAGGAACACGGTGCCGGTCTCGAGCGCATCACCGAGCGCTTCGGCGCGTTCGACATCACTCGAGTAGATCGCGGCCGTCAGTCCGAATGGACTGTCGTTCATGAGACGCACGGCCTGATCGTCGGAATCGACCTTCATGATCGCGACCGCGGGACCGAAGGTCTCCTCCCGCATGATCGGCATCGAGTGATCGACGCCCACCAGCACCTGCGGCGCGAGGTACGGCGACCCGAGAGCGGACGCGGCGAACGAGGTCTCGTCGATCAACTGCCTCGCTCCGCGCTCGACCGCATCGCACACCTGCGCGCGAACCGTCTCGGCGGCGGAGGTTCGAACCACCGGTCCCAGGGTCGTCTCCGGATCGAGCGGCGAGCCCAGCCGATATTGCTTCGTCAGCTCCACCACGCCGGCGACGAACTCCTCGTAGCGTGCCGCTGCAACATAGATGCGCTTGATGCCACAGCAGGATTGACCGGCATTGAAAAACGCGCCGTCGGTCAGTGAGTCGACGGCGTGCGCAAGATTGGCGTCGGCGCGCACGTAGGCCGGATCCTTGCCGCCGAGTTCAAGACCGGCGGTCGCAAATCCGGCGGCAGTGGCAGCCACCACGGCCCGTCCGCCTGCCACTGAACCGGTGAAACAAACGTTCGCGACCCGCGGGTCGCTCATCAGGCGCGAAGTATCGGCGTGCGAGAGGTGCAGGTATTGGAACACGCCGGACGGCAGGCCCGCGCTGGCGAATGCCTCGAAGAGTCGCTCGGCGCAGAGCGGCGTCTGGTGGGAATGTTTGAGCAGCACTGCATTACCGGCAATCAGCGCGGGCAGCACGGCATTGACCGCCGTCAGATACGGGTAGTTCCACGGCGCTACGACCACGACCACGCCAAGCGGCACGCGCTTGATCTGACGCTTGAAGCCGGCTTTGTCGCCGGGCAGCACGGGGCCGAGCGCCGCGGGCGCGACTTTGAGCATGTAGCGCGCACGCTCCTCGAAGCCGCGCACCTCGCTGGGTGCGTGACGAATGGGACGCCCCATCTGCCAGGAGATCTCCGTGGCAATGTCGCCCGCCTTGGCGACGAAGGCCTCGACCGCTCGCGCGAGGGAGTCAATCCGTGTCTCGAGGGAGAGCGACCGCCAGGCCAGTTGCGCGCGTTGTGCGGCATCGAGCGCACGATCGATGCCGCCGGCGGTCTCGAGCGGACGTTCGACGTAGACACGGCCGTCGACGGGGCTGATGGTCTTGAGTGTGTCGGTCATGGAGTACTCAGATGATCTCGAAATAGCGAGCCAGCTCCCAGTCGGTGATCGCCTTGCGGAATTCACGCTCCTCCCACTGTCGGGTCGCGGCATGGTGCTCGACGAAGGCATCGCCAAAAAGAGCTCGAGCGGGTACGGACGCCGCAAGCCGCTCGGCGGCCTCGTACAGCGTCGCAGGCAGGCGGCGGTGCGGCGAATGCTGCTGCTGGTAGGCGTTACCCTCGATCGCGGCGTCGGGCTCGATGCGCCTTTCGATGCCCCAGAGACCGGAGCCGATGGCCGCGGCCAGTGCGACATACGGGTTGATGTCCGCAGCTGCAATCCGGTACTCGATGCGTTGGCTCGCCGGACCGCCACGGATTACTCGCAGCGCGGTAGTGCGGTTTTCGATCCCCCAAGTTGCCGAGGTCGGTGCCCAGAACCCCGGCACGAGGCGCGAGTAGCTGTTGACCGTGCTGGCAATCATCGCCAGCATTTCGGGCATCAGCGCCTGCTGGCCGCCGATGAACCAGCGCATGCTGTCCGACATCTCATGCGGCTTCCCGGGATCGTGGAATACGCTCTGGCCATCGTTCCCGCGCAGCGAGATATGCAGATGACCGCTCTGGCCGGGAACCGCATTGGACCATTTGGCCATGAAGGTCGCCATCAGGCCGTGACGTTGCGCCAGTACTTTGGCGAAGGTCTTGAACAGCACCGCGCGATCGGCGGCTTCGAGTGCCTCGCAGTACGTGAGCGCGGCCTCGAGCACGCCGGGACCCGTCTCAGTGTGCAAGCCCTCGATCGGAAAGCGCATGGTCTGGCCGAGGTTCAACAGCTCGTGGTAGAGATCGGAGTGCACCGAGGCGCGCAGGACCGAGTAGCCGAACGAGCCAGGTGTCATCGTCTTGAGCTGCCGGTAGCCCTTCTCGCGCACTGACTGCGGCGTCTCCTCGAACAGGAAGAATTCGAATTCCGCCGCCGCATTGACGGCGTATCCCATCCCCGCGGCCCGCTCGAGCACGCGTCGCAGCGTACCGCGCGGGCAGACCGATTCGGCGCGGCCGGTGAATTCACCGAGAAACAGCGCGGTTTTTGGCTCGAATGGAATCTCGCGACGCGTCGCCGGTAGCACCCGGACGGTCGCGTCGGGGTAGGCCGTGTGCCATCCCGTGAAAGTCGTGTTGTCGTAGAGTTGGTCGTTCGAGTCCCAGCCGAGGATTACGTCGCAGAAGCCAAGGTTCTTCGCCAGCGCGGACAGGAACTTGTCGCGGCTCAGATATTTTCCCCGCAGAATCCCGTCGCCGTCGGCAACGCCGATCTTTACATGCTCGATGCCATGCGAGCTCAGGTAATTCCGCAGTTCGGCATCCTGCTCTTGTGACGATTGCTGCATATGAGTTCTTGGTTCGATCCCCGTCGGCTTCCAACGACGTGCGATTGTACGAGATCGACGCCAGCGCGCCCGAAAAAGATCGTGCGCGCAGGCCCTATAATCCGCCGCTCGTGAGCGGTAGCGGTTCTGGAGCAGAGGAATGGAGATGCGGCATCTGATCGACGGTTATCGGCGCTTCCGCGCGCTGCAGTGGCCTGAGCGCCGTGCCATGTTCGAGCGCCTGGCCCATGTGGGACAGTCCCCGCGGACCATGGTGATTGCGTGCTCGGACAGTCGGGTCGATCCGACCATGATCTTCAATGCCGAACCGGGCGAGCTTTTCATCCTGCGCAACGTGGCCAACCTGGTGCCTCCTTATGAGCCCGATTCGGCGTTTCACGCCACCAGTGCCGCACTCGAATTCGCCGTGCGCGTGCTGGAAGTGACCGATCTGATCGTCATGGGTCACGCCATGTGCGGCGGCATCGGTGTGCTGCTGCGCGGCGCGCCCGATCCGGCGGGCGACTTTCTGCTGCCGTGGATGCGGATCGCTGAACGCGCCAAGCGCCGCGTGCTCGAGCGCGCGAGCGCCGATCCGCAATCCGACTGTGAACAGGAATCGGTCAAACTGTCGCTCGAGAATCTGCGGACCTTTCCCTGGATCGCCGATCGCGTCGCGAGCCAGCGCCTGATGCTGACCGGCTCGATCTTCGACATACGCTCCGGTGTTCTGACGCTGCTCGGCCCGGACGGCAGTTTCGCGCCGGTCGACGCACAGGCACCGGGCGACCCACGGTTCTAAGGGCCGGCGGACGTGTGCGCGGCGATGAATTTCAAGATCTCCGGCATCACGGGCGGTTGCCTGCGCAGCCGGGAGAATGGCGCGATGAGGTCAACGTGACCGGCGTGCGGGAAATACACCGTAGTCACATCGTCGGCCGCTGACTGCAGGCGCGCGGTCAGGCTGCGGGTGTTGTTGGGACTCACACGTTGGTCGTCGAGACCCTGCATCAGCAGCATCGGCGGCGCGCCGCTGCGCACATAATTGACGGGCTGCGAACGCCAGAATTCAGCAGGCGGACCAAACAGATCGTTGAGGTAGGCGTCCTTGAATGGCAGAAAATCATACGGACCGGCCAGCCCGACGACTCCGCGTAACCACTGACTGCTGCCGCCGACCTGCTGCAGATATTCCTGATCCAGCGCCAGCATCACTGCCATATGCGCGCCGGCCGAGTGACCCATCACGAACAGGCGCTCGGGATCGGCGCCCCAGTCGCGCGCATGAGCGTGCGCGAAGGCCACGGCTGCAGCGGCATCGCGCATGAACTGCGGAAACCGGGCCTGCGGATACAGCGTGTAATTCGGAATCACGGCCACCATGCCGCGAGCGGCTAGCGCGGCACCGACGAATCTGT
>Ga0210394_10008184_pt1 | contig 10833 bp, 8 predicted proteins | sample IncBWC12MmetaG_FD_160121 | JGI IMG/M metagenome (GOLD analysis project Ga0210394, IMG submission 160121) | Forest soil microbial communities from Barre Woods Harvard Forest LTER site, Petersham, Massachusetts, United States - Inc-BW-C-12-M | ecosystem: Environmental > Terrestrial > Soil >... | reverse complement strand
GGCGCCGCCTACGTTGATGTTGAGGGACCGTTAGACACGCCGCACGATCTCGCGAAGCATCCATCCCTGTTCATGATGCGGACCGGGGTAAGTCCGATCTGGCGGCTTCGGCGCTCGAGCGGGCGTAAGGAGGAGGTCGTCGTGCCTCTCACGCCACGGCTCCTCATAGACGACATGCTGTCTCTCAAACAGGCCGCGACCGGCGGCCTCGGTATTGTCGCGCTGCCTGGTTACGTTTGTCGCGACGAGGTGCAAACAGGCGCGCTGCGGCAGGTACTACCTGGTTGGATCGCAGGCGATTCGACACTAACGGCGCTAATGCCGTATCGGCAGGGCTTGCTGCCATCGGTCCGCGCCTTCGTCGAGCATTTAGCGACTGAATTCCCGAAGGCGGTGCGCACCTAAATACGCTCGGCCCCGGAATGACGAATGAGGAGTATCACCCCCGCGCCACCGCGATCTGCAGCGGAAAATCGTCGACCACTTCGTGGCCGGATTCGGTCACGATAAAAGTGTGGCCGAGGAAAATGCCGAACAGACCATCAGGAGTGATCGGGTTGGGCTCGGCCATGATGACCATGCCGGGTTTGAGCACTTCCTCGAACTTTTCCGCGCTGACGTACTCGGCGACGACATGCGGCTGGTCGGTGACGAGGTCGATGCCGTGGCATTGCGTCGGGCGCGACTGATAGCCGTTGTCGCGAAAGAATTTGCTGGCCTGGCGCATATTCTCCGCCGGCCTGCCGGGCGCGATTTCGGCGACGATGCGGCGGTAGCCGGGCAGCGTGATCTCGTCCCAGAATTTGTGCACCATCTCGGTCGGCTCGCCGACGCAAATGGGCGAACCGATCTGCGCGGTATAGCCGCGATAGCCGGCGGCAAGCTCCATATTGATAATGTCGCCCTTCTGCAGCACGCGCCCCGACGGCCGCGGATTGCCGAAAATCAGCGCCGGGTTCGCCATCGGTGTCGAGCCGATGATCAGAAAATCGATGTCGCCGCCGCCTTCGAGGATGGCTGAGCCGGCGGCGGCGCGCAGCTCGTATTCCTTCACGCCGGGTTTTGCGCGGGCCACCATCGCGTCCATCGCATTCTTGCACAGCACGCCGGCCTTGCGCACGCAGTCGAGCTCTTCGGCGCTGTGAATCGAAAGCAGCTCGTGCAAAAAGCCCTTGGTGAACACGAGCTCGGCGTCGGGCAGGTTGTCGCGCAGCACGTTATACTGGTTCACTGGCAGATAATCGCCGTGGCGCGGATCGATCTCCATCAGCCCGATGCGGCCGCGCTCGAGCTTTAATTCGCGCAGCCGCTCGACCATGATATCGGCGTAGCGGCCGCCGCGGCTGTGGCGCACGTCCTTGACTGCAATTTCGACCTGACGGCGCACCGCTTCGGCATGGGTGCCGCCCATCGAATAGATCATGGTCGGCTCGCCCTCGAGCGGGACCAGCACGTAGCTTGCGAGCGCGTGCCACTCCCAATGCCCGGTCAGCCACAGCATGCCGCCGCCAAAACTCCAATGGCTGGGCCCGCCCGGCACGATGATGGCGTCGAGGCTGTGCTCGCGCATTTTGGCCCGCAGCGCTTTGTAGCGGCGCTCGTATTCGGCTAAAGAGAATTGCTCCCACACCGCGTCGCGGTAGTACGGCGTGTCGCGCATATTGGCGAACGGCAGCGACTGATCGAGCTTGCCGCGCACCTGTTCCCACGGCTGCGGCCCGAGACGCGGCGGACGAATTTGCGTGTTCATGAAGAGACCTCAGACTGTTGGATCCGCGGAAGATCGAAGAGGTTCAGTGCCTGACCCGTACGCCGGCGCGTTCTAGACGCGGCAGCACTTCGGCACAGAAATACGGAACTTCATTGAGATAATTGACGAACGACAGGCCGATGCCGCGCACGCCGGCCTGGCTGACAATGGCAAGCTCCTCGGCGACGCGATCGGGCGTGCCGACGAACGGATAACCGCCGATCGATCTCGCGGCAAAATAGCGGCGTTTGGCGTCATATTCCTCGGGCGGAATGGTTTGCGGCGTGATGTGTTTGTTGGCTAGCATGCAGTCGATCGCGCCCCAGTCGGCGTTCTCGATATTGACGTGCTGGTAATAGTCCTCGGCTTCCTGTTGCGTCGGGCGGCAGATCACCTGGCCGACGGTGAACACCTCGATGTCGCGGCCAAACTTTTGTGCCGCTGCTTTGACTTCGGCAACCTTGGCGGCGGTCCCGGCAAGCGACATGCGCGAGGCGACCGTGGCGACGAAAAACGCGTCGCAGTTGCGCACGGCAAATGCCTGCCCCACGTCGGATGCGCCGGCGTTCATCAACAGCGGCCGTGAATCGCCGTAGGGCTTCGGGTAGGCACGAGCGCCTTTGAGCTGCAATAATTGTCCGTCGAAATCAAACGTGCCGTCGCAGGTCCAAGCCTGCTTGACGACATCGATCCACTCCTGCGCGTAATCGTAGCGCGCGTCGTGCTCGCGCTGGCGAACCCCGAACATGTCGAATTCGCCTTCGTTCCAGCCGACCACGAGGTTGACGCCGACCCGGCCTTCGCCGATGTGGTCGGCGGTGACGAATTCCTTGGCCGCGATCAAGGGATGAAACAGCGGCGCATGGACCGTGCCAAATACGGTCATGCGCTTGGTCGCGGCTAGCAAACCTACCGCCCAGGTGATGGTCTCGAGCGAGCGGCCGTGAAAATCGGTGTCGCCGCCGTAGCCTTTCCAGCGCGCGATCGGCAGCATGAAATCCAGCCTGGCCTCGTCGGCGAGCTTGGCCAGCGCGAGGCAATCGGGCCAGCTTGCCGACCAGCGTTCCGGCACCTTGGTCGCCGAGCGCCCGGACGAGCAATTGGCGCCGAACAGGCCGATCTTGAGTGCATTGCCGTTGTACATGGCAATGCGGTCCCGCATGGATGCGCTGCGCGCCAGCATGGCGTTCCCCGTGGTGACGACGGTAGCTTATGTGACGCTTGCGCAGGCGGGCAAGTGCCGGTTGCTGCGGCCCGGTCCAGTCGATTGCCGGACAGGAAGAGCAGTGGGTCTCTCCCGTGGGGGATTTGGCCGTCGTCGATCCCCAATTGATACATTGCTGCAATCACCTGGAGGGTTTTCCCGCGACACACCCGGCAAAACGCCGCGCCGCGCAGCCGTCACGAGGTCTTGGCTCGCACGTGCCGGATTTTTATAGTCGCTCGCGCACTTGCGCGATTGTGCGAAACCGGGGATCGACATGACGAGCGCACGTACCTGGCTTCTGGCCCTGTTTATCGCCGTGCTTGCAGCGACCGTAGCTCGCTCGGAAACGCCTTATCCATCGCATGTCGTGAAGATCGTCCTTCCGGTCCTGCCGGGGTCGACCACCGATATCTTGGCCCGGCTCGTCGCCGACGAGCTCTCGCGGACATGGGATAAGCCCGTCATTGTCGAGAATATGCCGGGAGCGGCGATGAATCTCGGCGCCGAATACGTGGCGCACGCAGAGCCTGACGGTTACACGCTGCTGATCTGCCCGCCCGCGCCGCTGTCGATTCAGCAGTTGCTCTACCACGACCTCAAATACGATCCGACAAAATTCGTGCCTATCGCGCTCCTCGCCAAGATTCCAAACGTGCTGGCGGTGCGGCCGAACTTCCCGGCCAATTCGGTGCAGGGGCTGATTGCCTTCGGCAAGGCTAACCCCGGCAAGCTCACCTTCGCGTCGCAGGGCGTCGGCTCGACCGCGCACCTGTCGGGTAGCGAGCTCGAAGTGCTCGGCGGCATTACGATGGTGCACGTGCCATATCACGGCGCGCAGCCTGCGCTCACTGACGTCATGTCCGGAACCGTCGACATGTTCTTCGATACGCTGACGACCTCAGTCCCGCTCTATCGCGCCGGTAAACTGAAGCTGCTCGGCGTCGCCAGCGACGAACGCGTGAGTGCCGTGCCGGAATTGCCGACCATCGCCGAATCCGGGATCCCGGGCTTTCGTTCAATCACCTGGTTCGCCTTGGCGGGACCGCCAGGCCTTCCCGCGGCGCTCGCGGAGAAGATCAATCACGACGTTGCGGAAATTCTGCGCAAGCCCGAAATCATCGACAAAATGCACGCGCTGCGGCTCGATCCCATGGGCGGAACGACTGCCGACGCCGCTAAATTCATCGGCGGTGAGACGGAATTGTGGGACAGGGTGATCAGGGAGGCTCACATTACTCTGCAATAGGCGTTCGACTGAGCAACGGCGCGTTCAATAGCCTAACGCCTTAGGCGCCAGCACCGCAGTCTCCCCGTTCGCGTTTCCACCGACGCTCCAGTTTATCATTCCTTAACACGTTGCTTAAAATTTAACCGAATTCAAACTTCCGTCGTGGCATAAGCCTTTGAGGGACCGGGTCTAAATGACGACACACCGTCTGCTCAATTGGCTGCGTGCGCTGGTGCGGCCGGCGCCGCTACTCGGCATGGCGATGATCGCCATGTTCTGGATCGGCCTCTTCTATTTGCTGTCCGATCACCACGGCGCTTTGGCCGAACCGGAACAACGCCGCGCGATCTTTCTTCCCGTTGTTGTTGTGTTCACGATCCTTGAGCTCGTCACGATGCTGGCCAGCATTCGCCGTCAATTGTCGCTCGAACAAACCAATCTGCGGTTCGACACGGCGCTGGAAAACATGACGCACGGCCTGTGCATGTTCGACGGTAACAAGCGCCTGGTTATTTGCAACGACCGGTACGCCAGCCTGTACCGCCTGCCGCCGGAATTGCTGAAGGTCGGGGCCTCGCACGAAGCGATCATTGCGCATCGCGTCATGAACGGCCTCCTCAAGGGCGAAAAGGGCGCCGGCGCGGTGGACCAAAAGCTCGGCGCATTGGGGCAGCATTCGGCCGAGAAAATTTCCAGCCGCATCGACGAGCTGGCTGGCGGCAGCCTGATCCGCGTCACGCGGCAGCCGATGAAAGACGGCGGCTGGGTGGCGACGCACGAGGATATCACCGAACGCCATCGGCTCGAGAACCAGCGCGACAATATGCTGGCGCAGGAAAACCGCAGATTGTTGACCGAGAGCGCGATCGCCTCGTTCCGCGAGCGTATCGAGGAAATGCTCGGCATGGTCGGCAACAGCACCAACGCCATGAAAGCGACGGCCGGCGCGCTGATCGTCTCGTCGCACGAGGCTACGCAACATGCCGAGGTGGCGTTGCGGGAATCCAACGAAGCGTCCGACAACGTGTCGATCGTCGCCGGCTCGGCCGAGGAACTCTCCGCCTCGATCGCGGAAATCAATTCGCAGCTGGCGCAGACCACGGCATTGGTGGCGAGCGCGGTGGACAAGGCGAAGGCTTCGAACGGCGAATATGCCGGGCTGGCGCTGGCCGCGGAAAAAATCGGCGACGTCGTCAAGCTCATCCGCAACATTGCCGGCCAAACCAATCTCTTGGCGCTCAACGCCACCATCGAGGCGGCGCGCGCTGGCGAAGCGGGACGCGGCTTCGCCGTCGTCGCCGCCGAAGTGAAATCGCTGGCGGTCGAAACCGCGAAGGCGACCGAAGAGATCGCCCGTCACATCCTGGCGGTGCAGCAATCGACCGGCAGCGCGGTCGAGGCGGTGCACGGCATCGAAGACTCGATGCATGAAATCTCGACGCGCGCCTCGAGCGCCGCCGCCTCGATCCTGCAGCAGAACGCCGCCACATCCGAAATCAGCCGCAACGCGGTGAACGCCGCGCGCGGCACCAGTACGGTGGTGGCGGTGCTCGGCAAGGTTTCCGAGGCCGCGAGCGGCACGCGCGCCGCGGCCGAAACGGTGCTCGACTCGTCCAATTCGGTCGACGCCTCGATCGGCAATCTGCGCGCCGAGATCGAGGGATTCCTCAAGAAAGTCGCGGTTTAGCGAAACAGAACCTTGGCCGTGGTGCTGCCGCTCAGGATTGAACTGAGGACCTCTCCCTTACCAAGGGAGTGCTCTACCACTGAGCTACGGCAGCGAAAGCCTTATTTTATCGGCATTTCTTCGCTGTAAGCACTGTCGCCAAACGCTGTTTTATATTCGCGTCGTCGCGAAAAGCAAACCCGGCGGGTGCGCGACAGTTCATGCATCGGCTTAGCTGGCTTGCGCGCGTACGGGAGAATACGTCGGCCAACGCCCGCTGTTGAGGGGAAAGCGGACTTGGCTCAAATTTACAAGAATGACTGCCTATGACCGAGGCTGTGTGAAAACTCCGAAATTGAATTTGCGGATAGAAAGTTCGTCTCAATTTTGTCAATTGGAAAAATAAACACGCTGGTGAACACCTTCGGGCGAAGCCAATGAAGAAAACAATTCTGCGGCTTCCTCGCGCGCGCACGTTTTCACACAGCCTAGACCCAAAGCAGACAAAGCCGTCTCACGAGAGCAGCGGTGTCAGCCAATCACTCCCGTTGTACACTCGAAGGATGCGGAAATGCTGCGGCCGCTAATCGGACAGGAGCAAGCGCATGATCACGAAGGAAAAGGAAATAGAACAAGCATGCATGGCTAGTTTGGACCGTTTTATGATGGCTCTGAACGCACACGATGCCGGTGCAATGGATGAAGAAATGCATTTCCCACATGTCCGGCTTGCGGAGGGCCGCCTCGTTGTTTACGAGCGGCCCGGCTCAAATCCAATGGACCTTTTCACTTCGTTGATCCAGAAAAGCAATTGGGATCACAGTATCTGGACCAAAAGAGTTCCCGTTCAGAGCAGCGACACCAAAGTCCATTGGGCCGTCGAGTATAAAAGATTCACAAAAGACCGCACGGTCATCGGCACGTATGACTCACTGTACGTTATGACCCTGAAGGACGGGAAATGGAAAATCCAAATCCGTTCTAGCTTCGGGCCTTGAGAAGCCCGATCGGCGAATGGACGGCAAGTCGATTGTTGGCCCACAAGAGACGACAACGGCTTCCTCTTGCATGTCGGATTTCCACGGCTAAGCGGACGTCCCGACCTTGTACGTGTGGGGTGAAACCGTCGGCGAACTGTCGCCAAAAGCTGTCGCCAATGTCGCCAAAGGTTCAGTTAAGTGATTGATTTTGTTGGGCCCGGTCCCTTTACCAAGGGAGTGCTCTACCACTGAGCTACGGCAGCATGCTTTTCGGCCTCTCGCGCAGCAAATATAGGCGAAAAAAGCGCGGCGATCCTTGCCATACGGGGGTTTTGAGCGCAAGCGCCCGGCTGTTGCCGCGCGGCGGCCGGCGTGCTTTGAACTGGCTTCATGGCCAAACCCGGCAAAACGGGAAAATGGGCGGCGCGCAGCGAGCGGCTTGCCGCGGCGTTGCGCGAAAATCTCAAGCGACGCAAAGAACAGGCTCGCGGCCGTGCGGACAGTCGCGCGTCGGAGGCGAATTCCCCGGCAAAAGATGCCACAATGGAAAGGGCAGGTCCCGACTTTTGCCGCAATCGGGGCCGGGAGTAAGGCCAAGCCAGGGCCGCGGGGGTAAATATGGATCGAATTCGTATCGTCGGCGGCCGGCGTCTTGACGGCACCATCCCGATCTCGGGCGCGAAGAACGCGACACTGCCCTTGATGATCGCGAGCCTCCTCACCGACGAGACGCTGATCCTCGACAATGTGCCGCGGCTCGCGGACGTCGTGCTGCTCGAGCGCATCCTCGGCAATCACGGCGTCGACATCATGGTGAGCGGTAAGCGCTCCGGCGAAACCGCCGACCACGGCCAGACGCTGCACATTTCCGCGGCCCGCATCGTCGACACCACCGCGCCCTATGAGCTGGTCTCCAAGATGCGGGCAAGCTTTTGGGTGCTGGCGCCGCTCGTCGCCCGCATGGGCGAAGCGCGGGTGTCGATGCCCGGCGGCTGCGCCATCGGCACGCGGCCGGTCGATCTTCTCATCATGGCGATGGCGCAGCTCGGCGCCGACATCGACATCGACGGCGGCTATGTGGTGGCGCGCGCGCCGCACGGCTTGAAGGGCGGCGAAATCGTTTTTCCCAAAGTGACCGTCGGCGGCACCCATACCGCGATCATGGCGGCGTCGCTCGCCAACGGCACCACCGTGATCGACAACGCGGCGCAGGAACCGGAAATCGCCGACGTCGCCGATTGCCTCAACAAGATGGGCGCGCACATTTCCGGCGCCGGCACCCGGCGCATTACCGTCGAGGGCGTCGCCAAGCTTCACGGCGCGCGCCACGCCGTGCTGCCCGACCGCATCGAGACCGGCACCTATGCCATGGCGGTCGCCATGGCCGGCGGCGATGTTCTCTTGCAAAACGCGCGTCCCGAACTGCTGCAGGCCGCGCTCGACGTGCTCACGCGCAGCGGAGTAACCGTCACGGCCACCAATCAGGGCATCCGCGTCGCGCGCAACGGCGGAAGCCTGTCGCCGGTCGACGTGACGACCGCGCCGTTTCCGGAATTCCCGACCGATCTGCAGGCGCAGCTCATGGCGCTGATGACGCGCGCGCGCGGCACTTCGCATATCACCGAAACGATTTTCGAGAACCGCTTCATGCATGTCGGCGAACTGGCGCGGCTCGGCGCCCGCATCCAGCTCGACGGCGAGCGCGCCACCATCGAAGGCGTCGAGCAGCTCAAGGGCGCGCCGGTGATGGCGACCGATCTGCGCGCTTCGGTGTCGCTCGTCATCGCGGCGCTCGCCGCCGAAGGCGAGACCATCGTCAACCGCGTCTACCACCTCGATCGCGGTTTCGAGCGGCTGGAAGAAAAGCTCGGCCGCTGCGGCGCGGCGATCGAACGGCTGCCGGGGTAGGTGACGGCGTTCCGTCATCATCGGCGAAAGCGAATGATCCGGTAATCGCTAGCTCGTTCCCGCGCCATGTTACGCGATCCGGATGGCAACCTGCTTTGCCTTGAAGCTCTGCGGTGACGGACGTCTCTGGTACTCGAGTCCCAACATTGGTCTGAGCATTGTTCAATTTCGAACAGACGTGTCCTGACAGCGCGGTCAGATTCCCTACCGGGTGATTCGTTAGAGCATGTCCCGCAAAAGTGGACGCCGGGTTTGCGAACAGGACATGCTTCAACAAACAGCTGGAGCGAGATGACGATTCGAAGAAAAGTCATCTCGCTCCAGGCAGGGATCATGGCAATTCCAGCGACTGATAAGCATACGGATTACGCGCATTACGCCGCGCATTGTCTGTACCTGATGTCTGCGGCAACCGATCCGGATTCTCGTGCCATTCAACGCGAGATGGCGGCTGAATGGCTGAAACTGGCGGATGCGATACGGCATCCACTCGAATTCGAGGAAATGACCTAGGCCGCCTCGATTGGCGACCTCGTTGTTTGCGACGCTTCATTGCGTGCCGCTTGTGAAGTCCACTGACTGGACGTTTCCTGGGGTGCGGACAATGAACCGATTCAAAAAACTCGCGTTGCTCTGCTGTCTCGCGTTGCCTGCTGCCGCGGTCTCGCGCTCGGCGATTGCCGCCACGATTGATGAGCAGATCTCGGCGCGGCTCGATGCCTTGGAAAAGGAAAATGCCGCGCTGCGCGCGCGCGTCAACCGCCTCGAAGCCTCCAAGGCAGCGCGGATGCAACGCGGTCCGGCGCCCGCCGATACACGGCGGCTGCCAAATGCGGAATCCTTGGCCGCCGAACCGAATACGATATCCCCGGGAAAAGCCGGCCCAGCCATCGAAATCGCAACGCCGACCCCGCCGCATCACTTCGAGATCAGCGGATCGCTATTGTATTTGCAGCCCGGCGCCGGCGATCTCGAATATGGGACGCTGGTGAGCCCTTTGCCCCTGGCGACGCCCAATTGGAGCAATCAGTCGCTCACGCCAAACTTCAGTCCCACTTTCGGTGTCGGGGCTCGCTATATGCCCAATGACTCCAACGATATCGAATTGAATTGGACACATCTGAACAGCACCGCGAATGGCGCTTTTTCGGCCGGGCCCACGCAAATGGTAGGGCCGCCTTATTTGATTGGTCCAGAATCGGCCTTGTACACGATCGGACACGGCGCGGTGCAATCCGATTACGATGCAGTCGATTTGGACGGAGGGCATGCCTTCTGCGCCGAATGCCCCTTCCAATTGCGCGCCTTCGGCGGCGTGGAATTTGCCCGCATCGGCCAGAACCTGACCGGGCTGTTCCAGAGCCCGGGTGGCTTGGCTTCCAGTGGATATACCACCGACTCGTTGTATACCGGCGCCGGGCCCCGTTTGGGATTAAAGGGCCAGTATGCTTTAGGCGACTTCCAATTCATCGGCGAGTTCGCGGCAGCAGCCTTGATCGGCACCTCGCAGGCTCGCATCAATTTTTCAACGGTTTCTCCTGCATTGGCCGGGGTCAATAGCCAATCTTTGACATCGCCCAACGCGACGCAGGTGATTCCCAGCATCGACGCCAGATTGGCCAGTGCCTATTCTTTTCCGCCCAGCGACTACGGGCAGTTCAAGATCGAGTTGGGTTATCAAGCGGCGGTCTATTTCAATGCCGTCAGTCAGTACTCGCTGACCCAGGTACCGACAATGCTCATGCTTCCCCCCGTGGGAGTCTTCCTGGCAACGGAGCAGCATTCGCAAAGCAACTTCACCGACCAAGGCCCGTATTTGACGGGCAGCTGGTTGTTCTAGAGCCTTATCGGTTTTGATGGAATCAAAACCGGGCTCTGGTTTTTGTTTGAGCATGATCTTTTCCGACCTTGCTTCGCCCGCCGAAGCGGGCTTCGCGAAGGCGGGAAACGGTATCCGCTCTTCGGGATCATGCTCTAGTTGTGGAGCCTCAACAGGTTGTTCCCGGACAGACCGAGTCTGCTGATAGGTGTTTTAGCACCGATACCGGTATGAGGCCTGTGCCAATTGTAGCGGTGCAGCCAATACGGCAGCTG
>Ga0210394_10008183_pt1 | contig 10834 bp, 7 predicted proteins | sample IncBWC12MmetaG_FD_160121 | JGI IMG/M metagenome (GOLD analysis project Ga0210394, IMG submission 160121) | Forest soil microbial communities from Barre Woods Harvard Forest LTER site, Petersham, Massachusetts, United States - Inc-BW-C-12-M | ecosystem: Environmental > Terrestrial > Soil >... | reverse complement strand
TAGAGGTTGATCACGACCGATGGTCACAACAAGGGTTCTTCTCGCGGACGACCATGCCTTAGTCGCACAGGCGCTTGAATCTCTCCTCCAGAAAAAATTCGATCTGGTTGGTGTGGTCCACGATGGGCGAGCGGTCGTGGATGCAGCCGAAAAACTCTGCCCCGACGTGGTCATCACGGACCTCTCCATGCGGTACAACTGTATCCGTCAGTATTCCCGTAGCTGATTTGTCGCAGATGCCGAGCACCTGAGCGCCAGATGTCGCGGAGAGCCATTTCTGATACTCCCGCCCGCAGCTCATCGGCGGGATGCGCAGTCGCGATATGTTTCGCAACGGAGTCCAGAGGAACTTGCATCAACGCTTGCTAGCTGACGTTGTTTGTGGTCGCGCAACCGGAGCCATTAGAGCTGTTTCACAGTTCTTATGGACCGATAACAGCTTTTGTGGGGCGGGCTATCAGCCGGCAGCCGCCCTCAGGGCGGCTTGTTGTTACCAGCAACGAACAAGCCTGCTGGAAGCAGGCTGCCGGCAGGATTGCCCGCCCCACAGTTAGCCTACGAAAACCCTGAAACAGGCCTAGCAATAGCGGCGATCAAGGAAATGCTCTCATCACCCATCTAGACGTGGGTGTGAACGCCCAAGGGCAAGTCGGCGCCATGTTCGATCCGTAAGGCTACATGCATGCTTTCTGCTCTTCGTCGTCGGTCGGCTCAAACGATGTGCCGATCGAGATTGGCGGATCGGAGTATGCCGTACGTGATTGTAGCCGTCAAGCGCCGATGCGCTACTTCGGGTCGGGAAGAGAAAACGCGATGTAACATTTCGATCCAGCCGGCGGATTCACGCCTCCCGGCCCGAGCCGGCCGCCAACCGGGAACGGGTTGCCTCCCGATACGGTCAGCAGCACATACTCTTTGCCATTCACCTCATAGACTGCCGGCACACCCAAGGAGCCATTCGGCAGATCCTTCGTAGCAATTAATTTCCCGGTGTCTTTGTGCAGGGCGTAGAGCTTCGAGTCGTTGCCGGCGAACAGAACCAGCCCGCCCGCGGTGACCACAAAGCCGCTCTTGGGATAGACATTTCCTCGCAGTTTGTCGCTTGGGCCGGCCTGCGGCAGATCGCCATAAGGCGTCTGCCATTTGATTGTTCCGGTATTCAGATCGTAAGCGGTGATCTGGCTCCACGGCGGCGTGATCACGTAAGGCTCATTGCCGTAACCGGTCTTGTAGCGTGAGGGCGGCGGCTCGATACCCTCCGGGTACAGCGGTTCTACCCGCATTCCCCCCATCGCGGACGCAGGTGCGGCAGTGCCCGGCGGAGCCAGTTCAGGCTTCGTTAGAAATGCGATTAAATCGTCGAGCAACGCGGGTGTCAATGGTCCAGCCGGCGGCATCCCGCCTTTGCCTTTTGTGATCACGATTCGCGTCGCATCGGCGCCGAGGCGGCCCACTGAGGTATCGATCCGGGGCCCCCGGTCGCCTTTCAACTCCGGTCCATGGCAGGTCTGGCAGTTCTGCTCGTAGACGGTGCGCCCGCGCCGTTCCGCGATCACTGTAGAAGGCAGCGGGCCGCCGCGTCCGTTACGCGGCCGGTCGGGAATCAAATTGCCCGCATTGGACGCCAAGGATTCACCGGCCGGGACCAGCTTGAGGATAGACGGCATGTCCTTGCCGAGGACATACACAGTTCCGGTAGCAGGGTCCGCGCCGGTGCCGAAAAACAACACGCCGCCGTTGACGCTGGGCATCAGGATCGTATCGATCAGCGCGGGCGGCGTAAACAATCCGGTGCGCGCCGTGGAAAGCCGGTCTTTCCACCAAACCTTTTCCTCATCCGTCATGAATGCGTCGTACATATCCTTCACCGTCATGCCCTGGCGGGTAAAAGGCGGTACGACGGTGGGGAAAGGCTGCGTGGGCGACGTGAACTCGCCTGGAACATCGGATCTAGGAACCGGCCTCTCCTCGATCGGCCATAGCGGATTGCCCGAAACGCGATCGAACACGTACAGGAACCCGTTCTTCGATGCGAGCGCGACGGCATCGACGGTTTTGCCTTCATGCTTGACGGTCACTAATTGGGGCGCCGCGGAGGGATCGCTATCCCAGAGATCGTGATGAACCGTCTGGAAATGCCAGAGGTGTTTTCCGGTGCGCGCATCGAGCGCGAGCAGACAATCCGCGTAGAGGTTGTCGCCGCGCCGGTCGCCGCCATATAGCTCGTACTTTGCGGATGCGGTCGGGAAATACACAATTCCGCGCTTCACGTCCACCGTGAATTCGCCCCACACGTCGACGCCGCCCATATATTTGTATGCGTCCTTGGGCCAGGATTCATATCCGAACTCGCCGGGGCGGGGAATGGTGTGGAATACCCAGACCAGCTTGCCGCTGACGACATCGAACGCGCGAATATCGCCGGGTGGCGCGAGATAGCCTTCGCCCGTTGAGCTGCCAAGAATAATCAGATTCTCGAAGATGCGCCCCGGTGTTCGGGAGGCCAGCGGCGCCGTCGCGCGGTCGATGCCGGTCTTCAAGTCGAGCTTGCCGTGATCCGCAAATGAGTCGACCAGCTTGCCAGTCCGCGCATCGATGGCGTGCAGCATTCCACCGGTTGTGATCAGAATGCGCCGGTCCGCGCGGTCCTTGCTTTCCCAGTAGTTGGCGCCGCGCTGGCCCGCGATTCCGCTGAACCGTCCGCCGCCGCCGAACGTGTGAACCCAAAGTTCCTTGCCGGTGGCCGCATCCACTGCGACCAGCGCGCCCTGTTTTGCCGCAACATAGGCGACGTTGTCCACGACCAGCGGGCAGAATGTATAACTCAGTTCGTCGCCCGTCTCGTAGTTCCAGGCGACCTCCAGCTTGTCGACGTTGCGCGTATTCACCTGTTTCAAGGGCGAATAGTGCGAACTGTCGGGACCGCCGAGATATTCGTTCCAACTCTGGGCCATGAGAGGAAGGGCAAACAGCGCGATCGCGATCTGTGAATAACGGACGGAAGAGGTTTTCATTTGCGCACGCGCATTTGGTTCCAAAAGATAAATGTGCCTTTCACGCTGGAGGTGACGATATCGGGGGCGCCGTCGCCGTTCAGATCGGTCACGATGAACTGCGAGCCCACGCCGGAACGGTTGTGAATCAGCTCCGGAACGAATTCGGCGCCGCCCTCGGCCTTGGGATTACGGACCGTCCGATACCAGTAAAGGACGGCCGGCCCATAGGGGTCGGGATCGAGGTGGCTTTCGAGATGGGAGTAGAGCCTCTTTCCGACGATCAGGTCCGGCACTCCGTCGCCATCCATATCGGCGAATGCGGCGCCGTGCGGCTCCGAAAAGGCCACACCGCCTGCGTTTTTCGTACTGAAGTCGCCCATGATGTCGTGGCGGACGAAGGAGATGTTGCCCTGGGCGTCGCGCTTCTGCTCGAACCAGGCAATGCCCCATCCGTGTGCGGCCACGGTGGTGACGACATCGTTCAGACCGTCGCCATTCACGTCGTAGATGCCCATCTCCGCGCCACCGCTGCCGAACTGCGCGGGATGAAACTTCCAAAGCGTTTCGCCCGGGCCCGATGCTGGCTGCTCCCACCAGCCGCGGCTGTTCACGACATCCATCCGGCCGTCGCCATTGATGTCGCCGACCCCCATGCCGTGCGCCCCGGCGAGGCCGGGTTCGGAGATGTTATGCACTTTCCAAACGCCGGTGGGGTTGGCGGGATCCGGTTTCGCGTAGGCCATGACCGCGTTGGGGCCGGCGAACAGAATCTCGGGCTTGCCGTCCCCGTCGATATCGCGGAAGACTTCAATTTCAGAAGTCGCGCTTGGAACCACGTTGTAGCGATCCCAGCGGCGGGATTCGCCTTTGGGGTTCACATACAGGTAAATGGGCCGCGAATCGACGCAAATGATGTCGGTCCATCCGTCGCCGGTGAAGTCGTAGGCAAAGTACACCATGCCTTCGGGAAAGTTGTTACTGGCGCTGTAGCTGCGAGCCGCGGTGAACTCGTGCCGTTCAGTGTAGTCGGGCCCCAGATAGTAAAACGGCCCTGCGATCACGTCCGGAATGCCGTCGTGATTGATATCGCCGACGGTGGCGCCCCAGGAGTAGAAAAAATCGTTGAGCTGCTGCATCCGGAAGTGAGATGAAACCTGCGCCGCGGGTTCCGTCTTGCGGTTCAGGTCCTTTAAGGCAACATCCCGGAACCGGGCCTCGCCGGTACCCGCAACATGAAGGGCGATCGGGCCATAACCCATCATCCGGTCGTTGGTTGCCGCGTTCCCTCCGCGACGACCGTTGAGCGCAGTCCAGACCATATCGGCATCGACGATGATGCCGACGGTGTTCCACTCCCCGGTTCGGATTTGAGCGCTCGGCGCGCCTCGTCCTGGCGTGGGGGCGGGCGGCTTCGACGCTTCCTGTTGTTGTTCTGCGAGGGTGATCGCGGGTTGAGCGAAGCCCGGCACATGAGCGTTTCCGTTTGCCCAGGGGCCTGCGGCCATGCGCGCGAATTGGGCGGTCGCTCTCAGCAGGGGTGTCCGGCTTAACTCTTTTCCCTCGGCATTCAGGGTCACTTCGTAGGAACCCGATTCGCCGGAAAGTGACAAGTAGACTCCCTTCCAGCCATCCGGCGTTTTCTCCATGCGCAGCAGGACGCCGGCGTCACAGGTCTGCGGACAGCGGAACTCGGCGTACATTTCGACGTCCTGGTAGCTCTCGTCGAGCACCAGCCAGCCGCCGTCCGGGGTTTGCGGAGTGCCGGTGATCTCTCCATTTTCAGCGCGCCAGTTCGCGTGTCCCATCATATGCCAGCCGGTCAGCGACGACCCTCGGAAAGTAAAGTCGGGTATGAAATCGTGGGTGGCCGCGAAGATGGCGGACAGTAACAGGGTTACCGCGGCGATCGTCGAGATGAGAGTCTTCGTGGACATGTTACTGGCACCCAATCGCCGGAATCCCCGCCCTTACGGGACGGGGTTATAACCCCTGGCGTCAGCCAGGGGATTCGTTCAGATTATGTTCCCTTCCCGAACGGCGGTCAACTGCCGGACATAATTCGCAATTCCGACGTCAGGCCGGTTGGCCCAGATGGGTGTGCAGTTCGGGTACTCCTCGCATTCCCCCCAATAGCGCGCGTTGGGGAATTTATCCAACATGCCCTTGGCGCAATCCCCCACAATAAGAACATCACCCTCCACCTTATTAATGTGCTGCTCGAATTGAAGGCCCGTGAAAATCGTGAGCGGCTTTTCCAGGCGGTCCAGCGTGCCATCTGCTTGCAGCTGGTCCAATTGAATCCGGACAATCGCCTTGCAGCCCGCTTCGCAGGTCGAACCCATCACCAGGTTGACGTTGGGATACTGGCCTTGCAGGATGGTGTTCTGCCGCTTGAAACGGCGCTTCACTTTGTCGAGAGGCGCGCCGGCCAATTCGATCTCGTCCATACGATTCGTACCCAATCCTTCCGCGGCGCCGAGCACCGTCGAAGGCACGTTGGTTCCAGGGTAATCCCAGTCCATCAGAGCTTCGCAGATCGTGTCGACCGCGACCGGGTCGGGACCGCCGCAAATGGTGTTGAAATCCTTGATGAGGTCCTCGCTGTAGGGGCTGAACGGACCGTTCCCCTGACACGCGTATAGCGAGTCCATCACGAACCACGTGGGATTTGCCGCGCGGGTCAGGTTCACGATTTTCTGATAGATATCGTCGCGATGGCAACGCACCATCCAGTCGTAGTTCGGCAGATTGCCGAACTGCAGCTTCATCGCGCCAGTGAAGGTGGTGTGGACGTGAACCTTCATCTTGGGCAAGCCGATGTAGCAGTCCGCTTCCCGCACCGGGCGTGGGACGGGAAACTCGTTGAAGCTGATTGGCCGGTCGATCTTGTACATGTCGAACTCGGCGTGCTCGAAAGGACAGAGTTCCACGCCCGTTCGCTCGGCCACTTCGACGATGCCGCAGACGCGCATCGCCTCCATGGTGTCGGCGCCCATTGCGCAACGCTCGCCGATCTGGATGCGGGAAGGATTCTGTTCCTTCACCAGCTCGATGAGCGCTTCGAGCATTCGCGGATCCGTCGTAAATCCGGCATTGGCGGGTACAGGAATCACCGTGTTGATCTTGATCAGCACCTTGTCGCCGCTGCGGACGATGTTGTGCATACCGCCCATCGACTGGTCGGCCACTTGGCGAATCATCGCCTTCACGAGATCAAACTGCTCTCTGGAGTACTCCGCCGGCTTGCCCAGGTCCGCATCGCTGTGCGCGATGGCAACCGTCGTCTTCTTTCCCATTGTTTTCCTCCACTAAAAAACAGCCCAACGGAGTCAAGAGGTTGCGTATAATGCAACGAACATGCTTGGTTGGCAAGATGCTATCAGGGGCTCGATTTGAAGTCAAGGACGACGTCAAGTATGAACCCCATCCTCGACTTCGGCATCGACAAATCCACGCTGCAGTACGTGGGCCATGACCTGCAACGTCCGGAATGCATTCTTGCGGAACCGGACGGCACTCTGTGGTCCGCCGACGCCCGCGGTGGCGTCATGCGGATTGCTCCTGATGGCAGCCAGCGCATTGTCACCCAGAGGCGCTCCCAGGATTTCGAGGGCGCGCACAGCGAGGCCACCCGTTACCTGGAAGGCACGCTGCCCAACGGACTGGCTTTCGCGCGCAATGGCGACATCCTCATCTCCAATTTCGGCACCGATTGCCTGGAGATCATGACGCGCGACGGCGAGTCCCGCGTGCTGGCGGATAGCATCGACGGGGAACCGATCGGCAAAGTGAACTTCGTGTTGCGCGATTCGAAGGACCGTATCTGGATCACCATCTCCACCAGGATCAAGAACTGGATGCACGCGCTCCGCACCGATCTCGCAGATGGCTATCTGGCGCGCTACATTGACGGCAAGTTCCGCATCGTGGCAGATGGTTTCCGCTTCACCAATGAGATCCGCTTCGATGCGCGCGAAGAATGGCTATACGTTGTCGAAACCACGGGCGGCTGCATCACCCGTCTGCGCATAGACGGGCACGGCAATCCAGTGGAGCGCGAAGTTTTCGGGCCTTCGAGGCTGGGTAAGGGCGCGTGGCCCGACGGCATCGCCTTCGATAGTTACGGCAATCTCTGGGGCACGCTGGTGTACTCCGACAAGCTGTTCGTGCTCACGCCGCAAGGCGACCAGCGCGTTCTTCTCGACGAAGGCGATCCCGAAAAGGTGGACGCCCTGGAGCAGGCCTTCTTCAAAGGCCAGGTGAACCATGACGTGCTGTTCGCCACCGGGCGCGGCGTCGCACCGTGGATGGCAAGCGTCACGTTTGGCGGACCGGATCTGCGGACCGCGTACATCGGCTCGCTGCGCGGGTCGCGCATTCCTTACTTCCGCGCGCCCGTGCCCGGACTGCCGATGGTCCACTGGAACCGGTAGGTAGCAATCTCGTGAAAACTGCCGCAGGCTGCATGTGGGGCGGGCTATTTAGCCGGCAGCCTGCTTCCAGCAGGCTTTTCGGGGTTGAAAACAGGAGCCGCCCGGAGGGCGGCTGCCGGCTGATAGCCCGCCCCACCTTCTTCCGAAACTGGAGTTTTCACACGCGCTCTCACGCGCGGAACGAGACGCCCGCCTTTTCCAAATAGGCTTTCGCGATCCTTGCGTTTTCTCCCGCGGGCGCCGGCTGTGGCGGCGGTGAATCGAGTTCCACCATGACCAGGCCAGCAGTCTTGCGGCCTTCCATCATCGCGAGGATCGCGCTAATGTCGACCTTCCCCTGTCCCAAGGGGCAGTAGCCCAGGTACTCCGGGCCGCCCGAGTAATCCTTCAGGTGCATGTGCTGCACCAACGGAAGGAAATCCTTCACCACTTTCACGGGGTCCGATCCGCCCTTCTGCAATTGACCGATATCGGGCCCGAACTTCATGAGCTTTGTGTCCACCGACTCCATGACGGCGTACGTCTCATCCCGCGTCTCGATGCACGTTCCCGTGTGCGGATGCAGAACCGGAGTCAGTCCCATATCCGTCACGGCCTTTCCCAGTTCATTCAGTGTGGTGACAATGTCGTCCTTGTGAGATTTGAAATCGAAGCCATTCCGAGGGACTCCGTTGGGTCCCACTACGATCACCTTGCCGCCGTACTTCTTCACGAGCCTCGCCCAGTCCAGGGTCTTGGCGATCGAGTCCTTACGGGCCGCGGGATCCGAGAGGTTGGTCCCACAATAGGCCGAAATGAGCGCAAGCTTGTGCTCCTCGAGCAGAGTGCCCACGCCGCCCTGCGCCTCCATCGCTTCGATCTGGTTGCCGAACAACTCGATTCCGTAAAAGCCGAGACCGGCGATGTCGCGGATCGCTGCCTGCACGTACTGCGGGTCCACCATCGGACTAATCGGAGGGGGCGGCGTTATCCGGCCGCCTAGCGGAATCCACGTAAGCCCAGTGTGGCCGATATGTAGAGCGAGTTTCCCGGCGCCGAAGACCAAAGGGTCGAGCAGGGCCGCGGAAACCGCGCAGGAGAAAACGCGGCGGTTCATCATCGGCCACAAGTCTAACCGCGCGGTGCGCGATTGGCAAGCACCCCGTTGCCCTGCAACCACGCCACCGACTCGCGCACCGCTTCGAGAGAGCTGTACCTCGGCCGATACTCCAACAGGCGCTCCGCCTTGCGAATGCTGCAACTGGGGGATCGGGCGATGTGATCCCAGGTGACCTTCGCGTCCTTTTCCGATACGGTCGAGCGCCACTCTTCCCACGGCAGAAACCGGATGCGCGCCTGTTGTCCGAACCAACCGGCGACAGCCTCCGCGTAACCTGCCAGCGACACGGCGGCTGGAGAGACCACGTGAAAGCACTCGCCTGCTGCTGCGGACCAGTGGGTCATCGCCTGCACAAACGCCTGCCCTACGTCGTCCGCATGTACGTGATGCAGCGTCTCGCGGCCAAGGTTGGGCAGCGCGATCTCTCTGCCCGCGGCCAGATCCGCGAATACCTCGGGATTGAAGTTCGCCGCGGGATTCAAAGGGATCCAACCAGTCCCGACCAAGTGGCCGGGGTGGAGCACCGTTGCAGGAAATCGGTTGCGCCGCGCCTCGTCGAGCAAGCCGGCTTCGATCTCCGCTTTGCGAACGCCATAATCGCTGATCGGCCGCCGCGGCTGTTCTTCGGTGACAGGCACTTCCACGCTGGGACCGTGTACCCAAATCGTGCCGCAGTGCAGAAACTGCTGTACGCGGCCGCGCAGCGCCTCCACCAGTTGTTGCGTGATTTCCCACGTGTACGACGTCAGATCGATAACGCAATCGGCCCGCAAGTCGCGGATCTTCGCCCCAAACGTGCCCGCGGCTTCCTCAGCGGCCCGATCGAGCACGACGTGCTCGACCCTTTTCCAGGCCTCGCGGGCGACGTACGGCTGCCTCAGGCCGCGGCTGACGCAAAGTACCGAGTGACCGGCTTCGATCAGCCGGGGCGTTAAGTACGAGCCGATGTGTCCAGAGCCACCGATGACCGCGACTCGCATCAGCGGACATTCCGATGCTTTGTCGCGTTCTGTGGCATCTCTGCAATATCGCCAGTTACATCATCATAATACGACGAGAGAATTGCATCTTCCGTTGTTGGCGCGGCCGCACCTTCGACAGTTCCTGGCCCGGCGGACCGACCGAGTGGCGGCGCGCAGCCGCGATGTCGCTATCATTTGATGTTCGCGCGTGCCACCACGGGATGCCATCCGTGGCTGTCTGACTCCTTGCGAGTCGTCCGGTTTCGGTTCGGAGTTAGACGACGATTTCATTTCAAGCCCATCGGTTCCTAATTCGCCGAGAGGAACGCGCACTTCTCTATACACCCGAAGCCGGCAGGCGAAAAGGAAGATTCCAAATCCAAGGGCACAATTTTCTAAATCGCCCACACAGGCGCGGCCCGCTAAAGATTCCTCTTCAAGAAACTGCAGATGTGATAGCCGTCCAGGAATTTGAACGGCGTTTCCCCCATCGTGTAATGGCCGCAGGGCAGGACGACGACTTTGTGATCGAACCCCAGCTCGCGCGCTTTTTCGATCACCTGTTCGGAAAAACGCACCGGAAACGTGGTGTCGTATCTGGCATAGATGAACATCGTCTTTTTCCCGAGCGTAGCGTAGCGGTCGATATAATGCGGAGGGCTGATGGCTTTCCACGCTTCGCGCAACTGTTCGATGGTCACGGCCGATTCCAGGCTCTGGCGGATGTGCTGCGTCGAAAGTCCCTCCCACACCACGTCGGCGACATACGTCGAGCAGTGATTGAACACGTTCACCCTCAAACGCGTGTCATGAGTGCTGGCTAAAAATGCATAGCAGGAGCCCAAGCTGGTGCCGCAGATGCCGATGCTCTCATAGCCCTGCTGTTCCAGCCAGTCGATACACGCGCGGACATCAATGACGGCCTGGCGCGTCGCGTCAATGGTGCGTGCGACATTGGCGGAGACGGCGTAATCGGCCCGCTGCAACTCGGCCGGCATGCGGTAATCGTGATAAGGCAGGCTGACGCGCAAGGCCGACATGCCGAGCCTCGCCATTCCCGCGCACAGCGCTCCATGCTGTCCGGCCGAGGCGTTCCAGTGCGGTAAAACCAGCACCGCGACCTTGCGCTTGCCCGGCTTATGCACGGCTGGATACCACTGGCCGTGGACGATGTTGTTTTCCGGATACGGCGTTTTTACCGGACTGGTGAAACGGAGAATTTTTCCGTCGAGTTCGAAATTGGAAGGCGTTTTATAGGAGAAAAATTCGTCGCTCGACTCGAGCACCGCTTCGTTCAAAACACGCAGATACTCGGCCGGCGTGTGCCCGTTGCGGGGATTCTCG
>Ga0210394_10008182_pt1 | contig 10836 bp, 12 predicted proteins | sample IncBWC12MmetaG_FD_160121 | JGI IMG/M metagenome (GOLD analysis project Ga0210394, IMG submission 160121) | Forest soil microbial communities from Barre Woods Harvard Forest LTER site, Petersham, Massachusetts, United States - Inc-BW-C-12-M | ecosystem: Environmental > Terrestrial > Soil >... | reverse complement strand
CGCGTAGTGCATCTGCGACACGTTTCTTGTGCCGTTCGCCGCCGCCGTCTCCGCCAGCCGCTTCTCAATCCAACTCTCTCGCACTCCCATGCCGCCCCCTGAAGAGTCTTCGCCCGCGTTGAGCGATCTCTTATGATGCCGGATTATCGCACCGCCGCGCACAAGCGGCAACCAAGTCAGTAGCACAGCCTCTCTTGATCCCGAGCCCCTGCGAGAAGCTGGCTGTGCGGGTTCATAGGAACAAGATCGGTCATGCCAATCAGTTCTCGATGAGAGCGGTTATCGGGCAGCTGCCCCGCAAGGGATGGCACGCAAACTATTTCGGCGTGGATTTCGTCGAATATTCTGCTTCGTCTGGCTTCCAGAATGCAAAGCCACCTGGGTCAATCTGTATTCTGGGAATCAAACCGACTTGCTGAAATTTCGCTTCCAGTTCAGGTCGCTCGGCGCAGTTTACAAAACGAATCACACGCTGAACCTTGATCACGTCGCCGTAGTGCTTCAGATTATTTTCGATAGCAAGATTTAGCGTGGTTTGCGGTGATTCTCCGATCTTGTGGACATGGATGTCATGGTCCATGGCGTAAGTGCGTATTCGCCAACAACCGCCGTCGCCGAACCACCATTGAAGAGTATCGGGGACATCCGCCTCATCTTCTAGAGGAAACTCTAGTTCGAGAGGGTAGTTGCTTTTTATACTGAGAATCGCGAGTACCAGAATGCCCCGCATTGATTTGTCCATTGGGACTTTACCATGGACTTGTAAATTCCCGAGCTAGCGGAAAAAGTGCTTACGCATGAGCGCTCGTGACCGAACTCATTCCCATATAGCAAACGCGATGCCTGTACCGGTGCCCGCGGACGATCGGTAGCACGGGATGTAGTCAGACCAATTCAAATTCAGGGATTCCATCGCGCCTGCTAGCGCGATCCAATTGCGGATTTCGCCGCTGCCGGATTTGAGCTTTGCGGGAGGCGTGGACGTGATCACGGATTGGTCTTTGTGCTGGAGAGCCGCGATCGGGTTGCGGTCGAACTCTTCGTCGAGGCAAAAATGGCTGAGGCCGCCGGTGGCGATGAAGGCGACGCGTGCTCTCTTCGGCCAGGACTTGACGGCGCGCGCCAATGCTTTGCCGAAATCGTAGCAGCCATTGTTTCTCCTGGCCGTAAATTGTGGATTGGACGTTCCGCCTACATCACGGCGGAACGCGGATGCTGTAGCCCGCGTCTTTAGACGCGGGGAACGTCTGTGCGGAACACGGACACTGCATGTGGGGCGGAACACGCCGCGTACCGAACCCCGTCCCGGTTCTACCGGGACGGGCTACAACCTACTGAGCCGCGCCGGTTGCGGCTGGATAGACCGGCAGGGCGACGTGGTCGCCAAACGTTGCCTTCAGTCCGGCGACGGCGCACAACTCGTCCTTGTCGCCGCCTCCGATGCCGCCTACCCCGACCGCGCCAATCATCTGCCCATCGACCACGATCGGGAGGCCTCCTGAGACTGCGTACAAATTAAAAAAGACCGAATACCGCGGCAGGCCGCCCGGATCGTTCTTGAGCTGCGCCGCGCGAATCGAAGTGGGCTGGCGCGTTTTCAGAGCGGTCTGCGCCTTGAGGAGAGCGCTGTGCATGCTGTTGGAAATTTGTCCGTCCATGCGCTCCATGTGCACGAACTCGCCAGCATTGTCGAGAACATAGGTCGAAACTGTGCCGCCATTGGACGCCGCCCAGTCGCGGCAGCCGCGCGCTATTTTCTTCGCCGTCGCGAGCGAAATCTGATTGGCATCGAAGATATTGCTCGCGCCCTTTCCCCCGACGACGTATTCCGCCGGCAGAGTTGACTTGGGGGCCGCCGCCGCGGCGAATCGCGGTACGGGGGCGTTGCCCTGACTCGGGCGCGGAGGAATGTCTTCCACGAGCGGCGCGACCGATGGACCGAACACTTCCACCAGGGCTTTGTGCCCGCAGATCTCGTCGCTCCACGCCGGCGGATGCGGCGCCGATCCGCCGACGCCGACAACACCGATCAATTGTTTATCGACGACGATGGGGAGCCCGCCGGAATTCGCAAACAGGCCGAGCTGCATGTCCTCGAATTCGTGGCTCGGATCTTGGATGTCGCGGTTCATCCGGTTCTTGCTGGGCTCGCGTCCCAGCAGCGCGGTGCGCGCTTTCATCTCCGCGGTGATGATATTCAGGTAGCCCTGCCCGTCCATGCGATCCATGTAGACCTGATTGCCGTCGTGGTCGAGGACCATGAGGCTGATCTGCACGCCCTGATCGGTGGCGGCCTTCTCGCACGAGTCGGCGATCCGTTCGGCGGTGGCCAGATTGATGGTGGTGAAATCCTGAATTTTCTCGGCGGTCTTGCCGCTGACGACGAATTGAGCGGGAACGTTTTGAGCGTGAGCCGAGCCGACCAGCGCCACGGCGGCGGCAACCGCCAAGCCCGCTATCGCGAGTTTCATGTTGTCCTCCAGGGATGTTATTGGCGCAAATTTGCCTCAGCGGTGGCGCGCGTGTCAATTCATCTTGTCATCGTGGCAGTTTGGCGCGTTGCGCGCGACCGAGGGCTCAGCGAGGCGCGAGACGAAGCGCGGTTGCATCGGCTTCTCGTTTGTCATAATAATAGCGCGCTCACCTGCATCGATCCGGAGATCGCCAGAACGTTTTTCCGCGCGCCGGATTCGCGGAACCGGGAGTCACGCGCCACCATGAGCAATAGAAAATCCTTTGACGTCGAGGGACTCGGCCACGCGAATCCGATTCCCGCGGTTTCGCGCATTGGAAATATTGTCGCGACGGGCGGCGTTTCCGGCGCCGACCGGAAGACCGGCAAAGTGCCCGAGGACGCCGCGGCGCAGTGCGCCAATATGTTCGCGAATCTGCGCGCGATTCTTGCGGCCGCCGGTGCGACGTCCGAGGACGTGATTCGCGTGACCGTGTGGATCAAGCGGCCCGAGATTCGCGCGGAAGTGAATAAAGAGTGGGTAGTGATGTTTCCCGATCCGCATTCGCGCCCGGCGCGGCACACCATGTTTTACGACCAGTTTGCCGGCGGGATGGTGGTGCAGTGCGAAGCGTGGGCTGTGATCGGCGAGTAGTCCACGATTACCCGCTTGCCGTATTCGTCTTTAGAAAGCTAGGCTCGCGGCAAGTCCCAAACCGCGTGATAACCACGCTTTCGCCCGCGTCCGCAAATTTCCCAGCCGTGTGCAAACCGATGAAGCCCATGCCGCCCGTCACGAGAACCAAAGTGAGTTCCTTGAAGAAGCTTATAGTAGCATGCCTCCGAGAGCGTGGACATATCGGAGTTGGAGTAGGCTCTCGGCCGACACGTTCTTACAACCCACTAAGTTTGCGGATCTCGTGCAGTTGCTCTTGGTTGAGATATTTTTTGGAGAACATGAAGAGCGTCCCTCCTTCTGAATACAGCACGAAGGCCCGATCATCTTCTCCCTTAACGAGCACGCCTGGCCAGCTGACGCGCCAATTGCAGACATTCCCGGTAATTTCAAATCCCCTTTCGTTTATTTCGGCTCGGAATTTCTTACCTTTCAAATTCGTCTTGCGATAAGCCCGCCGGAGGTAACTTGCCGGGAAGATGCCCCTAAATCCGCAACTGACGCACCAAGCTCCGGTACCGGCGAGCAGGAATGGGCCCCAGGTGAAGGATCTCTCCGTCCACGCGACCGCAATAAATAGAAAACCGACGAATATCCACGTCGCGATATTTTCCGCACGCTTGCGACCAAGGCGCAATTTGTTATAAAGAAATTGGCATGCCACGTAGTCTTCCGCAGTGATTTCGTACTCAAAGTGCATGGCCGTGAGTATACAGGCTGCACCCAAATTCCTGTTACGCCATCGCGCATGTTATTCTCGGCTTAGGGAACCGGCGATGCGAATCGTCAAGGCTTGGTGGCTGCTGGGTTGCGCGTTTCTCTTGGCGGGGGCGGCGTATGCGTACCAGGCGCCGTTCCGCGAATATCCTTCCGTTGAGTACGGCGTGCAGCCGCTTCCTCCCGACTATCAGAGGAAGGCGGAATTTGCGTTTGCGCGGATGATGTATCCGCCGGGATGGAATGACGGCTATCGCGGGCGCTTCGACGGCGATTGGCGGCTGGGGCTTTCGCTCTGGACACAGGATTATCCGCCGGCGGACCGGGCGTTTTCGCAGGCGGTGAGCAGGCTGACGCGCATCGACACACGTTCGGTCGAAGAGTGCGTGAATCTGGACGAAGGCGACGAGGTGTACAACTGGCCGTTCCTGTACGCCGTGCAGGTGGGCGAGTGGGGACCGACCGATCGCCAGATGCTGAAGTTGCGCGATTATCTTTTGCGCGGCGGGTTTTTCATGGCCGACGATTTTCACGGCACGGTCGAGTGGCAGGTGTTTTTGGAGCGCATCCGGGTCGCGTTTCCCGACCGGCCCATCGTGGATATTCCCAACAACGATCCGATTTTCCATACTATGTTCGATCTGGACGATCGCTACCGGATTCCCGGCGCCGAGCATTTGCGCCTCGGCTACAAGAACGGCGGCATCGACGCGCACTGGATGGGGATTTACGACGACCACGGGCGCGTGATGGTCGCGATTTCCTTCAATTCCGATATTGGCGATTCGTGGGAGTGGTCGAACGAGCCGCAATATCCGCAGAAATATTCCGACCTGGGCATGCGCATCGGCGTGAACTACGTGATGTACGCGATGACGCACTGAGTGGGTGGGACAAGCTTCGCCAGCCTGTACGACCGCGAATACCCCAGACCGCCAGCGGCTAAAGCCGCATGATTTCGCTCAGCTAACGGCACGGCTGAAGCCGTGCCCTACAAAGACTTTCGCGTTCGATAATTTCGACTAGTGGACGGTGATGTTGATCGTTGCGGTTGTGCGCCCGAAAGCGTTGGTGGCGTAAAGCGTGTACGTGGTGGACTGGCTCGGCGTCACCGTCACGCTTGTGCCGCGAACGGCGCCGACATCGGGGGAGACGATCAAATATGACGCGCCAGTGACGCTCCAGGAAAGCGTGACCTGCGTGCCCGCCGAAACCGATTGCGAACTTGCGGTGAAGCTGCTGATCGCGGGGCTTGCGCCGCTCGGCACGTTCGCGGACGTGTAGATCGGATTCATCTGGATCACTTCCAAATCCGCCGCCGTTACGCTGCCCAGGTTGTGCAGGTCGCTGTTGTTCCAGCGATCGTCCGGCGCGCCGCTGATGTACATGGACGAGCCGTTGTCCGCCATGATCATTCCGTATTTTTTCAGCGCGGCGAGGATCACCTGGTTCGCCGCGGAGAACGAGGAAATATCGAAGCTCGCCTTGAGGCGCAAGCGCATGCCCATGGGCGCGGCGAGCGCGTTCGAGGAATTCGCGGCCCAGTGCGTCGCGGGTAGAACGAACGCGGCGCGGCTCGATTGCAGCGTGAAGCGCAGCGCGTGGTTGATCTGGCCTGCGGCCACTTCGTCGTAACGCGCAAGCCCCGGGAAAATCGGAAGGCCGGCAGCGTCGGCCGAGGTCCAGGTGTAGGGACGCTGTTCGTCGGCGGTCAAATCCCATACTGCTGCGGAAGCGGCGTTCCAGCTCGCGGCATTCGGATACGAACTGTACAGCTCGTACAGCCAGCAATTGCTGCTGTCGAGAACGAGTACGTGCCGGTCTCCGCTCCCGGGCGCGGGATATCCCTCGATCAGCGCTGTGACGGGAATCGGCATCGGCCCCGGATCGCTTTCGCTGCCGTACGCCGTGAAATTAATCGGCACCATCGGCTGCTGCGCTCCAACTACCAGTACGGGATCCCAATGCTGCCCCCGTTGTACAGGCCCGAGCCGAAATCCGGATGCAGGCCTATTCCAGAGCCGATGAAATTGATGATGGCCGCGGAATTGGGATCGACGGACGCGGACGAAATGTCCTTGTTCCACAAACTGTCGGAAGGGAACGGTACGAATCCGTTCAGGCTGCCACCCTGGCCGAGGCTCATCCCGGCGCAGTTTGGAGGCGGATTCCCGCCGCCGCTCGCGGCAGTCACTTGCAAATTCTGCGATGCCGACGTGGCGCTTCCGGGATTGGGATTCATGACGGACACGGAATAATTTCCCGCAGTGGTTTCGCTGCCCGTCGCTGCGAGTTGCGTGGCCGACACAAGCGTGGTTGCCAGCGGCGCGCCGGCGAGGAGCACTTGCGCGCCGCTGACAAATCCGCTGCCGTTTACCGTGATCGCGAACGCACCAGCGGGAACCGATGGCGGCGCGATGCTGGTCAGGACCGGCATCGGATTCCAAAGCGTGACGGCGCTGCTGGCGGTCGCCGACGAACTCGCGGCGCTGATCGCGCTGACCGTCACGGTGTTGCTCGCCGGCACGGTGGCGGGGGCAGTGAACGTGCCTGACGCGCTGATCGTCCCGCTTGCGGCGCTGCCACCCGTCACGCCGTTCACTTGCCACGTCACCGGGGTATTCGACGTTCCGGACACCGTGGCGCTGAAAGTTTGGGTTGCGCTGGCGCGCACATCGGCGCCGGCGGGAGAGATTTTTACGCTCACACCCGATCCCGGCGCAGGCGTATTGGAATTCGAGCCAGAAGAGCTTGTAGTGGTACCCGTGCACCCAGAGAGCAACGCCACAGCGAGCAGAAGAGAAAGCACAGGCGTGGAGTCCGGCAGCACGAATTTCCTGAGGTTGTTCATAATTGGTGATCGAAAAGGTGGCGTCCCCAATCGGACTTCCCGCCCTACGACTATGCCCGAAGGAAAAGGCCGGGATAACTGTACGCAAGGACAAAATCAGAAGTGGGACATCAGGGCAGGTGATCGGGAAGCGATTGCCGGAATTTTCCGGATCCTCTCATTCCTTCTCTGTGCCCTCCGCGTCCTCTGTGGTGAGAGCCTTCTTGCGCGCACGAAATGCGGTTACCACAGAGGGCACAGGTGACGCCATACAGCACCGATCGTCGATCTCAATGTTGATATGCTGCTGACCATATCGAGAAATTCGCTCGGAACACGCGCCCATGCAAACCGTAAAGGTCTCACCAAGATTCCAGGTTGTGATCCCGAAGGAGCTACGCGAACGCCTGAAGCTTCGCCCGGGACAGGATTTGGTCATCTACGAGGTTGACGGGCAAATTCGTCTCGATCCTCCTCACAAGTCGAGGAGCCTGAGGGGGCTGGTGCCAGGGCTCCGATGGGAGGAAAGCGACCGGGACACACATGGTGATCCGTAGGAAGCTGACGCGACAATGAAAAATCGCGCTATTGAAATCCACGATTCCAAACTGGACGCCATTTCCGTTCGAGGAGGAGAGGCGGTGCTGCACTTCTCCAAGGTTTACATTCATGAATCTACGGGTACACCGGGCGTAGATGCGGGAAGCGGTTGGGTGCAGGAGGCTGTGCTCCGCATAAGTGATGCGGCCGTCAAAAGGTCATTTTCCAAATTTCCAGCCGATTTGTTGGACGGGTACATCATGCTAGGCGAATCGGTTCTAAAAAATGAAATCCCTATCGCCCTTAGCCACAAAGGAATTGTCGAACTTCGGCTGGAATCATGGAACGATGAAATGGTCTTGATTAGTGGTGCCAGCGCCGAATTGGAACTGGTCGCCGAACCGAAATACATCGAAGAATTTCGCCCTTAGCTGGGCCAAGTCCTCATGAGCGCGACCGCATTGGTCTCCGGGGTGCGCCTTGTCACCGGCAACAGTTTTCTGGGTTCGACCGGCCAGTAGTGTTCAGCTCAGGCGCCCTGAATTATTTGCCAATTACGAGCACAACGAACGTGTCAGGCAGCACCTTGTCGTGCGTTGCGCCGTGGCCGTGCCGCGCCGTGACGACGAGGACGTTGTGCGTCTTTGGGTCCACCGTCATCGTTCGCGCGCCGGATTGCGTGTCAATTTCCTCGAGCACGCGGAACTTGTCGGGCGCGTCTTCATGGATGATCGTCAGCGTTCCCGCTCCTCCTGCCGAGGCGAATGCGTTCATGGAGTCCGGATCAAAACCCGCGCCATCCGTGCCCGCGCCCGTGCGCAGCGCGGCGAGGACTTTGCCGCTGTCCGCATCCATGACGACCATCCTCTGGTTGTCGCAGGCGGAAAAGAGGCGGCGGTTCTTGCGGTCCATCGCGAGTCCTGAAGGCCCCGTGCCCTGCATGAGCGGCCAGTGATGCGTCACTTTCAGCGTCTCCGCGTCGACCTCGGCAATCTCATCCTTGTCCGTGAGATTCACGTAGACCTTGCCCTTGCCGTCGCCCACGGCGGCTTCCGGCTGTCCCCCGAGCGCGACCGTGCCGGCGAGAGTGCCGTCCTTGGCGTTGATCGCCGTGGCGTTGGCGCTCGAGCTGTTCATCACAAACACGCGCTTGGTGACGGGATCATAGGTGAACGAGTCGGGGTCCTTGCCTGCCTTGACGCTGCCGATTTTCGCCAGCGTTTTCAGGTCGACGATGACTACCGTTCCGGCGTCGCCGTTCATCGCATAGCCGCGCCCGAATTCAGGAAGAGGAAGGAGGCCCGAAGTCCCTTCGAGGCCGGGGACTTTGCCCACAACCTTGCCCGAGTCCACGTTGACCACATCGACGTGATCCTCGCGCCCGATGTAGGCGAGCCGCGCATCGGCGTCCATCGAGATGTAGTCCCAGCCCTCGGTGCCGCCCGTCACGATTTTCTTGACGATGTGGTAGCCCGAGGCATCCGGAGCGGCCGGCAACGCCCGCGCAAATCCGGCAAGCAAAAGAAGAGAGAAAGCGACGCCGAGAGCCACACCCATGATGATTTTGCCGCTTGTGCTTCGCATGAGATCCATCCTCCCCGATCAAAATATTTTTCCCCTGATAGGTCGATCCACGATTCCACCCGAATACTTTTTATATTCTTGTCCGCCCGAAAGTCCTCGAAAGCTTCCGCGCAATCTCTTCAATCGTTCACCGTATAAATCCTCACCTCGGCATTTGTGTTGGCGCCTTGCGGGACCGCCAGATAGAAACGGTCGAAACCCTTCCCCTGCCGTCCAAAATATCCTGCTGTGCCGGCGCCGAGCGCCGTCGGAATCTTGGCGAGCAGCGTGTAGCGGTCGGGGGCGTTTTGCTGATACACCCAGATGGCGCCTTCCCGACCCGGCACGAAGACGCGTTTCTTCTCGGCACTATAGTACAAATCGTCGGTGTCCTGCACCGTCGGAAGCGAGGCGACCATTTTGCCGCTTGTGGTGTCGAAGACCGAGACGGTCGCCGGTTCGCGCGTTCCGACAATGATGCGGTGATCGGCCTCGTCGAGCGCCATCGGGAAATTCTGCAAATTGGTCACGGTCCAGCGCGTCAGTTCCTTCGTCGTGCGGTTGATGGCCACGATCTGCTTCAGGTCCGGCACGTTCACGTAAATGTTCGGCCCGGATTTTTCGAGCTGGAACGATTCCGGCTCGCCGCCGAGCTTGTACACTTCATCCGTGCGTTTGCCGGTCATTGCGTCGATCGCGGCAATGGCCGAATTTTTCTCGTCATCGCCGCAGCCGACGTAGACGCGCTTGGTGGCCGCATCGTAGCGCAAGTTGTCCGCGCCGCCATCAAAATCCAAAGTATTCAGCAACTTGTACGAATCGCCATCGTAGACGTAGACCTTGCCCTTCTCGCTCGCCACGAACAGCTTGTTGGCCTCGGGCGACAACGCGACGCCCTGCGGATTCGGCACGCCTGTAATTTCATGGGCGCGCGTGCCCTGGAAAAGATCGATCACTTCCACGGAATTGTTGCCGAGACCGGAGACGAAGACTCTGCCCTTGCCGGAGGCAAAATGATCGAAGCGGCCCTTCACGCCTTCGAGCGGGACCGACGCCGTCAGAATCATTGGCGGCGCAGCCTCGGCGGCAGGGGCCGTGTCTGCCGGAGCGGCCGGCTGCGAATTATTGCACCCGCTAAAGGTAGTCAAAAGTGCCAGTAGGAAACTCGCAGAACAAAGCGTCCGCATGCGGTCCTCCACATCGTTAATTTTCATCAAGGGCAGGCCAGGAAGAGCCTTGCGGATGACGTCGGGCTAAGCCGGTGAGCCTATGTAACGCCGCTGCGCGCGAAAGACAAGAACTTATTTCCTGGCTAAGCCGGCTCGCGCGGTGGCGGTTAGCCGTTGACTCGCACTTCGCCATGCCTGTACGATTCGGGCCACATCGCAGTCTCAACACCTGGAGGTAATCCGATGTCACGCAAACGTTTTTCGGCGCTGGCGATCGCAACGCTGGCGCTGGTGGGCGCGTTCTCGATGACCGCTCTTTCTCAGGACCTGCTCACCCAAAAAGTGATGTCCATGGAAATGGCGCAATCCATGGCGCAGGCGACCGTTGCGCAGTGCCGCGCGAATGGTTATCGCGTCAGCGTATCGATCATCGACAATAGTGGCCTGTTAAAGGCCTTTCTCCGTGACGACGGCTCCGGCGCCGGCACGCCCGACCTCAGCCGGCGCAAGGCTTACACGGCATTGTTTTTTCGGAGAACGTCGGCGGAAACTGCCAAGGCGTTTGGAGCCATGACGCCGCCGCCGAACGTCGAAGGCACCGTCATGATGGCGGGCGGCGTTCCGATCAAAGCAGGGACAGAGACCATCGGTGCGATCGGCGTCAGCGGCGCTCCGGGCGGCGACAAGGACGAAGCCTGCGCGAATGCGGGCATCGAGAAAGTTGCCGAGAAACTGAAGTAACAAGCTTCCGCCCGCATTTCGAGCGGTCAGTTCTGGCCGGCCATGGCGGCGAGCGGATCCAGCAGCGACGGGAACCGTTTCTCCGCCAGCGCCATCCCTCCGAAGAGAAGCGCGGCGTAGAGCGCGTCCCCCGCGAGCGTGTTTCCCA
>Ga0210394_10008181_pt1 | contig 10836 bp, 10 predicted proteins | sample IncBWC12MmetaG_FD_160121 | JGI IMG/M metagenome (GOLD analysis project Ga0210394, IMG submission 160121) | Forest soil microbial communities from Barre Woods Harvard Forest LTER site, Petersham, Massachusetts, United States - Inc-BW-C-12-M | ecosystem: Environmental > Terrestrial > Soil >... | reverse complement strand
CGCCCTCGACGAACAGCGCGGGCGCCACGAGCGGATCGTCGACTTTGGGCAGTACCGCCGCGACCGGTTCAACGGCCGGAAATTCGATCCAGGCGCTGGGCAGCTTCATGCAAAGCCTGTTCGCCGCACTTCAGTCGCAGGCCGGCCAGTCCGCATCGAGCGGGGCGACCGCGTCGACGAGCACCCCCGCCGCCAGCAATCCTGAGGTGAACAGCAGCACGACCGCCTCCAGCTCCGCCACGTCGAGCGTGTCCGGTCACCATCATCATCACAGTCACGGCGGTGGCGGTGCCGGGGGAATCCAGTCGGCTCTGCAGAGCCTGATCCAGGATGTTTCGCCCTCGCAATCGTCTGCTGCCTCCGGCAGCGCCGCGACTGCCTCGGTCGCGTCCGCCAGCGGCACCACGGCCGGCACAACGGGCACGAGCACCGGCGCCAGCGCTTCGGCGACCGCTTCGCCGGTGGCCACGTTGCAGCAAGACTTTCAGAATCTGATCGCCTCGCTCGGCGCCACGGGTAGCCAGGCCACCCTTGGCGGCTTTCTGCAGTCCCTGTCGCAGAATCTGGTCGGAGTCGGCGCGACGGGCGGCGTCGTCAACACGCAAGCCTAGGAACCGAGCCTGCGGCACGTCCTGCAGGCCTGCTGGGGTTGATGGTCACGTTGAGGGCGCCTGACAGTGTGGCGTTCGAAATCACATTGAGTGTCGAGCCGAACGACTCGGTCAGCGCAGCGCCAGCCGCCTGGCTGTAGTTGCCCGTCACCGTCAGGGGCCCCCCTGCGGCGCCACGGTGCCATTGTTCGTGATCGAACTGGCGACGGTACCGTTTCCTTTTCGATAATCGCCTTGATTTGACTCTCGGCCGTTCCGCCTTATCCTTTGCGCGCAATTTCGGGGAAATGGCAAACCCGACGTGTCGATAGGTACAGGAGCATCCAACCATGTACAAGACGAAGGCTTACTCCGCTGCCAGTGCGACATCGCAGCTGGCTTTCACGACGATCCCTCGGCGCGATCCGACCGAACGCGACGTGCAGATCGACATCCTCTATTGCGGCATCTGCCACTCCGACGTGCACTCGGTCCGCAACGAGTGGAGCGAGTTCATGCCGACCGTGTATCCCATCGTTCCGGGCCATGAGATTGTCGGGCGTGTGGCCAAAGTCGGCTCGGCGGTTACGAAGTACAAACCCGGAGACCTCGCCGCGGTCGGCTGCATGGTCGACTCGGACGGCGCGTGTCCCCACTGCAAGGCTCATCTCGAGCAGTTCTGCCCGAACGTCACCCTCACGTTCAACTCACCGGACAAGCACCTGGGCGGGGTGACCTACGGCGGGTACTCCGACAGTATCGTGGTCGACGAACGCTTCGTCCTGCGTGTTCCATCCAACCTCGATCTGGCCGGAGCCGCGCCGCTGCTGTGCGCCGGGATAACGACTTACTCGCCCATGCGGCACTGGGGGATCACCGCGGGCAAGAAAGTCGGCGTCGTCGGTCTCGGTGGACTGGGCCACATGGGCGTGAAGTTTGCACGTGCGTTCGGGGCACATGTCGTCGTCTTCACGACCTCGCCACGCAAGAAGGAAGACGCCCTCCGCCTCGGCGCCGACGAGGTCGTCGTTTCCCGCAACGCGGACGAGATGCGCAAGCACGCCGTCAGTTTCGACTTCATCCTCGACACGGTTTCCGCCGATCACGACATCAACGCCTATTTGAATCTGCTGCGCGTTGACGGCAACATGACCCTGGTAGGCGCTCCCCCGAAGCCTCTGGCCGTCTCCGCCTTCGGGCTCATCATGAGACGCCGCAGCCTGTCCGGTTCCGCCATCGGCGGAATCGCCGAAACCCAGGAGATGCTCGACTTCTGTGGCGCCCACGGCATCACGGCCCAGGTCGAGATCATCCCCATCCAGAAGGCCAATGAAGCTTACGAGAGGTTGCTCAAGGCCGACGTGAAGTACCGCTTCTCCGTCGACATGGCTTCTCTCAGATCCCACTGACCACAGGCGACGCCCACGGAAATACCGAAACGCTTTTCTGGCTCCCGGCGACCGCCACGTGGTCGAGCCGAACGTTCGGGGTCGCCTGCGGTTTCGCCGGCGCCTTGGAAGTCAACCCCTACGGCATGTCGTCCTGCGCCGTCCCGCATGCGGCTTTACGACCAGCCATTCGGCCTAGCCTTGCGCGGCCAGACTAGCAGCCGCGCACCCGAAACGAGCGATAGCTCGTTGCGGCCTGCGTCAGTCACCATTGGCTCTGCGAACAGCCGGTGACGGTTACAGAACTGGACCCCATGAAGATTCACGCTCTGATGACGGCTGTGGCCGCTATTGTTTCGTTGGTCGGCTCCCTGATGGCGAACGTGGCCGTCCGCGATTCGCTGCTGCTGGTTGCTCTGGCTACGCTCTTTTTGCAATGGCACGCTCAGCGCAGGCGCCAAATGCGGACCAACGAGCAGCGCGCCCTATTGGCGACGATGCGCAGCCTGTCCGAAGAGGCGGCGCTTCTGAGCTGCAACCAGGTTGCGACCTGTCATCCGGAGTTGCGGTGTGAGCTTCACATCTTCGAGCGCGCGGTTGTCCGTTGCATGGCAGACCTGCACAACGGCCGTACGGACATCCCGGCTTTGTCGGTCATCCGGCGCTGCGTGATGGTCATCGCCCCATCGCTGCTGGCGGCCGTGCAGACGTACGATGACAAGCTCACGCTGCAAAGTGCCTGTCGCCAATTTCGACAGATGAGCGAGCGGCTGTTGCCAAAAATCTCCAGCGGCGTCTCAGGGCCCGAGACCCAGTTCGCATTTAACAGTTAGCTCTCGAACCAACGTGAACTCTTGTGTCCGGTTAAGGTAGCGCCAAGCCAACGGTCCGAGGACGTTTCTCGTCTCAACCGGTACGACCTTCTCCCTGGCTGCATTCGTCTCCGGCCAGCCTTGATGTAGCGCGCTTTCTCGGCGCGCCGACGCCCTCGCACGAGGGGCGCTCCTGATATTCCATACGGCTCGCAAATTGCGCCGCGAAGGAGCCCGAGCGCTCGCGATAGGGTTTCTGTTTCGACCTTGGTCCAATTGCCGCTCGAGTGCCGTCGCAGTACCTTGCTGTCCTTTCTGCCGCGGCCGCTCGCCGAGGGTGAGTGGCTGCCGAGTTTGTTCGCGACACCACCTGGGAGCGGGCGCAGCGACGATCGCAGACGGTTCGGAGGAGAGGGGGAGGCGCACCGCATTGCCGGCACGCCGATGCATGGGCGCGCTAGATCACGTTGGTACGGCGGGCGCTGGACGATGGTGCGCGGGTGCGTGAACTGCTGCTGGCCTCAGGTGGATCGTTCCCGTGTTGAGTGCACTTTGCGCACCCACCGGGACAACGTTCTCCTGAGGAAGCTTTCGGCGGGCGCCGATGCCGCAACGGGCTGTCTGGCCGTCATCGGGCGAGGCTCGGCTTCATGCGGCAATTCGCCGATCACGAGCGCACCATATAAAGGTCGCTGAGGCACGTGCATTCCTTCAGCCGCACAGTGCTCGACTGCGGCCATCGCCTCCCGTTCCCCTGAAGACATTAGACCACCAAACCACCAGACCTGTCTGCCGCATCGCAGCACGATGGCTTACCGCCAGAGCCACCCGGACCCACGGCCAGCAGCCGCACGAATTCGTTCGGCGGCAGTCAAACCCTTCATCGAGACGGCCCGGCAATTTCCGGCGTGACAGTTGAGAAAGGTGGGCGATGGTCGGATTGAAATTCAGAACGACAGGCGGGGGCACTGCCACCTGAAAGCAGTTATGGCAGGCAATTGTCTGGCAATGCGCTGAAGCTCAATCTGGCCATCGACGGCCGACAGCGTTCCCGGAAGTAGCCGGCAACTGGACATCTACTTAGCGTCTCGGAAAGCGATCAGTCGCGCAAGCTGGCGTTGCGGACACCTGACTTCGGAGACACGCGGTGCAGTTCAGATTCTGGCTGATCACATCCCTGATCGTCGCCTTCGTGGCGTACTGCGGGGCGTTCGGGATCGGGCTGCTACCGGTCGCCGACGTTCAACCGGCGTTCGTCGACCGCGGCCTGCCTGCCGTGCTTCTCGACGACGACAGCGGACGCGGGCGGTAAGGGCTGGTGCAAGCGGGGGCTGGCCCCCGGAACGCGAGCCCGGCACATTACTGCATGCCACAGGGACAGGCGGTAGGGCTGTCGCCATCCGCGATCGGACAGCCAACCCGCTTGCGAACCGCCATTATCGCGGCCAATCGCCGGTCCGGACCGGGTGCTCAGGTGTTTCGCGGCCGCATATGCTGGCTAGGGGTCACGGCTGATGCGGCCGCTTGACACGCTGGCGAAAAGGTCTCAGCCGGAAAGACCATGCGCTGGGGCCGGGTCCCAGCTCTGCGCGGCGGCGCCCGCGAGGGTTCTGAGCCGTTCCTCGTCGGCAGCCAGATCGGCCGCCGGGCCCTGGTAGGCGATACGGCCGTCGTCGAGTACGTACGCGATGTCGGCAATCTGAACTGCGGCGCGCACGTTCTGTTCGACCAGCAGGATCGACAGGCCCTGGGCGCGCAGCCTGGCCACCACCTGGAACACTTCCTGCACGATCAGCGGCGCCAGTCCCTGCGAGGGCTCGTCCAGCAGCAATATCCTGGGATTGAGTACCAGCGCGCGGCCGATCGCCAGCATCTGCTGCTCTCCGCCCGACAGCTGCCGGCCTTGGTGCGAGCGCCGCTGCGCCAGCCTTGGAAACAGCTGGTAAACCTTTTCGATTGTCCAGGGGCCGGGGCGCTGCAGCGGGACCTTCAGATTCTCTTCGACGCTCAGATTTGCGAATACGCGCCGTCCCTCCGGCACGAATCCGACCCCGAGCGCCGCGATCCGGTAGGGAGGCCAGCCGGTGCAGTCCTGGCCAAGCACCCGCACGCTGCCCGACCGCGGCGGGGTCAGGCCGAGCAGGCTTCGCAGCGTGGTTGTCTTGCCGGCGCCGTTGCGCCCGAGCAGCGTTGCGACCTGCCCGTCGGCCAGCGTCAGCGACACGCCGTGCAGAATGTGGCTCTTGCCGTAGTACGTGTTCAGACCGCTCGCCTCGAGCGCGTTCACGCTTTGCTTCCCCCCAGGTAGGCGGCCTGAACCCGGTCGTCGGCCGCGATCTGGGCGGCAGTGCCCTCGGCCAGCAGCGAGCCCTCCGCCATCACCATGATCCGGTCGGCCAGATGAAACACGACGCGCATGTCGTGTTCGACCAGAAGGATCGTCAGCGAGCGCTCCCGGTGAAGGCGCCGGACGAGCTCGGTGATCTCGTACGTTTCCTGTTCACCCATGCCGGCGGTCGGCTCGTCGAGCAGCAGCAGCCTGGGCTTCAAGGCGAGCGCCATCAGGATCTCGGTGGTGCGCTGGTCGCCGTGCGACAGCTCACCGGCGAGCCGCCCCGATTTGTCCTTCAGCTTGCCCAGGTCGAGCAGTTCCTCGACGCGTGCCTCGACCTGGCTTGTCTGCGAACGCGACAACCAGGGGCGCAGGCGCAGGCCGGCTTCCGACTCGACCGGGATGCGCAGGTTCTCGTGGACGCTGAGCTCCGGAAAGATTTCCGTGATCTGAAACGTCCGTGCGATGCCCATGCCGACGCGCGCATGAGGCGCGCGTCCGGTGATGTCCTGTCCGTCGAACACGATGCGCCCCGCGCTGGGGGCCACGAATCCGCTGAGCAGGTTGAACAGCGTCGTCTTGCCGGCGCCGTTGGCGCCGATCAACGCACGCAGCTCGCCCGGCGCGATCGACATCGATACGCCATTGACGGCGCGCAGGCTGCCGAAGCAGCACGACAGCTCCTCGACGCGCAACAGGCTCATAGAGTTAGGTGGAAAAAATCATGTGGGCCCCTCACCCCCGCCCCTCTCCCCAGGGGGAGAGGGGAGAGCGACCGACAGCGCAGATGATGTGGGCCCCTCACCCCCGCCCCTCTCCCCAAGGGAAGAGAGGGAGTCACATTCGAGCTCATTGGTCATCCTCGGTGCTGCAACAGGCCCAAGACCCCGCGCGGGAAAAACAGCACGACCAGCACGAAGATCAGCCCGACCACCGACATCCAGTTCTCGGTGTGGCTGGACACGTAGTCCTGCAGCACGACGAACACGGCCGCCCCGATCAGCGGGCCCCAGAAGGACCGCATGCCGCCCAGCACGGCCATGATGACGAAGTTGCCCGACATGTCCCAGCGCAGCGCGCGCGGATCGGTGAAATTGTTCAGCAGCGCGTACAGCGTGCCGGCCAGGCTCACGAAGGCGCACGAGATCACGAACGACAGCCACAGGTGGCGTTCCACCGCGATGCCCAGGAAGCGGGCGCGCCGTTCGTTTTCCCGGATCGCCTGCAAGGTACGGCCGAACGGCGACCTCAGCAGCAGCGCCATGGCGCCGACCGACAGCGCGAAGCACACCAGCGCCAGGTAATAGAACGCCGTATCGTGGTTCTGGATATCCACCCGTATTCCGGCCAGGTCGAGCGGCTGCCGGCGCCAGCCCGTCAGCCCGTCGTCGCCCCCGGTGACGCTGTTCCAGCGAAACGCGATGAAGTAGAACACCTGGCCGAAGGCGATCGTCACCATCGCGAAATACACGCCGCGCAGCCGCACGATCAGCGCTCCGATCGCTGCTGCGGCGAGCGTTCCCGCCACCATGCCGATCAGCATCCCGAGCCCGGTACTTGGGGTCAGGTACTTCAACGTCATTCCGACCCCGTAGGCGCCCACGCCGAAGTAGGCGGCATGCCCAAACGACAGCGTGCCGGTGTAGCCGAGCAGGAAATTCAGGGCCATCGCGGCCAGCGCCATCACGACGACCCGGCTGGCCAGTTCCATGTAGCCGCCGATCGCCGTGATCCAGTACGGCATCGTCAGCAGCGCAATCCACAGCAGCGCGGTCGCGCCCAGCTGCCGCGCACGGGTCACTTCAGCCGTCCTTCTTCGCCGAGCAGGCCGCGCGGACGCAGCAGCAGCACCAGGCCCATCATCACGTAGATGACCGCTTCGCTCGCCGATGGCAGGAACACGGTCGCCAGTCCCGAAACCACGCCGATCAGAAGGCCGCCCAGCAGCGTGCCCGGCAGGCTCCCCAGGCCGCCCACGATGATCGCGACGAAGCTGGGCATGATCAGCGATGTGCCGATGGTCGGCTGCAGGCCCAGCATTCCGGCCGCCAGCACGCCGGCCAGTCCAGCCAGGTAGATGCCGAGGCCGAAGTTCAGGTTGCGCAGCACGCGCACGTTTACGCCCAGCGCCGAGACGGTCTCCAGGTCCAGCGTGCCGGCGCGGATCCGGATGCCCAGGCGTGTGCGCCCCAGCACGAAGAACAACGCCGCCACCGCCAGACCGACCAGGGCCACCATGAAGAGGCGATAGCCGGTCAGGAAGAAGAACTGCGTGCTCAGCGGCCGCGTCAGCACGGCCGGAATCGGATACGGCAGGCTCTGTGGACCCCAGATGTAGCGCGTCACGTCCTCCAGGATATAGGCCAGCCCGAACGTCAGCAGCAGGCTGTACAGCGGGTCGCGGCCGTACACGCGGCGGATCAGCAGCCGCTCGATCGCCAGCCCCAGCGCCGCCGTCAGCAGCGGCGCCACCACCAGGGCGCCCCAGAAGCCCACCAGCGGCATCAGCGAATAGGCGAGGTAGGCACCGAGGGCCAGAAAGCCGCCGTGCGCGAAATTGATCACGCCGCTCAGGTTGATGATCAGCGACAGCCCGAGCGCCATCAGCGCGTAAAACGCGCCGACGATCAGGCCGTTGAAGACGTTGAAGAGGATCAGCTGAAGCACTTAGCGTCCTGAGTCGCGGCGAACTTCCGACTTAGGACACTACGATGGCCAGACCATCTTGCAGGGGCTGTCCTCCACACGGCCGGCCACATCGGCGCCGCGCACCACCCGCGACACGTTGAACAGGTCCTCCGGATCCGTGCCCCCGGCCTGTGCGTTGCCGACGAACAGCGACGCCACCAGCTGGTGGTCCTCGGCGCGATAAAGCGCGGGATCGGGCACCAGCGCGATTTCGGGCGGCAGCGTCATGCCGCCCAGCGCCTTGGCCATTTTCGGTGCGTCCATCGACTTGGCCGCTTGCGCGGCCAGCGCGCAGCTCCAGGTCGACACGAACCCGAACCAGGTGCGCGCGGTGGGCACTTTGCCGGTCTTTTTCCGGATCGCTTCGACGAACTCGGCCACGTGCGGCACGCCGGGTTGCTTCCAGTACCACTCGAACACCCACGAGCCGATGCGCGCTTCCGGCGGCAGCCCCTCGAGCGATTCGAGCTCCTGTTGCGCGCCGGCCAGGTGGATCCGCTTGTCCAGTCCAAACTGTACGGCCTGCTTCAGCGCGTTGACCATGTCGTCGCCCTGCGGCAGGAAGATGATCACCTCGGGATTGGCCGCCTGCGCTTTGATCAGGTAGGAGGAAAAATCGGTCGTGCCCAATGGCGCCAGATCGGCGCCGACTTTGGTTCCTCCGAGCCGTTCGGCGGCCTTTTCGAGAGCGGCCTGCAGCGTGTGGCCGAACGCGTAGTCGGGCGTGATGTAGTACCACTTGCGGCCGGCCTTCTCGATCAGCTGCTGCGCGGACGCGTTCGCCTCCATCTGGGTCGCGTTGCACACGCGAAAGACATTCCAGTGGCAGGTGGCGCCGGTAATGGCATCGGTATGCCCGCCGGGCACGATGTGCAATATGTTTTTCTCGTTGCTGACCTGGGCCATCGCGAGCGCCAACGCCGAGTTGACGTTGCCCAGCAGGAAATCGACCTTGTCGCGTTCGATCAACTTGCGCGCCTTCTGTACCGCGGTGCCTGCATCGCCGCTGGTGGAGTCCTCGACGCGCAATTCCACCGGCCGCCCCAGGATGCCGCCCTTCCCGTTGATCTGGGTCACGGCCAGCTCGCAGCCGCTCAGTTCGTTCTTGCCGACGCCGGCATAGGTGCCAGTCAGCGGGTTGCACAGGCCGATCAGCACCGGCTGCTCACCGCGCGCGGACAGAATGAAGGGCGGCGCCAGGTTCGCAGCACCGACCGCAAGCGCGGCACGCAGGACGGTACGACGGCCTGGAGTGGCCGAACGGTTTGCATCGTTCATCACGAGTTCCTCCTCGTTCGCACTGGCGTACTTGTTTATTGTGTCGGCGCATCGGGTACGGCCCCGGGGCGCCGATTCGATTGTATGTCGCGCAAGGCCAAAGCAGGACAGTAAATCGACCCAGGCCTTCATCTTGCGCTGCAGCGAACTGCTAGGATCCCCAGTCACGAAGTTGGTCCGAACGATTCGCGGCAGTCTTGCTTTGAGTTCCGGATTATTCAGCGGTGGTGCCGGCCGCAGGCTCAGCGCCCGGATCGGGCTGTTCATCGCGTTGATGGCGCTGCAGGCGTGCGGCACGTCGGCGCCGCCGGGGCACTCGAACGTGCTGTGGCACCTGGTCGAGGCCGGCTGCAACCAAGGATGGGCGCCGGTGCCGTCGCTGCAGTGCAGTCCGGCGCACGGCGACGCGGTGCTGAAGGATATTTGCGGAGCGAGCCATTACCTGCTGATCCCGACGGCGCGGCGCATCGGAGTCGAGAGCCCCGAGCTGTTGCGTGACGAGGAGCCGGACTACTTCGACGACGCCTGGGCTGCGCGCGACCGGGTGATCGCCGCCTCGGGCCGCTCGGACGTGCGGTCGGACGAGCTCGGACTGGCGATCAATTCGCGCTGGGGCCGCTCGCAGGACCAGTTGCACATTCACATCGATTTCGTCAGGCCGGAAGCTCGCGATGCGATCCGCCAGTGGGTGCGCGAGGGCGCCTCGCGCCCGAGCCTGGAGCTGTTCGGCCATGCGTACCGGATCGTTCATACGGACACGCTGCAGCGCCCGAGCCCGTTTCAAAGAGCAGCCACGGCCGCCGACACGCTGCAGCAGCGCGAAATGAATACGATTGTGGTGGTCGGCGATGGCGCGTCCGGCTTCTACGTGCTGCTCGGGCGCGCCGACCTGGCAGGTCGGGATAGCGGCCATGCCGAGGAGGTGCTGGTGCCGAGGCACTGCGGCCATTGAACCGTCGCTCGGGCGACACGACCGGAGGAAAACGATGAGCACGAGCAGGATGGCGCAGACGCCGCAGCCGCCGTACTACGCGGTGATCTTCACGTCGATCCGGACCGCCGGCGATCACGGTTACGCCGAAACGGCCGACCGGATGGTCGAGCTGGCGTCCCGGCAGCCGGGATTTCTCGGCATCGAGAGCGTGCGCGACCCCGAAGGCGTCGGCATCACCGTGAGTTACTGGGAATCGACGGCGGCGCTGGAAGCCTGGAAAGCGCAGACCGAGCATCTGGTGGCGCAGCGGCGCGGCCAGCGCGACTGGTATCAGCGCTACGAGGTGCGTGTCGCCCGGGTCGAGCGCGCGTACGGCTCGTCCGAGCCTTCGCGTTGAGGCCTGTGGCGCGGCGCGGGCCTCTGGTCAGGGGTGCCTGTGGCCTCGCGCTCGCGATCGGCTGCGCGGCGGCCCTGGTGCCGGCCGATGCCACGGCGGCGCCCGGCCGCCCCCGCGTGTGCCTGGTGCTGGCGGGCGGCGGCGCCCGCGGCAGCGCGCACATCGGCGTGATCAAGGTGCTCGAGGAACTCCGGGTCCCCGTGGACTGCATCGCTGGCACCAGCATCGGCGCGCTGATCGGAGCCGCCTATGCCACCGGAATCGACGCGGCGGAGATGGAGAAAATCGTAGCGGGGCTGTCGACCGAGGCGCTGTTCGTGGACCGGCCACCGCGCTCGGAGGTTCCGATTCGGGCCAAGATCGACGAGCAACGCAACTTCGTCGGCCCCGAATTCGGCCTGCGCGACGGCGAGCTGC
>Ga0210394_10008180_pt1 | contig 10837 bp, 9 predicted proteins | sample IncBWC12MmetaG_FD_160121 | JGI IMG/M metagenome (GOLD analysis project Ga0210394, IMG submission 160121) | Forest soil microbial communities from Barre Woods Harvard Forest LTER site, Petersham, Massachusetts, United States - Inc-BW-C-12-M | ecosystem: Environmental > Terrestrial > Soil >... | reverse complement strand
GTCTGCGTCTGGCCGATCGCTTGATCCTGGCGGGCGTCTACCAGCAACAGCGCATTCCCGACGTGGAACGGCTCCATCCAGAAGATGTCGTTAACATACTCAACGCGGCGGGAACGCCGTCAGAACTGCATTCTGATGCGACCGAAATCGTTGAGAGCATCGCGCCAAAGCTCAAATCGGGCGACGTTGTCGCTATCCTCTCTAACGGCGGCTTCGACGGCATTTATGAGAAACTTCCGGCGCGGCTCAGAGCCCGCCAGAACTGATCGCGAAAGCCGGACATGATCTCGTCTTTTCTGTTGCTGGGCACCCTCGTCATTCTCGGCATTCCAGGCGCGATCCTCTTCCTTCCGTGGTCGATTATCACCGGCAACGTGCTACCGCTTTACAACGCGGCGCAGATCATCGTGCGCACTGGGTACTTTCTTGCGCGCATTCGAGTTGAAGTCAAAGGCCGGGAACTGGTGCCCTCGAAGACCGCGTGCATCTTCATGGCGAATCACGTCTCGAACCTCGATCCGCCCGCGCTCATTCCGAATATTCCCGGGCGCACGTCCGCGTTCGTGAAGAGGTCTCTTATGGGCATTCCAGTATTCGGATGGGCGCTGCGGCTGGGTGAGTTCATTCCAGTGGACCGCACAGGCAGCAAGGACAGCGCCCAGGAAAGCATTGCCAGCGCGCGGCAAGTGCTTGGAAAGGGTGTCCACATCACCACGTTTGTTGAAGGAACACGCTCGAAGGACGGACGTTTGCTGCCGTTCAAGAAAGGGCCGTTCTACCTGGCAAAGGAAACCGGGGCGCCATGCATTCCGGTTTCTATCTGGGGGACTGAGAAAATGATGTCAAAGGGCAGTCTGCGCATTCATCCTGGTATCGCACACGTCATCTTTCATGCCCCCATCAATCCGGGTGACTTTACAACGCGCGAAGACCTCCTAGATGCTGTTCGCGTTGCGATTGCATCGGGCCTGCCGGAGTGGATGCGGACCTAGGGTTGGTCACTGCACAATGGCGTTGTAGCCGTCGTTCAAAAGCTTTTGCCGCATGGCATTCGCATCGTTGCGATTCACAAACGGACCCGTCTGTACGTGGATAAGACTGTCACCGACATCGCGACGCGCCGTAACCGAATAGCCTCGCTTGCGGAGCGCGTTTACCAGAACCTCAGCGTCTTCGGAATGCGAAACTGCAGCAATCTGTACCATCCAGCCCTGGACCTGCGTCATCGCCGGTTGCACATGGAGCGCAGAAGCGGGTTGTACTCCCCCGGTTTGGCCAGCAAGAGCTGGCCGTACTTGCGCATCGAGCGCGGGCTTGATCTGAGCCTGAGGTGAGCCTGTGCCTTCCTCAGCGACGGCGGATTCGGCTTGCGCGGGTGGTGTCGAGTTGCTGGATGAATTGCTGGAGACGCCAACCGCTGCCTGTGTCTGAGAACGAATCGGCGCCTGCCCTGCCGCTCCGGGTTTAGAGCCGAATCCGGTCTGCGTCACTGATGCTTTCGAATTCGAGGGTGACAACACTGCTGTTGCCGGCTCTGACGAATTGCGATGCCCAACCAAATACCCGAGGCCAAAGCAGACGATGCAGAGCAGAAGAAGTCCACCGCCGAGCGCCATGAGAGTGCCGCCGCCGAGCGTGAGTTCGGTGTCGCGTTCTCTCTCGGCGGGTTCGAGTTCTTCCTTGCTAAAGTCGCGAATCATTCTTAGCCCTTGGCTAATGAGAGTTCCTGATCAGGTCCTCGTTCATTAGCTTTACGCACTATTTCCGGCGGGCTTATCGGCCGGCGGTTTCGAAGTTGTCAGCTTATTCAACATCGAAAGTAGTTCCATCGGCAGTGGAAACACGATTGTGGTGTTTTTTTCAACTCCGATTTCGGTGAGGGTCTGCAGATAGCGCAATTGGAGGGTCATGGGCTGCGTCGCCAACAATGCGGCCGCATCGACGAGCTTTTGCGCTGCATTGAACTCGCCTTCGGCATGAATGATCTTCGACCGCTTCTCGCGCTCCGCCTCGGCCTGCTTGGCCATGGCGCGCAACATTTGCTCCGGCAAATCCACCTGCTTCACTTCGACTGAAATCACCTTCACGCCGAACGGCTCGGTGCGCTGGTCGATTATCGTCTGGATCTTCAAATTCAACTTGTCGCGATGACTCAGCAACTCATCTAATTCCACTTCGCCCAATACAGAACGCAATGTCGTCTGTGCAAACTGAGAAGTCTGATAGACATAGTTCGCCACCTTGATTGCCGCAGCATTCGGATCAACCACGTATAAGGTGACCACCGCATTTACCTTAAGCGTCACGTTGTCGCGTGTAATTACATCCTGGGCCGGAACTTCCAGCACTTCCTGTCGCAGCGAAATGCGCACCATCTGGTCCATGGGCCGGAATACCGCGATAATTCCCGGGCCTTTCGGTGGCGTCAGAGCGCGGCCGAAACGAAAAATGACCGCGCGCTCGTAGTCGCGCAGGATCTTGATCGAGTTGATGAGATACAAGGCAAAGATAGCAACAACAATCAGAATCGGAGTCGTCATTTCAGGTCCCTCGCTCAGCACGGATTGTACTCCTGCGAGCTTTACGCAGCGGTTTGCGGCGGGGTCGACTGCTCGAGCGGTGCGACTCTCAGCAAATATTGTTCATGGCCAACAACGCGTAACCGCGTCCCCGCGGGTACAGGTTCGCTTGCCACCGCATTCCAAATTTCCCCTTCCACCAGCACGTGGCCTTCGGGTGCAAGAGCCTCCATAGCCGAGGCGGCGCTGCCTACGAGTGCATCAACACCCAGTCGGGCTTTCATGCGCCGTGCACGCCACGCAAGCCGCACGAGGAATACCGTGATACCGCCGAACCCCACACCTACCGCGATCGCCACCCATGGACGAATTTGCAACTCGGGGATGGGCGCGGCGATTAGCGTCAGCGTTCCAAAAATCAGACACAAAATCCCGACGAGGGCAAGGACGCCGTGACCGCCAAATTTCGCCTCGAGCAGCATCAGAGCAAACGCTGCGATCAGAAGCAGCACCGCCGTGAATCGAATCGGCAACAGATCCAACGCGAAGATGCCCAGCAGAACCATCAACGTTCCGAGCGCTCCTGGCACGATCGTTCCCGGCGTGTTGAATTCAAGGTAGACCAGCAGTGCCCCGCCCACCAGCAGCAGCAGAGCGATGTTGGGATTTACAAGCCATCCCAGGAGATTCTCGCGCACCGTTGGCTGCACCACTTCGATGATTGCGTTCTTCGTGCGTAAATTCTGCTTGGTTCCATCCATGCGAGTGATCTGTCGTCCGTCGATGGCGTCGAGCAATTGCGCGTCATCCGCGGCAATGAGGTCGATGAGGTGTTGATTGAGGGCCTCTTCCGCGGTATAGGAGTGCGACGATGCCACCGCGGCGATGGCCGCATCGGTGTTGCGACTGCGCTTTGCGACATACGAGCGAATAAAGGCTTCGGCATCGTTCTCGATCTTCTGACTTAGCGTGTCGTCAGGTTTGCCACCCTCGAAAACCACATGGGCTGCGCCAGCGTTGGTTCCAGGTGCCATGGCCGCAATATCCGCCGCCTCAAGCAGAAAGAAGCCCGCCGAGCCGGCCCGCGCGCCTGCCGGGGCAACATAGATGATGACCGGCACGCGCGAACTGAGGATTGCGCCCGCCATCGTACGCATGGAGTCGACCAGACCGCCCGGCGTATTCATCTCGATGAGCAGAGCAGCGGCGCCCTGACTGTTGGCGCGGGTAATGGCACGCTCAAGCAATTCGGCGCTTACAGGTTGAATTGTCTCGTCGAGAACCAGCTTTTCGACAACAGGTCGCTGGGCATGTATTGTGGCGGCACCGAGACATGCCACTGCAATCAGCCAAAAAGCTCTGTGGAACCTGAATCCACGCACTCGCTCAAGCATGGCTCACTCCAATCGCTACTGCTTTTTCCCGGACCTCGCCTCGATCTCCCGGTCCAGTTCCTTTGCAGTTACGCTTCCGGGGTCGAGTTTCAAAGCTTCGTTAACATCCTTGCTGGCGTCGTCCATGTGGTTCGCTGCCATGTCCAGTCGCCCCAGAACGAGATATGCATCCAGCGACGGGGATAGTTTCAGCGACGCGTTGGCCTCATTGCGGGCCGCCGCCACATCGCCCGTACGCTCGCGTACAGCCGCCAATCCCGCATGCGCCTCGGCCAGAGAAGCGTCGTCCGCCTCCGCCGCCTGGTACAGTCGCTCGGCCTCGAGGAGCAGGCCGCGATTGAAATAGTCCTTCGCCTGCCCGGTGAGTTTCACGGCCCGGTCGCGCGGCGAAAGCGCGGCCAGGCGGGTTGCTTCCATCTGGTCCATCACCAGTGCTGCCTGCTTGAATGCCCCCGCATCGAAGGTGCGTACGATACGCTCCAACGGTTCAGCTGCGTCATCAGCATCGGCGGATTTGGAAGCCTTCCACGCTGCAAGCAACTGTTGAGCTTCCGTATCGTTTGGACGAAGTTTCAGACATTGAGTCAGTTCATTGACAGCATTTGCCTCGGAGCCATGGCGTTTGAGGCTGATGGCGAGGTTGAAGTGGTAGTCGGCATTGTTTGGATCAGCCGCTGCCGCCTGCACGAACAATCCGGTGCCGTCGTGATCCTGTCGGCTGATCGCGACGCCTTGGTTATTCAGCACCTCGGCCAGGGGCAGTTCCCGCGCCACTCCAGCGAACGACTGCTGGGCCTGTACGTACGACCCGAAGTATAAGAGCGAAAGCCCGCGGTAAAAGCCCGCTTCGAGGGCATTTGAATCATTCGGGCTTACCTTGGCGAATGCCGACGCTGCTTCTTCGTATTGCTGGCCGTTGAAGTCTTCGCGTCCAAGCGCCATCCATGCGGGACTGTAATTCGGGCTCAGAGCAACGGCTTGCTTCAAATGCCGCTCGCGCTCCTGCTGGTCTGGCTCGGAGATGCCGCGGATGTATTGCTCGAAGGCATCCAGCCGCAATCCGGCTCCGGCAGCGAGAAACGTATCCTGCGCCACGTTGAATCCCGGATCCATGATGCGCGTGAGCCGCCACGCGAGCGAATCGAACACGGCGATCAGGTCGTGCATCTCTCCCCGCGCCATCACGGGATCGCTCATCCGTAAACGCGCGACGTCGAGGACGCGCGCTTCCGCCACAATGCCCGTGCCGTCCATTCGATAACTGCCGACGATGATCGAATCAACGTCGAGCGTCTGAGCCAGTTTGATGGCGCTGGCCCGAGAAGGCTGAAACTGTTGAGGCAAGCCGAGGTGATCGAGCGCGTACATGCGATCGGCGCGGCTCATTGGCGCAAACCCGGCAGAAGCAAAACGCGCGTCCAGAATCTCCGGTGCAGCCTCGCGAACCCACTCGAGGTTCGGCTGAGCGGTTCCGTTGTCGAAGGGAAGGACCAGCAGGATCCGGTTCTTGCCCGCGTTCGCTCCGTCTGTCGCGGTCGCCTGGGCGAATGCCCGGACGCCGAATGCCAGCGTCACCAGCAATATAGTCCCGGCCCATGCAGACACCGGTCGCATCCATCTGCGATATCGAGAAAGGAAGAGCACGACAGGCTTGATTATAGGTGTTTCGGCTCACTTGCCACAGTGTTCCGAAGGTGCCGCGGGTTCAACGTACCGCGTCCGGTAACTGTATTCGGGCTTCAAATTGCCGGTTGAATCGGATGAGCGCGATCCATTGTGCATGATCTTGCCGCTGCCAGTTCAAGGTTCCGTGCAGACGGAGTGCAATGGCCTCGGGCGGCAGGTCATGGTGCAGACCGAAGTACTGCCGGTCAATAGCCTCGCTCTTCGGTCCGAGGCTTAGCATTATCGATGGAGGATCATATTTCGTTGAGAATACGAGCGCTGTGGAGTAACCGCCGGGATCGTCGGCCGCACGATCGATCTGTTCCGAAGTGAAATCTTCCAGGCGGTAAACCTGGTAGGGTGTCTTCACGTAGCCCAACTCCGGCTTGGTAAGTTCGTCGGTGACGGGCCATGCAGACAGCACCGTGGATCCCGGATAGCGCTTGTTCAGTTGCGCGATTCCTGCAACGTGCAGCCGAATCACGCGCGCATACTCCAGGTTGTCCTCAGGGGCAAAGCGGTAAGGCGGATTGATGAACAGACCCGCAATAAACGCTACGGCTGAAAGCAGGGCGAGTGCCTGCCAATAGGGCACGCGCCGCGAAAAGGTCGAAACCGCGACCAGCAGGACCAGCGGATACATGGGCAGCAGATAACGCGTGAGCAGCGCCCCGCCCAACACGCTGAACAGTACGGTGTTGGCAAGAAGAACGAAAAATATCTGCCAAAGAGTTGCATTCCTGATGCGCGGGCGTTCGTGGCCGTCTGCATCGAGGCGTGGGCTCAGCATCAACGCAGCAATCGTCAGGAGCGACGGCACGAACATATTCATGTGCGCTGTCAGATGCAGCAGGCGATGTCCGAATGCGGCAAAGAAGCGAGTCGGTGCGAGGTTGGCCTGGGCGTTGTACTTCAGGAACGCGGGGTTCCCGAAGACGAATCCAGTTTTGGAAAAGTGCCAGGCGTACCAGGCCATCAGGGGCAGAGCGCAAGTGGCGAACCACGCTGCATCGCGCCAGTAGCTATTCCGCTGTGGCTGCTTCGAACGAAACCCATCCACGATAGCCAGCACCGCCAGCGTGATGGGAACCACGATGGCCGTTTCTTTCGACAGCACGGCAGCAGTGAACCATAACGCCGCAATTACTGGCCGTCGATTGTCATCTGGTAGCGCGTAAACCAGGCCCCACAAAGTGAAACCGGCGGCAAAGATGTCGGCCTGCGCCAGCGTACTCTGGGCAAACCATATCGGATAGAGTGCCGTAAGCACGACTGTCCAGAACGCCACCTGTCCGGAACCGGCGACGCGGTGCGCCAGCCGCCAAACCGCGAGCAAGCCTAGCGAAGCGACTATTAAAACTGCCTCCCGAGTCACCTCGGGATAAAAGCCCGACATCTTCCACCACAGCGCCAGGTACACACTGGGCAGAGGCGGATGCGCATTCGATGTCGTCGTGAATGGGATCAGCGATCCGGTTCGAAAAAAATCCCAAGCCGCGGGGATGTAGTAGCCAGCTTCATCCCAGTAATAGGGCAGCCGCAGGAGAGAAAAATGGCTGACATACAGAGCCACGAAAATAACCGGGAACACCATCCACAAGGGAAATGGCGCATCCGGGCGCGGCTCGAGGATTTTTCGCAGACTCAGTCGCTTGCTCATGCACCTGTCTTTTTTACTGGCTGGCGTTGTTGGTCCGGTGCCCTAGATCGACTGGCGCAACAACCCATCGCGAGAGAAATTAGACGGAATCAATTGACCGGCCCCTGGGGGAAGTTCATATTCTGCGGCTCAAGATTCAGCGTGCCAAAGGCCTGCTCGTATTGCGAGAGGTTTTGGCCGAGCACGTTCCAAAGCGCCTTGGCCTGTTGCGGGCTCAGGAAAATGGCCTGGTGGTTGCGGATGGTCACCTGGTCGGGGCTGTCGCTGGCGGCGAGGCCGAAGACTAGCGAGAAGTCCCACACGCTTACGCGTACCTGGACGCTGTTGGCGTAGGACTCGCGATAATCCGGAGTCTGAACGACGTTCATCTGGGGCTGTTGCGGGGTCTGACTCATAGTTTCTTCAGATTACCCTGTTCGGGCCGGCATCCGCGTCCTCAAGTCGCTATCGCGTTTGCCGGTCTCGACAAGGAAAAGGGCAACGGACAAGCTGAGAAATGGTCCGGCAGCGCTGAAGACCGCCCTGGTCGCGTTGCCTTGCGCATCATCGAAGGCCCCCATGGCAAGGGCTGCCAGCGCCGCGCACGTCGAGCCCATTACCCATGTTCTTGGCAGTCGCCCGAGCCGCCATATTCCATAGAGGAATCGGCCAGGCAAATGTATAGATGAACTCCCGGGCAATGAGACACCGATAGAGACCCGACAGATAAAGAAAGCTGGAACCGGATTTAGCCCATCGTGAAGCGGCGAAGCTCATCGGCGAATATGGACTCGGTTCCATCGACATCAGGAACTTCAACGTCACGAATCCGACGAGCAAAGTCCCTGCTATCCATGCGAGTTGCGAGATTCGGGAAGCGCCACGTCAAAAAGCCGTCAGCCACCAAGAGAATGCGAGTACCACCGCGGAGGAACAAAAGTCTCCTTCGCAAGCGCCCCAATGACGCCCAGCACGGGCAAAAGCCACCCGCGCACTGTCAGGAGTGCCCATACAATCGCCATAAGCAGACAGAAATCTGTCAAGCTGTTGATCGATGGATAAATCTTTCTCGGCGACGGATTGCGCGAGAAATCCCCAATTCAAAATACCTTTGCTCCGTCTCCCTCTTTCCCTGGTGGACAGCCACCATCACCGGTAGGATTCATCTCCCTCAAATAGGCGTTGGCGGCTTCTTTTGAAGGTAAACTGGTAAGGACTTGGCGGCGCACGTTATAGACGAAGAGGTTGTTTCCATAGGCATACTTTCCCGACGGCTGCCCATACATCGTGGATTCAGCTGCAGCGTCGAGAAAGTGCATATTTGGTGAAACGACGTCGCTGGTCAGTGAGAAATCGGTCAACACGAGTTGAATCGCTCCCGTGGCGTCCCAGTACGTTTCGAAAACAACACCCGGTCCCGAATACCTGCAAAACCCATCCAGCAGGAGAACGCTGCCGTGCGGAAGTGACCGTACATTGGTGGCTATCGACTTGAGAATCGTAGATTGTTGAGACGCCGCATCCTCCCAGAAGAACCCAATACCACTAACCATCAAACTGTTCATTCCGCAGAGTACGCCGATTGAGAGACTGAATGCACGGGTGCGCACAGATTGGGACTTCAACGCTGTGCAGGCAAGACCTACCGTCGCGACCAACGTGTAAGAGGCACCAAGCGCGGAGACTATTTCAGCACGGTTACTTAACCCTGCGGACGAAAAGTCAACTTCAAGACCTGGGAAGAAAAGTGCGTACCCCAAACCGAACAGCACGAAACCCAGAACGATGAGCCACAGGCAGGAGCGCGGTGAAGGGATCGAGGAAGATTCCATGCCTCGCCAAAAGTAAGAGCCCACGAGGCAAGCAATAACAACCGCCATTCCGAGTGCCGGCGGGGTAAGCGCGCATTGATGATACAACGCCCCCAAACAGCAGGCATATGCAGGCCGTATGTCCAGAAGTTGAACCGAATAGCTTGATCGATTGCGTGCCATGTTAACGCGCCTAGGTGCGTGAAGAAATGGTGGTGATAAGGCATTCTGGTCTGCAGCCGAGTTTTGAGGATGCCGACTGCGAGAAGAATTCCGGTTGCAATGGCAAGTCCTCCCCACTTCGCGAAGGCCCGTTGAGACGACGCGCGGACAACCGCATATCTGCGCCATGCGGCTACCCCACAGAGGCTACAATCAACCCGATTGCCACCTCATAGGAAAGCATGCTGAGAAGTAATGCCACGACGGCAAACACGACCCATCTTCGGTAACTTTGTTGTTCAGGCCGGGTTGCTCTCAACATCGCATAAATCCCGAGGAATGCGAATGCCACACTGAGTGTGGTTTGGTGCGATGCTATCCAGACTCGGTCTGTGGAATAGTGGGGCAGTAAACCGAAGATGACCGAGATTGCCAATGCTAGCCAGCGACCAATGCGAAGCTCTTTGAGCGCAAGGTATAGAAGAACGACTACGATCCCGAATACTACAGAATTGACGAGGTGATATGGGATTGGATGTTGACCGAATGCCTTGAGCTCCGCCGCTCCGTAGATGATGGTGACTGGACGGACCAGCATTGCCGGGTTTGACCTGAATCCCTCTAGAATGATCGTGCCCAGCCCTTGTCCGGAGAGGTGCGCAAGCCACGCCTAAGTGTCCCAGTCATCTGAATAAAAGCCGAGTCCAAATAGGTAGGGCATCGTCGAGAGGATTTCTGTCCCGAAAAGCAGAGCGCAATCGGCCAGAGTCAGTCGATCAGAAAGCTTCTTCGTCATGAGTGGTGCCAAGTATACCCGTCCATCCAGTGAGCGTTGCGCCGGATCACATCGAGCAGGACTGCACGTTCCAGCGGCCTGTGCGTAATCCCGCCTTCGGGAAAAAGGGCAAATGACAAAGAAGGGTTCTCTGACCATATCTGCTGTGCTGGGAAGCGCAATAGCAACGCTGCTGTTCAGTTTTAGTCGGTCAATGTATTCAGCGGCGGAACATCGGGCAGACACGTGGGCACAATTTTAGGGCACAGCCAGCCTTGAGCATTTCGGGAATAGACTTTAAGTAGTTAGTGCGAAAGGAGGGGCTCGAACCGTCATGGGCTTCTTCACCAGGCACGCTAATTTCATCGAATTTTTGACTCTCATCATTCGATCGGGAAGAAGCGTGCCTTCCCTCCCCGGCTGTAGTCCTGACGGGCTTCGATTGCCGGAAGCGAAGCCGGTAATCCTTCGAAGTTGTGCGAAGGATGGGGCACCCCTGTCTGCGGTGAAGCTAGTCGAGGGCAGCGAACGGATAGATCACCCGGCAAGTTTCAATTCGCCTCAGAAAACGCCTCGTATGATTTTTGGACCCAGCAACTGCACGGATCCGTTGGTAGCCGACCCGGCGAAGATGTAGACGTACACATTGCGCGACAAGGTCTCAATGCTGACTGGCCCAGCCTCGAGAGTGTTTGTCCCGCCAAGATAGACGGATGTATAGTTCACCCCGTTGCGAGGCGCGGCCACTCCAATGGCGCCAGGAGCAACATTAAACTGTCCGCCGGTGCCATCTGTTCTCGGGTCTGGCGTAACTGTGGCGCTCAGGCTCTGCTCTGTTGCGTTGATGACGAGGGCCCGCGTTTCTCCGACTG
>Ga0210394_10008178_pt1 | contig 10837 bp, 10 predicted proteins | sample IncBWC12MmetaG_FD_160121 | JGI IMG/M metagenome (GOLD analysis project Ga0210394, IMG submission 160121) | Forest soil microbial communities from Barre Woods Harvard Forest LTER site, Petersham, Massachusetts, United States - Inc-BW-C-12-M | ecosystem: Environmental > Terrestrial > Soil >... | reverse complement strand
CCGGCGGGTTCGGCGGCGGCCTTGGCAGTGGTGGCGGGGGCTTCAGCGGTGGCGGTGGCAGCTTTGGAGGCGGCGGCGCCTCGGGGCGCTGGTGATATGAAACTCGTACGATGGTTCACTCATTTGACCTCGAGTGCACGCCGCACGCGCGCGCTGTTCGCGCCGCCGGTGCTCAGCGAGATCGAGGCGGCCATCGGCGCCGCGGAGTCGCAGCACGCCGGCGAGATCCGCTTCGTGATCGAGACCTCGCTGCCCTGGCCGCTGCTGTGGCGCGACACCGCGGCGCGCGCACGGGCGCTGGAACTGTTCACGCGCTTCCACATCTGGGACACGGAGGCCAATAACGGCGTCCTGATTTATGTTCTACGCGCGGACCGCGCGGTGGAGATCATCGCCGACCGGGGCATCAATAGCCGCGTCAGCGCCGCAGAGTGGGATGCCGTGTGCCGGGAGGTCGAGGCGCACTATGGCGCCGGCCGTTACTCGGAAGGCTCGCGTGCCGCGGTGTCGGGCGTGGCACGGCTGCTGGCACAGCATTTTCCGGCTGCGCGTGCGTCGGGCAACGAACTGCCCAACCAACCGATACTCATCTAGAATGGTTGGCGTGAGCCTGAAGCGCCCCTGGCGGTCGATCCATGCTGCGGTGCTGGGCGCCGCGGCCACGTTGTTGGCCGGCTGCTCGCTGATCGGCTCGCACGCCATCGGCCCGCCGCCGCCGGCGCCCGTGGCGGACACCGCGCCGCCTGCCCCGTTGCTGCCCGCACCGGTCGATACGCATCACTTCACACTGTCCGCGGACCAGGACGATGTGGTCGGCGAGGTCCAGATCACGCTGGCCTCGAAAGAAGATACCTTGCCGGACATCGCGCGGCGCTTCGATGTCGGTTATGAGGAGATCGTGCGCGCGAATCCCGACGTCGATCCGTGGATTCCGGGCGCCGATCGAGCGGTGGTGCTCCCGACCCGCTTCGTGCTGCCGAATGCGCCGCGCGAGGGCATCGTCATCAACGTTGCCGCAATGCGGCTGTTCTATTTTCCGCCGCACAAGAAGGGCGAGCCGCAAGAGGTCTATACCCACCCGATCGGGATCGGCAAGGTGGGCTGGTCGACGCCCGAAGGCGTCACGCACGTGGTTGCCCATGTCAAGGATCCGGTCTGGCGTCCGTCGCAAGCGCTGCGCGTCGATCATCGCAATGACAATGGCGAGGACCTGCCCGCGGTCGTGCCGCCGGGTCCGGACAATCCGCTCGGCAAATACGAATTCCGTCTCGGCTGGCGGAGCTATCTGATCCACGGCACCAACAAACCCTACGGTGTCGGGTTGCGGTCCAGTCACGGCTGCGTGCGCCTGTACCCCGAGGACATCGAGAAGATCTTTCAGATGGTGCCGAACGGTATGCAGGTGCGGGTCGTGAACCAGCCGTTTGTGTTTGGCTGGCACGACGAGCGGTTGTACCTGCAGGCCTATACCGTGCTCGAGGATGACGCGCGCGACTGGCACAGCGCGCAGAAGAAGCTGCTGTCGCGGGCACTGTCGGTGCACCTGCAATCGACTCTGAAGTCCGCCGGCACCAGCATCGATTGGCAGAGCGTCGCGACTATGACCCGCGCGCCGCGCGGCATACCGGTACCGGTGTCGGGTGAGGGCGGCAGCGAGCAAGCCGTACTGGCATCGGCGCCAAAAGTGCAGAACCGCATTCCGGCAGGCTCCAACTGGGACGGCAGCGACGACACTGGAACCGACGGCAACAGCGCGCAGCAGCTGCTGTCGGAGCGCGAACCGTCGAGCGCGCCGTCGTCACCCGCAAGTCATGCGCCCGGCGGCTGAGGCGCGGCATGGCGCAGTTGAGCGAATGGCTGCAGTTGATGCTGGCGGAGATAGCGCGCAAGCAGGAGGAGGAGCAGCGTGCGGCCGAGGAGCAGCAGGCTCGCGTTGCCGCCCCCACGCCGCAGGAGCCCCAGCAGACCGCGCAGTCTAGTTGATTGCGCTGTGCTACATTTGCGCCCGAGCTTCGAGGACAGGGCGTGCCCGAGCTGGTCGTCTCCGACATTGATACTGAAAGACTGATTCGGCCGCAGCCAGCGATCGAGCGCGCGGCTACTGCTGTCACCGCATTCGTCGGTCGTGCGCTCAAGGGTCCGGTCGACCGGCCCGTCACCCTGACCAGCTTCGACGACTACCAGCGCGTCTTCGGCGGCCTGTGGCAGCCATCGACGCTGTCCTATGCGGTCGAGCAATACTTCGAGAACGGCGGTCGTAGCTGCATCGTCGTGCGCGTGTGCAACAGCGGCCGCGCACCGACGCTGACTCTACGCTGCGGCGCGCAGTCGTTGACACTGGTGGGGCTCGCCCCGGGCACGCGCGAATATCTGCGCGCAGCGATCGACTACGACGGCATCGCGGACAAGGAAGCCGATCGCTTCAATCTGGTCGTGCAGCGTGTGCGCGCCGCGGGCACGGAGCTCATCGAGGATCAGGAAATATTCCGTCGCGCCACGATCCGACCGGACGGCGAGCGATCGCTGCTCGAGCTGCTGTCACAGTCGCGGCTGGTGGCGCTCGCCAGTGAGCTGCCGGCGGAGCGTCCCGACCGCACGGTCGGCAGCGGCGGCCTGGGCGCGGTCGGCTACGTCGCGTCCAATCCCGACGGCGATGACGGCGATCCGCTGACCAACTACGACATCATCGGCGATGCGCGTCTGGGTTCCGGTCTGTTCGCGCTGCGCGCCGAGCAGACCTTCAATTTTCTGTGTGTGCCGCAACTGTCGCGCGAACTCGATGTCGGGCTGCCGACCTTGCTGGTGGCGCTACGAGTCTGCCGCGAGCGCCAGGCCATGCTGCTGGTCGATCCGCCGGCGATCTGGAACGATGTGGCGGCCGCATTCGAGGGACTGCGCAACTGGCCGTTTCAAAGCGAAGACGCGCTGATGTTCTATCCGCGGCTGCTGGCCTTCGACCGGCTGCGCGGCCGCTATGAGCCATTCGGCTCGGCGGCGGCCGCGGCCGGTTATCTGGCGCGTGCCGATCAGATTTGTCCGGTCTGGTCCGCGACCGAGGCGGAAGAGCCGATGATGCGCCCGGGCCTGCGTCCGGCGGTGAGCCTGACCGATCTGGACCGTACCCGGCTGGCACAATCCGGAGTCAACAGCTTCGTCGCCCAGCGGCAGGGCGGTCGGCCGCGCGGCAGCCTGCGTACGCTGCTGCCCGAAGTCGGCGCGAGGAATGATTGGCGCAGCCTCGCCGCACGACGATTTGCGCTATTCCTGATGGCGAGCATCGAGCGCGGGACTCGCTGGGTGCGCTTCGAGCACAATAGTCCGCCATTGCGCGCACAGGTCAGTTCGCAAGTCACCGCCTTCTTCGAGGGCCTGGCCCTCGATGGCGCGTTCCTCGGCGGCAACCCGGCCGATAACTATTTTGTTATCTGCGACGAGCGGCTCAATGATGCGGCGGCCCTCGCCAGCGGCCAGTTCCAGCTGCTGTTCGGCTTCGCACTGTTACGGCCCGGCGAATTCCAGTGCTACCTGGTCACACATCACCCGGGCGGCAGCGTCGCGCGCAACGTCAGCGTCAACCGTTTCGCACTCCCTGACCGCGACTGAACCGAAGCAGGAGTATCATTCGCGGCGATCCACCAAGGAAAACCGCAGGATGGCGAATCGCTATGTGGTGTTCTCGCATGGTAAGGACAGCGGGCCGTGGGGCAAGAAAATCACAGCCCTGGCGGACGTTGCGCGCAGCGAGGGCTATGAGGTCGAGTCGGTCGATTACCGCGGCATCGAGTCGGTCAAGGGCCGCAGCGACAAGCTGATCGAAGTCTGCAAGAGCCTGTCGGGCGACCTGGTGCTCGTGGGGTCAAGCCTGGGCGGCTTCGTCGCGGTCTCCGCTGCCTCGCCGCTGCACGCCCGCGGAGTCTTCCTGATGGCGCCGGCGCTGTACGTCGAGGGACTGCCGCCGCTGCGCGAACGCCTGCTCGACTGCCCGGCGGCCGTCGTGCACGGCTGGCAGGATGACACTGTTCCCGTCGAGCACAGCATCCGCTTCGCGCGCGACTACCGGGCCTCGCTGCACCTGCTCGATAGCGATCACCAGCTGCACGATCAACTGCGATTCATCAAGTACCTGTTCGAATACTTCCTGATCGGCCTCGACCTGCCGGCCGAGCACTGACGGGCCATGCAAGGGGTCTTGAGCCGGGTGCTTGCGCTAGGGGTGCGGGCGACACTGCGCCCGGAAGACGCCGCCGCGCGCATCGGTGCCAAGACCATACCGGTCTGCTATGTGCTCGAGCAGCGCAGCCACGTCGATCTCGCCGTGCTCCAAAGCGTGTGCGTGCGCGAGCGACTGCCGCGGCCGGGCCGCCGGTTGCTGGCATTGCGGTTGCGCAATCGGCGCTCCTCGTTCGCACTCACGCGCAGCGTCGGTTTCTGGCGCTCGCGGCTCGACCGCCGTACCCCCGAGCTATTGTTGACGATGATCGAGGCGTTGCGTGCCGATCCGAGCCTGGAGGTGCATCTGGTGCCGGCCGCGGTGTACTGGGGTCGCGCGCCGCAGAAGGAGCGCTCGCTGATCCGGCTGCTGGTGTCCGAGGATTGGGTGATCGGCAGCCGCCTGCGGCGTTTCTTCAGCGTGCTGGTGAATGGCCGCAATACTACGGTGCAGCTCGGCGATCCGATCTCGTTGCGCAGCTGGCTCGAGCCCGAGGTCGATACCGCGCTGACCGGGCGCCGCGTAGCGCGCCAGTTGCGCTCGCAGTTCGCACGCCTGCGTGCCGCGCGCATCGGGCCGGATCTGTCACATCGGCGCACGATCGTGGCCGAGGTCCTGCGCACGCGCGCGGTGCGCGCTGCGGTCGCGCAGGAGGTCGGGGAGAAGCCCCGCAGCTCGCGCCGCGCGCTGCTGCTAGAGGCGCGGCGCTATGCCGACGAGATCGCGGCCAACTATTCGCACACCTTCGTGACGTTCATGTCACTGGCGCTGACGCGGCTGTGGAACCGACTCTACGACGGCGTCGAATTTCAGCATGTGGAGACCTTGCAGCAGGTCGCCGAAGGCAACGAGCTCGTCTATGTGCCATGTCACCGCAGTCACATGGACTATCTGCTGCTGTCCTATGCCATCTACCAGCGCGGCTATGCCGTGCCGCATATCGCCGCCGGCCTGAACCTGAACCTGCCGATCGTGGGGCGGCTGCTGCGCAAGGGCGGCGCCTTCTTCATTCGTCGCAGCCTGCGCGGCAGTGCGCTCTACACGACAGTTTTCATGAAGTATCTGGCGGCCATGATGGCCCGCGGGCACTCGATCGAGTACTTCATCGAGGGCGGCCGCAGCCGCACCGGTCGCCTGCTGATACCTATGACCGGCATGCTGTCGATGACGGTGCGCAGCTACCTGCGCGAGCCGAGCCTGCCGGTGGTGTTCGTGCCCGTGTACTTCGGCTATGAGCGCATTCTCGAGGGTCCGACCTACATCGGCGAACTCTCCGGCAAGCCAAAGGAAAAGGAATCGGTGCTGGGGTTGCTGCAGGGCCTGCGGCGGCTGTCGCGTCAGCGGCTGGGACGCGTGCATGTGAGCCTCGGCGAACCGATTCACCTCGATACCCTGCTCGATCTCGAAGCTCCAGGCTGGCGCAATCAGGCATTCGACGATCAGAATCGTCCGCCCTGGGTGAATCCGCTGGTCGATGCGCTCGCGCAGACCATCATGCGGAACATCAATGCCGCCGCCACCGTGACCCCGATCAACCTGCTGGCCCTGATCCTGCTGGCGATGCCGCGCCAGGCGATGATCGAATCCGATCTGCGTCGCCAGATCGACACCTTGCTCGCGGTCCTCAAGACCATGCCCTATGCCGATCGAGTGACCGTCACCGACGCCGATGCGCAACAGGTGGTCGAGTACGGGCTGACGCTGAAGGTGATCTCGCGCGAACAGCACCGCAGTGGCGACATCGTGCGCATGAGCCCGGAGCACGCCGTGCTCGCCACCTACACGCGCAACAACGTGCTGCACCTGTTCGCGATGCCATCGTTGATCGCCTGCTGCTTCCTGTCCAATCCGGCCATGGCCACCGAGGACGTGCAGCGGCTGGCCAGCCGCATCTATCCGTACGTGGCGGCGGAGCTGTTCCTGCGCTGGTCCGAAGCCGAATTACCCGAGGTGGTGGCGCGCACGCTCGAAGCACTCGCATCGCTGGGATTGCTCGAGGTCAGCGAGCAGGAACCGCGCTGGCAGCGGCCCGGTCCGAACAGCCTGGCGGCGATGCAGTTGTCGCTGCTGGCGCAGACCACCGTGGCGACCGTCGAGCGCTACTACCTGGCGATTGCACTGCTGATCGGCGCTGGCAGCGGACAGATCTCTCAAGCCGCACTCGAGGAGCGCTGCCAGCTCATGGCCCAGCGCATGACCATGCTCTACGGCATCAACTCACCCGAGTTCTTCGATCGCAGCCTGTTCGAGAATTTCATCGATCTGCTGCGCGCGCGTGCCGTGGTCACGGTCGATGCCGCCGGGCTGCTGGTGTTCGACGACGTCCTGATCCGCGTGGCGGCCGATGCGCAGCTGGTTCTGTCGGAGCAGATCCGGCACAGCATCCTGCAGGTCACGCACCCTTAAGGTTGCAGCCTGGCTCCAGCGCCGCGCGCCAGGCGGCGAGTTTATCGGCGAAGCGCATGCCGGCGTGTGCCGGACTGGTCGAGGGCAGGCGCAGGCATTCGAGTTGCGGGAACTCGCGCTGCAGCTGCGCGCCGAAGTAGCGCTGCGTCGCCCGATACGCGGTGCCGCCGTTGCAGCACAGCCGCACGATCCCCGGGTGCTCGCGCAGCAGTTGCGGCACAGCATTCGGGATCGCGCTGGCGTGCTCGATCGCCGCATCCAGGCTGCCGGCGCGCACGCAGGATTGCAGCACGTCCCAGAGCGCCACGCGGCTCTGCTGCAGGCGCTTCAGGCGTGCGGCGTAGGGCCGTGAGCGCGGCACGCCGTATAGTTGCTCGATGATCGGCCAGAACTGGTTCTGCGGGTGGGCGTAGTACTGCTGCGCGGCCAGCGATGCGGCGCCCGGCATGCTGCCGAGTATCAGCACGCGCGCGTCGGCGCGCACCACTGCTGCGAAGCTCTGCTGGCGCATGCCCACCTCAGTCTAGGCCAACGGGTCCTCGCAGCTGCTTGAGGCGCTTGTGTTCCTTCTTGCGGTCCATGCGCCGTCGCTGCGAGCCCAACGTGGGACGCGTGGCGCGGCGCACCTTGGGCTCGATGCGCGCGCGCGCGATCAGATCCTCGAGGCGTGCCAGCGCCTCGCGGCGGTTGCCTTCCTGGGTTCGGTGGTTGCGGGCACTGATCAGCAGCGAGCCGTCGGCGGCGACGCGATGCCCGGCCAGCGCCCGCAGTCGCGTCTTGACGGCTGTGGACAGCGCCTTCGTGCCGGCCAGGTCGAACCGCAGCTGCGCGGCGGTCGCGACCTTGTTGACGTTCTGGCCGCCCGGCCCCGTGCCCCGCACGAATTGAAATTTGAGATCCTGCTCCGGGATCGGCGCGGCGCGCGTCATGGCGGCGCAGCGGCGCCCGGCGCAGCGGCGCCCGGCGGATCCTCGCGTCGCAGCAGGATTTCGCGCTGCGCGGCCGGAATCGTGACCTGCGCATCGCGGAACAGGCGCCAGATCAGGCGATTGACGTCCGAGCGGACATTGTTGACGCCCCCTTCGGGGTCGGCGATCCAGAAGCGCAGCTCCAGGTCCATGCCGTGGTCGGAGAACTGCATGAGCCGCGACACCGGCGCGGGCTCGTGCAGGATGCGCGTATGGCCCTCGGCAGCACGCAGCAGCAGCTCGAGTGCCCGCTCCGGGTCGTCGCGGTAGCTGATGCGCACCGGCAGTTTGAGGCGCACCTTGCGGTCGGAGTAGCTCCAGTTGATGACCGGATTGGTGATCAGGCTCTGATTCGGCACCAGCGTTTCGACACCGTCGCGATCCCGCACGACCACATAACGACCCCGCAGCGCCTGAACCCAACCGAAACTCTCGGTGCTGGTGCCGGGCATGCCCGTGAAGCTGATGACATCGCCGGGCTTGATCGATTTGTCCATCAGCAGCACGAAGCCGCTGACGAAATTGCTGGCGATGGATTGCAGGCCAAAACCCAGTCCCAGTCCCACTGCGCCGGTCAGCACCGTCAGTGCCGTCAGGTCCACGCCGGCGGCGTTGATACCGAGCAGCACACCCAGACCGACCAGGAAAAAGTAACTGAACTTGTTGATGCCGATGCGTGTCGAGAGCGCGATCGACTCCACGGTCATGATGCGCCGCTCGATCGCGCGCGCCAGTACGCTCGTCACCAGCACGAAGGCGCTGATGATCACGAGCCCCTTGAGCAACGCCCAAAGCGTGAACTGGCCGCGCCCGGGCAGCAGATTGATGTCGTTGAGCGTGTTCTGGAGCGCGCCGAACCAGCCGATGATCTGGAACGAGATGCCGAGCCAGATCAGCAGCGTCAGGCGGCGCTCCCAGGTGCGCATCCACGAATCCGGTCCGAGCCCGAGACGCAGCAGATACATGACGAAGCGCACCACGATCAATGTGGCTGCCAGCTCCATCGCGGTGTCGAGCACGCCGGTTATGGCGCCAACGGCGGCAATCACAGTCCGCAGCAGTAACAGCAGCACCAGAGCCAGCACGAATGGCGCTTCGATGAGAGCGATCTCGACGATGCGTGCGCGCACGCCGCGCGGCGCGCTCAGGCCGGCCGGGGGTTCCGTCCCCTGCAACCGGTGCTGACACAGAATTGCGCCCAGAATCGCCAGGCCGATCGCGGCGACCTGCAACAGCGTTTCGCCGTCGGTCGCGGTGGCGAGGAACGCGCGGATCGCGCCGGCGTTATCGCTCATGACTTGGGAGTCGGTCTGCACCTAGGAGTCTGCTCCTAAGCGTTCAAATCCGGGATCAGCTGGCTCTCGAGCTTAAGGATCTGATCCTTGAGCACGAGTTTGCGCTTCTTAAGGCGCTTGAGCTGCAGCTCATCGATGTGAATGTCCATTGACAGCCGTGAGATCACTTCGTCCAGGTCGCGGTGTTCGATGCGCAATGCCCGCAGCTTTTCCATACTGCGGAACAGCTCGCGGTCGACGTTATCTTCCTGATCGCTCATCCGCTGTGATCGCTCAGGGCACGAGCCGTGCCGCAATGGGTGTAATCAGGTCGGGTAGCTTATCGAAGCGACCGAGCGGGCGCCAAGGTAAATCCGGCTCGTGGAAGTCCGACCCAATCGAGCCTGCGAGGCCATGACGGCGCGCCAGCGCCGCTGCCCGGTCGGCGTCCTTCGGCCCCATGCCGGCCAGGCTGACTTCGATGCCTTCACCGCCCGCGGCCGTGAAATCGCCCGTCAGTTCGCGCAGTGCGCCATTGGAGAGCGGGTAGCGATGCGGGTGCGCGAGCACGGCAATGCCGCCGGCCTCGCGTAAGCAGCGTACCGCTGCCTCGAGTGATGGCCAGTGCGCGGCAACGAAGCCGGGCCTGCCGCGCTTGAGCCAGCGGTCGAAGGCCTGCTGGACATCGTCGCTGATCCCGTGCCGGCACAGCGCACGCGCGAGATGCGTGCGCGTCGGCGACGCCACCGCCAGCGCTTGCTCGGCCAGCTCGTCTCCCGGCAGGCCGGCGCGCGTCAGACGTTGCGCCATCGCCCGCATGCGCTCGCGCCGACGCTCGCGCGCTTGCTCGCAGTACGCGAGCAGCGCTGCGTTGGCGAGATCGAGGCGCAGCCCGACGATATGAATCTCCCGCTCGCGCCACAGGCAGGAGAGCTCGATGCCGGGCACGAAGCGAATGCCGGCGGTTGCGCACGCGCTGGCCGCTGCCGCGCAGCCATCGATGGTGTCGTGATCGGTCAACGCCAGCAGCCCGATCTCACGCCGCGCGGCCAGCTCCACCAGTGCCGACGGCGACAGCAGCCCGTCCGAGCAGATGCTGTGCGTGTGCAGGTCGATGCGGTGGCGCATGCTGGCCGGCTCAGGGTTTCGACAGCAACGCGGCCCAGTCGCGCGAGCGGTCGGCGTAAGCCAGGAACGATGGGTTGATCAGATTGTCACGCATGTTGTAGCGCAACGGCGTGCCGTTGAGGTCGACCACCCAGCCGCCGGCTTCCAGTACCACGGCCTGTCCGGCAGCCGTGTCCCATTCGGATGTCGGGCCGCGCCGTACGTACAGATCGCCGCTGCCTTCGGCCAGCAGGCCGAACTTGAGGGCGCTGCCGACGCTGATGCGCTCGTGCGCACCCAAGCGATCGAGCATGCGGTCGAGCACCGCATCGCCATGCGAGCGGCTGCCGAGGATACGCAGCGTCGCGGGGGCGGTGCTGCGCGCATGGATCGCCGTGCGCTGGCCGCCGGCGTCGCGGCGAAAGGCGCCGCAGCCACGTGCGGCGCCATACAGCACATCCCGCGCCGGACCATAAACCACGCCCAGGACCGGTTCGCCGTGCTCGATCAGCGCAATGTTGACCGTGAATTCGCCGTTGCGTTTGACGAACTCACGCGTGCCATCGAGTGGATCGACCAGCCACAGGCGCGGCCAGTCGCGCCGGTGCTCGAACTGCTGCGGTGCCGATTCCTCGCCCAGCATGACGATGTCGGACGTCAACGCCTTGAGGCCTGCGGCGATGATCCGCTGCGCGGCCAGGTCGGCCTCGGTCAGCGGCGAGCGATCGTGCTTGAGCGTGACGTCGAACGCGGTTTGATAGATCCGCATGATTTCGCGGCCCGCAGCGTCGGCGATGTCGATCACCGAGGGCAGCCATACCGACAGCTGTGCGGGGCTCACATTCTTGCTCATGGCTCTATGATAGCCGACG
>Ga0210394_10008177_pt1 | contig 10837 bp, 9 predicted proteins | sample IncBWC12MmetaG_FD_160121 | JGI IMG/M metagenome (GOLD analysis project Ga0210394, IMG submission 160121) | Forest soil microbial communities from Barre Woods Harvard Forest LTER site, Petersham, Massachusetts, United States - Inc-BW-C-12-M | ecosystem: Environmental > Terrestrial > Soil >... | reverse complement strand
CGTACGGCAACGTCGTGTCGTCGTTCTTCGGCGCGAAGTTCGGCAAGCACCTGGAGGAATTGCTGGTCTCGCCACTGCCGAACTGGCTGATCGTGGCGGGCTACATGGGAGGCGGCATCCTGCGCGGCGTACTGGTGGGATCCGTGGTGACGCTGGTGTCGCTGTTTTTCACGCGCCTCGCGCTCACCCATGTGTTCGCCGTCATCACCGCGGTGCTGCTGACGAGCATGGTGTTTGCCCTCGGCGGATTCATCAACGCCCTGTTCGCCAAGAATTTCGATCAAATTTCCTGGTTCCCGACCTTCGTGCTCACGCCGCTGACGTACTTGGGCGGGGTGTTCTATTCGATCACGATGCTGCCCGGTTGGGCGCATATCATCTCGCACGCCAATCCCATTTTGTACATGGTCAGTGCATTTCGCTACGGCTTTCTCGGCACCACGGATGTCGATCTCAGGCTGGCCTATGGGATCATGATCGCCGGGGCCGCCGGCATGTTCACGCTGGCCGTCGCGCTGTTGAACCGCGGCGCAGGTATCCGCGATTAACGCAAAGGAGACGGTATGCAGGCGGCGAGCACACGGCTGACCAGGTCATGGCGGCGCTGCGGCGCAATGTTTTCCATCCTCGGGATGGCCGCGTATTCGGCGAGTGCAGCCGAGATGCAGGGATTCTCCGCCGCCGGCGCGGCTGCCGAGACGCAGCTCGAACAACGCTTCGATGCCGATCTGTCGGCGGCGGACTTGCGCTCATGGATGCAGCAGATGTCCTCCGAGCCGAATCATGTGGGCTCGGCCCACGACAAGGCGAATGCTGAATTCGAGCTGAAAAAGTTTCGCGAGTGGGGCTGGGAGGCGTCCATCGAGACGTTCTCCGTGCTGTATCCGACGCCGCGCGAAGTGGCGGTGGAACTGGTTGCACCGACTCGATTCGTCGCCCGCCTGACCGAACCACCCATCGCGGGCGACGCTACATCGTCAAAAACCAAGCAGGAGTTGCCGGCCTACAACGTCTACGGCGCAGATGGCGACGTGACCGCGGAACTGGTCTACGTCAACCAGGGAATGCCCGACGACTACCAGGAGCTCGAACGGGAGGGCGTGAGCGTCAAGGGCCGCATCGTCCTGACTCGATATGGCGGGGGCTGGCGCGGACTCAAACCGAAGCTGGCCTTCGAACACGGCGCCGTGGGCTGCTTGATCTATTCCGATCCGCGCGACGATGGCTACGGTGCCGGCGACACCTATCCGAAAGGCGGCTCTCGGCCGCGCGACGGCGTGCAGCGCGGTTCGGTGCAGGACATGGTGCTTTATTCCGGCGATCCTTTGACTCCCGGCGTGGGCGCGACGGCCGACGCGAAACGACTATCGATCCAAGATGCCAAGACCATATTGAAAATTCCGGTATTGCCGATCTCGTACGCCGCGGCCGAGCCGCTATTGGCCGCACTCGGCGGCCGCATGGCGCCGGCCGGCTGGCGCGGCGGCTTGCCGCTCGCCTACCACGTGGGACCGGGACCGGCGAAAGTGCATCTGAAAGTGCTGTCGGACTGGAATCAGAAGACGCTGTACGACGTGATTGCGACGCTGCACGGCGCGCAGGAGCCGGATCGATGGATCGTGCGCGGCAATCATCACGATGGCTGGGTGTTCGGTGCGACCGACCCGTTGGCCGGTCAAGTGGCTCTGATGGCCGAGGCCAAGGCGATCGGCAAATTATTCAAGGAGGGCTGGCGGCCCCGCCGCACACTGATCTACGCCAGCTGGGACGGCGAGGAGCCAGGTCTGCTGGGCTCGACCGAGTGGGCCGAACAGCACGCGGATGAACTCAAGGCCAAAGCTGCTCTCTATGTCAATTCCGACACCAATGGCCGCGGCTACGTCGGCGTGAGCGGCAGTCACGCTTTGCAGCACTTCGCGAGCGAAGCGGCGCGCGATGTGAAGGACCCCGAAACGGGCGCCAGCGTTTTGGCGCGAGCCGTCGCGAGACAGCATGTCGCCCACTACGATGCGGCCGCACACGGCTCGCCGAGCGCCGAACTCGAGCTGGGCGCACTCGGCTCAGGTTCCGACTTCACGCCATTCCTGCAGCATTTGGGGGTGAATTCCCTGGACATTGGCTTCGAGGGCGAGGCTGATTATGGCGTCTATCACTCCGCCTACGATTCGTTCGATCATTTTCGGCGTTTCGTCGATCCCACGTTCGAGTACGGTGTGGCGCTCGCCAAGGTCGCGGGCCGCCTGATGCTGCGCGCCGCGCAGGGACAATTGTTGCCGGCGAAGGAGGGCGATTTTGCCGCGTCGATCGCCGCGTACGACGACGAGCTGCACAAGCTCGCGGACGGCATGCGCGCGAAGACGCTCGAATTGTCGAAATTGCTGGACGAGGATGCGTACAAGCTGGCCACGGATCCCATGAAGCCGCGCGCGGCGCCGCCGCGGGCCGCTGATGTCCCCTACCTGAACTTCGCCGAGCTCGACAACGCGATCGCAAAGCTCACGCAGAGCGCGCAGGCATTCGACGCGGAATACGCGCGCCTTGCGGCCATCGACGATGCGGTCGCCGCGCAACAACGGGTGAATGCGGCGCTGACGGATCTGGAGCAGGCGTTGACCGATTCGCACGGGTTGCCCGGCCGCGATTGGTACCAGCACATGATCTACGCGCCGGGTTTCCATACCGGATATGGCGTGAAAACGCTGCCCGGCATTCGCGAGGCGATCGAAGAGCGCCGGTGGGATGAAGCGAATCGGTATATAGGGGTGGTCTCGCGTTCGCTCAGCGCCTACAGTGCGCGCTTGGACCGCGCCATTTCAGTGCCGCCCCAACCCCCCGATCTTAAGGTTCCTTAACGAACCCTGAGTCGTGTATCGTGCCTAACTTAAGTCCGGACAATTCTAAGGAGACGACATATGACCGAAGAGAAGCAGCAAAAATTTACCGCCAAAGTACGCCGCGGTCTGGTGTGGGTCCACAGCGTCGCGGCCGCCGAACTCGCCAAGAAAAAAGCGGAGGCACCCGGCGTGCGGATCGAGGGCTTCACCGCCAGCGAGCTAGCCGACGTCGAGTCCGCCCTGACGTGGATCGCGCAGAACAAGGAATCGCCGGGCGCGGGACCTGCGGCCTAAGATTCATCGGACGCACCCGATGAATCCGACAGCGAGCGGCGCCTGCCCAAGGATCCGCGGCGGCGCAGTGCACGCGCCGTCGCGAAGCCGTCCGCAAACTGCGACACGGCCGTGAGCCGCGGGGTCCGGTCTTGACAGGACTGCGATACACTAATGCCATGGCCCGCAAACGCGCACTAGTCGTCGACGACTCGAAGTCGGCCCGCGTCATCTTGAGCCGCATGCTCGAGAAGTACGACATCGAAGTCGACATGGCGGAATCCGCCGAGCAAGCAATCGAGTATCTGAAGAGCTATCGCCCGGATGCGATTTTCATGGATCACCTGATGCCGGGTATGGACGGATTGCAGGCGGTGCAGGCGATCAAGGGCAATCCGCAGACGGCCATGATTCCGATCATGATGTACACCTCTCAAGAGGGCGAGCTGTACGTCGGTCAAGCGCGGGCGCTCGGTGCGCTGGGCGTGCTGCCGAAACAGGTGCGTCCCGTCGATGTGTCGAAGGTTCTATACGAGCTGCACTTGCTGCCGGAACGGCGCGACATGAGCGAATCGGCGCTGGCGCCGATGGAACTCGAAGATGGCACGCCGATCGCAAGACCGCACGCCGGCGCGCGCGCGGTCCCGGGCGGCGATTGGGCCCAACGCCTCGAATCGGCGGTCAAGGATCAGGCGGTCGACGTACGCCGCTTCATCGTCGCGAGCCTCGATAGCTTCGCCGCGCGCATCGTCAACGATGTGCGCGGCTCGATGCCCCCGCCGACGCTGGAGTTCCCTCCGGCACCGGCACGTGCGGCGCGGCCGACATGGCCGTGGGCCGCAGGCGTTGCCGCGGCGGGCCTCATGGCGGCCGCGTTTGCCGCGGCATGGTTCGTTGCGCGCGACGAGCTGGCGAAATCCCGAGCGGAGATCGCCGCGTTGACGTCGGCGAATACCGAATTGCAGCACGGGCGCACCGACCTTACCGCAACCGTGAAGGATCTCACTGCCGCGTTGGCGACCGCTCCCGGCGGCGCGCCGCTCGCCGCAGGCGCCATCGCGCCGCGCGTGGAACCGGTGCCTTATGGAGAAATTCCGTTCGATCGCGGCCGCCTGGACGTGCTGCGCGATCTGCTGACGAAACTCGAGGGGCAGGGATTTCACGGCGTAGTCAAGATCACGAGCCTGTCGGGACTCTATTGTCTCAGCGGCAATCCGGCGGACGGATTCACGCCGGCCGGCGCGAACCTTTTGGCCAGCAAGTGCGACCTGGTCGGCAATCCGTTCGAGGAATCGTTGTCGGGACAGCAGCGGCAATCGCTGGCATTCGCCAATCTGATTGCCGGCGTGCGCCAGCGCACGGCGGGGTCGATCACCGTTGCCATCGAAAACGCAGGCAGCACGCGGCCGAGCACGCCTTATCCGGCGCGGGTCGAGTCGCTCACGGCGGGCGAGTGGAACCGCGCGGCCGCCGCCAACAATCGGGTCGAATTTGCGCCGGAATCCGCATCGGACTAGATCTCGCCCGCGCTCGCCGGATCAGAACGCGATTCTGACGAAGAACTCCGGGCCCTTGGACTCGAAATCAAAATATCCCGCTGTCCTCGTCTGCCGCGAGTCGAGGGTTGCCTTCGTCGCGGTGTAGCCCAACGCGAAAGATATATTGGGGCGCAGCCGGTACAAGGCGTCGAATTCGTAAATGCCGAGCGAACCGGTGAGGTGGTCGACAGCCGCCTTGAAGTATTGCGCGCGGGCGTCGAGATAGAAACGCTTGCTCAATACGTAGGTCGAATCGAGGCCGAGGGTCGGGAACGGACCGGCCTGGTCTTCCTGCTGGTCCACGTGCCTGGTTTGCGTGGCTACGCGCGCGCGGGCCGAGATATCCGTGTCGTTGATGCCGAGGGTTGCGGCAAGTTCGAATTTCTCGCGATGCAGAAACGAGTATTCGTAGGTGATGCCGAGCGTGCGCATGCTCAAGTTGGAATTCACCGGATCTCCCGTCTGCAAGACCACGTCGCGAAATACGACCGGAGCGGTGAGCGTGGTCTGCCCGGTTCGATCCAAGGTGAAATAATCGAAGCGCAGGCGGTGCCTCTCGCCGACCCGCACCATGGCCTGAAATTTGGGCTCGAAATCCGATTTGTCCAAGCCGAAGGCGTCTTCCGCATTGATCGAGGTACCCGGCAAACCCTGACTGCTGTCCAATCGGATGTCGGTCGTCGATGACACATGCATGAACCCCAAGGACAAACGGACGCGCTCGTTGGTGGGGCTCAGGTAATCATCAGCGAGAACCTGCGTCGCGGCCAGCACCAGGGCCAGCACTGCCATGCCATTTTTGATCATGTGGGTCTCCTCAAAATCAATTGATCCGTTGCGGCCCGCCGCGCGCACTCCGGCAGGGACGTGCCGATGCGGTCCAGGACATGCGCCGAGGCCGCCCGCCAGCCGGTGAGCTTGCCGCCGTAGATGCCGAGCACGCGCGGCTTAAGCTCGCGGTCGGCAGTGAAGATGGTTTCCCGCGATCGGTCGAAGGCCGCTTCGGAAGCGGCCGGCAGGACGCGCAGGCCGGCGAAACGCTGGGTGATGTGCGCGCGCGTCAGGTGGCGAAAGGCCGGGAAATAATGCCGCACGACGGCGAGCAGGTATTCTTCCTCCTCAGGGAGTGGATGCACCTTGTCGGGTTCGCCGCGGTACGGAGTTTCGGTGGTGCCGATCAAGGTTGCGCCGTGCCAGGGCATCACGAAAACGGCTCGGCCGTCCGCCGGACTTTCGACGTAGTAGATTCCGGCGGTTACCGCAAAGGGCAGCACGATGTGCGTTCCCTGCACCAGATCCACTGCCGGAATCGGGATGGGCGGCCGGATGGTGCCTGCGACGTGCGGTGCCCAAGGGCCCGCCGCGTTGACCAGCACCCGCGCCGCGCACTGCAGGGGTTCCTGGTCTTGACGATAGGCCACCGTGACGCCGTCGTCCGTGAGGTCGGCACCGGTAAAACTCGCGGGCATTGCAATCTCCGCGCCCAGCGACAACGCAGACTGCACCACCGCGCGCGTCAACAGCGCATCATCGGTTTGCGCATCGTGGTAGCGGATGACGGCGTCGAGGTGGCGGGTCTCGAGACCGTCGAGCGCCGACCATTCGCGCTTCGGTACTGCGCCGAAGCGGGTGCTGGCGCCGAAGCCCCCGAGCAGCGCATAAATCCATAGTCCCAGTTTCAGCTGCCACGGCCGGCGCCGTGTCTCCCGATACACCGGAATGAAAAACGGCTTGAGCTCGACCAGCTCCGCGGCGATGCGCAGATGTATGGCCCGTTCGCGCAGACTCTCGCGCACCAGCGCGAACTGACCGGATTCAAGATAGCGCAAGCCGCCGTGGATCAATTTGCTGGATCGGCTCGACGTACCGCTGGCGAGACCGAGCCGTTCGATGAGCAGAGCACTGTGGCCCGCGGCTGCGGCGGCTTGCAGTACCCCCGCTCCATGGATGCCGCCGCCGACGATGACTACATCGTATTGTTTCATTAGCCCTATGATTGCGGGAAATTGCGCTAGGATGCGGGAATAAGCTCGAACACACCACTTTTGCATGTTGTCGCCATTCGCGAACAGCGATTTATGCTCGCGCAGCGAGCAGATACAGGACGGGGTCGCCTCGACCCCGTTAGATTCGGCGCGAAGCGCTTTACAATTCCCGCTTTTCGTCGAATTCCAGCACGGGTGCGCCCGAGGTGACTTCGATTTCGCCGTCGACGATGGCGCCCTTCGCGATGGCGATCGTGCGTGCGCTGACCTTGCCGCGTATCACGGCGGTGTAGCCGATTTCCAGTTTGTCCCTGACATTGAGACCCCCGGTGATTTTGCCGGCGATCACGGCATGCTCCGCGTGGATGAAGCCGTGCCAGCTTCCCGTGGCGGACAGGTTGAGGGCGCCCTGCAAATCCCCGTCGCCGTGAACCTCGCCGGAAACCACGAAGTGTCCCGCACCGCGGATGTTGCCGACGAATACGGATTCGGCGCCTATAAAAGTCGGTGTTGCCGAATTACCTTCCAAAAACCGCCGTTTTTGCTCTCCCATGGGACCTTCTTACCCCATTTCCGGGCGGCCGTGATGTGACGAGCTTGGCGTCGCCGCGACATTGCGTATCGAAGTAGAATATATTCTTTATCTTGAACCTTCCTCGAGTGTGAAAATGATCATGAATAAAGCGCTCATCGGTCTCTGTTTGGCGGTGCTGCTCACCGCAGGCGGCTGCAGCCGCCAGCAGAGCGACTGGGAAAAAACCCGCGCGGCGAACACCACGGACGCCTATGAGCAGTTCCTCAAGAAATATCCGAGCGGTGAATTCACCGCGCAGGCTCAGGCGCGGGTCAAGGAACTTTACGAGGAGCGCGATTGGCAGAAGGCGCGCGACGCCGATACTCAAGAAGCCTATCAAGCGTTCCTGAAGCAATACCCGGAAGGGAAGTGGACGGAAGAAGCACGCATCCGCGTCGAGAATTTCTCCCTGGCCCAGGCACCCTCGAACGCAGCGCCCGCCGGAGCGGACACTGCCAATAGCGCGGGCAAGCCCGCTCCCGCCGACTCTGGCGCTGCCGCCCAAGCGGCCAAGACACCCGCCGCACCGGCACCGGCACCGGCGAGCGCGAAACCCTTGGAGCCGGCAGGGTCTTATGGCATACAGCTGGGGGCGTTCAAATCGAGCGCCGATGCCGCCAACCGGCGTTGGGCGCACTTGGACAAGGAATACCCGAAGCTCCTGGCCGGCCTAACGCCGACCGTGGCGCCGAAGAACACCGCCTCGGGAACCTTGTACCGCCTGCAGGTCGCGGCGCTCACTGAAAAACGCGCGCGCGAGATTTGCAAATACTTGAAGGAGAAATCCCAGCCCTGCGTGCCCATTCACCCAGGGGCTCACTAGACGAGCAAAACCCAAGCCGTGCTGGCGGGGAGCGTCAGGCGTGTGACAATTCTTGTCAGATTTTAGGCCGGATCTTTTTCTCTAACCGGCTGAATGCATTGAAGTTGTCATCTGGCACGCCGCTTGCTTCGCTCTCTCGCATGCAGTCGCAAATCGTCGCATTGTTAGTTCCTCGCGGCAGCCGCCGAGCCACCTTGCTGGTACGCCGCGCCAATGGCCAGTTCGCTCTCGAAGGGATCGACGCCCGGGTGGCTTCCGCCACGCAGGCCGCGGCAGTCTGGTTTCGCCAGGGAACGCCGATCGTGGATCCGATCACCTCGATGATCGTCGGCTACGAAGTGACAGAGCCTTCGGCGACTTAAACTTCAGTTCTCTCTCCCTCGAGTCGACCTCGGCGCCGCGATAAAGCTTCCCCCGCTCGCGGCGCTTTTTTTTGCCTCGTCCAACAGGAAGGCGTATTCCATCGCGATTTCGCGATAGCGTTGGAAACGGCCGGACTTGCCGCCGTGACCGGCTTGCATGTCGACGTGCAGCAGCAACAAGTTCCTGCTGATGTTGACCGCGCGCAGCTTGGCGATCCATTTGGCGGGTTCGTAGTATTGCACCTGGCTGTCCCATAAACCGGTCGTGACCAACATGGCCGGATACGCTTGAGGGCGGACGTTGTCATAGGGCGAGTACGACAGCATGCAAGCGTACTCGGCGCCAATCTTGGGGTTGCCCCACTCGTCGTATTCGTTGGTGGTGAGCGGTATGCTGTCGTCCAGCATGGTGGTGACGACATCGACGAAAGGAACCTGCGCGACGATGCCGCGGTAATATTCGGGACTCAAGTTTGCGACCGCACCCACCAGCAAGCCGCCGGCGCTGCCGCCCATGGCGAATACCCGATCCTTCGCGGCGTAACGTTCCGCGACGAGGTGGCGCGTGACATCGATGAAATCGGTGAACGAGTTCATCTTGTTGAGCTTGCGCCCCGAGTCGTACCACGCGCGCCCCATTTCTTGGCCGCCGCGCACATGGGCGATTGCATAGACGAATCCCCGGTCGAGCAGGCTCAGGCGCGCCGAGGAAAAGCTCGGGTCGGTGGATAGTCCATATGCTCCATAGGCGTACTGCAGCAGCGGCGCCGTACCGTCGCGCTCGAGGCCAATTCGATAGACCAGCGATACGGGGATCCGCGATCCGTCGCGCGCCGGCGCAAACAAGAATTCGGAGCGATAATTCGCCGGATCGAAGCTGCCGACGACCGGGTCGCGTTTCAGCAAGACCTTCTCGCCGGTCCGGACATTGTAGTCGTAGATGGTCGTCGGCGTGGTAAGAGAGGAATGCGCGTAGCGCAGCAGGTCGGTGTCGAGCTCCGGGTTGACCGATAGCGCCATGCCGTAGGCAGCCTCGTCGCTGCCGATGAACTCCGTGCAGCCCCGCTCCGATATCGAGTCCTGCGCCGCGGGATCCGTGCCGACGCGCACGATGCTGATTTTGGCGAGGCCGCCGCTGCGCACCGAGAGTGCCAGGAAATCGTTGAAGACGTCGAAGTCCTCGATGAAGGTATCCTCGCGGTGGGCGACCACATCCTGCCAGTCGGCGCGGTTCGCTTCGCCGCCTACGGCCACGCGCATCAAGCGAAAATTGCGGGCCTGCCAGTTGGTTCTGATGATGAAGCCGTCGCCGAGATGCTCTACCTGGTATTCGTGATCGCGCTCGTGCGGCAGGAAGGTGCGGAATTCAAGCGCGGGGTCATCGGCATGCGCGTACTTCCACTCCGAGGAGACCGTGCTTTCCATGTGGAGGAAAATGAAGCGCTCGGATTTCGATTTCGACACGCCGGTGTAGAAGCTCAAATCCGTTTGCTCGAATGCCACGGCATCGTGCTTGGGATCGGCGCCGAGCACGTGCTTTTTCACATACAGGCCGAGCAATGTCTCGGGATCCTTTTCCACGTAAAGAAGGGTGCGATTGTCATTCGCCCATGCAATGTCGGATTCGACGTCGGGAATGGCCGCGGCGAGCAGCTCGCCCGTCGCCAAATTCTTGAAGCGCAAGGTGTATTGGCGTCTGCCGACGGTGTCTTCGCAAAATGCGAGCCATTGGCAATTCGGCGAGACTTCGAGCGCGCCGATCCGATAATAATCGTGCCCGAGTGCCAGCGCGTTGGCATCCAGCAGGACCTCCTCGGGCGCGTCGATGGAGCCCTTGCGCCGCGCAAAAATAGGATGTTCCTTGCCGGGCTCGAAGCGGGTGCTGTACCAATAGCCATGCTTGCGATACGGCACGCTCGTATCGTCCTGCTTGAGCCTGGCGATGATTTCCTCGTATAGCGCGTTCTCGAACGGCTGGACCGCCGCCATGCAGCGTTCCCGATAGGCATTCTCGGCCGCGAGGTAGGCCAGCACCTCCGGGTTGGCACGCTCATCGTCCCGCAGCCAGTAGTAGGGGTCGGTTCTCGCGCCGTGCGGCGAGGTGATGGTGTGAGGTCGCACGGCGGCGACGGGAGGGCTGAAATCGGGTTCGATCATGGAAATTTCTACTACTTGTCCTTAAGGTCGGCGGGAGTATAGTCAGATGCGTGGCCGCCGCAGCGCTTGACCTCGGCCACTGGGGGGAATTATGCAAACCGTGGGTCACTTGCTCCAAGTCAAGGGCACGGAGGTTTTTTCCGTCGCGCCGCAAGATTCCGTGTTGCACGCCATCGAGGTCATGGCAACGCGGCATGTGGGTGCGCTCCTGGTCATGAATCAAGGATCGCTGATCGGCATCATTTCCGAACGCGATTACGCGCGGAAGGTCATTCTGAAAAACCGCTCGTC
>Ga0210394_10008174_pt1 | contig 10840 bp, 5 predicted proteins | sample IncBWC12MmetaG_FD_160121 | JGI IMG/M metagenome (GOLD analysis project Ga0210394, IMG submission 160121) | Forest soil microbial communities from Barre Woods Harvard Forest LTER site, Petersham, Massachusetts, United States - Inc-BW-C-12-M | ecosystem: Environmental > Terrestrial > Soil >... | reverse complement strand
AAGGGGTAAAGACGTCGAGCTGGATTGGGCCGCTGGAAAGCCGCCACCATAGCCCGGCGCAGCCGAGCACCAGGAGGCTAACGAGTACCGCCGACCCGATGCCGAGCCGTCTGATCAGGCGTTGATGCCGCGCAAGAAGCCGCCGGTAAGCGGCCAAGTAGCGTCCGTCGCCCCAGCGTCCACCGCGGTGAGCTGCTGCGAGGTTGCCCCGGCGTCGCGGGTGAACGGCGGATTCCCATCGCGGGAATGCCGGACTCTGCCTGTCTTGGTTCGTCATGCCCGCTCGGGCGTCCCCCTCGTCCGTGGCGCCGTCATAACGATATTGCAGCAAACTAGATAAACGCACCCACAAGCGATCGACACCCCTGCTCGCGGGCGTATTCTGAACGTAGAGAATGGCTCTGGGAAAGCGTCGAAAGGAAGGCACATGTCGCGAAAGACGGCGCGAAAGCCCGCGCGAAGGACCGCCAGAAACAACACCGCCAGCAAGGGGATAGCTCGAATCAAGGATGCCAAAGCGGGCCTCGCATTGGGCGCAAAAGCGCCAAGCTTTACCCTGCCGTGCGACGGCGGAGGCGCGGTCTCGCTCGCGGACTTCGCCGGCCGCAAACTCGTCCTCTATTTCTACCCCCGGGCCGACACGTCCGGTTGCACCAAGGAGGCAATCGATTTTTCCCGGCTGAAGGGAGAGTTCAGCCGCGCCGGGGCCGTTATCCTCGGCGTTTCCGCCGATCCAGTGAAGGCACTGGACGCATTCAAGGCGAAGCATGAGCTTGGCGTCGCACTAGGGTCGGATGAGACGCACAAAATGGCGGCTGCCTATGGGGTTTGGCGGGAGAAGTTGATGTATGGCAGGAAGTTCTTCGGCATCGTGCGCAGTACTTTCCTGATCGACCCCGATCAGCGCATTGCGCAGGTCTGGCCTAGGGTCTCTGTCGAGGGCCACGCCGAGGAGGTTCTAGCCGCCGTGCGGGTTCTCTAATCGACCCTCGAACGTTGCCGAAGCATTTACTGAAGTTAGCAAAATCGCAGCAAGTTTAAGCCTGCAATTTTCCGAAAATTAACCATAAGCGGCTCAAATCCGCTCCCAGTTCGGGTGGAGCGTCAATGTCGCAGTGGACGACGTCTCGATCGGCAGAGGCCGTACGGAAGCAACATCCGGCGCACTCTCCCGCGCAGCACGCTTCAGCGCAGCATTCTTCGCCTGATCACGCTCGCCGCAGCGAAGCGCGCAAGCGCGGTGCAAGCGAACCGGCCGAGCGCACCTACACTATCGCCCATGCCGGACGGCAAGTCAGATTCGGCCCCGTTGCGTTTTGGATCGCGGTCGGCACGGTCGTGATCATGGCGGGATGGTCGGTTACGGCGGCGACCTATCTCGCATTCCGCGACGACGTGCTGCGAACGCTTATTGCGCGACAGGCGCAACAGCAATTCGGCTATGAGGACCGCATCGCCGAACTGCGTGCCCAGATCGATCGTACCACCAGCCGGCAATTGCTCGACCAGGAGCAATTCGAGCAAAAGCTCGATGAACTGATGCGCCGCCAAGCGGCATTGGAATCTCGCGCGGCGGTATTGGGCAACCTCACCGACCCCATGACGACCGGCTCGATCAGGCCGGCCATACAACCGGGAACAGACTCCGCCGCCGCGCCGATGCGGAACGATCACGGCCGCCAATCGAACATCGGCGCGACGCTTAATCGCATGGAAGCTTCGCTTGACCGCGTCGAACAGCGGCAGTCACTCACGCTCGGTGCGCTCGAGCAACGCTACGAAGGCAACGCCGGCCGGATCCGCGGTGTCCTCAACCAGCTCGGGGTGAAGCTCGACGCGCCGGCAACCGGCGGCCCCTTGGTCCCCGTCAAACTACCGCCCGCCAATGAAGGATTTGAGCGCGCGCTCTTCCGGGTGAGCCTGGCGCGTTCTGAAGCCGACCAGCTCAGCGATACGCTGCGCACGGTGCCGCTGCGCAGCCCGGTGACCGGGGACATCGACGAAACCTCGCCGTTCGGCATCCGCATGGATCCCTTCCTGCATGAGCCGGCGATGCATACCGGCATAGACATCCGTGGCGAGATCGGCGAACAGGTCCATGCGACGGCGGCGGGGAGAATCAGCATCGCCGGTTGGGACGGCGGCTACGGCAATATGGTCGAGATCGATCACGGCAACGGGCTGTCGACCCGCTACGGCCATCTCTCGGAGATCGGCGTTCACGTCGGCGACGAAGTTCGGACCGGCCAGGTCATCGGCCGCATCGGCTCGACCGGCCGCTCGACCGGAGCGCACCTACACTATGAGACGCGCGTCGACGGCGAGGCGGTCAATCCGCAGAAATTCCTCGAGGCTGGCGCGAAACTTTTCGGCGGCGAACAGCAAATAATCCGGACCGGCCGCAGCGAAGTTCAGGACTAGTCGAGCCCCGCAACGACAACCGGCGCGACGGAGCGCCAATTTATTCCACGTCCTCGACTTCTTTCGGTCCGGTGCCGAACGCCTTCTGCGCCAACGCCGCTTCGGTGAATTGGTCGATGTCGCCGTCCAGCACTGCCGCGGTGTTGGATGTCGAGACTCCGGTGCGCAGATCCTTCACCATCTGATAGGGCTGCAACACGTAAGAGCGGATCTGGTGGCCCCAGCCGATATCGGTCTTAGCCGCCTGATCGGCGGCGGCCTTCTCTTCGCGTTTCTTCAGTTCGGCTTCGTAGAGTTTGGCGCGCAGCATCTGCCACGCCTGCGCGCGGTTGCGGTGCTGCGAACGGTCGTTCTGGCAAAACACGACGATATTGGTGGGGATGTGGGTGAGCCGGATCGCCGATTCGGTTTTGTTGACGTGCTGGCCGCCCGCGCCGCCGGAGCGCAGCGTATCGACGCGAACGTCGGCCTCGTTGATGTCGATTTTGATGCGGTCGTCGATCACCGGATAGACATTGACGCTGGCGAACGAGGTGTGCCGACGCGCATTGGCATCGAACGGCGAAATGCGTACCAGGCGATGCACGCCGTTCTCGGTCTTGAGCCAGCCGTAAGCGTTGTGGCCCTTGATCTCCACGGTGGCCGATTTGATGCCGGCCTCTTCACCTTGTGTCTCTTCGATATAGTCCACCTTGAAGCCGTGCTGCTCGGCCCAGCGCGTGTACATGCGCAACAGCATCGAGGCCCAGTCCTGGCTCTCGGTGCCGCCGGCGCCGGCATGGACTTCGAGATAGGAATCGTTGCCGTCGGCCTCGCCCGACAGCAAGGCTTCGAGCTGGCGCCGCAAAACCTCGGCCTTGAGCTTGCGCAAGCTCGCTTCGGCCTCGGCGACGACCTTCTGATCCTTCTCCGCCTCGCCGAGCTCGATCATCGTCACTTGATCGTCGAGCTCCTGGTCGATGCGCGAAAGCGCCGTGAGATTGTCGTCCAGCGCGGTGCGCTCCTGCATGACGCGGCTGGCGCGCTGCGGATCGTTCCAGAGATTGGGGTCTTCGGCCTGCCGGTTCAGCTCGGCAAGCCGCGCCCGCGCCTTGTCGACGTCAAAGATGCCTCCTCAGCAGTCCGATCGACTGCTTGATCTCCTCGACAATGGCCGTGATTTCCGCGCGCATGGGTTCCAGATGTCAGTTATCAGTGGTCAGTAATCAGATAGGGTCTGCCAATAAATACCACAATCTTTCCTGATCTCTGACATCTGACCCCTGATTCCTGTACTCAGTATAATCCCCCGGTGCCGGTGCGAACGACGTTGCCGGCGTCAGGGGAAACTTGCTGGGTATTCGGAACGCCGTTTGTCGTATCCGCGCCCATCACGGTGTCGCTGTCGGGCGGCGCGGTGCCGGGCTTAAAAGCCTCGAGAATGACGCGGGGATCGCCCGGCCCGGCGCGCATTCCGTTCTTGGCGTCGACGCGGATGAGTTTTATGCCGGGCGGCACGCTGAACGGGATCGGCGGCTTGTCGGCCAGCGCGACCTTCAAAAAGTCCCTGACGACCGGCGCCGCGACGCTGCCGCCGGTCGCACGGTTCGCAATGTGACGCGGTTTGTCGTAACCCATATAGACACCGCAGACGACGTCGGGCGAATAGCCGATGAACCAAACGTCCTTCTCGTCATTGGTGGTGCCGGTTTTACCGGCAATCGGCTTGCCCACCGCACGGACCGCAACGCCGGTACCGCGCTGCACGACACCCTCCATGAGCGAGGTAATCTGATACGCCGTCATCGGATCGATCACTTGCTCGCGCTTATCGACCAAGGTCGGCTCCGGTTGATTTTGCCAGTTTGCGGCGTTGCAACCGACGCATTCGCGTTGATCGTGTTTGTAGATGGTGTGACCGTAGCGGTCCTGGATGCGGTCGATCAGCGTCGGGATGACGCGGCGCCCGCCGTTATCGAACATCGAATAGGCGGTGACCATGCGCATGACCGTCGTTTCTCCGGCGCCGAGCGCATAGGACAAGTAGGGCGGCAGCTCGTCATAGACGCCAAAGCGTTTGGCATATTCGGAGATCAGCGGCATGCCGATGTCCTGCGCGAGCCGCACCGTCATGACGTTGCGCGACTCTTCGAGGCCGAAGCGCAAGGTCGAAGGGCCGAAGAATTTGCCGCCGTAGTTTTGCGGCGTCCAGATGCCGCCGCCCTGGCCCATATCGATCTCGATCGGCGCATCCATGATGATGGTCGAGGGCGTGTAGCCGTTGTCGAGGGCCGAGGCATAGACGATGGGCTTGAACGATGAGCCGGGCTGGCGCAGCGCTTGGGTGGCGCGGTTGAACTGGCTCTGATCGAACGAAAATCCGCCGACCATTGCCAGCACGCGCCCGGTATGCGGATCCATGACCACCATGGCGCCGGAGATTTCCGGCACCTGACGCAGCCTATATTGACCCTGCTGATCCGTCGGCTCGACGTAAATCACGTCGCCGACGGAGAGGACTTGGTTGACGTGCTGAATCGGCTTCGCCGGTCCGCCGGCGGGCTTCGCCCACTTGACGCCGTCCAGCGGCACGATGCCGACATCGCGATCCTTGAGAACGGCGCCGGACGGATCGCGCCCCGGCTGCAACCCGATGCGCGCCGACTGATCGTCCACCTGGAGCACGACGGCCAGGCGCCATGGGTCGATATCGTCAAGCGCCTTTATGTCGGCAAGTTTGACGCCCCAGTCGCCGCTGACGTCCAATCTGGTAACCGCTCCACGATAGCCCTGGCTCTCGTCGAAATTGACGAGCCCGCCGACCATGGTGTTGCGCGCCAATATCTGCAGTTTCGGATCGAGCGTGGTGCGCACCGATAACCCGCCCTCGTAGAGCTTCTGCTCACCGTAATTATCATACAGATAGCGGCGCACCTCTTCGGTGAAATATTCGGCGGCAAAGACGTGCGGGCTGGTCGTGCGCACGGTGACGTCGAGCGGTTCTTGTTTCGCCTTCTCGGCGTCGGCGGCGCTGATGTAGCCGTCATCGGCCATGCGGTCGATAACGTAGTTGCGCCGCGCGATCGCCTCATCCTTACGGCGGAACGGATTGTAATTGTTCGGCCCTTTGGGAAGGCCGGCGAGATAGGCGGCCTGGGCGATCGTCAGTTCGTGCACCGACTTGTCGAAATAGAGCAGCGAAGCCGCGGCCACGCCGTAGGCGCCGAAGCCGAGATAGATTTCGTTGAGGTACAATTCGAGGATTTTCTGCTTCGAATAAGTGCGCTCAATCCGCAACGCCAGCAGCGCTTCCTTGATTTTGCGCTCGAACGACAGCTGATTGTTCAACAGAAAGTTCTTGGCAACCTGTTGCGTGATGGTCGAGGCGCCCTGCGGCCGCCGCCCGCTGCCGTAGTTCTCGACATAGAGCATGCCGGCGCGGAGGATGCCGTAAACGTCAATGCCGGGATGGTGATAGAAGTTCTTATCCTCCGCGGCCACGAAGGCGTTGGTGACGAGCTTCGGGATCGCCTGGATCGGCAGGTAAAGCCGCCGCTCCTTGGCATATTCGGCGAGCAGCGAGCCGTCGGCGGCATGGACCCGCGTCATCACCGGCGGTTCGTAATCTTGCAGCTGGCTATAATCGGGCAGATCTTTGGAGTAGTGCCACAGCAAGCCCGCCGTCGCGGCGATCCCGGCGATAAAGAGGATCGTCCCCGCCGCGAACAGAAAGCCCAAAAAGCGCAGGAGCAATTTCACCGCGACACCGATTTCATTAAGATTGCACCGCCGCGCGTCGGCCGGCGCATTTTATCAAACGACAGGCCAAGAGACTAACGCTGCGCCGAGTCATAGACCCAATCGGCTGCCAAGTGTGGCAGTATTGGCGCAAACCCGCTAGAGGCCTCCATCGTCGCATCTCGTCGCTCCGGTTTTTGTTCAAACTGAGGCCGTAGAGGCACTTAAAGCGCATTCGAACCTAGTTTGCTCCCGCGCGGACGCCGGCAAGGTGGGAGGCAAAATAGTCGTTGATGGCTGACGCGACCGAATCCGCCGTCCGGTCGCGCCAGCTTTCCGAATTCAATGACTGCAGATCCTGCTTATTGGACACATAACCCAGCTCGATCAGCACCGAGGGCACGTCGGGCGCGCGCAGAACGCGAAAACCAGCCGACTTGATAGGCTCCTTGTGCAACCGCGTGGTCGCTTTCATGTCGCCGACGAGCTTCTGCGCGAACTGCACCGAGAAGGTCTTGGTTTCTCGCTGCGCGAGGTCGATCAGGATACCGGCGACGTCGGCCGGCTCATCCTTGAGGTCGACGCCGGCGATGACGTCGGCGCGGTTTTCCTGTTCCGCGACCCGCGCGGCCTGCGGGTCCGAAGGAGTATCGGAGAGCGTGTAGATCGTGGCACCCTCGGCGTCGCCTTCCTTGCGCGGCAGGAAATCCGCGTGAATCGAGATGAACAGCGCGGCGCCGGCCTTGCGCGCGATCTGAACACGGTCGGCAAGCGGCACGAAAGTGTCATCGGTCCGCGTCATCAGTACGCGGAATTTGCCGGACTTCTCGATGCGCTCGCCCAAACGCTTGGCGACGTCGAGCACAATGTCTTTTTCACATTCTCCATTCGGCGCTTTCGTGCCGGTGTCGATCCCGCCGTGACCGGGATCGAGAACAATAAGCGGACGCGGATCGGAGGAAACGGTTGGCGGCGCGCTGACCGGCGGGGCTTCTTTGCTGGCTACTTTGTCGCCGAGCGCCATGTTGCGCAAGAAATTGTCGCGATCGGTGGCGACCAGCTCTAGAACCAGTCGCGCCGGCGCGCCCGCCGCCGCAGCCACGACGAACGCCTTATCGACGCGCACCGGCTTTGTCAGGTCGAAGACCATCCGCGAGCCGCCCGGCATCACCAGGCCGAAACGAAACGCCTTGATCAGGCCTCGCTCCTCCTCGCCGGCATGCGGCGGCAGTTGGAAACTCACCTGGGGTATATCGAGGACGAGGCGGTAAGGGTCGGCAAGGGTGAAGACGTGCAGGTCGATCTTGCGGTCGAGGTCCATGACGAACCGGGTCTGCGTCCCGTCGCCGCCGAGCCGCACGTCGGTCGCCACCGGATATGAGTCGGGCGCAGCAATCGTTGCCGGCGCCGCGGCTGCCATTGCCGTACCGGCGAAGAGCACACCGAGGAGAGCCCAGCGCACGGCTTGGACAGGCATCGGTTTCCACCCCATCGAGCCCCTCTTACTCCATTAGGGACGCATGGTTAACCGAAACTTAACTGTCGGCAAAAGCGGCCTACGGACATCATGAAATTCACTCTCCTCCTGTCAAATCGCACAGGCGACTTGCCAATTCCCTGCTCGCGGCCTTAAGAAGAGGACGCTGACGGTGAAAGGTTCCGGTTGTGTCGCGTTAGGGCATCCGGTTGCGTCCGCAGGGTTTGGCTCCCCGAGAAAGATGACGGGAGCGAGGCGGACGCCGCTTTCGAACCGCTCCGGCGCCAGAAGTTCCTTGGAGTCATCCCTCCAGCGAACCGGACGCCGACGACGGCGCAAAGCGACGCCGACGCCCTCAGAGATGAGGACAGCCGGAACCTCGTGCGCGACGCGTGTGCCAGCGGCGGCAAAGCTGCTGGAACAGTCTCGCGCCATGCCGTGAGCGATCGAGCGAAATTGCGGCCGCGCCATGCGCTGCCGCCTCATCGCGGTTTGGAGTTCATGTTCGAGGCGCAAGTCCAGGTTGGCTTCAAGAAGCACGGCAGCGTTCATGCGGCGCTTGCCGGCATACGAATCTTGCCAGCTTGCCGCGCTCGCGGCTTCCGAGCCGTCCCTTTCACCGAAAATCGGGCGCACGCCCTCTTCCCGCGCCGATGCGGCGCGGAGCGAGCGGGCATGCCGGCCCCTAAGAGATCTGCCAATGGCAAACAAAATGCTCATCGACGCGACCCATCCCGAGGAGACCCGGGTGGTTGTCTTGCGCGGCAATCGCGTCGAAGAATTCGACTTTGAGTCCGCGCATAGGAAGCAATTAAGAGGCAATATTTATCTGGCGAAAGTGACGCGCGTTGAGCCGTCGCTGCAGGCCGCCTTCGTCGATTACGGCGGCAATCGTCACGGTTTCCTCGCGTTTAGTGAAATCCACCCGGACTACTATCAGATCCCCGTCGCCGACCGGCAGGCCCTGATCGACGAGGAAGAGCGCGCGCAGCGCGCCGCCGATGACGAAGTCGATCGGCGTTCGCGACGGCATCGCCACCACGGCGCGCGTCCCGCCGCACGCCGCGAGGCAGTTATGCGGAGCGATCTTGCCGAATCCCCAGCCGGCGATTCTGTTGCCGTCGAACAATTTGCAGTGCCTGCCGAAGGCGACGAGACGCTCGCACCTTCCGCGGCGGCTGAAGCGCAGGACGAACCGGCCGGGCAGAGCGGGCAAGCAGTACCTCCCGCCATGCAAACTTCGGAATCGCCGGCCGAAGAGCCGCAGCCGGCGGACGCGTCCGCCGACGCCGCCGAAGCGGGCCAATTCCATGATGCCCAATCCGGAACCGCCGTAAGCGAAGCGGATGCCGAACCCGGCGAGACCGAACATGCCGATGCCGACGAAACGGCAAGTCCGGCGGCCGCCGAGACCGCCGAAACGGGCGTCATCGAAGCGCGCGAGCACGAGCAGAACGGCGATGACGACGAGGCCGCCGAAGAGGTCGTCGAGTCGGTCGGCGGCGGCGACGCGCTCGAGGAGGTCCCCGATCGCGCACCGCGCTACCGCCGCCAGTACAAGATCCAAGAGGTGATCAAGCGCCGGCAGGTCATGCTGGTGCAGGTGGTCAAAGAGGAACGCGGCACCAAAGGCGCGGCGCTGACGACCTATCTGTCGCTCGCCGGACGTTATTCAGTGCTGATGCCCAATACCGCGCGCGGCGGCGGCATCAGCCGCAAGATCACCAGCTCCGAGGATCGCGCGCGGCTCAAGGAAGCGGCGGCGGAGCTCGAAGTACCGGAAGGCATGGGCGTAATTTTGCGCACCGCCGGCGCCAGCCGCACCAAGATCGAGATCAAGCGCGATTTCGAATATCTGTTGCGGATGTGGGAAACGGTGCGCGATTTGACGCTCAAATCCACCGCGCCGAAACTCGTTTACGAGGAAGGCTCGCTGGTCAAGCGTTCGATCCGCGACCTCTACTCCAAAGACATCGACGAAGTGATCGTCGCCGGCCCCGAGGCCTATCACGAGGCCAAGGATTTTATGCGCATGCTCATGCCGAGCCATGCCAAAAACGTGAAGCCTTACGCGGAGACGCAGCCGCTGCTTTCGCGCTACGGCGTCGAAAATCAGCTCGACGCCATGTTCTCGCCGGTCGTGCAACTGCGCTCGGGGGGCTACATCGTTCTCAATCAGGCCGAGGCTTTGGTCGCGATCGACGTGAACTCCGGCCGCGCCACGCGCGAGCATCATATCGAGGACACCGCGCTCAAAACCAATCTGGAAGCGTCCGACGAGATCGCCCGCCAGCTTCGGCTGCGCGACCTCGCCGGACTGATCGTCATCGATTTCATCGACATGGACGAGAAGCGCAACAACCGCTCGGTCGAACGCCGGTTGAAAGAGTGCTTGAAACACGATCGCGCGCGCATCCAGGTCGGCCGTATTTCGCATTTCGGCCTTCTCGAAATGTCGCGCCAGCGCATCCGCACCAGCGTGCTCGAAAGCTCGACCGAAAAGTGCCCGTATTGCGGCGGCAGCGGTCATGTCCGCTCGGTGTCCTCGCTCGCCTTGCAGGTGCTGCGCGCGCTCGAGGAACAGCTCGTCAAGGCCGCCACGCACAATCTGATTGCGCGCACGCGGCCCGACGTCGCGCTCTACGTTCTCAACCAGAAGCGCGCGCATCTGCGCAGCCTGGAAGAGCGGTTTGCCATCACCATCACGATCAGCGCGGATGAATCCGTCAGAGCGCCGCAGGCTTTCATCATCGACCGCGGTGAGCAGGTCCATACGGTCGAGGCGGCCAAGGCGCTTGCCGAGCGCGTCCAAGCCGTCGCCGCGCCGCTCGAAGAGGAGGACGACCTCGAAGATTCCGGTGCTGTGGACGAGGAACAAGTCGAGGCGGCGGAAACCGAGGCAGCGCCGGCCACGGCGCCTGAGCAAGACGAAGACGGCGCGCGGCGGCGACGTCGACGGCGGCGGCGCGGCGGTCGCAACGGCGGCGAGGGCGCGCACGGGCAGCCCCACGGGGAGCGCGACGAGGAGCGTGCCGAGGGGCGCGCCGAGCAGCACCACGAGCAAGTCGCGATCACCGAGTCCGCCGAAGAATTCCCAGCGGCTGCCGATCACGAATCCGCGACGGACGACGAGATCACCGATCAACCCGCCGGGTTTGCTGCCCAGGAGCATGCGGGCGAGCCGCGCCGTGAGGGCGACGGGCGGCGGCGGCGTGGACGTCGCGG
>Ga0210394_10008173_pt1 | contig 10840 bp, 11 predicted proteins | sample IncBWC12MmetaG_FD_160121 | JGI IMG/M metagenome (GOLD analysis project Ga0210394, IMG submission 160121) | Forest soil microbial communities from Barre Woods Harvard Forest LTER site, Petersham, Massachusetts, United States - Inc-BW-C-12-M | ecosystem: Environmental > Terrestrial > Soil >... | reverse complement strand
CAAGCTCACCGCCTGAGTGGTGACCGAGAAGACGCCGGAGATGACTGCCTGGGACGCGATGACGGTGGCGGCGGTGGCGAGCAGCACCAACGGCCACAACGACCATGCGGGCGCCATCATGTAAAACGGATTGCTGATCGCCGCCGGGTTCTCGATCAACATCGCCCCCTGGCCGAAATAATTGCAGACCAGCGCCGGCATGACGATGCATATCCATCCGAGACGTATCGGTGCTTTGCCGAAATGACCCATATCGGCATACAGCGCCTCACCGCCCGTAACACACAAAAAAACGCCGGCAAGCACCGCCAGCGAACTGATCCGATGCTGGCCCAAGAGGGCCAGCGCTCGCGTAGGATCGAGCGCCATCAAAACCATGGGCTCGCGCACGATCCAGCGCAGACCCATCGCCGTCAATACCGCAAACCAGCCGAGCATCACCGGGCCGAACACGTTTCCAACGGAGCCCGTACCGTGCCGTTGAATGACGAATAGCCCGATCAATACGACCAGCGTGATCGGCAGTACCGGAAACTGCGCATCGGGCGCCGCGACATGCAGGCCTTCGACCGCACTCAACACCGATATCGCCGGCGTGATGGCGCCGTCCGCAAAGAACAATGAAGCGCCGAGAATGCCCAGGGTCCCGTAGAGTTTTCGCCGCGGGCTCTCGCGCGCGGTGTTGATCACCAGTGCGGTCAACGCCAGTACGCCGCCCTCGCCCTTGTTGTCGGCATTCAGCACCACGCTGACGTACTTGAGAAGGATGACCAGAACCAGCGACCAGAAGATCAGCGAAAGCACACCGAGCACATGTTCAGGCGTAACGTCGATTCCCGGACCGGTGAAGCATGCCGACACGGCGTAAAGCGGGCTGGTGCCGATGTCGCCGAACACAACGCCGAGCGCTCCCAGCGCCAATGGCGCGAGCCGTCCGTTCGCAGAGTGTCCGCCCGACATCTTCATCCGCCACACTGTAAGAAGAGGGCCCACTAAGGTGGGCCCTGTATGGCTGGGGGACTAGGATTCGAACCTAGGTAAACGGTGTCAGAGACCGTTGTCCTACCGCTAGACGATCCCCCAAAACCGACTGAATCGTATACCGGAAGGCGAAAGGCGTTCTCGTGTACTAGCGTTTGGAGAACTGGGTGCCGCGGCGAGCTTTGCGGCGGCCGACCTTCTTGCGTTCGACTTCGCGCGCATCGCGCGTGACGAATCCGGCCTTGCGCAACGGCGAACGCAGCGTTTCGTCAAACGCCATCAGCGCGCGGGTAATTCCGTGGCGAATCGCACCGGCTTGGCCGGTGATTCCGCCGCCCTCGACATGCGCCTCGACGTCGAATTTCCCATTCAACTGCACGGCGCCGAAGGGCTGCTGAACGATCATCCGGCCGGTTTCACGACCGAAGAATTCATCCAAGCTCCGACCGTTGATCGATACTTTGCCCGTACCGGTGCGCAGATAGACCCTGGCGCTTGAGGTCTTGCGACGTCCGGTGCCGTAAAAGGAATTGGCGACTGTGTTTGCCATTGATTGTCCTAAAAACTTCAAATTTCCAGCGCTTTCGGCTGCTGTGCTTGATGCGGATGATCCTTGCCGCCGAATACATGCAGCTTCTTGTACATGCGTCTGCCGAGCGGCCCCTTCGGCAACATACCCTTGACGGCGAATTCAATCGCGCGTTCCGGATGCTCCTTCAAGAGCTTGCCGAGCGAGATACTCTTCAGGTTGCCGACATATCCCGTGTGTTGGTGATAGAACTTGTCGGTCAGCTTGGCGCCGGTGACGCGCACCGTGCCAGCATTGATGACGACAATATGATCGCCAAGGTCCTGATGGGGCGCATAATTGGGCTTGTGCTTGCCCTTCAGGCGATGCGCAATTCCCGATGCCAGACGGCCCAGGGTTTTGCCTGCCGCGTCGACTACGAACCAGTCGCCGCGAGTCTCTTCAGGCTTAGAAAATACGGTGTACATGCAGTGCTCAAGTAATTCGGGTCGTTAACGAAAGGCGCGAAAGTGTACAGAACAGCGGGTGCAGATGCCAGTCCTAAGTCCCGCGCTGGAGCGCGTATAATATAATGTGTCGATGGATACCCGCAGATTCGACTTTGCTGACCGCCTAATCGGCGAAATAGACAATATAATCAAGATCTTAACTGTAGTGGCGCGAGCGCGGCGCAAGATGCCCGAAGTCGCCCCCGCGACCCCCCTGCCCGAGGCGGAACGCTCATCCTCGGTGCGCCTGATGCGGGTCAACCACTCCGGAGAAGTCGCCGCCCAGGCCCTGTACCAGGGCCAGGGCCTTACCGCGCGCGATGCGGGCGTTCGGGCAGCCATGCGCGAAGCCGCTCTCGAGGAGATCGATCACTTGGCTTGGTGCGAGCAGCGCTTGAAGGAATTGAACGGCCGCACCAGCATCCTGAACCCTTTGTGGTACTTAGGCTCCTTTGCGCTGGGCGCCGTCGCGGGCGCGCTTGGCGATCGCAGCAGTCTCGGCTTCATCGCCGAGACCGAAAAACAGGTCGAATCGCACTTGCGCGATCACATGCAACGCTTGAGCCCAATGGATGCGCGCAGCCGCGCCATCCTCGAACAAATGACGCAGGACGAGATGCGGCACGGCGCGAAGGCCGCATCGATGGGAGGCAAACCGCTGCCGCTTCCGGTGGTATTTGCCATGCGCGCGACTTCGCGGCTGATGACTCATGGATCGTATTGGATCTAACTAAAGACCCCTAGTGCTTGCGATTCCGGGACTTATGTAATAAAACGTGCGCGAGCACAGCCGTTTAACAGACCACAATAGCAGCGGGAGTGACCATGGAAGAAGCGGCAAAAGCCTTAAGCGATATCCCAGCGATCAATCGTTTCTTGAGCTACTGCCGAATTCGGACAGTCCCTTCCAAGACCGTGATCATTCACGCCGGAGATTTGCCCGACATTTTGTACTACATCATCTCAGGATCGGTCGAAGTCATGATCGAGGACGAAGATGGCAACGAAATGGTGTTGGCATATCTCAACAAAGGCCAGTTTTTCGGGGAAATGGGCCTGTTCTATGAACAGCCTACGCGCAGCGCCTGGGTGCGGACCCGCCAGCAGTCCGAACTCGCCGAAATGACCTACCCGCGGTTTCGGCAAATAGCCGCCGAAAGTCCCGGATTGATCTTCGAATTGGCGACACAGTTGGCGACTCGTCTGGATCGCACCAACCGCAAGCTAGGCGACCTGGCGTTCGTCGATGTCACCGGCCGCGTCGCGCATGCCATCATGGATTTGTGCGGTGAACCGGATGCCATGACGCACCCCGAGGGCATGCAGATCAAAGTCAGCCGGCAGGAGCTGTCGCGGCTGGTGGGCTGTTCGCGCGAGATGGCGGGACGAGTCCTGAAGGTACTGGAGGAGCAAGGCCTGCTGCGCGCCACCGGGAAGACCATTGTGGTGTTCAACGCGCGCCCCAAGGTCAAGACGCGTCCGCTGATCGTGCCGGTGAAGGCTGGCGCAAACGCCGGAGCGGTCAAGAATGCGCGTACCGAACAACCCGATGACGATGATGAGGATGACGAGGACGATGAGTGAGGGGCTCTTCGCCCGCAGCTACGCTACCTCAGCTTCGCCCGCCCCGCTTCGCCCGCCCCGATTGCGATCTGGGCGCGCATGGCCCTGATCGTTCGCGCGTAGTCCGCGCTGCCGAATATCGCCGAGCCGGCGACAAATGTATCGGCGCCCGCCTGGGCGATTTTCGCGGCATTCTCGACCTTGACGCCGCCATCGATTTCCAGCCGTATGTCGCGCTTGGCAGAATTGATTCGCGTCCGCGCTTCGGCGAGTTTCGGTAGGACCTCGGGGATGAACTCCTGACCGCCGAACCCCGGATTGACCGACATCAGTAAGATGATGTCGATCTTGTCGATCACATAGTCGAGCCAGTTCAACGTCGTCGCCGGGTTGAAGACCAAGCCTGGTTTGCAGCCGGAATGGCGGATCAGCTGAATGGTGCGGTCCACATGCTGCGTCGCCTCAGGATGAAAGCTGATGTTGCTCGCACCTGCCTTCGCAAAGTCCACCACCAGGGGATCGACCGGCGACACCATCAAATGCACGTCAATCGGCGCCTTCACGCCAGCCTTGCGAAGCGCCTCGCAGACCAGCGGGCCGATGGTCAGGTTGGGCACATAATGATTGTCCATCACGTCGAAGTGAATCCAGTCGGCGCCCGCGGCAATCACCGCTTTCACTTCTTCCCCCAAACGCGCGAAATCGGCCGAGAGAATCGACGGTGAAATTATGATGCTCATGAATCAACGCATCCCGCGCGCCGCGCGTATCCCTTCATAGGCTTCCTGGATGCGCTGAGTTTTTTCTTTCGCCATTTGTGCCATCGACTCCGGCAGTCCGTTGGCCACGAGTTTATCAGGGTGGTGGCGGCTCATTTGGCGGCGATAGGCCTTGGTTAGTTCTTGATCGCTGATACCGGCGTCCACCTCGAGCTCCGCATAGCATTCTGCCAGGGAGCCGGACTTGCCGCGCGTCTGCCTGGCGCGCACGGCTGCCTCCAGGTGCGCGAACTCGAGGCCGGACAGTCCCAGGCGCTCGGCAATCCGGGTCAATATGACCCTGGCCGGCGGCGATATGCCGTTGCCGGCGAGCGCTGCGCGCAATTGCAGTTCGACAAATGCCCGCAATAGGTCGTAACGCAGGCCGCAGGCCTCGCGCAGCCGTTCGATGCTGAACTCGGCGTCATAATTCGCCGCCTTTCCGGTCCGGAAACAAGCGATCGCCGCGCTGATGTCCTGGGCACTCAAGTTCAATTCATGCATGAGTCCGCGCGCGGCGTCGATCTCCGCCTCCGATACCCTGCCATCGGATTTGGCGACGTAGCCCATGATCTCGAATGTGGTGCGAAAGAATTCTCCGGAGATCGACGCCGAGCCCCCCGACGCCGCCAGCCTGATGCCTGCACCCGGATCGAGCATATGCCCGATGATGGCGCCCAGGGCCGCGCCCCAGGCGCTCTTTGTGATCAATAGGCCGATCAATGCCCCAAAAAAAATACCTTTCCAAGCCATTCGCGTTGACCTATCCGCCCTGTCCCGCCACAATCGCCGACCTTCAATGGTAGCAGTCCGTAGGCCGCTCACACATGGAACAGTACCCGCAGTCGGCAACGCTTTTTGAGACGCAACTGCGCTCTCTGAAGAAGATTCATCAAGGTAAGGTGCGTGATATCTACGATGTCGACGACGAGCATCTGCTCATCGTCGCCACCGATCGCTTGTCGGCGTTCGACGTTGTTTTGCCGGACCCGATTCCTTTCAAAGGCCAGGTCCTGACGCAGATCTCGCTGTTCTGGTTCGCGAAAACAAGCCACATGGCGCCCAACCATCTTTCCGGCCTGCGCGTCGAGGACGTCATCGCCGATTCGCAAGAGCGCGCACAGTTGGCGGGACGCGCGATGGTCGTGAAAAAACTCACCGCGCTGCCGGTCGAGGCCGTGGTGCGCGGCTACCTGATCGGCTCCGGCTACAAGGACTATCAGCTGCACGGTTCCGTGTGCGGCATCGCATTGCCGCGCGGGCTGCAGATGGCGGAGCGCCTGCCGGAACCTATATTTACGCCTGCATCAAAAGCGCAACCGGGTCATCACGATCAAAACATCGACTTCGACGCCATCGTAAAACTGGTCGGCCGCGAATGCGCCGCCAGCATGCGGCGCATCGCCCTCGATATTTATCGATTCGCTTCCGAACATGCGTGCGCACGCAACATCATCATCGCCGACACCAAGTTCGAGTTCGGCATCGACAAGGCCGGGCGCCTGTTTCTCATCGACGAAGCATTGACGCCGGATTCGTCGCGATTCTGGCCAATGGCATCGTACAAGCCGGGCATCAGTCCGCCGAGTTTCGACAAACAATTCGTGCGCGACTATTTGGAATCGCTGCACTGGAACAAGAAGCCTCCCGCACCGCATCTGCCGCCGGAGATCCTGCTGCGCACCAGCGACAATTATCGCGAGGCGCTCAAGCTGTTGACGGCGGCCTAAGGCGTCGCATGGTCAAATGGTTCGAATACCTGGAAGACGGGTTATTCACTAGCTCGCGCAACATGGGTCCACCATGGGGCGCAGCCTTGCGCCTGATGCGCTATCCGGCAGCCCTGGTTCGCGATTGGCTGCACGGCGAAATCGGCGTCCGCGCGATGAGTCTGGCTTACACGACTTTGCTGTCCATCGTGCCGCTGATGGTATTCAGCTTCTCGATTCTGAAAAGCTTGGGAGCGCACGGCGATCTGCGATTCATACTGGATGAATTCTTCCGGCCCTTGGGCGGCGCGGCGACGCAATTGACCGAGAGCGTTCTGCAGTTCGTCACGAATATGCGCGGCATTCTGTTCGGCTCGATCGGTCTGGCATTTCTGATCTATACCGTGGTCAGCACGGTTCAGAAAGTCGAAGCCAGCTTCAATTTCGTGTGGCGCGTAGAGCACCCAAGAAGCTTTGCGCGCCGCTTCACCGAATACTTGAGCATCATGATCTTGGGCCCCATCCTGCTTGCCGTCGCACTGGGACTGTTGGCGAGCGCCCAGAACAGTCCATTTGCCCTATGGGTCGATGCGGTTGCGCCGCTTGCTTGGACTTTCAACGCGGCGCGGCAAATTCTGCCGTACGTGATCGTTACCGTCGTCTTCACGATCATGTACACATTCATCCCCAACACCAAGGTGGAGTTTCGGGCCGCGCTCATCGGCGGCGTGACCTCGGGCATCATTTGGGCGCTGGTCGGCAAGGCGTTTACGGCCTTCATCGTCTATTCCTCGTCGCTGGTGGTGGTGTACACAGGCTTTGCCATCGTTCTGACCACGCTCATCTGGGTCTACTTGAGTTGGCTCATACTGCTGATCGGCGCGCAGCTCGCGTTCTACCTGCAATTTCCCCAGTATCTGCGCCACGGCCAGGAACCCATCGAATTGACGGGCAGGGATCGCGAGCAATTGGCGCTCTCCGTCATGTACTTCATCGGCCGCGACTACGCCGCGGGCAAGTCCTACGCGACGGCGCGTGCGCTGGCCGCTGAACTCGACGTCCCCAGCATGGCTATCGCGCCGATACTCGACTGTTTGCAGGAAGCCGGCCTGATCGTGACGACCGAACAAGGACAGATCGTTCCGGGCCGCGATCTTGAGGGTATTCGGCTTGCCGAGATCGTTGATGCCGTTCGTGTGCTGCACGGCGGCCGATTGGCGATTGCGATACGCAACGTCGGCCCCCCGGTCGCGGCGCTGGCTGAGGTCGAGTCCGCCATGCGAGAAGCCTTGCAGGCGCGAACGCTCAAAGACCTGCTGGCGGGGAGCATTTGATCGCGGTCATTCGCCGGCGATGGTCATTTCCTGCAGCAGTATCGATCCCACCCGTGTGCCGCCGCGAGCATCGATGTCGTCGCCCACCGCCGTGATTCCGCCGAACATCGCCCGCAGATTGCCGGCGATGGTGATCTCTGCCACCGGATATTGAATGGCACCACCCTCGATCCAGAAGCCTGCGGCGCCGCGGGAATAGTCGCCGGTCACGGTATTGACTCCCTGGCCCATGAGTTCGGTGAGCAAGAGACCGGTGCCGAGGCGCGCCAACATCGCCTGAAAGCCTCCGGCCTGGGTCGGCGCCACGATGAGATTGTGCGCACCCCCGGCATTGCCGGTGCTCTGCAGCCCGAGTTTGCGCGCCGAGTAGCTGGAAAGGATATAGCCGGTGAGCACGCCATCGGCCACCAGCTCGCGGTCACGGGTCGCAACGCCTTCATCGTCGAACGGCGCGCTGCCTACGGCCTTGGGGATGTGCGGCCGCTCGGAGATGCAAAACCCGCTGGGAAACACCTGCTGCCCGGCCGAATTCAATAGGAAGGACGCTTGGCGGTACTGGCTGCTGCCGCGGATCGCGGCGACGAAATGGCCGATCAGGCCGCGCGCCAGTTCGGGCGCAAACAGCACCGGCGCCCGACGCGTGCTGAGCTTGCGCGGACCCAGCCTCGCAATTGTGCGGCGCGCGCTTTCCCGGCCGACGGCCTCCGCATCCTGAAGTTCGTGCCAATCGCGTGAACTCGTGTACCAATAATCGCGCTGCATGTCCTCGCCCGTTCCTGCGAGCACCACGCAGCTGACCGTGTGCGAAGTGGTCGGATAGCCGCCCACGAAACCGTGGGTGTTTCCATACACGTGAAGACCTTGATGGGTGCCAAGCGACGCACCCTCGGAATTGTTGATGCGCGGGTCGAATGCCAGGGCCGCGGCCTCGCAGGATTTGGCGATCTCGATGGCGCGGTCCGCGCTGACATTCCACGGATGGGAAAGGTCCAGGTCTTGCGGCGCCCGCGCCATCAATGCCGCGTCGGCAAGACCCGCACTCGAGTCTTCCGCCGTGAATCGGGCGATGCTGCAGGCTTTGGCAACCGTCGCACGAACCGCGTCCAGCGAGAAGTCCGCGGTGCTGGCTGAGCCCTTCCGTTGCCCGAAATACACGGTTATTCCCATGCTGCGGTCCCGCTGGTGCTCCAGAGTCTCCACCTCGCCGAGTCGCACCCCCACCGAAAGACCCGTATCCTGGCTGACGGCGGCTTCAGCTTGCGAGGCTCCTCGGGCGCGGGCTTCTTCCAGGGCTCGTTCGATGATCGACTCGAGATCTGCTTGCGCAAGGCGCATCGGGGTATTTGTCACGGCCATCAACATCTCCGACCTGAAGCAACCTAGGAATCCGAGGGGTGATTCTACCGGCCCGAGTGATAGCATGGGGAATATGACGAGCGAGAAAAAACCCGCGGATTCCGGTGAAACCGCCGGTGAAACCGAGGAGCAGCGGCTGAGCAAAAGCGCCCGCAAGCGCGAGGCGGCTTCTTTGCAGGAATTGGGCGTGAAGCTATCAGCCCTTCCGGATCAGGAAATCAAGGCGCTGGATCTGCCGGACAATCTGTTTGTCGCGCTGCGCGACCTACGGCGATTGCCGTCGCATGGGGCCCAGATCCGGCAACGGCAGTACATCGGCAAGTTGATGCGCAATATCGACCCCGAACCCGTGCTCGCCAAGCTGGCGGAGCGCAAACAGCGCCATGACGTGGAGATTCGGCATTTTCAGCAGATTGAGCGTTGGCGCGACCGGCTGCTGTCAGAGCCCGGGGCGGCCCTTGACGAATTGCTCAAGGAGTATCCGAACGCCGACCGTGCGGCTCTGGCAAAACTACTCGATAAGGCTGAGAAAGAGCGCGTGGAGCAGCGCTCGCCCGTCGGTGCGCGGGAGCTTTTTGCGTTTCTGCGCCAGTTGCTCGGTTAGATTGGTAGACTTGGCGCGATGAAAGCCTTGGTCGGAGTCATTATGGGGTCGTCTTCCGACTGGAAGACGATGCAGGCAGCGGCCGATGCCTTGAGCTCCTTGGGCATAGCGCACGAGGTTCGCGTGATCTCCGCGCATCGAACACCCGATCTTTTATTCGAATACGCGACGGCGGCGCGCGGGCGAGGCCTGAAAGTCATCATTGCGGGCGCGGGGGGCGCCGCACATTTGCCGGGTATGACTGCGGCCAAAACACCGCTTCCCGTGCTCGGCGTGCCCATCCAATCCGAGGTATTGAACGGCATCGATTCGTTGCTGTCGATTGCGCAGATGCCCGGCGGCGTCCCCGTCGCCACTTTCGCGATCGGCGCCAGCGGTGCAAAGAACGCCGCATTGTTCGCCGCCGCAATTCTGGCCAACGATCATCCGGACATTTACGCGGCATTGGACGCCTTTCGCGCGGCGCAGACCGCGGCCGTGCTCGCCAAGCCGGATCCGCGCGGCTCTTGAAGTTATCGCGCGTTGGTATCGTGGGCGCCGGTCAATTGGGGCGGATGCTGGCGCTTGCAGGGTATCCATTGGGCATCCGCTGCCTATTTCTCGATCGCAGCGCCGAGGCGCCGGGCGCGCAAGTGGCGCCCATCCTCATCGGCGATCTCGACGACGCCGCGCGGCTCGAAGAATTGGCTGCGCGCAGCGATGTCGTGACCTTCGACTGGGAAAATATTCCCGGCGCCGCGCTCAAGCCGCTGCGGAAATTGACGAAAATACGGCCTTCTGAAGCCGCGCTCGAAGCATCGCAAGATCGCATGGCCGAAAAAGCGCTGTTTGGAAAACTCAAAATTCCCGTGGCGCCGCATGCCGCCGTAGACAGCAAGCAGCAGCTGATGAACGCAATCCGAAAAATCGGCCTTCCCGGCGTATTGAAGACGCGGCGCTTGGGCTACGACGGCAAGGGGCAATTTGTCCTGCGGGAAACGGCGCACATCGACGCGGCGTGGGCGGCGATCGGGGGAATGGGGCTCATTTACGAAGGGTTTCAAGCATTTTCCCGCGAAGTTTCGCTCATCGGCGCACGCTCTGCCAACGGTCGGACGGTGTTCTATCCGCTCTCCGCCAATACTCACGGCGGCGGCATCCTGCGCTTTTGTATCGCGCCCCTCCGCCACGCGAAACTCGAGCGTTCCGCCAGGCTGTATATGCAGCGAGTCATGAACGCACTCGATTACATCGGAATCCTCGCCATCGAGTTTTTCGTGGTGCAAGGACGATTGATTGCCAATGAAATGGCGCCGCGAGTTCACAATTCGGGACACTGGAGCATCGAGGGATGCGTCACCAGCCAGTTCGAGAACCATCTTCGCGCGATCTGCGGCATGCCGCTCGGCAGTACTCGCGCGTTGGGGCACACGGCCATGATCAATTTTCTCGGCAACATGCCCGACCGCGACCGCTTGCTGGCGATCGACGGATTGGCATTTCACGACTACGGCAAGCAAGCCCGCCCGGGGCGCAAGC
>Ga0210394_10008172_pt1 | contig 10841 bp, 11 predicted proteins | sample IncBWC12MmetaG_FD_160121 | JGI IMG/M metagenome (GOLD analysis project Ga0210394, IMG submission 160121) | Forest soil microbial communities from Barre Woods Harvard Forest LTER site, Petersham, Massachusetts, United States - Inc-BW-C-12-M | ecosystem: Environmental > Terrestrial > Soil >... | reverse complement strand
AACCGACGACCAGCGCGTCGGCGGTCAGCTCGTGCCCGATCGAGGCCTCGGCCACCCCCGGCAACGCCGCAACCAGGGGCGGCAGGTTGTCGAGGTTGAGATCGTGGCCGATATTGACGACGAGGCCGAGCTGCGCGGCGCGCGCGGCGGTTGCAGCGCAGGCCGCCAATTGGTCGTCCGGGGAGCCGGCGCGGAACGCCGCGGCATAGCCGCCGGTGTAGATCTCGATGCCGTCGGCGCCGGCCTCGCGCACCCGCTCGACGCTCGCCGGGTCCGGATCGACAAACAGGATCACCCGCACCCCGATTTGTTTGAGCGCGGCGATCGCCGGCAACACCACCGAGCGCTCTTTGGGGCCGAGCATCCAGCCTTCCTCCGAGGTCAGCACCCCCGGCCCGTCGGGAACCAGCGTGCATTGCTCGGGTCTCACCCGGTGGGCGAGATCGATCAGGCGCTCGTCCGGGTAGCCCTCGATATTGAGCTCGAAACCCGGCCGCCACGGCTGCATCAGCCGGGCGAGGGCGAAGACGTCGTCGGCGCGGATATGGCGCTCGTCCGGGCGCGGATGCACGGTCAGCCCATCGGCCCCGGCATCATGCGCGATCCGGCCGAACCGCACGACATCGGGGATCCCGGTGCGCCGCGAGTTGCGCAACAGCGCGATCTTGTTGAGGTTGACGCTGAGGCGAGGCATGGCCCGATGCTACACCGGCCGGGCCGCCGCAGTCAGCCCCGGCGTTGCGCCCGGTTCATGCCGCGTCTGCAAAAACGCTGCACATCGGGCGCCGCATGGCTAGGAAATCCGCGCCGGCTGGGAGTACAGTTGCTCGTCACATTTGCCGGACAATTGTAGAGCGGAGAAAAACGACATGCAGTACCGCAGAATCTCGGCCGATTGCCATCTCGACATGCCGTGGATGCCGCCCGACCTGTTCGTCTCCGAGGCGCCGCGCGAATTGAAGGAGCGCATGCCTTATGTCGAGGACGGGCCGCAGGGGCCGCAATGGGTGGCCAAGAACGGCGCCAATTTCGGGCTGAAGAACGGCGTCGGGCCGGGTGGTGCGCCGTTCGTCCCCGGGCAGAACCACCGGGTCGACATCATGGCCCAGACCGGCATGTACGAGGACGGCAAGCGGGACATCCGCCGCTGCAGCGACCCGCATCTGCGGATCAAGGACATGGACCGCGACGGGGTCGACGCCGAGGTGATCTATGGCATCCTCGGCGCCGCCTCTCGGCTCAACGACCGCGAAGCCTCGAACCAGATGCTGCGCATCTACAACGACTGGCTGCGGGAATTCTGCAGCCACTATCCCGAGCGCGAGATCGGGCTCGCCTGCCTGCCGTATGGCGACATCGACGAGACGGTCAAGGAGATCCACCGGGTCGCCAAGATGGGGATCAGGGGCCTCGAGCTGTCCTGCTCGTGGGACATGGAGCCGATGTGGCACCCGGTCTGGGAGCCGTTGTGGAAGGCGGTCGAGGACGTGCAGTTGCCGTTGCATTTCCACACCTTCCCGACCACTTCGCCCAGGGCGCGCGAAGGGGTTTCCGGCCAGGTCCGGCGGGCGGCGATGTTCACCGGGGTGTCGTCGTTCCAGATGGGGCTCATAAACATCATCGCGGCGCTGATCGGCGCCGGCGTGCTGGAGCGTCACCCGCGCCTCAATGTGTCGTTTGGCGAGAGCGGCATCGGCTGGCTGCCCTATGCGCTCGACCGCATGGATTTCGAGTACGAGGACCGCTTCCGCGACCTGATCAAAATGAAGCCCAGCGAATACTGGCGCCGCCAGTGCAAGGCGACGTTCCAGTTCGATCCGATCGGCACCAAGCTCTACGAGGATATCGGGGTCGAGACCCTGATGTGGGGTTCCGACTATCCGCACACCGACGGCGTGTGGCCCGAATCCTCGAAATACATCAAGGAGCAGTTTGCCGGTCTGCCCACCGACGTGGTGCACAAGATCACCTGCGAGAACGCCGGCAAATTCTACGGGCTGATCAACTAGAGCCCACGGCTCCGTCCGCCTTCCCTCGGACTTCGCGCCGGGGGAGGCGGGTCCGGCCCGACGCCGCGCTCAGGCGTCGCCCATTTTGAGGGCGGCGATGAAGGCCGATTGGGGGATCTCGACCTTGCCGAACTGGCGCATCCGCTTTTTGCCTTCCTTCTGCTTTTCGAGGAGCTTGCGCTTGCGGGTCACGTCGCCGCCATAGCATTTGGCAAGCACGTCCTTGCGCAACGCCTTGACCGTCTCGCGGGCGATGATGCGGCCGCCGATCGCGGCCTGGATCGCCACTTGGAAAAGTTGCCGCGGGATCAGATCCTTCAGCCGCTCGCAGAGCGCTCGGCCGCGGCGCTCGGCCTCGTGGCGATGGACGATCATCGACAAGGCGTCGACCGGCTCGCCATTGACCAGGATGTTCGTCAGCACGAGGTCGCCCTCGCGATAGTCGTCGATCTGGTAGTCGAAGCTGGCATAGCCGCGGCTCGCCGACTTCAGCCGGTCGTAGAAATCGAACACGACCTCGTTCAACGGCAGGCGATAGACCAGCATCGCCCGGCTGCCGGCATAGGTCAGGTCGACCTGCTCGCCGCGCCGCTCCTCGCACAAGGCCAGGATCGGCCCGAGATAGGCGTCGGGCACCAGGATCGTCGCCTTGATCCACGGCTCCTCGATGTGGTCGATCCTGACCGGGTCGGGCATGTCGGCCGGGTTGTGCAGGGTGCGCACCCCGCCGTTGGTCAGGTGCACCCGGTAGACGACCGAGGGGGCGGTGGCCAATAGATCGAGATCGAATTCGCGGGCTAGCCGCGCCTGGATGATTTCCAGATGCAGGAGGCCGAGAAAGCCGCAGCGAAAGCCGAAGCCCAGGGCCACCGAAGTCTCGGGCTCGTATTCGAAGCTCGAATCGTTTAAGCGCAATTTGGCGAGGCTGTCGCGCAGCCGCTCGTAGTCGGCGGCGTCGGTCGGGAACAGCCCGCAGAACACCACCGGCTGCACCGGCTTGAAGCCGGGCAGCGGCTCGGCCGCCGGGCGGCGGTCCTCGGTGATCGTGTCGCCGACCCGGCAATCGGCGACGGTCTTGATCCCGGCGGTGATAAAGCCGATCTCGCCCGGCCCCAGCGCGTCGACCGCGACACCCTTGGGGGTGAACACGCCGACCCGCTCGATCGCATGGACCGCGTCGGTCGCCATCATCCGGATCTTCTGCCCGGCGTGCAATTCGCCGTCCTTGACCCGGACCAGAATGACGACGCCGAGATAGGGGTCGTACCAGCTGTCGACCAGGAGCGCCTTCAAGGGTGCGGCGAGATCGCCCACCGGTGGCGGCAGCCGCGTCACCAGCGCTTCGAGCACGCCCTCGATGTTGAGCCCGGTCTTGGCCGAGATCAGCACCGCATCGGCGGCGTCGAGCCCGATCACGTCCTCGATCTGCTCCCTGACCCGCTCGGGCTCGGCCGCCGGCAGATCGATCTTGTTCAGCACCGGGACGATCTCGTGCCCGGCCTCGATCGCCTGATAGACATTGGCCAAGGTCTGCGCCTCGACCCCCTGGCTCGCATCGACGACCAAGAGCGAGCCCTCGCACGCGGCCAGCGAGCGGCTGACCTCATAAGCGAAATCGACATGCCCCGGCGTGTCCATCAGATTGAGGACATAGCTCCGGCCGTCATGGGCTCGGTAGTGCAGGCGAACCGTCTGCGCCTTGATGGTGATGCCGCGCTCGCGCTCCAGTTCCATGCTGTCGAGCACCTGCTCGCGCATTTCGCGCGCCTCGAGCCCGCCGCAGGCCTGGATCAGCCGGTCGGCCAGGGTCGATTTGCCGTGATCGATATGAGCGATGATCGCGAAATTGCGGATCTGGGCGAGCGGGGTCATGCAGGGGCGAACATAGGGCGGAACGCCAGGACTATCAACGTGACCCCCGAATCAACGTGGCTCCGTCGGCGCTCGACTGCCGCAACGCCGAGCCGAGCCAATGGCTCGGGGCGTGCGGGCTGCCGGTCGAGCGGCGTCGGCCGGCAACCGCGCCGGGGAAGCTGCGATCGGCTTGTCAGCCGCCGGCTTTCGCCTCCTCGCATGCCGCCGGCTCGCCGGCCGTGGCCACCTGCTGCCGGAATTCGGCAGCGGTTTCGCAGATTTGCACGGAAATGTTCGGATTGGCCTCGGCTTCGGCAACCATCGCGTTACGATCGTGCCGCGCTTGCTCGACGCGCTGATAGCGAAACGAGCTTCGCCGCCCCTCACCAAGCGAGAACGTGTCATAGCTGAACCTGCCGCTGCTCTCGAGCACCGGGCCAACATACAAAATCGCCCTCATGATCTCTCCTCGTTGTGCGAGCATGCTCTTCGTCTGGAACGCAATCGGCGCCGCCATGCTCCAAAAGATTTCGTAAATATTCGTAAAAATCATGTAACAATGTACGTTACACGGTAACGTATAAAATTACAACCTAATAAGATCGAGTCCTCGGCGGCATCGCGGCGCCGGAACCACGCCGGGGCTTGACCGGCGCCACGCCATCACCGAATTTGGCGCCCTGATGAGGGTCGTGTCGATTCCCGGAATTGCCGCGGTGGCGCCGCGCTACGACGGGTTCATTCTCGATTTGTGGGGGGTGATCCATGACGGCGTCGCACCGCTGCCGGGCGCCGTCGGCTGCCTCGCTGCGCTGATCGATGCCGGCAAGCGCATCGCCCTCCTATCGAACGCGCCGCGCCGGGCGGACGATGTCGTGCGCCGCATCACCGAGATCGGCGTGCCGGCAGGCGCCTACCATCACGTCATGTCGTCGGGCGAAGAGGCGTGGCAATTCCTTTACCGTCGCGACGACCCGTTTTATGCGGCGCTCGGCCGGCGCTGCCTGCACATCTGCTCGGACCGCGACCTCGAAATCCGCGACGGGCTCGGGCTCGAGTATGTCGAGGACGCCGCGGCGGCAGATTTCATCCTCAACACCGGCCCCGCCGGTTGGGACGATACGATCGAGGATTATGCGCCGCTGCTGCGCCTGGCATTGGCGAAGGGGCTGCCGATGGTCTGCGCCAACCCCGATCTGGTGGTCATGCACGGAGCGCGGCTGGCGCTGTGCGCCGGCGCGCTGGCGCAGTGGTACGAGGCGGAGGGCGGCCAGGTGCGCTGGCACGGCAAGCCCTACCGCTCGGTCTATGACAGCTGCACCGCACTCCTCGGCATCGAGGACCATTCGCGCATCCTCGCCGTCGGCGACAGCCTGCGCACCGACATCGCCGGAGCGGCGGCGGCAGGTCTCGACAGCCTCTTTATTGCCGGCGGCATCCACGCCGCCGAATTCGGCATCCGCGGCGAAGGCGAGCCGGACTTGGCGCGCATCGACACGGCACTGGCTGCCGGCTCGGTTGTCGGGCGGGAGCTGCGTCCGATCGCCGTCGCCCGCCGGTTTTCCTGGTAGCCGCCCGCCGGCTCAATATGCGGCCCGGCTCAATGGCTGGCCCCGATTAATGGCTGGCGTTGTGCAGGATCGCCTCGCGCAGCCCGGTTTCATAGCCGAGCCCGAGCGCGGTCACGATCGCGGTCGGCGGCGACGAGCGGATCAGGCCTTTGCGTTCGAGCGCCGCCCACACCGCCGGGTTGCGCAGCCCGGTCGCATCGCGCGAGGCCACCACCGTTTCGCCGATGTGAAAATGGTCGCCGTGCGGCGCGGGGAGGCGGGTCAGGACGACGCTCTCGGGCTCGTCGCCGGGCCGCGAATAGTCGCTCTGCCGCGCCAGCTCCTGCAGCAGGGTCAAGGTCTTCAGCTGCAGCGGGTTCAGGTTGAGCGGGTTTCGCTTGGGCGCCATAACCCCTGATTTAGCCCGGCCGCCGGGCCGACGCAACGGCATCAGCGCCTCGCGCCCGGCAAACGGGTCCGCCGGGCCGGCCTCAGATCCAGCCTCAGATGCAGGCGCCGGACCCAACTATCGGCGCCGGCGTCAAATATCGGCACTCGGGCGCGAACCCGACCTTGCCGGCCACCGCAACACCCGCCCGCGCTCCCGGCGGCGCGGCTGGCCGGCGGTCCACCACAAGGTGCCGACCAAGGGCAGGTGATCGGAAGCCAGGCGCGCGAGCGGCGAGCGATAGACATGAACATCGCGCAGCACCGCCGGCCCGTCGGCATAGATCCGATCGAGCGGCAGCACCGGCATCCAGGATGGGAACGTGCGCGGCGCGGCACTCGGCCCGAGGCAGCGGTCGAGGGCGCGGATGCCGCCGCTGCGCCCGCGCCATTCGTTCAGGTCGCCGACCAGCAGCACCGCGTGCGCCGCCCGCCGGTCCGGCGTGAACGGCTCGTCGAGCGCGGCGATCAGGCGATTGGCCTGCAAGCGCCGTTCGCCGGCATGGAGGCCGAAATGCGTCGCCAGCACGCGCAGCACCCGCTCGCCGATCATCAGGTCGGCATCGAGCGCCGCTCGGGGCTCGTAATCCGAAACCGCGAGGTCGATCGCGTGCGCGGCGGCCACCGGAAACCGCGTCAGGATCGCGTTGGCGAAGCGGCCGCGATGACCGCGGGCCCCGGCGCCAAGGATGATCCGGCGGCCGGTCGCTTCGGCCAGGTAAGCCGCCTGGTCGGGATGGAGCCCGGTTCCGCGGCGCACGCCGACCTCTTGCAGACAGGCGATGTCCGCGTCGATTTCGTGCAGCACGGCGGCGATCCGCGCCGGGTCATAGCGGCGGTCGACCCCGACGCAGCCATGGATGTTGTAGGTGACCACCCTGAGCGAGGGCGATTCGGCAGTCCCGCGAGCGAGAATCCGGGCCGCCCCGCGATCATCCGGCATCAATCGCCCTTCTGTCCTTGACGGATCCGTGGAACCTCATCGCAGCAGCCCTTGTGCCGACGGCCGGCGCAACCGCCGCTTTGCAACATATGGCGCGGGTCTTGCGAACCCGCATCGTTGGTCGACCATGTCTAAGCTCACCCTCAACCGGTTGCTGCGCCGCCGCGCGGGCAGCGTGTAATACGACAAAATGAGCGCCGGTGTCGCCCCGGCGTCAATATGTCTCGGCGCCAATATAAGGAGAGAATCCATGCTCAAAGGTAAATCTGCCATCGTTACCGGGTCGACCAGCGGGATCGGCCTCGGCATCGCCGTGGCACTGGCGGCCGAAGGCTGCGCGCTGATGCTGAACGGTTTCGGCGACCCCGGCGAGATCGACAAGCTGCGGGCCGACCTCGCCGCCGAGCACGGCGTCGCCGTCGCCTATTCCCCGGCCGACGTGTCCAAGCCGGCGCAGATCCGCGAATTGGTGGCCGAGGCCGTGCGCCGGTTCGGCAGTGTCGACATCCTGGTCAATAACGCCGGAATCCAGCACGTCGCCAAAATCGTCGACTTTCCCGAGGACCGCTGGGACGCGGTGATCGCGATCAATCTGAGTGCGGCGTTTCATGCGACCAAGGCGGCGCTGCCCCATATGACGGCGAAAAAATGGGGCCGCATCGTCAACATCGCCTCGGCCCACGGGCTCGTCGCCAGCGCCGAGAAGGCCGCCTACGTCACCGCCAAGCACGGGATCGTCGGGTTCACCAAGGTGGTCGCGATCGAGACCGCAAACGACGGCGTCACCTGCAACGCGATCTGCCCCGGCTGGGTCCTGACCCCGCTGGTGCAACGCCAGATCGAAGCCCGCGCCGCGGCCGAGAGCATCCCGGCGCAGGCTGCGCGCGAAAACCTGCTGCGCGAAAAGCAGCCGATGCTCGAATTCACCACACCGGAGCAGCTGGGCGCCCTCGCCGTGTTCCTGTGCGGCGAGGCGGCCCGGACGATCACCGGCGCCGCGCTGTCGGTCGATGGCGGCTGGGTCGCGCAATAGCGCGGGGCCGCGACCCGGAGGCGAGCGAATGTCAGCCGCTGCTGCGCTGCGGACCGACCACGCTAGTACAGTCTCCGACCGAATTGAATCGCAGTGCCAAATTGTCATTGCGAGCGAAGCGAAGCAATCTCGGGCCGAGGTACTCTGGGTCGGGATTGCCGCGTCGCGCGATGCGCTCCTCGCAATGACATCCGTTTCTGGAGGAAAATCGCGCCAACTCGATCGAAAACCGCGCTAACGGCAGCGGCGACGGGTGGCGCCCTCGGGGTGTTGAGTGTTGATAGGCTCGGGGTAAGCACCCTCGCTGCAAGGAACCGGATCGGTGGATGCCTCGCGCGAAAATCTCGCCGAACAAAAGCCGGACGATCAGCGCGACGAGGGGCTGCCGCGCGGCGTCAGCGAGCATGAGGTCGAGGACATCGAAGACCGGGCGCGGCTGCGCACCCCGGTCATCTACGAAATCGTGCGCCGCGAGGGCGAAGCCGAAATGGACCGCCCGATCACCTCGCTGTGGTGGTCGGGCGCCGCCGCCGGGGTGTCGATCAGCTTTTCACTGCTGGCCCAAGCCGTCCTCTGGGTGCATCTGCCGGCGGCGCCCTGGCGCCCGCTGGTCACCGGGTTCGGCTATTCGGTGGGCTTTCTGATCGTCGTGCTGGCGCGCCAGCAGCTGTTCACCGAGAACACGGTCACCGTCGTGCTGCCGGTCATGGCCGAGCTCACCCTCGCGAACGTGCGGCGGCTGGCGCGGATGTGGGCGGTTGTCTTTGCCGCCAACATGGCCGGCACGCTTGTGGCGGCGCTGTTTTGCACCCTTACCCCGGTGCTGACCCCAGAGCTGCGCCACGGGATGCTGGAGCTCAGCGGGCATCTGCTCGGGCTCGGCTGGGCCGCGATGTTTTTCCGGGCGGTTGGCGCCGGGTTTCTGATCGCGTCGATGGTCTGGCTCATTCCCAGCGCCGAGGGCGCGCAATTCCAGGTTGTGACGATGGTGACCTACCTGATCGCCATCGCCGGCTTCACCCACATCGTCGCCGGCAGCGTCGAGGGCTTTCTATTGGTGCTCGACGGCCAATGGAGCCTGTGGCAGATGATCGCCCGGTTCACGATCCCGGTGCTCCTCGGCAACATCGCCGGAGGCACCGCGCTGTTCGCCGTCATCTCCTATGCGCAAGTGATGAAGGAGATGTAGCGGCACGAAAGGCACATCGTTGCCGATGCCATGAGGATCGTGTTCCACTCACCGCTGAGCGGGTGATCGAAATGCCGCCGGGCCAACGGCTCGTCGGTCGCGAGCACCGTGACGGTTTCGAGCAGCACGGGATCGAGGCGCTTGGCGCGCCGGCCCGATTCCTCCCGCTTGTGGTCGCGTCGAAAGCGGCTGGTATGCTTAACCGCCCGCATCCAGGCTCGCGAGCAGGTTGCCCGGCGGCGCGATTGTGACCAGTTCGCCGCGACGCGCGGCCTTCATCGCCTCGATTGTCTCCTCGTTCGGCGCCAGAGGCTCGAACGGCAGCGCCTTCTCCTTGGCGATCCTCACCATCGTCAGCCGGAACGCGTCGGACACCGTGAGGCCCATCACCTTCAATACGGCCGCGGCTTCGGCCTTGGTCTGCGCATCGGTCCGAGCCCGAACAACGGCGTTGGCGCCCAGGGCTGATCTCCTTGAGCCCCAGATATAGCGCAGCGGTCGGGCCGATTGCGCTGCTGCGTAGCGGCCCTGAACTCGTCGCCCTTCTTGCGCCACCAGGTGATCGCGACGGCGTGGGCGGATGCGCGCGGGTGCTTGCGCACCGACCGACTCCCCGAAGGCCCTTAAATTGCGCACGACGGTATTCCGGCGGCCGGCTTGCCCCCTGCCGCCCCGGATTTTGGTCCTCGACTTGCGGGCTCCCTACGATCCACTCCGGGGCTACCGCAGCCGGTCAACTGCGCGTTAGTCGAGTCCAGCGACGGCCAGGGTTTCCCTCGTGTGTTGCGCAACAGCCGACGGCCGCTCGCTTCGTAGCCTGCGCCGCCGAAGGGGGCTTCCTCGAATTTGAATTGTTCGTCGAGCCCTTTGAGGACCTTGACCGCCTCGGCCACGATCTCGGGGCCGATGCCATCGCCGGGTAATAGGGCGATTTTCATTTCCATCTCCTGTGCATCCAACCGCGCCTAGCGGGTGATGCTGTCCAATTAAGGTTCTTCGGTTGGCCGCTGAGCCTCGAATTTGCGGATTTTGTCGGCGTAGCCCAAGGCGAGTCCGGTCTCGTCGAGAGCCGATGCGCTGCACATCGCGATCGCCCGGCCCTTCGATGCGACGCTCGTTACCTTCGACCACGGCATCGCCGCTGCCGCCCGCGCGCTCGGCATGGCGGTTGCGACGCCTTGATGGTTGTCGGCCGCGCACGAAACCAGCATTGTTCCTTCGAACTGGCGCCTTTCAGCGGGACCCTGTGACGATGAAGCTCGACCAGGCAATCAACATCGAAGACCTGCACCGGATCGCCAAGCGCAAATTGCCGAAGATCATCTTCGACTTTATCGAAGGCGGGCTCGAAGACGAGCGCGGCCTCGAGCGCAACCGCGCCGCCTTTCAAAAGCACCAGCTGTTGCCGCGCTACCTGGTCGACGTGTCGGTGCGCGACCAGGCGGCGACCTTGTTCGGCCATACCTATTCGAGCCCGTTCGGCATCTCGCCGACCGGCGGCGCCGGTCTTTACCGGCGCAACGGCGATCTACTGCTGGCCGAGGCGGCGGCCGAAGCCAACATCCCCTTCATCATGTCGGGCGGCAGCAACGCCTCGATGGAAGAGGCGATGCGGGTGGCGCCCGACAACACCTGGTATCAACTCTACGCGGCAAAGGACGGCAATCTCTCCGACGCCTTGATCGGTCGCGCCCGAGACTGCGGCGTCGGCGCGCTGGTGCTGACCGTCGACGTGCCGATCCACCCCAAGCGCGAGCGCAACTGGCGCAACGGCTTTGCCTCGGTGCGCAATGGCGGGGTGATGGAAGCCCTGAAG
>Ga0210394_10008171_pt1 | contig 10843 bp, 9 predicted proteins | sample IncBWC12MmetaG_FD_160121 | JGI IMG/M metagenome (GOLD analysis project Ga0210394, IMG submission 160121) | Forest soil microbial communities from Barre Woods Harvard Forest LTER site, Petersham, Massachusetts, United States - Inc-BW-C-12-M | ecosystem: Environmental > Terrestrial > Soil >... | reverse complement strand
ACAATCGGGCGGCGGTGCAAAGGTGTCGGCGATACTCGCCATGCCGGCCGCGAAAGGTCTGGTGCATCGCGCGATCATCGAAAGCGGCCCGGGCCTGCGCGGCGCGACCAAAGAGGCAGCCCTTGGCTCGACCAAAACCGTGATGAAGACGCTGGGCGTGCTTGATGTCAAAGCGCTGCAAGAAATTCCCGCTGACAAGCTGCTGGCGGCCGCAGCGGCCAGCGAGAACCCGGGTACGCTGCGATGGGGACCGGTGGTGGATGGCGCGGCGCTGCCTGCGCACCCGTTCGATCCGGTCGCGCCGGCGCAAGCGGCGGGTGTGCCTGTGCTGATCGGTTGCACGAAGGACGAGGCAACCCTGTACAACGTCGGGCTGCCCTGGTGGGGCAAGCTCACGGATGCGGAATTGGTCGACAAGCTGAAGCCGCAGTTCGGCGAGAAGACCGACAGGCTGATCGCGGCTTTCCGCAAATTGCGGCCGGCCGACTCGCCGAGCTATCTGTACACGGACGTGGCCAGCGCGGCATTCGCATTCATGGGTTCGATCACCCTCGCCGAACGCAAGGCCGAGCAGCATGCGGCGCCGGTGTACATGTACATATGGGAATGGGGCGCCCCGGTCGACAACGGCATCATGCGCGCGCCGCACACGATGGAGATTCCGTTCGCATTCGACAATGTCGACAAGGGCCCGATCTTGCTCGGTACGGCCGAATCTACCAAAGCGCTCGGTAGGCAAACGAGCAGCGCTTGGACCGCGTTTGCGCGCTCGGGCGATCCCAACAAGGGCAGCGTGGGATTGCCGCAATGGCCTCCCTATGACGTGCAAACACGCGCAACGATGATGTTCGACTTGAAAAGCCGCATCGAAGCCGACCCGTACGGCGAGGTGCGCAGAATCTTGCGCGGCTAGCGTGCCCGCCACGTACCGCGCAGTCAAGAACACCGCTCCAAACTAACCCCGCGGGTGTATCGTATGCCCGCTCGAGACCGGTGAGGTTGAAAATGTCGTTACTGATCGTTGGCTTGATCATTTTCCTCGGCATCCATTCTGTCGCGATTTTTGCCCCTGGATTGCGCGAGCGTGTCCGCAGCCGCTTAGGCGAAGGCCCGTGGAAGGGGTTGTACAGCCTCATTTCGCTGCTCGGCTTCGCATTGATCATTTACGGTTTTGGACTGGCGCGCCAGTCGCCGGTTGTCCTGTATACGCCGCCGCAGTGGCTGCGGCATCTGACGATTCTAATCATGCTGCCGGTGTTTCCGCTGTTGATTGCCGCGTATTTGCCGGGAAGAATCAAGACTGCCGCCAAGCACCCGATGTTGGCCGCCGTCAAATTCTGGGCCTTTGCACATTTGCTCGCCAATGGCATGCTCGCCGACGTGCTGCTGTTCGGCGGGTTTCTGGCCTGGGCGGTGCTGGATCGCATATCCCTGAAGCAGCGGCCGCAGAATCTGCGCATGGCGCCGCCGGGCCGCTTCAACGATGCCATTGCCATTATTGCGGGGCTCGCGCTGTACGCGCTTTTCATCGGCTGGGCGCATGCCCGGTTGTTCGGTGTATCGCCGCTCGGCTGACAATCAAATCAGCTCGACCTCGATGAAGCGGAACTCGTGAGCGTTGGCGTTGATGACGTTGTGCGCGACCCCGGCGGCGCGCGCATATGAGACGCCGGCCTCGAGGCGAACTTCCCTCACACCCGCCGGCTCCTCCAAGCGCAATATTCCGCTCGTGAGCGGCACGACGACATAGTCATGCGCGTGCACATGGTGTCCGGTATCGGCTCCGGGCGCAAAGCGCCACTCGGTGACGATGACCCGGTCGTTATGGACTTGAACCAGGGAGGTTGCTTTCACAAATAGAGCGCCGTAACGATGGGCATGGTCTCATCCCTTTTGCGAGTGCCGATATTGCGAGTGTACTCCAGCGCACATTCTAGTCACCGGTATGCGCCAGTCGCAGCACGTGCAAATCCCCGAAGCTTCCCTGTTGAGTCGCGACTGGTTCGAATCCCAATTTTTCGAGTACGCGGCACGAGGCGACATTTACCGCGTCGACGCTGGCGAACACTTGAGCGAACCCTGGCTGAGCGCGTGCATGCGTGATCGACGCGCGTGCCATCTCAGTGGCGTAACCCTGCCCGGTGAAGCGCTCGAGCATTGCGTATACCAACTGCGGCTCCGCATGAATCGATGGAAATTCCAGGAATCCGCAGAAGCCGACCAATGCTTTGGCATGATCCGTGACCAGCCAAAGCCCGACGCCCCGCCGCCCGAACAAAATTTGGCTGTCGCGAATCCGCTGCTCGCTCCACTCCCGAGGGAGCAGATTGCCGTCCAAAAGATAGCGGCGAACATGCGCATCCTGTACCAGACCGTGGAAGGCATCGAGATCATCGAGGTCCACCGGTGAGTATCGCAGCCTATCGGAAAACATTCGCTGCAATCTAGCATCCAGCGGCCCTCGCCGAAAGCGCGGGACGTGCGCGGCCTTGCAAAGCGCCGAGCGGCAGGTTCTCAAGGCAGGTAAACTGCCGCGCTTCCTTTAGCCGGGTGTCCTCGTGTCCGAAACTGGAAATGAAGTGCTCAATCGCCGGCCGCTCGATATGCGAGCGGCAACCCTCGTCATCGCATTGTGCGTGATCTGGGGGTTTCAGCAGGTTGCGATGAAAGGCGTCGCAGCCCATGCGGCACCCGTCATGCAGCTCGCGATCCGTTTCGGCGGCGCCGCGATTTTCTTCGGAATGTGGGTGATCATCCGCGAAGGCCGCCGCGCGTTCAGCGATGGCAGCTTGCGCAGCGGCCTGCTTTTGGGTCTGATGTTTTCGCTGGAATTCATCTTCGCCGGCCAAGCGCTGGTCCATACCACTGCGGCACATTCCGTCGTCTTTCTTTACACGGCGCCGATTTTTACGGCACTCGGGCTGCAGTTTTTGCCCGAAGAGCGCTTGAGCCCGTTGCAGTGGGCCGGCATCGCCGTTGCGTTCATGGGGATCGTCGTTGCGTTCTTCGGATTCAGCGATCGACCCGCCCTGGATCTTCTTACCGGGGATCTGCTCGCCCTGTTGGGCGGCGTGAGCTGGGGCCTGAGCAATGTCGTTTTGCGGCGCGGCCGCATCGGCGGCGCGGCGACGGCGAAGACCGTCCTCTATCAAGTCGCCACCGCGGCAATCGTACTGGGCGCTTTTGCCGCGATGACCGGCCAGACGCAGGTCAATCTGACTGCGGTAACGATCTTGGCGTTGGCTTTCCAAACCCTGATCGTCGCCATTTCAAGTTACCTGGTGTGGTTCTGGCTGCTGCGCCGCTACTTAACCTCGCGCCTGATGCTGCTGTCGCTTCTCACACCGCTATTCGGCGTGATGTTCGGAGCCGCCTTGCTGGGAGAGCCTGTCGATCTGCGCTTCGCTCTGGGTGCCGTGCTTGTGCTCACGGGCGTTCTGCTCGTCAATGTGCAGCTCATCTTGAGGCGTTGACTGCCGGTGCAGCGTCGCTTCTCTAAGGCTTCGCGGCTTTCCGCAGAGTGCCCTCCCGGATCACGTTGGCGAGCAGCACATCGACGAGCGTGCCGCCAGTTGCACCACCACCGGCCACGATATCCGGTACTAGTTTGACTCCGGACTTAGCCAAGGCTTCTGCTACCTGCACCACCGCGTAGTTGCCGGATTCCATCGATGCGATCTTGAGCTTAATCACTTCGGCCTCGGCGCCTCCGACCGCCCGGGTCTTGGATGCTTCGGCGTCGCCAACCGTGCGCACCACTGTGGCATCGGCTTCGGCGTTGATCGTTTTGGCCCGTGCCTGACCCTCGGCGGACTTGACGTTCGCCTGGGCATTGAAATCGGCGATCGCCACCTGCCGCTCCGCATCGACGACCTTTGCCTGCGTGACCGCGAGTGCGTTGGCTTGCTCGAGTTGCTGGCGAACTACCTGCGCCAGTCGTTGAGTCTCATAGGTCACCCGCTCCTGTTCCGCGAGCTTGCGATCAGTGAGCGTTTTCATCAGCTCTTCCGGCGGCACGATATCGCCGATCAGCGTATCGACCGCGCCGACGTTGTATTCGGTCAGGGCCGCGGAAATGGCATCTCGCGCCTCGCCCTGACGCACCGAACGGTTTTTCAAAAAATCGATGATGTCGGAGCCCTGAGCGGCATTGCGGAAGTAGTTACCGATGGTCGGCTCGAGTACCTGTGTGACCAGGGCGGACATATCTCCGAAGCGGGCGATCACCTTGGGCGCGTCATTGCGTGGGATGTGAATGATTTGCGAGACGTCCAGATTAAATTTGAAACCATCGGCGGATCGGACCGTAATGGTGGACAGGTTGGCATCGAGCCGGTGCGCTTCGGTCTTGCCAGTTGCCCAATTGAGCACCACATTGGCTGTGGGCACATTCGTCACCTTGTGGGTGTACGGATTGATCGGATACTTGCCTGGATCGAGCGCCTCGACCCACACGCCCTTTTCGCCCCGGCTGACTAGATTCCCATGTTTGAAGGTGTCGCCGGTTACGTCCTTTCCCTCCTTGCCCACATAGGCGATGACCACTCCTACGTGGGCGATCGGCACTTCGGTCATATCGACCAGCTCAATCGTCGCGAAGCACGGGTTTATAAAGTAGCGGCCTGCCAGCAGAACCTGCTCCTGCAAACCTTTGCTGCCCTTACCGTTGACAAAAACCTGCGGGCTTTGAAACATGTTGTGACCTTCGATTACAGGTCCGGCAATTTCGCCGGCAGCCAGCGAAAGTCCTTCCCGCGTGGTGACGACCCCGACCTTGTTGTCCGGAATGTCCAGTGCGTCGGCGAGCTGCACCGAAAATAGGAAGGGATTGATGCGGTAGGTTCCGGGAGCAATGATTGCCATCTGCGGACCGCGCTCGCCGCCGCCCGCGATGAAGGCTGAGGCATCCTGGAACGAATCGCACTCGACGTGACGCGCAATTACGCGACCGCCGCTCAACGGCTTGCCGTCGCGCGCCTCGATGACGCCAATTTGGCCCGGCGGCACGACGACCGCCTCATTCAACGTGATGGTGAACAACAGCGTGTTGATGCGGTAGGTGCCGGGAGGAATGACGCCCATCTGCGGGCCGCGCTGACCCTCGTTCTGCAGGAACGCCCGCGCGTCTTGGAAGGAATCGCAGGGCACCACCTGTGCAACGATCCGTCCGCTCGGAAGCGGCTTGCCGTCACAGGCCTCCACGCACCCAACCTTGCCCGGTGGCACGGTGCAGAATTTCACCAATTCCACCTCGTATTGCCAAGGCCACAGACCCAGATGCAGACCCGGGGGCAGAGTGTCCGCCTGGTAGCCGGCTTCGCCGTTCAGCGCGACGATGCGGCCCGCAGGGAGACGGCGATTGGAGCCCAACAGCACGAATTTCTTGGTCATGACGCCAACGCTGTCGTCGGGCACCATGATGACGCCGCAGAGGCGAAGCACCCAACGGTAGCGCAGCACCAGAAAGAGCACCACGAAAACAGCAGCAATGATGTGCCAATGACTTAGAACATAGTCCATTTGATTTGCCCCCTGGTGTGGCCGTCCATAGCGTGTCGGGCCTGTAATTAATGTTATCTCGAGGTTGAAAGACGGTGTGCGTCTCTATTCTTGGTGACCGCGCATGGCGGAGCGGACCAGCATTCCGCAATGCTTTGGTGTCGACCGGCGGCGCGGTTTCGTTTTCCTTCCGCTAACGCGCCGCGATGAGCTTCAGCGTCGCGGTCTCCATCTGAGACAGCTGCACTCGGCTCCGCTGCGGAGTGGTGTAAAGCGACTGCAACATTGCCTTATCCCAGAGGGTCATCTCAGGAGGAGGCGGAATATTAGACGCAGCGAATACTTTGAGTATGCTGGGCGCCTCACCCAAATCTTTATCCAAATTGATTTCCGCCAATCCCACCAGGCCGATGTAATCCACCAGCTGGCCAATATTGAGTTTGCTGACTTGCGCTGGATCGACGACCACGATGGCGGAAGAGATGCTGCGTACCACCGTGTAAGTGATGCGCGATCCCAACGTCGAGGGTCCCGTGAAGACGGGGTAGTCGACAAGGCCCCCGCCAGGGTCCGTGCTCAACGCCAGCAAATCCCCGAGTACAACCCCGTTATCGCCGCCGGTGACCCTGGCGTTGTACCAGACCCGAACCGGGCGCGAGTTTTCGATAAAACGCTTGACTGGGGCCACGCCTTCCCGGGTGTTGAACAGCCGCGGATTATGGCGCCACCACAACCGCATGAACTTTTCGGGATTGTTGGCAAATATCACGAGTAAATTTGGCTTGCAGGTCTCCGAGCCCAGCGGTGCGTGCGCGGCTCTGGCGATTTGCGAAAGCCGGAGTAGAACAAATTCCCCTGCCTCGCGACTCAAGCCTGCTACCAGAGGGCACATGGGATGATCCCACCGCAGCAGCGACTCCCCACTATAGGGCCGAACGATGGCGGAAGAGACGAATGTGTCCACCTCGTGTCTCAGCTGTTCCATCTCCCGCGGCGCCGTTACGGTCACCGATCCCTGTGTGTCGGCGTGCAGGGGCATCGCGCACAGGCTGAATGCCAGGCTCAGACCGCCAAGCCCAGCTGCCCTAAACATTGCGATTGCTTGTCGATTCATGTCAGCTCCGCGCTCATTGAGCCCGCCTTCGCCGCAGATTAACCCTACTCGCGTCAGTATGAGCGGTCAATCGGCGCGGCCTTCAGATGGAATATGTGAACGATCCTTGCTCGCAAAAGTTCAAACTTTCGACAGTCCCGACGTGGCCGGCTCGTCCGCACCGGCTAGATGACATTGAGTTCACGCAGCGGCTGCGCGCGCGGGTAGCGCGCGTACGCAAACGCTGCAACGTCAATCGTACGATACTCGCCGAAGGTGATCAGCTCAGCCAGCGCCCTGCCAATTCCAGGCGCGTGCTGCAGACCGTGCCCGCTGAATCCGCAGGCGAGAAGGAAGTTGGGCACCGCTTCGCAGGGGCCGATGAACGCATTTTGGTCGAAGACATTGTAGTCGTAGTGGCCTACCCAGGCGCTCGATACTCGGACTGCTTCAAAGGCGGGCACCCGATGCGCCAAGGCGGGCCACGCAATCTCCTCGAACAATTGATGATCGACTTCGAAGTCATCCGGCTCGACGTTGGGATCGAGCTTTGGCGCCGGGCCGCAAATGAATTGCTCCCCATCGGGCCGAAACCACAAACCGGTGGTGTCGACCACCAGCGGACAGTTCGGAATCGCCGCCGGGCTGCGGAACACGAACACGGTCCGTTTGCGCGGATAGACCGGAAGATCGATCCCCGCCTGCGCCGCCAGTGAACGCGAGTGAGTGCCCGCGGCATTCACCAGCCAGCGACACCGCAGGGTGTCACCCCCGCCCAAGCGGACACCGTCCACCCGGTTCGCGCCACTCATCACCAAGGATGCAACGCTGTCGCGCAGATAGCGCACTCCGCGGCGTTCGCTTGCAAGGCGCAGCGCTCGCAGCAGCGCATAGCCGTCAAACCATCCCTCGCCGCTCCGCGTGTCGGAAGCGGCCGCGAGATCCGATGCATTTATCCAGGGGTACCGCGAGGCGAGGGTACCTGCGTGGTGCAGGCAGGCGCTTACGCCGCAGCCGCGCTGCACTTCGATGTTCCGGGTTAAAGCCTCCACGCCGGCGGCCGAGGCGAGCAATAGATACGTGGATTCGTGAAGACCCACATCGCCGAGTTCGCGGCTGCCGCCAAGTCCTTGCGCGCGCAGGAACTCCATCCCGAACGCCGAGAGGGCGATATTGAGCGGTGTGGAAAATTGCTGTCGGATGGAACTCGCCGAGCGCGCGCTCGCGGCGAAACTATAGGTGGGATCCGGCTCGATGACGACGAGAGAGCCCGGGAAGGCGGACTGCCGCGACAGAAAGTAGGCGATCGCGGAGCCTACCGCACCGCCGCCCGCGATCACGACATCCACCGTTTGCATGGGATTGGGCTAGTTTGGCTGATTATCAGTCGCGCGGAAAGTCGTACTCCCGCTGGTAGTAGTGATACCACTCCCGGGTGGGTTGATCAGCGGGCAAGTGCTCCGACAGGAATTTCAGTTCCGCCAGCATTTTCTCGACGCGCGAGGTATTGAGGTAAAGATCCGCCAGCCGCCAGCGGTATTGAAGATTGTCGGGCGCCAGCACAGCGGCCTTCTCGTACGCCGCGGCCGCCTGCGTCAGCCAGTTTGACTCGAACAGATACAGATCGCCGAGCTCGGCATAGGCGGCAGCATCGGATGGGGCATCGCGAATGCGGCCTTCCAGGTTGCGAAAAGCAGCGCTCAGTGAAAATGGGTAATCGCGCCAGGCCGGTGTGCCCACGTGGTCCGCATAAATGGCTCGCTCCATATTGGGTACGTGGAGCGTGCGCAAGTCGCCCAGGAACGGGTTGTCCGAGTATTTGACGAAGAAGTTGACGTTGTCCTCGAAGCGATGAAAGTAGGTCCACGATTTCGCTTCGTCCACGTACCAGAGGTTGTCGGTACCGTGACGCAGGACCAGCGGCAGATTCGAGTGTCCGGCCTGGGGAACGACGAGCGCGAGATTGCCTTTGACCATCAAGCGGTAGGGCGCCGCAGCCCGGAAGAATTCTCCGATCCTCTCCTGCTGTGCCGCATCGCGCGGAACCACGGCGCGAAATAGCCGGCTGCCCTCGGTGAGAAAGGGCAGGCGCGGGTCACCCACGCCGGCAGCCAGCGATGCAAGGTAGCGCTGCACCGTGACATCGAGATCCTGAGCGGGCAGATACGCCTTCAAGTCCGCATCCGGAATGCGGCGAATGGCGTCCTCGTAATCAGCAAGGGTTCTGCCGTAGCCGCGGACCAGCGCTCCCCCGCCGCCCGAGAGAAAGTCCGGGTTGAGCCAGGTGGGGCGCGAGCGCGGCTTTGCCTCGCCCGCGGTGCCGGTGCCGCGCAGATTGGTGGTGATGATGAGCTCCGAAATGAAGTCCTGCGGCACCTCCGAAAGCATGTAGGTCTTCGCCGCTTCCTCAAGGTAATGACAGTAGATATCCGGAATGTCGCCCTCAAGTGCGTAGGACACCTCGATCTTCAGGAGATTTTCCCTCGCGCTATACAGGTAGAGGATGCCCCGCCCATTGCGCCGCACGCCGATGTGCAATTGGGTGAATAGATCCGTCGCGACTTGCTCGATGGTCTTCGAGGGCGGTAGCGATGCCAGCAGTACCAGCGCATTCTCGATCCCGGACTTTTTCTCGGCGAGTTTGAGGCTCATTTTAAAAGCCAGGTCGTAGTCGTGCTGGCCGGTCTCGTTGATGAGCACGTACTCGGCACGCTGTGGCGCGGCGTGAAGCCACCAAAAAACCCCGCCCACGCCGGCCAGGGCGACGCCGACCAGAATCAGCGCGAGGCGCGCTCTAGTAATTGCCGAATACATCGCCTTCCATCGCTTGCGAAATTTGCAAGAAATGGATCCATCGATGTCGGATTCAGACCGTACACCGACCGATCCCGGCCTGACTCTTGAGCACGACCACCGGTGTGTCGCGCGGACCAAACAGCCGAAATATGCCCGCCGCACGCTGCTGTGAATCGTTCAGGACGACGGACGGCGCTTCGCCTTCGGCCGCTGAATACAGCCCCAGCACCAGGCGGTTTCGCCCGGCGCTGTCGAAGAAGAAGAGCCCCGGGCCGCCGTCCGCGGACAGGGCTAGTTCCGCGCGCAGCTTGCCGCCCGGATCTGTGAGCTGGAACCGGCTGGCGGAGATGACTTCCTGCGGATGCATGGCGGCGGCCGATGCTCGCGGCAGCAATTCGCCGCCGGTATCGAGATGCGTAAAGGCAAATGCCCCGATGACCCCGCCGAGGAATCCCGCCGCGAATCCTGCAATGGTTGTGTTCATCATGATCGGTACCACCTGACCCGTTCTAATCTTACGTAGTAGCGGCCGGCTGCGCGTGGCGCAGTTCACAGTTGGGCCGGTCCTGCTTATCCCGCCGTTTGCGGGTGTGACGTACACTACGGCGATGCAGGAGGCCTCGATTCCGATCATCGATATTGCGCCGCTGTTCGCCGCCCAGTCGGCCGAGCGCGGCGCCGCCGATCGGGCGATCATGGGGGCGGCTGAGCGCGCAGGATTTTTCGTGGCGCGCGGTTTACCCGGCGACATCCGGATCGACGCCGCGGCCCGCGCGGCGCTGCTGCGGGTATTTCAATTGCCGCAGAGCGAGACCCGCAAACTATGGCGGCGGAAATTCGATCCTGCGCGCCCCAACGTGTACCGAGGCTGGTTCCCGTTGCAGACCGGGCATCTGACCAGCAAGGAGGGGATCGACCTCGGCCCCGACGTGGCCCACGGGCCGGCGGTCTTGCGCGCGGGAGATCCGCTGTGCGAGGCAACGCCCTTGCCGGCGGCAGATGCACTGCCGGGTTGGCGCGAGTCGGTTGCCGCCTACTACCTGGCCATGGAGCGCGCCAGCGGCGCATTGATGCGCAGCATTGCGCGCAGCTTGCAGATCCCCGGCGGCTACTTCGATGATTTCTTCAGGCATGGTTTGTCCACGTTGCGATTGATCCGCTATCCGGTGCGCTGCGATCTTGAAGAAGCCGGCAAACAAGATGCCGGTTTGTGGGTCACGCGCCGTGGGGAGCGCTCGTACATCATGGGAACGCCTCACGTCGACTCTGGATTTCTCACGCTGCTGGCGCAGGACGAAGTCGGCGGTCTGCAGGCCCGCCACCTGAACGGACGATGGATCGACGTGCCGCCGCTCGAGGGCACTTTGGCGGTGAATTTCGGCAAGGTGTTGGAACGTTGGTGCAATGGGCGCATCAAGGCCACAGAACATCGCGTCGTCGGATGCGGCCGGGAGC
>Ga0210394_10008170_pt1 | contig 10844 bp, 7 predicted proteins | sample IncBWC12MmetaG_FD_160121 | JGI IMG/M metagenome (GOLD analysis project Ga0210394, IMG submission 160121) | Forest soil microbial communities from Barre Woods Harvard Forest LTER site, Petersham, Massachusetts, United States - Inc-BW-C-12-M | ecosystem: Environmental > Terrestrial > Soil >... | reverse complement strand
AATATTTCCGAGGCGCCGTGTTGATAGAACCAGCGGATTTCGGCGTAACGCAACAGGAAAATCCCGCGCAACACCATTTCGCTGACGCGCTCGGGATTTGCCTCCGCATAGGCCAGCGCCAAGGTGCTGCCCCAGGATCCGCCGAATACGAGCCAGCGCTCTATCCCCAAATGTCTGCGCAATCGTTCGATGTCGGCGACCAGATGCCAGGTCGTATTCTCGATCAGGCTTGCGCTCGGGCGGCTTCGTCCGCAGCCGCGCTGATCGAACACCACGATGCGGTAGTGCCGCGGGTCGAAGAACTGCCGCGCGCGCTTGTCGGAGCCGGCGCCGGGACCGCCGTGCAGGAACACGGCCGGTTTGCCCGCCGGGTTGCCGCATTCTTCATAGTAGATTTCATGCACGTCGGAAACCCGCAGATAGCCGTGCCGGAAGGGCTCGAGCGCCGGATACAACTCGCGGCGCACGGCATTGCGCCGACTCGAGCCGGATGTTGCGCGCGCCATGGTGCGGGTCTTTTTGGCCGCCGTGCGCTTGGCGGCGGACCGCGGCGTTGCGGCGCGCAACTTGACCGGCGCGCCCTTTTTCTTCTTTTTCTTCTGCATCGCATTTCCTCTTTGTTTGGTATTCAAGCTCGCGAAACCATGGGTCCGAGCGGCCGCCCGCCGAGCAGATGCACATGCAGGTGATAGACCTCCTGACCGCCGTGTGCATTGCAATTGACGATCAACCGATAACCGTTCTCGGCGATGCCTTGGCTGCGCGCGAGATCGCGCGCCACGATGAACATGTGTCCAATCAACGATTCATCTTCGTCGCCGATATCGTTGACAGTGGCGATCGGTTTGTTCGGAACGATCAGTATATGCACCGGCGCCGCCGGCTTGATGTCCAGAAAAGCCATCACGCGGGAATCGCGGTAGAGCACGGTGGCCGGCAACTCGCCGGCAATGATCTTTTCGAAAAGCGTAGGCATTTCATATGCCTCCGAGATTTAAGGGGCCCCAAGATTAGCAGGAACGGCGCCGCTACTCGGAATTGCATTGCAGCAATGTGACCGCTTAATAGTAATGGGAACGATTCTCATATAGAATTGCATTCATGTTGACGACCGCCCAAAACCGCGCGCCGGCCCCGGCGCCCACCGATATCCGGCTTAACGACTTGAGTCTCGGCACCCTTGCGCGGGTGGTGTCCGTGTCGGCCGCCGATGCGGCGGCGCCCATTGAACTCGGGCGGCGCCTGGCGGAATTGGGTTTTCTTCCCGGCGAGGCCGTGCGAATCGTGGCCAGGGGCCTGATGGCGCGGGCGCCGATAGCCGTACGCATAGGTACGGGCACATTCGCTCTGCGGCTTTTCGAGGCCGCCTGTATCCGCGTGTGTCCGGAGCAGCCGCTGCCTGCCTAAATCCATGGAGGCTCTCCAAAGCGCTCCGAGTCCCTTGGTTGCCCTGGTTGGAAATCCCAATTGCGGCAAGACGGCGCTATTCAACATTCTCACCGGCAGCCGTCAAAAGGTCGCCAACTACGCCGGCGTCACGGTCGAGCGCAAAGAGGGTTCGCTGCTCACGCCGTCGGGTAAGCGCGTGCGCATGCTGGATTTGCCCGGGGCCTACAGCCTCGATCCCCTGACCCCGGACGAACAGGTCACCGCCGATGTGCTTCTCGGCCGGCGTGCCGGCGAATCCCAGCCCGACTTCGTCGTCTGCGTCACCGATGCGACCAATCTGCGCCAGAACCTGCGCTTGGTATTGAGCCTCAAGAGGCTGGGCCTGCCCATGGTCGTCGCGCTCAACATGACGGATATCGCGCGCCGCAAGGGCATCGTGATCGATGCCGAACGCTTGGCCGCCGAATTGGGCGTGCCGGTGGTCGAGACGATCGGCGTCAAAACGACCGGCGTGGAGGGACTGATCAAATTACTCGACGGAGCGGTCATTCCCACGTCAAATCGGCAGGCCTTTGCATGGCGCCCCTTGAGCGCGTCGGGCATCGAATATGATCAGGCCGAGGTGCGCAGGATCCTGGGGTTGGTGGGCGGCGACCGGCTCGACGGTGTGACATTCAGCGACCGCGTCGATGCCGTCGTGCTGCATCCGGTGATGGGGCCGTTGATCCTTGCGGTCATCTTGTTCCTGGTATTCCAAGCCGTGTTTGCCTGGGCGCAGCTGCCGATGGACGAGATCAGAGTCGGCGTCGCCGCGTTCGGCAACTGGCTGGCGGCGGTGCTGCCCGCGAGCTTGCTGAAGGATTTGGTCGTCAACGGCGTGCTCGCCGGCGTCGGCAGCGTCCTGGTGTTCCTGCCGCAGATCATCATCCTGTTCTTCTTCATCCTGCTGCTCGAAGACTCCGGCTATTTGCCGCGCGCCGCGTTTTTGCTCGACCGGGTCATGGGCAGCGTCGGGTTGTCGGGCCGGGCATTCATCCCCCTGCTGTCAAGCTTCGCCTGTGCGATTCCCGGCATCATGGCGACGCGCACCATACAAAATCCGCGCGATCGATTGGCGACGATCATGATTGCGCCGCTGATGACCTGTTCGGCGCGCCTGCCGGTCTATGCGCTGATCATCGGCGCGTTCATCCCCCGGCGAGTGCTGTGGGGTGGATTGGAATTGCAGGGCGTGGTGTTGTTCGCGCTCTACATCGTGGGAGTCGCGAGCGCCATGGCGGTGGCATTCGTGCTCAAACACCGTGGGCCGGGCGCGGGCTTGCATCCCCTGATGCTCGAGTTGCCGGCCTACCACTGGCCCAATCTGCGCAATCTGGGCATAGGATTGTGGCAGCGCGTCGAAATATTCATGACCCGCGTCGGCACCATCATTCTCGCGCTGATGGTGATTCTGTGGGCCTTGAGTTCGTTCCCCGCACCGCCGCCGGGTGCCACCGGCCCGCCGATCCAGTACAGCATAGCCGGACATCTGGGCGCCTGGCTTGCCGTGCTGTTCGCGCCCATCGGCTTCAATTGGCAGATTTCGATTGCGCTCGTGCCGGGACTTGCGGCGCGCGAAGTCGCCGTCGGCGCGCTGGGCACGGTATACGCCCTGTCCGCGACGGGCAATGACGTGAGCGGCGCGCTCACCCCGTTGATCGCCCAGTCATGGAGTTTGCCGACGGCGCTGTCGCTGCTGGCATGGTACGTGTTCGCGCCGCAGTGCTTGTCGACCCTTGCCACGGTGAAGCGCGAAACCAATTCTTGGCGCTACCCGATCATCATGGCGGCGTATTTGTTTGCCATGGCCTATGCCGGCTCGTGGATTACCTATCGGGTCGCCGTGGCCCTGACCGGTAGCGTGTAGAAATTGAGACATTGTGAATAGCGTGCTCGACAATACTCTGGTCGGTCTGGCGCTCCTCGTCAGCGCGGGATACGCCCTCACGTCGCTGGGTCCGCGAAGCGTGCGCCGCCGCCTGCTCGCGTCTTTGAGCCGAATGACGGCGCGTGCGCCGGCATATCTGCGCCTGCGCAAAATGTCCGAGCGGCTCGCCATCGCGTCGGCCGGCAAGGCCCAGGGGGCTTGCGGCGGCTGCGATAATTGCGGCTCAGAGAAAACGCCCGCGCCGGCGCCCGGGGCCGAAGTGAACGTGCCGGTGGCGAAAATCGGCAGGCGCAACTAACGGGCGCAGCGCTCCTTCCGCGGCCGCGGGCACCAGAAAGCCTCTTGGTGCCCGGCGATTTCCGCGATAATCATGGGTTCAGAACACAAGGAGTTACCGGGTCGTAGGACCTGGAGTCAGCAAATGGAATTAACGGAACCGTCGTCGGCCATCCGCAGTCGCCGGCCGTCTTGGCGACCAAACTCGCCTTGGGCCGCCGGCTTCCTATTGCTTCTGGCGTACGTCGCCGTCGCCATCGGCACCGTGAGGTTCGTGCAACGCTGGGTGGATCCCTCGTTGGATATCGCGTCCGTCGCCGCGCCGTGGCTCGCGGTGGGCGTCGGCGTGGCCGGCGTGCTGTTGGGCGGGGCGCGGCTGTGGCCCGCCCTGTTCATCGGTTCCTGGTGCGTTTGGGGGGGCTTCGTCGGCGACCCGCCCATCTCGGTCACGGTTGACGCCGTGGCCGAAGCCGGCAGCATCGTGCTCATCGTCCATCTATTGCGGATCTGGGGCTTTCACCGCAGCTTTGACCGGTTCCGCGATCCTCTGGTATTGCTGGCGGCGGCGACCGTCGGACGGATTCTCGCCGTGCTGCTCGACTGGGTGGGTGGATTTGCCGCGGCGTGGCTGATGCCTGAGTCTTTTCCAGCGATGTATCGGCCCTTGTTGACCGACGCGACGGGCGCCTTTCCCGTCCTGACCCCGGAGGTGTTCTCGGCCAGCGCGCGTTGGTCCCTGAATTCCATCGCAGGCATCATGCTGGTGGTACCCCTGGCCAGCGCAACGCTGGACGGCCTGCGGAAGACGTATCACCGCCGCTCGATTTCATTGCTCGCCTTGTGCTTTTCGCTGCTTGCCTGGAGCCTGGCCGCGCTGAATCTGCCGGCGGCATGGGAGGCGCCTTTGCTGGTCACGGCGCTGATGCTCGTGGCCTGGGCGTCCGTGCGCTTCGAGCCGCCGGCCGCCGCATTCGCCACGCTGGCGATGTCGCTGGTGGCGACGGCCGGCGTGGCCATGCGGTTGGGGCCGCTCACCGCAAGCAGCCCGGTCGACAGCATCGGGCTGCAATGGGGGTTCATTGCGATGCTCGTGCTCACGGGCCTGTCGCTCACCGCATTGCTCGCCGAACGGCGCCGTGACCTTCGGCAGTTGAATGCGGACGCCGAACGATACCAGAGGCTCTTCAAATCCAATCCGTCGCCGCTGTGGGTCGCGGAGCCGGACGGCGGCCGCATCCTCATGGTCAACGATGAGGCGATCCGTTGTTACGGATTCAGCGAAACTGAATTTCTCGCCATGACCGTGGCGCAGCTGGCCGCGGATCCCGACCTTTACTCCGCAGCCGCACCGGTCGCAGGCGGACTGCGCTCGCTGCGTCATCGCACGCGCGCCGGCGGGCTCATCGACGTCGAGATGCTGTCGACCCCCATCGATCTCGACGGCCGACCCGCCGAACTGTGCTATGCCGTGGACGTCACTGACCGCGTCGAGCTTCGCTCACGGATTTTCGCCGCGGTGGATCTCGAGCGCGGACGCCTCGCGCAGGAGCTGCACGACGGGCTGGGGCAGGTTCTGTCGGGCCTCAGTTTCGGCGCGCAGGCGGCGGCTGTGCGTGTGTCGCGCGGTGCGGCCGTCGACGCCGCGTTCATCGAATTCCTCATCGGCACCAGCAACCATGTGGTGAAGCTGTGCCGGCAGCTGACGCGCGGCGTGTCGCCGCTGCAGGATGCCGGCGGCGATCTGCTCGAGGCACTGCGCCGCCTCCCCAATTCGCTGCCGCCGGGCTCTGTCCCGAGCCTCGAGGTCGAGATCGAGGTCGAGGCAGAGGCGCCGCTGCGCCTGTCGCTCGCGCGCAGCGAACATTTATACCGCGTGGTGCAGGAGGCCGTCACGAACGCGCTGAAGCATGCGCGCGCCGCACACATCCGCGCGCGCGTCGCCGTGACGCCGGAATTGGTCCAAGTCAGCGTCGAGGACGACGGGATCGGCATCCAGGCCGGCGCGGGCCCCGCCAACGGCATTGGCATGCGGTCCATGGCATTGCGGGCGGCGGCCGTCGGCGCGAGCGTCGAGGTGCTTGGAAGACCGGGCGGCGGCACCGTCATCCGCTGCGAGTGCCCACAGCAGGAGCGCGTGCCGGCTCGGCGGCCTGTGCAAGCCGCGGCAAACGACCCGGTGCGCGAGCCGGCTCCTGCAAGCGCAACGGGCACGGTGCAGTCGTTCCGGCGCGGCCCTGCGTTGCACGTCTATCTCGGGCGATGCCTGCTGCTGGCCGCCGGCTGCTGTATGGGGATCGCGTTGAGCGTCGCCCTCGCGAGGATCATCGATCCTCGGGTCGGCGTCAGCGGCTCACGGATGGCGGTACCCTCGCTCTTGGTCGGTGTGAGCACGGCCGGCCTGCTGCTGGGCGGGGCGCGCCTGTGGCCGGGCATCGCATTCGGTGCGCTGGTCGGGGCGATCGTGCTGATGCATGAACCGGGGTTGCTGGCGATCTATTTCGCTGCTGACGTGACCCTGGTGGCGCTGTTCATCCGGGAATTGCTGGCGCGCTGGCGATTCGGCCGCGCCTTCGACCGTTGGCAGGATCCGCTGCTGTTGTTTGGGGCGGCGATAGCCGGCGGCGGCCTGATTGGCATGCTCAATTTTCTCGGTCTGATGACCTACCAATGGCTGCGACCCGGCGAAATGAGCCCGGCGTTGATCGCCCTGATGACGAACGCCGCGGGTGCAACTCCGGTCGTGACCGGAGCATTTCTGGCGTCGACTGCGCGTGCATCGGCCGACGCCGCCGCCGGAGTGGTGCTGTTCGTGCCGCTGCTGGTCGCGACCCCGCCGATCGCGCGTACGCTCGCCGGCCACCACGGCGAAGCGGCGTTGTGGTGTATGGGATTGCTTGGATGGGTCGCCGGCATGTTCCTGTTGAGCGAGGTCGGAGTGCGGTTGCCGCTGGTGGCGATGGCGCTGGTGCTGCTGGTCTGGGCAGCCGTGCGCTTCGGTGCCGCAATGGCTTCGCTGGCGATGTCCGTTTGCGCCATGGCCGCCACGACGAGCTTCGTAATGCAACGGGGTGCCCTCTCCTCGATCAACGTCAACGAAGGCATCGCCACCCTATGGGGGTTTCTGGGGCTGCTCACCGTCACGGGCATGCTCCTGACGGCGCTGCTCGCCGAGCGCAACCGCACTTTGCGCACGCTCGCCGCCACCACCCTGCGCTATCGCCGCCTGTTCGCGCACGGTCCTCACCCCCTGTGGGTCCAGGACCGCATCACCGGCCGGATTCTGATGGTCAACGAGCAGGCGATTCGCCACTACGGCTACTCCGAGGGTGAATGGCTGGCGATGACGGTTGACGATTTGGCTGCGAGAACCGTCGGCGGCGTGTATGCGGGCGGAGCCCGCGACCACGGAACGATCGAGACGCGGCATCGCTTGAAGAGCCGTGCCGTGATCGACGTCGAACTGTCCTTTGCCCCGATCGACATGGACGGCCGGCCGACGCTGCTGTGCTTCGCCATCGACGTGACCGAACGCAATACTCTGCGGCGGGAGTTTCTCGAAGCGACGGATCTGGAGCGCCGGCGCCTCGCCGATGAATTGCGTTACGGCCTCGGCCGCACGCTCATGGAGCTCGAGTCCGCGGCGGCGCGCTTGCAGCTGGCGGCAAGCACCGACCGGGTGGATCCGGCCGCGATGGAGCTCATTGCGCGCACCAGTCAACGGGCGGTGGAGGTCTGCCGGCAGATCGCCCACAGCGCGACAACCGGGGGAAATCGCTTCGATCAGGTCGAGGGACTGACCGCGCGCTGAAATGAAGGCCGTCAAGGTGGTAGGGTGGGTGGATGCAGCCTGAAACGGTGTTAGCCAGAGCCGACTCCATGCTGGCCGATGGCCGAATCCCCGAGGCCGTCGAGCTATTGCAGGAAGCCCGCATCCGCCACGCGTCGCATGCGGGCATCGCCACGCGCCTGGCCGATGGATTGCATGTGGCCGGCCACTTGCAGGAGGCGGTGTCCGCGTATGCGGAGGCGTTGCGGATCGACGACCGGTCGGCCGATGCCCACTACGGCCTAGGCTGCGCGCATCTGACGCTGAACTCGCATGGTGCGGCGGCTGCGGCATTCACCAGAGCATGCGACTTGGCCCCAAAGTCGGGTGCCGCGCACTTCAATCTGGCCGCGTCGCTGTTCCGGCTGGGACGCATCGAGAGCGCAATCTCGCACTTCGAGCGCGCCGCCCGTCTCGATCCTGAACTTGCGCACCGGGCGCGCGCCAGTATTGCCTGCATCGTGCCCGGAAGCGGCGGCGCGGACAATGCATCCGTGCAACGGATGCGGCGGCTCTGGGCGGAGGAAGAGGCGCGCCGTGTCGAGCGCGAGGCGCCGAATCGGCCTCGCGCGGAGTTCCGGGAGTCCTCGGTGCCGCGCCGCTCATCGCCCGGCCGCTCAGCGCCCGGGGGCAAACTCCGGGTCGGTTATCTTTCGGCCTTCTTCGGCAGCCGCAACTGGATGAAGCCGGTATTCGCCCTGATCAACCGGCACGACCGCTCGGCATTTGAAATCCATATGTTCTCCGATGGCGAGCCGCCAAGCGCCGAGACCGGGTACTGCGATCACGATGGCGATTTCGTGCACGATCTGCGCGGGGCCGACAATGATCGGGCCGCCGCGTATATCGGCGAGATCGGCATCGATGTATTGGTGGATCTCAACGGATACAGTTTCCAGAGCCGCCTGCCGCTCGTCCTGCGCCGGCCCGCGCCGCATATCGTCGGCTGGTTCAACATGTTCGCCAGCAGCGGCATCGACGCCTTCGACTGGATCGTCGGCGACGATGCGGTGATCCCTGCGGACGAAGAGGCGCACTACTGCGAAAAAATTCACCGTGTCCCGGGCACCTACCTGGCGTTCGAAATCCTCTACCCGGTACCGGACATCGTGCCTCCGCCGTCGGCGGCATCGGGCGGTGGCATCACGTTCGGCTGTCTTGGTTCCCATTACAAGTTGACCGACGCAGTACTGTCCTCATGGGCGCGCATTCTTACGGCCGCGCCGCGGGCTGTCCTGTACATCAAGACGGCCGCCTTGGATGACGCCTCGACGCGCAGCGATCTGTCGGCCCGCCTGCAGGCTCGCGGCGTCGATCCGGCGCGCGTCACCATGGAAGGCCGCAGCGAGCATTTTGAATTTCTCGCCGCATACCGCCATGTCGATATCGCGCTCGATACTTTCCCGTATAACGGCGGGACCACGACGACGGAAGCGCTGTGGCAAGGGGTGCCGGTGCTTGCGTTCGACGGCGACCGCTGGGCTTCACGCACCAGCAAGTCGCTGCTGCTGGCCGCGGGATTGCAAGATTGGGTGCAGCCGGACCTCACGCTGTATGAAAATCGCGCGGTGTCGCTTGCAAGGGATTCCGCGACACCGGCGATGCTGGCCGGGCTTCGCAGCGGGATGCGCGCGCGTCTGAAGAATTCGGCGGCCTGCGATGCCGACGGGTTGCGAGGAGCCATGGAGACTTTTTACGCCTCGATCGCAGGGCATTCCTCGATCGCGGCGCATTGAGGAAGGAGCAGATCATGTCACTACCCAGAGAGCCCCGAATTCATCCCGTGCCCATCGTGGACCTGCGGCCGACTCAGATCACGGTCGGCATGCGCGAGGTGAAGGCCAAACGCAAGAGCTGGCGCGATCATCCCGATCGAAAGAAAGCGGACTTCCTCGGCAGACACCTGATTCCCGTCATCTGGGGTCCGAAGGAGCAGTACTACGTCATCGATCATCATCACTTGACGCTGGCCCTGCACCAGGAAGGCGTCAAGCATATCGCCACCGCAGTGGTGGCCGATCTGCGGCGGCTGCCCCGCGACGCCTTCTGGGTGTATCTCGACAACCGCGGCTGGCTGCACCCGTTCGATGCCGAAGGCCGGCGGCGCCAGTATGACGACGTGCCGAAGCGGCTTACGGATTTGATCGACGATCCCTTTCGCAGTCTGGCCGGCGAACTGCGCCAAAGCGGCGGCTTCGCGAAAGACACGACGCCATTCTGCGAATTCCTGTGGGCGGACTTTCTGCGCCGCCGATTGAAACGCAAGCTGCTCGATGATGATTTTTCCGCCGCGCTGGTGAAGGCATTGAAGCTGGCCAAGAGCGGCGAAGCGGACTTTCTGCCGGGATGGTGCGGACCCATCGCTTGAGCAATGAGCACGGCCCGTAAATTGCATCTTGGCGACGCTCTGGCGGGCCTATCGCTCGCGGGACTGCTGTTGCCCGAGTCGGTGGCCTATTCGGGCCTGGCCAACCTGCGGCCCGAGGCGGGAGTGATCGGCCTGTTCGCAGGACTGGTCTGCTACGCCCTCATCGGGCGCAGCCGGTTTGCGATCGTCACGGCCACCTCGTCGTCCGCGGCGGTGTTCGCGGCGGCGATAGTGGCACTGGGCGCCAATGCCGCCGCCCAGCGTGTCGCATTCACCTCGATGCTGGTGTGCGCCACGGGGCTTGCCTTTCTGCTCGCCGGCTGTGCGCGGTTCGGCGCCATGTCGAACCTCATTGCGCGGCCCGTGCTGCGCGGCTTCGCATTCGGGCTGGCACTGGTGATCGCCGTGAAGCAGTGGCCGCATATCGTCGCCATACATCCGCACAGCACGGCCTTCGCGGCCCTGCTGATCGAGATTCTGCGCGACATCGGGGCCTGGAATCCGACCAGCCTTGCAGCCGGTGTGGGCGCGCTGGTCGGCCTTTTCGCGCTCGAGCGCATCCGCCGCGTGCCCGGCGTATTGATCGTCATCGTGGCCGGAATTGCCGCCGCGCCGTGGCTGGCCTCGCGCGGCGTGATGTTGACCGGACCGATCCATCTTGGCCTGGAAATGCCGGAATTCGCGATGCCTGCGAGCGGACAATGGCTGCCGCTGGTGGAGTTCGCCCTGGCGCTGATGTTCATTCTGTACGCGGAATCCTACAGTTCGATCCGCACTTATGCCCTGAAGCACAACGACACCGTACAGCCGAATCGCGACTTGTTCGCGCTGGGGCTCGCGAACGTGGTGTCGGGGGCATTCCATGGCACGCCGGTCGGCGCCGGCTATTCGGGCACCTCGGCCAACGAAGCGGCCGGCGCGAAATCGCGCGCCGCCGGCCTGTACGCCGCCGCGACCGTTTTGGCGCTGGTGCTGCTGTTCCTGCCGTGGATCGAGCGCATACCCGACCCGGTCCTCGCCGCGATCGTCATCCACGCAGTCAGCAAATCGATGCGCAT
>Ga0210394_10008169_pt1 | contig 10845 bp, 6 predicted proteins | sample IncBWC12MmetaG_FD_160121 | JGI IMG/M metagenome (GOLD analysis project Ga0210394, IMG submission 160121) | Forest soil microbial communities from Barre Woods Harvard Forest LTER site, Petersham, Massachusetts, United States - Inc-BW-C-12-M | ecosystem: Environmental > Terrestrial > Soil >... | reverse complement strand
TCAAGGAAGGCTTTCTCAGGAGGTGGATGTTTCGATGCAAATCGGCTAACAAAAAAGGACACGGAAAGCAGGACGCTGGTACAGATATTGAAAAGATTATTGATAAACCAATATTTCAGCATCTGCTCGTGGGGAAGGTTGAAGGAGAGGATGAAGAGAAATAAGGTTCCAGAACTGTAAATGAGAAAAGCCAGTACCACCCAAAACTTCGGAGAAGCGTAAATGAATTCTGACGCGCTTACGGGCCGGCTGATTTGTTCGTAGAAATAAGTGATGGAAATGGTGATGATCCCGATGGATTCGATGCAGGCCAGGATGCTGTCGAAATTTTTGGGATTGGCTTTGGTGTAGGCGAAGACCAGGCTGAGCACAACGAGGGCACTGAAGCCCAGGGTAACCCGCTTCATGATACCCCGCTCTACGGACAAATACACGAAGCAAGCAAAAAAGAGAAATTCGATTACCTCAAAGAGGCTGTAGATCTGGAACCGGTGTTCCTTTCCCCAAGCGGTGCCCCATTGGACCGGGTCGATGAGGAAATCGAAAATGCAATAAAAAAAAATTACCCACAATTCTATTCCTGCCCTTCTAACACAGAAAATCAGAAAAAGTATGATGGGTAATAAGGCCGAAAGTAGGCTGATGGAAGTTAGCACTCAAATTATTATAGTTTCAAATATAAATAAATGAGTGCAAATATGCCAGCTAATCGTAAAATCCTGCAAAACAGGAGGCTGGAGACTATCCGAACCAATTGAACCCGTTGCCATCCGTCAGGTCACCCAGCTTGGCTTCCATTTTCTTCAGCTCTCCGTCGTTGTTCACGGCAGCCAGTTCGATAATGGTCTTCCCGGATTGGTCAACTCCCGCATAAACTAAGGTCTGCTTACCTTCTTCGTCAATGGCGTTATAGAACCTCATGGCAGCGCATCCCGGCTGAGCCATGATCTCTTCCAGAATATTCCTTCCGATGGTGTAGAAGGGAGCATCTTTCGGACGTGCGTCGTGAAAGTTTTTCACCATTTTGGCGGCCAGGTCGTGGGGAATGGCACCGCCGACTGATGCATAATCCCTTTTCTGGGTCAGTTGATTTTTGGTCATAACACCGAGTTTTTAGAGGTTTGAATGGATGATTTCCTAATCTAAGTAACCCCCAAAAAAAAAGCCTACCAAGTGCCATCTCTTCCGGCAAATAAGCTTAAATTGCCTGAAAATGAGCTCTATCGTTGATTTACACTCGATTTCCTAGCTTATCTACGGGCGAAAATAAGGTATTTTTTCTAGCGACTTATCGTATTTTTACTAACGTAAAATTCCCAATTCTGGAGGCGAATGGGACAGCAAAGGGGAGTTATGCACATTTTGGGCAAAAATGTGGATAAGCGAGGGTAGAAAAGAGACAATTGGATTCAAAAACGGGACCAGGAAGAAACACAGGGATAGGAAAAATGGCTGGTCTTGATAGGGTTGGCAGGTGGTCTGCTAAATGCAATTAAATCGGTGGCTTACACGTTTGTGAATTGGCCGGGAAACGGAGGATAAATGGTCAAGCTATGTGGTTAAGAGAAAAGAAGAAGTTGACTGATACTGGATTTGACTGCTTGGCTTTCAAGGATATTGTAAACTCTTACTGGACGGTGATTGGACATTGGATGGTTTCGAGGGTCGATCCAATTCAATCAACTTCTAAATCAAAATTAGGGTAAGGGCAAACGGTGAACAATAGCAGATTTGCTCAATTTTAACTATTCGGGAATTACTCCGGAATTCGTAGAACTGCTAGACTTTCCTAGGCGGATAAAGCAGAAAAAGAAGTGCCACAGATACAATCAAATGCTTTTTTCTTGTAATATAAATTTTGAACGAATTTCTTTGGAATAAATTCACTGTAACGAACCCTTAATTCTACAACACCCCGACATGTCTGCTGAACTGGTAATCAAAGTCTCCATCGCCGACGATCACAAAATTTTTCGGGATGGCATCAAGATGGCCCTTAAGAGCAAAGAGTATCTCAAGATCCTGTGGGAAGCAGAGGATGGCCGGGAACTTGTCCACAAGATGCAATTGAAAAGGCCGGACGTTTTACTCATGGACATCCGGATGCCGGAAGTGGACGGCATCAATGCGATCGGGCTTTTGAGGAAAGAATACGAGGAAGTGAAGATCATCGTGCTCACGATGTATGATGATCAGGAAATGATTTCCAAGATGATGGAAATGGGCGCCAATGCCTATCTCACCAAGACCACGGACCCCGACGAGATCTACCAGGCGATCATTACCTGCATGAATGATGACTTTTATTTCAATGATCTCGTGAACAAAGCGGTTCTTTCCAAATTGCAGACCAAACGCCAGGTACGCCAGTTCTATCCTGACCCGGTGAAATTTTCGGAAAAAGAAATCCGTATTCTTCGCCTGCTGGCCCAAGACAAAACAACGGAAGAAATCTCCAAAGAAGTTTTCCTTAGTCCCCGCACCATTGAGACTATCCGGCAAAACATGAAAACCAAAGTAGGGGCTAAAACCATTGCCGGATTGATCATGTACGGCATGCGCAATAAGCTGATTGATTAATCGTCTTCGACGCTCATTTCCCTTTTTTCCGTTCACCTGATCTACCCGTTCCCAGACCCTTCGGATCTAGGGATTCTACGAATCATCCTGGACCCCCACGAGACTGATATTTCCTATGGATTTGGCCGACCAATTCAGCGAAATCTCGGCGCATTTCGGTCCCGAAAAGGTCTAATGTCAAGCCAGCCGATGACTGCCGATTGAATGGAATCGATTCTCCCGCCGATGTAATTGCGGGGTAAAGCATTCCGGCGTAATAAAAATAATGATTTGACTTTCTGATATTTAGCTGGAAAAGGAGAAGGAAAACAAGAAAAGAAAGTTGATTGACATTGGATTTTGCGTGGATTTCATAGAATATTGGAAACTCTTTCTGGACGGTATTCTAGGACATTGGACAGTCTGAGGTTGCTAATCCTGGTCAATCAACTTCGAAACAAAAATAACCGGGTCCACCCTCGCTTACAATAGGGGTAATGCCCGATTTTAACCATTCGGCATTTACGTTGGCCATCGTATGGTTAGCGGTCGACTTCTAGTAAAAACCCGATGGGGTCATCGTAAAAACGCTAACTAAAATTAGTTTTTCGTATAATCCGAAATGGTATAATTTCGTAATAACCCTATAGTAACTCTCACAAGAATTTTACAATTTGTGGAACGGCCCCGCTCCGGGACCCCAAAATTAAGACCCGTATGAAAAACGATCTGAACCGGCCGATTAAGGTAGTCATAGCCGATGACCATGCCCTATTTCGCGCTGGAGTGAAAACCGCCCTTTCCGTTAAAAAAGATGTGGAACTGATTGCCGAGGCTGATAACGGCATGCAATTGCTGAACCTGCTCAAACACTCAGAACCCGACGTCATTCTGCTGGACATCCAGATGCCCATCATGGATGGGATCAGCGCCCTTCCGGAAATCCGCAGGCTCTATCCCCAGATCAAGGTCATCATTTTGTCGATGCACAACGATCACTCTATGATTTCCAAGCTGATGGAGATCGGTGCGAACTCCTACCTGACCAAGAATTCCGATTCGGAAACCATCTATAGTGCCATTAAGACTTGCTATGAGCAGGAATTTTTCTTCAACGAACTGACTAATAAGGCCTTGCTTAGCGGATTGCGGAACCGGAGGCCGGACCACGGCATGCCGCAGGAGGTTCATTTGACCGACAAGGAACTAACCATCCTCAAATTGATGTGCGAGGAAAAGACAACCAAGGAAATAGCGGATATGGTCGATATCAGCCCCCGGACGGTTGAAGCGATCCGGGACAAGCTTAAGACCAAAACTGGCGCGAAATCCATGGCGGGCCTGGTCATGTATGCCGTCAAAAACGGGATAATCGCCCAGCCCTGAGGCCCTCATGCCCTGCTTTCTCCTATATAGCCGGTGAGCCAGCTGATTAACTTTAATGGCCGAATCCTCCCCGGGAACGCCCTCCTGGTGGGTGCAGATAACCGAGGACTTCGCTATGGCGAAGGCCTCTTCGAGACCATGCGGGTCCGTAAAGGCAGGATCCAATGGGAAGGATATCATTTTGACCGGCTTTTCGGCGGCCTGCGGCTCCTGGGATTCGCAATACCCAGTGAATTCACGGCTGGCCGGCTCAGCACTGAAATCCATTCGCTTTGCGCGCTGAACGGAGGTCTGCAAGAAGCACGTGTCAGGCTTACAGTGGTTCGGGGAGACGGAGATATCCGGGATGATGCCCAGGCCCGGACCGAATACTTTATCCAGTGTCGGGGCCTTCCGGCTGAGGCAGCGGAACCTGCCGGGTTGCGCATTGGATATTTCCCCCGGGGCCGCAAATCAGCCGACGCCTACAGCTCGCTCAAGACGACCAGTTATTTGCTCTACACTTTAGCCCTGCAACACAGCAAAATCGAGGGTTTCGATGAATGCCTGATACTCAATTCGCAGGATCGAATTTGCGAAAGCGCTACGGGCAATATATTTTGGCTCAGCGGGGAAACCCTGTTTACTCCCCCGCTCAGCGAGGGCTGCGTGGCGGGGGTGGCTCGGCGGTATCTGCTGGATCAGTTGCCGAGGCTTGGATATGGATTGCGGGAGGAATTCCTCCCGCCAGAGACCCTGGAAGCCGCCGATGAGATCTTCCTGACCAACGCGATCCATGGCATCCGACCCGTCGAATTCCTCGGCCATCGACAGTACCCATGTCGGATTTCCCTAGTCCTTAGAAAAGAAATGCTAGGGCAGATAGCCTGATTCCTTTTCCAGGATTTATTTTTTCACCGGTATCGTTTTTACAGAACGAGACAACCTACGGCGAAAGTGAACACCTTGAGTATCAATTTCGTACAGCCGCGCCGGTAAATCCGCTCCAATTTACTGGCAAACAGGCTTTTAAAATCTGGCATTTCATTGGGATGACTGATCCCTATCACGCCCTTCGGTAAAATTCTATCCATGGTTAAGAATTATTTGAAAGTTGCCTGGAGAAACCTCCTCAAAGACAAATCCTCCGCCTGCATCAATATCGGCGGACTAGCCGTCGGCATGGCGGTGGCCTTACTGATTGAATTCTGGATCTACGACGAATTGCATTTCAACAAAAGCTTTGCGAATTACGACCGCATCGCCCAGATAATGCAACACCAGACTTCCAATGGGAGCATTTCTACGTTTGGAGGAATGCCTTTGCCCCTGGGAAAAGAATTGCAGGTCAAATATGGAGACAATTTCAAGTATGTGGTCATGGCCTCGTGGAAGGGAGACTTTATTGTATCGACCGAAAGCAAAAGCCTTTCCCGTCAAGGCATCTATATGGACATTGATGCCCCCCGCCTGTTTTCCCTCCACATGATGGAGGGAACGCGCGATGGTTTGAGCGACCCAAACTCCATTCTGCTTTCCTCTTCCTCGGCCCTGGCGTTCTTCGGAACGGAGGATCCGATCCATAAGTTGATGAAGCTGGGGGGCCGGCTGGATGTAAAAGTGACTGGCGTTTACGAGGATCTGCCCAGCAACACGGAATTCGGCGGCTTGGATTTTATCGCCCCCTGGGAACTCTATCTTGTTTCAGCACCCTGGATCAGGAACTCCGAGACCCAATGGGATAATAATTCATTTCAGATTTATGTGCAGATCGCCGATCATGCCCAATTCCCTGGCGTGGACCAAAAAATCGTACGAGCCAAAAACCTGCGCGATGCTCCGGAGGACAAAAAATACAATGCCCAGCTTTTTCTCCATCCCATGCGTGACTGGCATCTTCGCTCTCATTGGGACAATGGGAAAAATGCCGGCGGCCTCATCGAATACGTAAGGCTATTCCGCATCATCGGCATTTTTGTGCTGTTGCTGGCTTGCATCAATTTCATGAACCTCAGCACGGCCCGCTCGGAAAAACGGGCCAGGGAGGTGGGCATTCGCAAGGCCATCGGCTCTTTACGGCGACAGCTGATCGCTCAGTTTTATACTGAATCCTTGCTGATTGTAGGCTTCGCCTTTGGCCTCGCAATACTCCTGGCTCAGGTCGTTCTTCCCTGGTTCGACGGAGTGGCCAACAAACAAATCGCGATCCCCTGGGGCAGCCCGGGGTTCTGGCTCGCGGGCGCCGGATTCTCGCTGGTTACTGCCTTTATCGCCGGAAGCTATCCGGCGCTGTACCTGTCGTCTTTCCGGCCGATCAAAGTGTTAAAAGGCACTCTTCGCTTGGGGCGCCTGGCTTCCCTGCCGCGCAAAGTCCTGGTCGTGGCGCAATTCAGTATTTCCCTGATCCTGATTATCGGGACCGTTATCGTATACAAACAGATCCAATATTCCAAGAACCGGCCCATCGGATACGACAAGAGCGGCCTGATCATGTTTCAAATGAAGTCACCGGAATTTTACGGCAAATACGGCACCATTCAGTCGGCGGTAAAAAACTCCGGCGCGGTGGAAGAAATGGCCGAATCGTCCAGCCCCCTGACCGCAGTGTGGTCCGATAACGACGGGTTAAGTTGGCCAGGAAAGGATCCCGGCATTGACGGCGATTTCGAAACCATTTGGGTGACGCACGAATTTGGTAAAACGGTGGGCTGGCAATTTATCCGGGGCAGGGATTTCTCCCAGGCATTCCGCACGGATTCATCGGCCGTGGTCATCAATGAAGCAGCCGCCAAATTCATGGGGATAAAAAACCCGGTCGGCACGACCATTCAATGGGGCGCCGATGCGCAAGCTAAATTCTTTCACGTCGTAGGGGTGATCAAGGACATGCTCATGGAATCCCCTTACGAACCGGTACGACAGACCATTTATTTGCTGGACTATAACAATGCCAATTGGATCGTGATGAAATTAAACCCGCATCGCAGCGTCACCGCATCCTTATCTGCAGTGGAATCCGTCTTCAAGCAATACATACCGGGTGCGCCCTTCGACTACAAGTTCGTGAATAGTGAATTTGCTTCAAAATTTGGGGCCGAAGAGCGGATTGGCAAATTGGCTAGCTTTTTTGCCGCCCTGGCCATCTTCATCAGCTGCCTGGGACTTTTTGGCCTGTCTTCTTTTATGGCCGAACAGCGTACCAAGGAAATCGGCGTACGCAAAGTACTGGGGGCCTCCTCTTTTGATCTTTGGCGCCTGCTTTCCAATGAATTTTTGCTGCTGATCCTCCTATCCTTGCTGATTTCGACGCCGGTAGCTTATCATTTCATGAACAACTGGCTGATGGAATATCCCTACCGGACGCCAATTTCCGCGGGCATTTTCGGCTTTTCTGGTCTGGCGGTCCTCTTGATTACTCTGGTAACGGTGAGCTTCCAGACCATTAGAGCCGCTCTCTCCAACCCGATAAATTGCCTCCGAACGGAGTAGGACTTCCTGCTTCGCATCCGTAAAAGGGTGGGTGCCTCCAAAGGGCCATTGCGGTATTTCCTTATTCGGTCCTCAGGGTCTTGACGGGATTGGTCAGGGCCGCTTTCAGGGCCTGGAAACTAACGGTGACCAGGGCAATGCATATTGTAAAACTCCCAGCCAAGCCAAAGGCCCACCAGGGAATGGGGGTACGATAAGCAAAATTGTTCAGCCAAAAGTGCATGCCCCACCAGGCCAGCGGGATCGAAATAAAGAAGGCCACAGCGACCAGGAGCAGGAACTCTTTGGACAGCAGATAAAATAACTGATCCACGGAGGCGCCCAAGACCTTTCGAATGCCCACCTCCTTGGCTCGTTGCTCGGTGATGAATGAGACCAGGCCAAAAAGGCCCATGCACGCAATGACGATCGCAATGACCGAAAACAGGGTGAATATCCGACCTGTTTTTTGTTCTGCGCTATAGAGCGATGCAAAGCGGTCGTCCAGAAAATAGTAGGAGAAAGGGGTGTCCCGATTGAAAGACATCCATTGCTTTTTCAGATCCGCAATGAATCCGGCCACTTCAGCCGTCTTTATTTTTACCATCATGGATCCGTTGTTGGAGCCCAGCATCATCATCAGCGGGGCTATTTTTTGCTTGGCAGAAGTGTAATTAAAATCCGCCACCACGCCAATGACCCGGTACTCATGCAGGCCCGAGGAAACGATTATTTTGTCCAGGGCGTCCTGGTCGGATTTCCAGCCGAGGTCCCGCACGGCCGATTCATTGATGACTACGCCCGTGGAATCCGTACGGAATGAAGGGGAGAAATATCTTCCGGCGGCTATTTTCATTCCCAACGTGGCCAGGTAATCGTAATCCACGTGAAAAAAGAATGCGTGGATTTCGGAAGCGCTTTCATTCGCCTTATTCTCCTTTGCATACACTTCCGAGCCGTCGGTTTCTGTTCCGACGCGGTTAACCGGGGCATCCCTCGATATGGTAACATTTACGACCCGGGGATCTTTTAAGAGTTCTTGCTTGAAAGCGTATTGGGCTTTATGAAGAGCATAGGTATCCTCGATCATGAGGACCTGTTCCTTTTCGAATCCCAGTTTCTTGTTTTGCATAAAATGCAATTGCCGGTAGACAACGAGAGTCGCGATGATTAGGCCGGTTGAAATCATGAATTGAAAAACGACCAGGCCGCTGCGCAACCGGCTTTTTCCAGACGAGGTTGTCGCAGAAATGCCCTTGAGCACGACAATCGGTTGAAAGGAGGATAGAAAAAAAGCAGGATATATGCCACCTAATATTCCCGCCAGCAGGACCAATCCCAGGATGGCGCAGATCGCGGGGCCCTTCAGGAATAGCCAGAAGCTGAAATGCTTTCCTGCCAGGTTGTTGAAATAGGGGAGCAATAAAAAGCAGATCAGCAGGGCCAGCAACATCGCACAAAAGGCGAGCAAAATGGCTTCAGTCAAAAACTGGAAAATCAGCTGGTTCTTGAGCGAACCCAGGACTTTACGAATGCCCACCTCGCGCGATCGGTTGGCGGAGCCGGCCGTGGAAAGATTGGTGAAATTCACGCAGGCGAGGATCAGGATGAATACGGCCAGCGCTCCAAAGATGTAAACATATTCCTTATCTCCATTGGCTTCCATTTCATATTTCGTGTGGGACTCCAGGTGAATGGATCGGATAGGGATCAGGTAAAAGCGCCAGTTGTTTAAGGCTTTGCGGGCTTCGGCCAGGCTGGCTCCCATGTCGTGCTGTGCCTCCGGCACGACATATTTTTCGGTCAGTTGCGGAAACTGCGCTTCCAGTTTTTTCGGGTCAGCGCCTTTATCGAGCAGTAAATACGTGTAGAATCCGATATTGCTCCAGGTGGTCCCGGTCATGGCTCCTCGGTTAGTCGCCATGCTAACCAACGCATCGTAATGGAAATGAGCGTTGTCGGGAATCTTATCGAATTCGCCGGTAACCTTTACTCCTCCGAACATGTCCAGGGTTTTCCCGATAACATGGTCGTTCCCGAAATATCTTTGGGCAAAGGACCGGGAAATTACGACCTCCCTCGGAGTGTTGAGAGCGGTCCTTGCATCTCCCTCCAGCAGGGGAATAGAAAACATTTGCAGGAAATTGGAATCGCAAAAGGCAATATGCGATTCCTTGAATTGCTTGTCGCCGGATTTTACGTACGATTCGGGCAGGGGCAGAATGCGGGTCGAGGCCAGCACTTCAGGGAACGTATTTTTGATTCCCGCTCCAACCGCTACATCCACATGGGGATAGTCCGCAATCCCGCCATTTTGATCCAGTTGAATTCCCACCCGATACAATTGATTGGCGTGCTCTGGGAAACTGTCATAGCTGAGTTCATCCCGAATGTATGCGCCGATCAGCATGGCAGCCATAAGGCCAATGGCCAAACCAAAGATATTTATGAAAGAAAATACCTTGTTCTTAACCAGGTTCCTGATCGACAGGATCAGATAATTCTTGATCATTATGCTGTTTTTGCCAGGTATAGGTTATTCCGGGTCCAAATATACTTGCCTTCGGAATTGCCTGGTTGGGACACGAAACCAGAACCATCGGGTTACCCTCTTTTGGCTGTCTTTTTACTCAGGAGCCGAATATCGGCCGGGTATCCTTTGACTGGCGCGGAAGCAGCGGTGGATTCTCCACATCCTGCCCTGGATGAAGGCGGCTCCAAGTTTCGAGTAACCGGTCGACGGCGCGTCGCCCGTCGGGTCCAAGGTCGAAGGAATAATCGTTTACATAGAGGGAAATGTGCTGGCGCATGACGGATTCGTTCATTTCCTGCGCATGCTCGCGCACGTAATCGGGCAGGACCGGGTAATGGCTAAAGGCGTATTGTAGGCTGGAGCAGATCAGGCCATTCACCTGGGCAGCAAGCTCCTCGCTCCAAGATTTTCTGCGCGCCACCGCCCCGAGGGGAATGGGCCCACCCGTTTCTTTTTCCCAAAATTCGCCCAGGTCCAGGATCCGGACCAGGCCTTTGTCCTGGTAGGTGAATCGGCTTTCGTGGATGATCACCCCTGCGTCCACCGATCCGTCGAGGACGGCCTGTTCGATAGAAGAAAAAATGATAAATTCCTTTTGCTTCACGCGGGGAAAGGCAAGGGAAAAAAGCAAGTGGGCCGTCGTGTGTTCGCCGGGAATGGCTACCCGGCTCTCCGCTATGCGCTGTAGATCCAGGGGCTCCCTGGCCACCAACAGGGGTCCGACGCCGCGGCCCAGGGCGCCCCCCGAGGCCATGAGGGCGTAGTAGTCCGTTACCAGGGGAAGGACCCCATAACTGATTTTGGTCAGGTCCAGCCTTCCTTCAAGTGCCCAGCGGTTCAAGGTCTCCACGTCTTCGAGCACCGGTTCGAACCGGAGTCCTCCGGTGTCGATCTTTTGATGGACGAGCGCATCGAAAATA
>Ga0210394_10008168_pt1 | contig 10845 bp, 14 predicted proteins | sample IncBWC12MmetaG_FD_160121 | JGI IMG/M metagenome (GOLD analysis project Ga0210394, IMG submission 160121) | Forest soil microbial communities from Barre Woods Harvard Forest LTER site, Petersham, Massachusetts, United States - Inc-BW-C-12-M | ecosystem: Environmental > Terrestrial > Soil >... | reverse complement strand
GGGTCAGACTGCGGTGTCGCGCATGTCCACAAAAATCGGACTTATCCACCGGGTCAAACGCCTGTTTGCTCCTCCGCTAGGCGGCAATCCGCCTTTAGGGAGCCCAAAAAGTGAGACGGCGCCGTCCATCATCCCGCCATACGAGATTGATTCAGCCCACCCTCATCGGAATGGAGGAGAAGGGTGAGCGCCATAGAAGGACGTCTATCCCAAGAGGACCTTTCATCGGGCTCTTTTTCCGGTTGCGTGGCTTCGCACGAACATGGCAACTTTTCATCATCATCTTCGGCTCGGCACTATTGCTGGAGAGCCATGCTGGCTTGGGTCGTGTTGGGTTTGATCGGGACGACAACGTAAGAAGCGCTGACGCGAGGAGTGATGGAATTGTCCTGATATTTCTTCGTTATTCGGTGGGCCGGTGAAGAGCATGACGACCCGCTTGGGGCGTCATATCCGAGTGATGCTGAGGCCCGCACTCACGCCCATAGCGTCATTCGAGAACTCAAAGCGTCCGGAGGTTAAGACGAGCCTGGTCTAACGATCATTGTAAAAAACGACGTCGGTGAAACCGTCTTTACGATACTCTTTACGAGATCTTTGAATTGATGTCCGCGCAAAATTGCGGCCCCTCGTTTAATTCGGTTTCGCACCTACATTTGCGCGCTGGCGGCGAGCAGCCGCTGCCTACCTCGCCCGTGTCATTACCGACGCCATCAAAAAAGCTGGCCTGAGCGGCGTCCGTCCTGCGCGTTAGCGCTGCGCTTCCTTGTTTGCTCGGCTATCGCCAGAGCGTCGTCAATCGCGATACCAAGATAGCGGACCGTGCTCTCCATCTTGGTGTGGCCGAGTAATCTGGACGGCCCGCAGATTGCCGGTGCGACGACAGACCAGCGTGGCCTTGGTCCGCCGCAGTGAATGCGTCGGACGTGCATGTAATACCGTGGCGATGATGTCTAAATCCCGACATAACGCGATCTATCTACGAAGAGCGCGTTGTGTAAGCACGCAGTTGGGCTTCTAGCTCTATTCGCTCCTGCTCTAGTTCATCTTTTCGCTTTGCGAATATCCCATCTGTCGCCCACTCGGGCGCGTCACGTGGCACCACTTCCATCTGTCTAAAAAGAGACTGCGTCCAATAATCGTTTTCTCTGAGACGGTTTATGATGTGAGTGAGAGCATCCATCTCCGGCTTTTGAGGGTTGCTCATCATCGCGGCGACCCGCCCGTATTTCGATCCGAGCCCCTTCAGTTACTTGGGGCCCGATCCTAGACAACAGAGGCGCGTCCAACACGTCAAAGCAAAACCGAAAACCATAAGCCTAGGCGTCCAGTGAACCGCAATCATTCGATGCCGACCTGCTTACGGATATTTTCGATTTCCTTGCGGCATTGAGCGTAGGCAGGCGAGCTTGGTTGAAACCCCTGGGATTGGCATTTGGCGTCGTCAATGGAACCATACGCCTTCGCCGCTTCCCCAGCCATCTCTTTGTCTTGTTTTTTCGGATTGAGATCACTGCTGGCGCAGCCAAAAAGAAATAGGATCGCGAAGATCAGAGGTGAGAACGCAGTCCCAATATATCTTTCATCGGCGCACATTTCAGCTTTCCGTTTTCGGCTGATCGCCGCGCACCTCGCAAAATTCGCGCGGCCCTTTGATCGGACACCGCTCGCGCGTCGCCCGCTCCTCGCCGGTTAGGCCCCGATTAGAGGGTATTTAGCGGTCCGAGTCGAGAGGCGTGGCCTCGAGGCAGGAAGGACACACGAAGCGACACGCAATGCGCGGCCATCGCAATGTCAGTGTCGGCAGTCTTCGGCGCCTTTTTATGATCTGCTGTTGTGCTATAAATTGTGCAGTTGTCGGTGCTGGACTACTCCACACGAGTTCCTGAGCCTGTACGGCTCTGATCCGTCAGTAATTTGTTGGTGGTCTTACGATGATATTCGGAATTGACGTGATCGACGCCTTCTGCGGTGATCACGAACATGCCGCTTTCGGTTATTCTTATCCAGCCTTTTTCTTTCAGATACCAAAGATGAAACTCCAGATGCTCGGCCGGACAGCCTAACAAGCGTTCAAGTCCGATATTGCCGATGCCGGGATCTCTGATGCTCTGTCGGCGTTTGACATAAAGAACTGACAGCAGCCTGTTCTGAATGTCCACATCCCGTTCGACGCCTTTACTGTCGCTGGCTTCCTCTGCCAATTTCCAGCGGATGTTCGAATGGTTTTTATGCTCAATATCGTGCTGCGCGCGTTTGATCGGATCTCGGAGCGTATCATAGGCCTCCATGATTGCGTCGAAGAGGGGGCGATCGCCGGTGTCCGGATTGTCGGGATGGTAGCGCTGAGCAAGATAACGAAACATCCGCTCTATCGTTCCCGAGTTGGCGTTCGGGCTGATTTCCAGTATTTCGTAATAGTCGATGAACTTAGAGGCTTCCATCACATGCCGCCATACGGCCCATTATGGTATTTTGGGGCATTTCATTTCGCGGCGCTTTAGGCGCGGTCGCCGCACTACAGCTCCTATCCCATGAGCACCGTTTAGCCGGTCAAGCTCCTTGCCGCGGCTATTCAGCATTGCGGCAATCATCGCGCGGTTTGCAATGAGGGGCCTAATTGGTGAGTATCGGGACGAAGCTCCCTTTGGCTGCACTTTCCCGAGGCTCGTATTAAACCCTCCGAAGTGATCAGCAATATCGTGTAAGGCGATGCTTGTCACCCAAAAAGCGCCAAGTAGCATTAAGCGTTATGGTAAAATGAGGTCGCAGACTTTCGATGTGTACCCATACATCTGATATCTCCATCGATCACACGAATGCAAAGAACTGGCCTTAATCTCGGCAATCCATTGTTAGGCGGAGGGGCCGGGGGTCGCTCCCCCAGGCTCCTCTGCCGCGGTATGGCCGGTTTTCGAGCTTAGCCGCGGCGGTGTAACGACCGGACCTATTTCGTTGCCCACTCGGGCAATCAAGCCGTACGGCAACCAATCGCCTTCCGCGGCTCAACCAGAGCCGCCGCACGCCACCGAATTCACAAAATCCGCGACGTGAATTACGCCGTTCGGCGTCACGATACAAATGCAACAGTCCAGAAAATCTTCTGGTCAGACCCGCCACAATTTCCACCCTAGTCTTTTAATTGCCTGATCAGTCATAAAAAAATTTCGAGACTTCGTCTCGATCGATTCTCTTTGTCGTCGGTCGTTGCGCGCGCACAACAGCCTGGCCTCCATTTGTCTGCTACGCTGCTGACTGAGTAACGGTGAGCAGACATGCGTCGGCTTCTCGGCTTTGATACAGGCGACTGGTCGATACTTGTTTTGGGCCTCGCGCTGGCTGCGCTCCTAACTCTGCTGATCTGATCAGCCCTGAGATGCCTTCAACGGTAACAAAGAAACAAGTATGAGTATTGAAGCACAAGTGGGCGCAACGCCGGTTCCACCAGTAACGCTGCCCGCGCCAAGGGTTACTGATCCAATTTCACTTTGTTACCGCGTTTGGCCGCAGACGGTTCTCGCTATCGGGCTGATTGTCACCGCGGCATGGCTGGGCCTGCTCGTCTGCGGGTTATTCGAGATATGGAAGATGCTATTTTAAGACGAATCGAACTTCCCTGCCCCTTATTATGGCCGCTCACGGCGGCTTTCCGGGCTTCGTGCGTGTGCCGAGCGTGTCAAGCTTGCGCGGGATGCGCAAGCGCCCGATCGCTCGTCATGTCAGGACCCACGGCATTGACTTCGATATTCCTGCGGTCGTGGTACTCGGTTCACCCTACGTCATCGACGTGCCCGGGCTCGATTGGGTCTATGTCCCCGAGGATGAATATCCGGAACTATTTGCCATGCTAACGTCGGATGATCCAGATCAGGTCGAAGCCGCCTACGAGCGACTGCAGCAACTGGCCAGCATTCAGTAACGCCCCCGTAAAGTGAAATTCGCTCTCACATCTGCTTGCTTGGTGGGCTAGAGGGCGCATATTCGGCACATGGCCAAGAAAGTCGATTGTAACCGGATGCGTGCGCCGCGAGCGGGCCATACGGCTGCCGTGCAGCTGAACCCGGATGAGTTGCTGTCTTCCTACGTTTGGTGCGAGTTCTTGGCGCAGTTCTAGCCATTTCCCGCCAAAACCATATTACACGGTGGTGAAGCCCATGGCGTTACCGCTCGATGCACTTCCCTTAAGCTCACCGTGGATAACCCGATCCACCCAAGCAATTTCTTTCAAAGGTGTGGCACGGAGGCAACATTAATGCATTGACGCCTCGATGTAACCAATATCAAAATAACGCAGTGGTGCGCGGGCGGGTGTTATGAAAAGGCTATTGGTCGTAGGAATTGCAATCACGGTGCTGGCTGCAATGCCGGCGATTGCGGCCGACATGAGCGTTCCCCCGTCAGCAGACCCGCTCGCGGATTTTCCGATTGTGGCTGCGCCCCCACCGGTCCCACAGTGGGAAGCTGAAGTCGGCGGTCGGTACTTTTTCGGTAGCGGACAATCCAGACTTCAACTGTTCGGTCAAGTTCCTTCCAGTCAGCTTGTTTCTCAACTGACTTATTCAAATTTGACCACAAATGCTGGCGAGATTTTTGGCCGGGTGGAACACCTTTCAGGGTTCTTCCTAAAGGGCTATCTCGGAGGCAGCGCCCTCAACAGCGGCAATTTAAAGGATGAAGATTTTCCGCCAGTCACAACGCCATATTCCAGCACTAATAGCGACCAGCACGGTGGGTCGCTTAAATATGCGACGGTCGATTTTGGATGGGATTGGCGGTCGGAAAATCTGCGGCTCGGTATTTTCGCAGGATATCTCTATTATGCCGAACATTTGAATGCCTATGGCTGCACTCAGACTGCCTCAAATCCTTTTATCTGTGTGCCCGCAATTCCAAATTCGGTTCTTGGCATTACGAATGATGCGACTTGGAATGCCATGCGGTTCGGTGCGGCGGCACAGTGGAGGTTTGGACACGGCCTGTCGCTTACCACCGAGGTCGCTTGGCTCCCCGTTGGGATACTTTCCGCGTCGGATTTCCATTGGTTGCGGCCAGATTTGATTAAGCCGATCCCAGAGAACGGAGCCGCTTTCGACCAGTTTCAACTGGAGGCTTTGTTGAACTACCAATTTTCCTCGAATTTTTCGGCGGGCGTTGGCGCGCGATATTGGCAAATTGGGACCACTTCGGCGCAGGCCGACTTCTTGGGGGGGTCTGCAGGTGCCCAAGCGATAAATTTCAGAACAGAGACATGGGGCGGATTTGTACAGGCGAGCTACAAGTTCGGAGGGCTTCCGCCATCGAATCGTTATTAATCTCTCGCTGCCTCGTGGCGTCCTCGTCTATGTCCTCGGAATAGCGTGGAGCCCGTGTTAGTTTATCATCCGCACGCTGCCGTTTTCCGCGCCGGAGTGGATCAGAAGTTTTCCAATCTGCTGCCACCATCAGTTACGTCACTCGAAAACCGACCACAGGGGGGTACAAGTGTTGAGGATGAGCGCATCGATCACGTTACGCGCCGCCTCTCGATCTGCGATCCTCTCGATCGCGACCGCGTAGGTTCAGTTGTGGTGACCATCAGCAGCTAACCAGCAGCTGCGCCGCTGAGTGATGATACGAACTGCCGCTTTTCCAGGCCGATCAGTATAGGCGGTCCCGCTCGCTCTTCGGCTGGTCAGCCACCGTATAAAATCTGTCCGTTCCCAGCACCCAGCAACAACCACACGACCGCCGCCCCGCTGGCCCATACCGGATCGCTGTATCCGTGTCTATCGGCTCACTTTAGCCCCCGCGGAACATCGGGTGAGTTGTCTTGGCATCAATCTCGGATATCCCGGCTTCCATGGACTCACCAACCGACGGATTCCTTTGGAAAACACAATTCGCCGGCGCCACCAACGAAGCCGGCCAGTTTTCGGGGCGACTATCGACGCGCTGTCCGCTGGTGGAGGATCGCCACTTTTCGGGGATATGGGCTAATTTAATTCCGGAAAACTCGAAATGTGTGATGGCTATCACGTACCGGGAACGCACCAAAGATGAACATTAACAAAAAGCGCAGGTAAATATTAAAAAAGGGTGATGTCTTGGCGTTACACAGTGAAAGGTCGATTGGCAGGCAAAGTCGCACCAGAGTGCTAGCTGACGGCATAACGGCGTTGGGAATGGAGCGCTTTGCCAAGCGCCTATTCGACATAGTCGCCGCATCCGCCAGTCTCGTACTATTGTCACCAATTATTTTGGTTGTTTCTGCCGCCATCAAGCTCGATTCTCGCGGCCCAATTTTTTCCCGCGAAGCCCTCTATGGATATGGGAATTCAATTCGAGTAATTAAATTTAGATCGGTACCGGCTCGCCAAGAAACTGACCAACCAAATTTGCGTCTTACGCGGGTTGGTAGAATCATACGCCGATCCGGCATTGATGAACTTCCTCAACTCCTAAACGTCCTACGTGGTGAGATGTCAGTGGTCGGCCCGCGTCCGTACTCTAGCCGTTCTGACATGTTGGAGAGTCAGCTTATGCCGTTACCAGACGGCTTCAAACTGGGATTGACCGGTTTGGCACAAGTCAATGAATTTCGTGAAGGGTTCCGGACAACTGAACAGTGCACCAATGACGATCTGCACTATGTTGAAAACTGGTCGCCATTGCTCGATTTTAAGATAATTCTGATGACGCTCTTCTCCAAGCAGTCCTAAGCAACAACGGTTACTAGCGCCTGAAAAAATGGCAATCTGCACTTAGCTGTGAAACATCGTTCCCATATCTTAAAAGGTCGCGAAGAACTCTCACACGCGCCAAGGATCGCCAAAGAGTATTCATCGAAACTCCGATCAAATAACCCATTTCGAGCGTTGCTACTAGCAAAAGCACCGACCAAAAAGCTGACCACCAAAATGCTACCGACCGGGTTGAGGAGTGCTTAGCAATCACAACTTCTTCAACAAATGCCACTGCCACCAGAGGCGCCAAAATTGAGATTCTGAACCAGAGATCACAGATTGTGCCGAGCAGAACATTGCAGAGCGCAAGTAGCAACATGAGAGCCCCCGTCGGGTCGCTTATAGCCTTAAGATGAAATTCATTCAAATGAAGTCCATACACTTTTCGACTCGAGCATAACGTAAATCTACGGCATACACACCGATGGAAGAGCAAGCGGTTTCGACATGTCGGGATTTCTCAGGGGTGTCCTCGTGACATGGGCAAAAGCGTTTGGCGCAAAGTGCTGCACCGAGCGACCAAATAATGCGAAGAGCCGCGGGATTCGATGCAGATCAAGCACGGCGGGAAGAATGCTAGGAGGTGTTCCGCCGACGCTGCTCCTGCCCGCTGACGGTGTAATCGAGTATCGGAGGGCAGCGACGCTCGGCTGCGCGCGATGTATCGCAGAGTTTGTAACACAGGTGTACCCTGTGACGCTCCGGTGGCCGAATGAGTTTTAAAGAATCTACAAAGTTGGAAGCGTGAGATTGTAATTATGCCCGGCGCGTGCGGCCGTCAAACTGACCTTCATCATGCGCCGCGATCAGGAAGTCGTTGGGTTGCTTACCTTCATTCATTGCTCTGGTTAGCCACCGGGGTTTCATCCCGCGCCCAGTCCATGTCTCGCCATCTGGTCCGCGATATTTTGGGGCAGCTTTCTTGCGCATCGTTGTGCTTCCATTGTCCCCGCCATTAGCAGATCCACGGTTATCGACCGCGCCGCCGGTTAGTCGATCAAGCTCCCTCTTCAGATCTTCTGCGCGGCTTTTGAGGAGGGTAGCGATCTCATCCCGGAGTTTGCACAGGGCCTCGTTTGACAGAGTGGTGAGTGAGGATCTTTTCGGCTGCACGATTTGCCTCCCAGAGAAAAACGATCAAAAAAACCTCAATGTGCTAACCTTAACAGTTCTATTATCAAAGATTAACGGATCTCGGAGGGAAGCGATCCAAATGGTTAATGGCCACTGCGTCATGCAAGGGCCTGGGAGGGTTTTGTGCAGCGCATCGTAGGTTACATCAAAGGGAAACGAGTAACTGTTGCAAAAAACAGGATATTGCCTTCCGTTATAGCACTCAAGCATGCAGGTTTCGTAGTCCCGAGCCAATCGGGTCGCAGATCCGGGCAGGCGTCAATTGGCTCGAGGGCAGTTTGTCGAGCAACCTCAAAAGGATACCCTAATCCTCGGTGCCCGCACCGAGCCTCCCTCCCATTCCTTACGGTTAAGGTCTCGTTAATCATCCAGCAATAGAGTTTTACGAATTACTTTGCCAAAAGTTGCGATCGCCGCCGATAGCGAACCAAGCTTGAGTCCAAACCGCGACGAAGGGGACTCGCATGCGCGTATTGGTTATTGAAGACGATGCTTCCACCGCGCAATCGCTCGAGTTGATGCTCAAATCCCAGAGCTTCAATGTCTACACCACCGATCTCGGCGAGGAAGGGATCGATCTTGGCAAGATCTACGACTACGACATCATCCTCCTTGATTTGAATCTCCCAGACATGTCTGGCTTCGAAGTGCTGCGCAGACTGCGCAGCTCCAAAGTGAAGACGCCGACTCTCATCCTCTCTGGGCTCGCCGGCATTGAAGACAAGATCGCGGGCTTCGGCTTTGGCGCCGACGACTACATGACCAAGCCGTTCCATAAGGACGAATTGGTCGCCCGCATCCATGCCATCGTACGTCGTTCAAAGGGTCACGCACATTCGGACATCCAGACCGGCGACCTCATCCTCAACGTCGACACCAAAACTGTCAAGGTGAATGGTACCCAGCTGCACCTCACCGCCAAGGAGTACCAAATGCTGGAACTCCTGAGCTTGCACAAGGGCAAGACGCTGACCAAGGGAATGATTATGAATCATCTCTACAGCGACGTGGAAGAGCCAGAGATTAAGATCATTGATGTTTTTGTTTGCAAACTGCGTAAAAAGCTGGCCCAGGCCACCTGCGGGAAAAACTATATCCAAACCGTGTGGGGTCGCGGCTACGAGTGGCGGCAGCCAACCGACGAAGAACCGATGAAGGCATCAGCAGGAAGTTTCGAATCAGCGGAGTCGTCTCCGCACACGATACATTCTCCATCATGTCCGATCAGGCCTGCCCGCGGGCAGAAAGCACTTCAAGCTGGAAGCACGAACGACCAAAACCGCCGAGCGACTATGAAGCTGGGGCACGCGCCAGCGCGAAGATTGACCTTTTAAAGTGCTTCGATGCACCACGGAAGCCGAGGAAGAGATGCGCCGAAAATGGCGGATTTGAATATCACCAACTTAATATTCTCAATAACCGATGTCGAAACTGCGTGTCGTTGTCGCCGCCTGCTCAGCCCCGCGCATATAAACCCCTCCCGTTATCCGGGCTTCCGGTTAGTCGATCGTTACCTCGCTTCGCGCGGATCTCCGATGGCGCTTCGTTAAACCTGCTGTATGAACCAGGGAGTCCTGCCGCTCGATAAATTCAGCGCATCGAATCCATCTCTCCGCCATCCGACGCCATACTGTCTTGTTGGCACGACTTGGTGTGAATTTCGCCATAAGCTCGCATTCAGCGGCAAATTTCAGAAATCGCTCTGACGCGTCCACCGGCGGACCTCCGTGCCCGTTCTATATCGATGAAATAAGCTCAACTTTCTTTGAAAGGTTCCGGCCAAACCAAAGTCTATCATCTCGTGTTCCTGCCTTGGCTAAAGCTGCCTTGCTTGCTGGTTCGAAAGTTTCTCGAATATTTCTAAAAACAATAAGGCACCTTTCGCTTACGCATGTCCGGAAATGCGTCGGTAAGTTCCGTTGGCGAGCGGCACGGTCGATAGGCGATGATTGGATATAAAATCCATGCTCGCACCGCCCGGGGATCGCACGTCTAAAAGGAAGTTGAAAAGCAGAAGGCTAAATGCCGGCAAACCCCTAGGGTTTATTTCACCGTGATCGACGTATCGCGTGTAGCCAGCTGTCAGAGCACCGTGGTGCTGAATAGCGCCGCATGCCCGAAGTAATAAGTCGCCAGGAATATGGCTAATGACGAAGCGAAAGCGAACGGAATCAGCCAGGAATCCCGCAACGTAATGGCTCTGCCACCATCATCGGCGATGATGCCGACAAGTGCGACCACGATCAGCGAATGGCCAATCAGATCAATCTTGCCAAAATCGAATACCGCGCTCACGAACATCGCCGTCTCCCAACATCACGGATAACAACAAGCCGTTCCAGTCGCAATGGCCGTGACCTAGATGACAGCAGGCAAAGGAAGCCGGCGAACAATAGTAGAATTGGTAGTCCCGCCCGCAGTGAACCGAGCATATGGTCGGGCCGTGAAATTTTCCACGGTGCAATGATTGCGGGACTGGGGCGGCAGTTGCGTGGGCTCTTGCCAGTCCACGCGAATGAACAGCTCGGGTCCGGGAGGGGCGCTACCGCCCGCAGCCCAGAGCGTTGTTGATAGCAAGCAACCTATAAAAATAGCCGTGAGTGACTTGCCCATGATGATCCTCAGTTGATTCTGGCCCAGCACATTTCGCCGGCGCTAGCGGGCTACCGACAACACCGAATCTAATAGACCGCTCGGCAATACCAAGACGCGGTCTCGCCTGCTCGCCGTGCGCCACCGCCAGCAATCACCGTAAAAGTGCATGCAACGACAATGTGTGCATGCGAGCGATAAGCGTCGCAGCTAGTGTTGGAATTCCGCGCTGCAGCCCGTCGAGCATAAAGATGATGGTACGCGCTTATCCTGGGGATTTATCGGAGATTTAAGTTCTTTATTGTTGGCTACGTCCGTTTCTACTCTTTCTCTTCGGGCGCATTGCGGTAAACGCGTGGTCACGCTGAGTCCTGCCCATCACTTGGGCTAAGGTTTT
>Ga0210394_10008165_pt1 | contig 10848 bp, 8 predicted proteins | sample IncBWC12MmetaG_FD_160121 | JGI IMG/M metagenome (GOLD analysis project Ga0210394, IMG submission 160121) | Forest soil microbial communities from Barre Woods Harvard Forest LTER site, Petersham, Massachusetts, United States - Inc-BW-C-12-M | ecosystem: Environmental > Terrestrial > Soil >... | reverse complement strand
GTAAATAAATACAACCGGGGCGTTACGCTGTTCAAATCGACCCATTCATGATCCGTGTGAAAATCGCCGCCCACGAATCCCAGTCCATCGAGCGCGGGGGTGCCTTCCGACATGGCAAGCGCCGACTCGGAGGCTCCGCCGTTTCCCGACAATTCCACCGTTTTGCCGATTTCGGCATAGATGGCACGGGCGCGCGCGGCCCAGGCGTCGATCTGTGCGTTCTCGGTGAGCGGCGGAAAAGCGGGTTCATGAGAAATGGTCACGGTGGTATCCGGGACTTCGGTGGTGCGGGCATCGGCTTCGATTTTCTCCAGCACCGCGCCGAACTCCGCGGGTTTGCGATAGCGCACATTGACGGTTGCTTCCGCAAGATCCGGGATGATGTTGTTGCGTTCCCCCGCACGCATGACGGTCAAATTGACCGTGACGCCCGAGCCGGAATGCGGAAATGCGCCTTCCAGGGAGGAGAGCTGGTGTATCAGCTCGAGCGCGGCATTGCGGCCATCTTGCGGCGCCATGCCCGCATGTGCGGCCCGCCCTCTGACCTGGATGTGGACGCCCGCCGACCCTTTGCGCCAAACGGTAAGGGCATCGGGGGGATCGCCGGGCTCCATGTTGAACTCGACATCGTGCTCACGGGCGAGGCGCTTGATCAGCTGGGCGGAGCCCGGCGAGCCACGCTCTTCGCTGTTATCGAGCAGCAGTGTAATGGTCCTGAAGTTTTTGAATCCCAAGTCATGCAGGATCTTAAGCGCCGTAACGGCATTCACCACGCCGGCCTTTTCGTCGCCCACCCCCGGGCCGTGCGCGCGCTCATGGTCCATGCTGAATGGTCGGCCCGCGGCGGTGCCGGCGCCAAATACCGTGTCGATGTGCGCGATGATGAGGATTCTGCCCTTGCCGGTGCCGTGAAAAACGGCCACCAAGATGCCGGGCAGCCCCGCGCTTTCGGCCGCTTCAGTCCTCACCTCCGCGCCCAGCTGTTTCAGCCGGGCCGCCAGTACCGCGTCCACTTTGGCGCCGCCCTCCACATCGCCGGTTCCGGAATCGATGTTGACGATTTGCTGCAGCAACTCGAGAGCCCCGGCGCGATTGGCTTCTACGGCCCGATAAACCGGCTCGTTGCGCGCCGCGAATGTCGCGCCGCCGACGAGCTCCAGCAGCAATAGTAAAGCCGCAATCGCGGCAAACTTGGTCCGGGACATTCTCTGCTCCTCACGAACATGGCGCTGTAACCTTAACATGCAGCAACGCTATCATCCCCGAACATCGGCATCGCACGGAATTAGTGTTTACAATCGCGGCAACCATCTAAACAAGGGAAGCGGGATGGAAAAACTCGGACGACGTCAACTGTTGGCAGGGGCGGGCGCAGCCGCGTTCCTGGGAATACTCGAGGGTTGCGGCGTTGCCTCCCTGGGTACGAAGCGCGCAGCGAATTCACCGGTATTGCAACTGGCGCCCGTGCGTGCGAGCCCCGACCGGATTACCCGCATCACGGTGTGTACGCGGCCGTTTCGCGCGCAGGGACCGCGGCTGGATGCGGAAAGAATCGGGACAAAGTTGATCGTTCACAACTACGGCCATGGCGGCAGCGGCTGGTCGCTGTCCTGGGGATCAAGCAGCATCGCCGTGCAAAAGGCATTGGCGGGCGGCGAGCGGGACATCGCGGTCATCGGTTGTGGAGCGCTGGGACTGACCTCGGCGTTGCTGCTGCAGCGAGCCGGCGCTCGCGTCACGATCTACGCAAAGGATTTGCCGCCCAACGTACGCTCATCGTTGGCGAGCGGGGTGTGGACCCCGGATTCCCGAATTTGCCTGGAGGAACATGCAACTCCGGCGTTCAAGCAGCAGTGGGAACAAATGGCTCGCGCCTCGTATCAAACCTATCAAAACTTCCTGGGGCTGCCCGGTACTCCGGTGGAATTCATCGACAGCTACTATGTTTCCGACGATGCAGCGATGCGTCCTCCAAGTGAACTGGCAGGGCGTCCGGCCTTCGCCAATCTGCAGCGCGAATTGGTGGGCGATCTGATTCCCCAAGGCGACGATTTCGCGCCGGGCAGCCATTCGCTCGGGCAGCGATATCTGAAGCGCAACTCGCAGCTGATGTTCAATTTGACGGCGTACACACGGGTGTTGATGAGCGAATTCATCGCCAACGGCGGCAAGATCGAGATCGCGGAATTCCACACGCCGGAGGACTTCGCCAAGCTGCGCGAGAAGACTTTGATCAATGCGACCGGTTATGGGGCGCGCGCGTTGTTCGGCGATACGACGATCACGCCGGTGCGCGGACAATTGGCTCGGGCGATACCGCAGCCTGAGGTCGACTACGGGCTGATCTACAAGGGCGTGGCCTTTGTGCCGCGGCGCGACGGATTGGTGTTTCAGGCGTTGGGCGATAGCGACTACTACGGCTTCGACGACGACACCACCGTTCCCGATCGAGCCGAAGCCGATCGGGCCGTCAATACCATAGCCGCACTGTTCAAAAATCCCGCGTAGGCTTAAACCCTCGAGGCGTTGCCACCCTCTAAGTGCTCAAGGAGGGCGCAGGGGCGATGATCCAAACTTTGCAGAGGGTACTCGCCATGGATGCCGGCGGTGAGCCAACGGATACGATCGTCGCGGCAGCAGCCGGGGACGTGGCCGCATTCGAACGTTTGTACCGGCAGTTCTCGCCGCGCATCTACGGCTTGTGCCTGCGTCTCACCGGTCAGCGTGAAGCCGCCGAGGATTGCACGCAGGAATCCTTCGTGGCTGCCTGGCGCGCGCTGGCGCGCTTCGAACGCCGCAGCCGCTTCTCGACCTGGCTTCACCAGATTGCGGTCAACGCGGTGTTATCGCGGCGCAAGGGTCTGCGCAATGAGTTCGAAGTCGCCGCGCCGCGCCTGGGATTGCCCGACAGAGACGATCCCGGCAGCGGTGCGCCGCCGCTCGATGTGGAGCGGGCCATTGCCGCGTTGCCGGAAGGCGCCCGGCACGTGCTGGTACTGGTCGGGATTTACGGTTATAGCCACGCCGAAGCGGCCGGCGCTTTGGGTATTGCGGAAGGCACTTGCAAGGCGCAGTTGCATCGCGCGCGCTCGCTGCTCTCCGCAACCTTGGGATTGGAGGAAGCATGAACGATCGGCAGCAGGAATCCTTGGATAAGCTGATCGCGAACCTGCCGAAAGACGTGACGCCGGCCAGAAATTTGTGGCCGGGCATCGTCGTGCGCCTCGTGCGTTCGCCGCGCCGCGCTCCGCCATTGGCCTTGGCGGCAGGCATCGTCGTGGCCGCGGCCTGTCTTGCGAGCCTGTTCACCTGGGCAGTGCTTCAGAGTAGATCCGCGCCGCGACCGCTTCTGACCGAGGTCGCCACAGGCTCGTTCGATGAGCCGACCGATGCGAAATACGTGCTGGCGCGCGACATGATGCAGAAAACCTTTCGCGAGCGGCTGGCGCTTCTCGAACCTGCCACACGCGCGAAAATAGAAGCCAGCTTGGCCGTCATCCGTCAAGCGCATGAAGACATCCGCAAGGCGTTGGCGGCCGACCCCGAGAGCCCGGTGCTCGAACAGCTATGGGAAAGCACCTGGCATGAAGAATTCGACCTGTACGACCGCGTGGTCCAGTCCACCCAACCCCCCATGACGAGGATTTGACGATGTCACAAGTTATTTTTGCAGGGCGCCGAGAGCTTCGTATCCTGGCCTGTGTCCTGGCGGCTCTCTTTGCCCCGTGGATCTCGGCACATGCCGAATCGCCGGTCGATGAGCATCGAGCGGCGAACAGTCAAGGCAGTGTCGAGATCATCAACGTCGCAGGCGCGATCGATCTACAAGGCTGGGACAAGCCCGAGGTCGCGGTCACCGGCACAATCGGCAAGAACGTCGAGCGCGTCGAGGTCACGAGCGGTGGCGATCGCACTACGATCCATGTGATATTGCATTCGCAGCACTTCTTGGGATTCGGCTCCGACGGCGACGCGCACCTGTTGGTTCATGTGCCGCAGAATAGCTCGGTATCCGCTTCATTGGTGAGTGCCGACCTCAAGGTATCCGCGGTCCGCGGCGATCTCAAGCTGCAAACCGTCAGCGGCAATATCAGCGGCGAGGCGGGGGGCGATGTGCACGCAAACTCGGTCAGCGGCAATGTCACCTTTACAGCCGCTGCGGCCAAGGCCGTTGAGCTAAAGTCCGTCAGCGGCGATGTGGTGTTGATCGGCGGCAACGCGGACGCCGAAGTCACGACGGTGAGCGGCAGTGCGAAAATCACGCTCGGCACTCCCGCCCGTGTCCGGTTGCAATCAGTATCCGGCAATCTAACCGGGAACTTCACGCTCGGTTCGGAGGCGCAAATCGACGGGGAGTCGGTGAGCGGCGATGTCAGGTTGGAGTTTGCCAAGACGCCTGAGGCTGACTTTGATATTCAAACTTTCAGCGGCGACATCAAGAATTGCTTTGGACCGAAGCCGGAGGAACGGCGGTATGGGCCGGGTTCGCGCCTGACCTTCAAGAGCGGCGACAACCGCGCTCGCGTCAGAATTTCCACCAAGAGCGGCGATGTGCGCATGTGTGCAAAAGGTTCCTAGCGCCGGCGTCAGCATGCACCTACGCCGGCTGTTGGTACGCGCCGGTAGTCATACGATTCGATCACCCTTAGGCTGGACACCGGCCCTGAGCGGTACAGGACCGCCGGCACGTAACCGCGAAACCCCGCCCGCGTTCAACGTAAGGAGTGTCAATGAACACAGCAGCTGCTTTATCCCGACCCATCGTTCTGCCGCCGCTTCCCTTCGCAATGGGCGCATTGCATCCGGTGATTTCCGCCGATACGTTGAATTTCCATTACGGCAAGCATCACAAAACCTATGTGGACACATTGAACAAATTGATCGTCGGTACAGAATTTGCCGACCTGCCCCTGGACGACATCGTCAAGACAGCGTGGCGGCAACCCGCTCACAGCGCCATATTCAACAATGCCGCGCAGGCGTGGAACCACGCCTTTTACTGGAACAGCCTTACACCCAATGGCGGCGGCGAGCCGCCGTCGACTCTCAAGCAAATGATGGAGTCATCTTTTGGCGGCGTGGTTCAGTGCAAGAAGGAACTGGCGAAGTTCGCGGTTGAAAATTTCGGCAGTGGCTGGACTTGGCTGGTTGCGGATGGCGGTGCCCTCAAGGTCATCAACACCAGCAATGCGAACACGCCTCTCGCTCAAGGTCCGAAGCCGCTGTTGACCATCGACGTATGGGAGCACGCGTACTATCTGGACTACCAGAATCGAAGGATAGGCTACGTGAACGGGCTGCTCGAAAGGCTCGCCAATTGGGGATTCGCGGCGGACAATTTGCATAAGGGTACTTGAGGCTCAAGGACGGTTGACTGCCGTCGCACCCTTGCGATCACTGCAGCGCCTTCATGGACGATTCGTCTCAGCGGTTTGTGCGCTTAGTATTAGTCTGCGCGCTTAGTATTAGTCTGTGTAATCAATAAGATATGAGATTATTCTCGCGAATTACATAGGCGCCGTGGCTGCGCGTGATCTCATTGACGTCCCCAACGTGATGAACGCGTGGGCATAATGGCGCGCTCATGAACACACTTCCACGCTTGGACGTCCCAACCATTGCCATTGCTCGGTCGAGCCAGCGGTTCCCGGTACGACGAATCTATTGCGTCGGCCTCAATTACGCCGATCACGCGCGCGAGATGGGCAAGGATCCCCAACGACATCCGCCGTTTTTCTTCGGCAAGCCGGCGGACGCCGTGGTCGGAAGCGGCGCGCACTTGCCCTACCCGCCGCAGACCGCCGACCTGCATCACGAAGTCGAATTGGTGGTGGCGCTGCGCCAAGGCGGCTCGAATATTCCCGCCGCGGATGCCGCGTCATTGATCTTTGGCTATGCGGTGGGCATTGACCTGACCCGCCGAGACCTGCAGGCGGAGGCAAAAAAGGCCGGTCGGCCCTGGGATATGGGGAAGGGATTTGATCACTCGGCACCAATCGGCGCTCTGGCCACGGGGGTTCCGCCCGCCGCGGGAGCCATCAGTTTGACTGTCGACGGCAAGGTGCGCCAGCGCGGCGATCTTCAGGACATGATTTGGAGTGTCGCCGAAATCATCGCGGCCCTTTCGACTTACATCGAGGTGGCGGCCGGCGACTTGATCTTCACGGGCACGCCCTCGGGCGTCGGACCCATACAGCGAGGTGAAACAGTGCGCGGAATCATTGCGGGAGTGGAGCCTGTCGAAGTCTCCTTCGAACCATGAGCATCATGCAAGTCTTCAGTCCAGATGTCTTAAGACGCAGCGCGTGCTGCGTACTCGGCGTCATGCTTTGTGCTCCATTCAGCGCGCGAGCCGCGGACGATTATCAGCATCGCCTGGAACAAGTGCTGCTGCAGACCCCGCTGATCGATGGCCATAATGATCTGCCGTGGGAAATCAGAGACCGCTTCAAAAGCGATTTCGCTGCCATTGATCTAAGATCCGATACCAGCCGCTTGGCCGTCGGCGCGGAGCAAACGCCGCTAATGACCGACATTCCGCGTCTGCGCGCGGGAATGGTGGGCGCGCAATTCTGGTCGGTATGGATACCTGTGAACGTGCAAGGTTTCGAAGCGGTGCAAATGACGCTGGAGCAGATCGACCTGGTGAAGCGCATGGCCGCGCAGTATCCAAGAGACTTCGAGATGGCATATACGGCCGCTGATATTCGGCGCATTCACAAGGCGCATAAAATCGCTTCGCTGATCGGCATCGAAGGCGGCCATCAGATCAACAATTCTCTTGCGGTACTGCGCCAGATGTACGATGCGGGCGCTCGCTACATGACGCTCACCCACAGCACCAACACCGCGTGGGCCGACTCCGCGACCGACGCGCCGGCGCACCAAGGACTTACTCCATTCGGCATCGAAGTGGTGAAAGAGATGAACCGCGTCGGCATACTCGTGGACTTGAGCCATGTATCGCCCGACACCATGCGGGCGGCACTCGCTGCCAGTCAAGCGCCGGTGATCTATTCCCATTCCTCGGCGCGTGGGCTCGATGATCATCCGCGCAATGTGCCCGATGACATTCTGCGGCTGTTGGCGGCAAACGGCGGCGTGGTAATGGTCAACTTCGCGCCCGGTTACGTATCGGCGGAGCGCAATCGTTGGCAAGCCGACCGGGCCGCCGAAGTGACGCGCTACAACAGTCCACCGTTCGCCGGCTTGTACATCGGTCAACCCGAACGCGCGAAGGCGGCGCTCGCCGACTGGGATGCCAAGCATCCGCGGCCGGTCACCACACTCACTCAAGTCGCCGATCACATCGAGTACATGCGTCGAGTGGCCGGCATCGATCATCTTGGATTGGGCTCCGACTTCGACGGCATACCCGACGCGCCCGTGGGGCTCGAAGGCGTTGATAAATATCCCAAGCTGCTCGAAGAGTTGATGAGTCGAGGTTGGAGCGACGCCGAAATCGCAAAGCTTGCCGGCGAAAATCTGCTGCGCGCGATGGGCACCGCCGAGAAAGTCAGTTTGAAATTGCGCGAGACGACGGCCGCGTCCATGGCAACACTCGAGCCGCCGAAAGCTCACTGAACTCTTGAGAATCATTCTTGCAACCCTGTGCCTCGCCGTAATGACGGCCGCGAGTGCGCAGCCAAGGCAGAACACCGCGAACGAATACGGGCCAGCGCCCGACATCGGCGCCCCGACCGGCAGTTGGCTGCCGACCGTGAACTTCGCCAAGGCGAAAGGGTGGGGCGAGGGGGGCGCGCCGAAAGGCGCCAGCGGGACGGCGGTTACCGCGCTGGCGCGTGGGCTTGCGCACCCGCGATGGCTGTTCGTGCTGCCGAACGGCGATGTGCTGGTCGCCGAAGCCGAGGCGCCTGTGAGGCCCGATGACATGCAGGGCATCATGGGCGTGATCGGCAAGCTGGTGATGAAGATGGCCGGCTCCGGCGATCAGCCCAGTGCCAACCGGATCACTCTGCTGCGCGAGACGGGAGCGGGAGAGGTCGAACGGCACATTTTTCTGCAAGGCTTGAATTCTCCGATCGGCATGGCGCTGATCGGCAGCAATTTCTACGTTGCCGATACCGATGCGCTGCTGCGTTTTCCCTACCATACCGGCGATACGGAGATCCGCGCGCAACCGGTCCAGGTCGCGGCGCTGCCGGGCGGCAGCATCAATCACCACTGGACCAAGAGTCTGATTGCCAGTCCCGATGGCAAGAGTCTGTATGTGGGCGTCGGCTCGAACAGCAACGTTGCGGAGAACGGCTTAGGCAAGGAGGCGGAGCGCGCGGCAGTCTGGGAGGTCAATCCCGAGACCGGTGCGCATCGCATCTACGCATCGGGCTTAAGGAATCCGGTGGGCTTGGCTTGGGAGCCACAAACCGGCGTGTTGTGGACCGCGGTGAACGAGCGCGACGAGCTAGGCGATCAGCTGCCGCCGGACTATATGACGGGGCTTCGCGACGGGGCATTCTATGGCTGGCCCTTCAGCTATTTCGGCCAGCACGTCGATACCCGCGTCAAGCCGCAAAACCCAGAGCTGGTGGCCAAAGCGATTCCGCCGAACTATGCGCTTGGAGCTCACACCGCATCGCTGGGCCTCTGCTGGTCGGCGGGTGCGACGCTCCCCGAACCCTTTAAGAACGGCATGTTCGTCGGCCAGCATGGATCCTGGAACCGCAAGCTCCATAGCGGCTACAAGGTGGTGTTCGTGCCATTCGCGGAGGGCAAGCCGGCGGGCGCGCCCGTCGATGTGCTGAGCGGATTTCTCAATGCGAAAGACGAGGCTTTGGGCAGACCTGTCGGAGTCGCAATCGATGCACACGGCGCGCTCTTGGTTGCCGATGATGTGGGCGGTGTGGTGTGGCGCGTGAGCGCAACAACTCATTAGGCGTCTTTGCACTTGGCGCCCCCGATTTCCAGGTGTCCGGGCGAAGTCAACCGAGCTGGATTCGGCGCCAAAGCGGTGCATAAAGGTGATATATCAATAGCTAAGCCGGACACGCCGCGCGCTTTTTCGACGCGGTTTGCCGGGCGAGTTCCGCCTAGCAGGCAACATAAGCCGTAGTAGAAATATTTTCTGTTATGCGCATGCACCGCTGGCCAAACCATTTATTCACATGCTCTTGACATTACGGCATCAACTAATCGAATAATGCGTTGCCTAGGCGCGACGCGAAAATATTAAGCGCACCTAAATGAGGCAGGACGACCGCCTGTAGGTCTCAAGCGATGGGGTTGCATCGCTCGAGGCTTCGCGACTGCGGATTACCGCGAGCACGAAGGGTGGAAGTGGTTAGTGGCGGACAAACGGCGCGAACCGTTTTCAGGGGGATCACGATGACGACAAGAATAGTGGCGCTGCTGCTTTCATGCGCAGCAACGGTTGCAATCTCAACAACAGCATTCGGAGCTCCCGCTCCAGCGGCTCCCGCCTCATCGGCGAACGATGAAGGCGGCATTCAGGAAATCGTCGTCACCGCCGAAAAGCGCACGGAAAATCTGGAACGGGTCGCTGACGCGATTACCGTGGTCAATTCCAAAGAACGCGACTTGATCGGCATCGAGACCTTCCAGGACATCACCAACTTCACGCCCGGCCTCGCTTACAACACGTATCTAGACCGCGCCTTCATCCGCGGCGTCGGTCGTCAAACCAACAATCTCGCAACCCAGCCCGGGGTCGCCACCTACAGCGATGGTCAGTTCAATACCAGCGTGGTCGCCGCTTCCGGCGATTCGCTGTTCCTGGATCGAGTGGAAGTACTGCGCGGACCGCAGGGAACCCTGTACGGCCGCAACTCCATCGGCGGCACCATCAACTCCATTTCAAAGCGGCCGACCGCCGATTGGGAAGCCGAAATACGGGCTGACTTCGGCAACTACGCCGTCCACAATTTCGAAGGCATGGTGTCGGGTCCCATCAGCGACACCCTGCGATTCCGTTTTGCCGGCTACCGCAACACCCAGGACGGCGGCTATTTTCGCAACGTCTTCAATGGCAATCAAACCGGCGGCTACGGCAATTACTTCTACTGGGAATCGCAATTGGAATGGGACATCACACCCAATGTCGAAGGCTGGCTGAAGGCAGCGCAATTGGGCTACAACCAGAGCTATCTGTTCACCAATGCCACTGGCTCGTACGACTATTCGCCGTACCCGATTGGAACACTGGCTCCCAGTGGTGCGTATGGTGTTTGCGGTGCGGTGGGCGCTTGCGCGGGACCTTATGGCACATACCCCACGCCGATCGCGGTTACACCGGCCAATGCCGCAACCCAGAATCCCGGCAATACCAATCTTCGCGAGTACAGCAACAATGGGACCAGCAATGCGGTGCTGAGCCGCACGTATCAAGTTACTCCGCAATTCATCTGGCACACGCCGTGGGCAGCGGACGTGAAATACGTCGGCGGCTACACCACGTATAACTACCAGCTGTATCAGGACAACGACGGGACCAGTGTGGGTTCATACATAATCCCGACGATCTACATCCCCGGGGTTACACCCGCCTTCTGCGGCGGGGTGGCCTGCCCGCCGTTGACCGTCTATCCCGTATACGAATCGGGCTACATGGAGAACAAGAAGTATTGGAGCAATGAAATCAACGTGACCTCGCACAGCGATTCGAACTTGCAATGGATCGCGGGACTGTATCAGTACCAGGAGAAATTTTCGCAGCCGGTCAATGTCCAGAACAATGCTCAGGCGTCGCAGCCCCAGGTGTTTGGCGGGGCATGTCCGGCCGGGGTCGGATGTCTCGCCAGCCCTTACAATGGCACTGTTACAGGACTCGCGGCTCCCAATCCGAACAACAACTTTTACTATGCCAGTTCGGAC
>Ga0210394_10008164_pt1 | contig 10848 bp, 10 predicted proteins | sample IncBWC12MmetaG_FD_160121 | JGI IMG/M metagenome (GOLD analysis project Ga0210394, IMG submission 160121) | Forest soil microbial communities from Barre Woods Harvard Forest LTER site, Petersham, Massachusetts, United States - Inc-BW-C-12-M | ecosystem: Environmental > Terrestrial > Soil >... | reverse complement strand
TGAAGCCGGGTACGGCACAACTGACTTCGTTTTATCTGATGATCGCGCTGGGCGGGGCGCTGGGCGCGATATTCACGGGTCTGATCGCGCCGCATATTTTCGCCGGCATTTACGAATTCCCGCTATCGCTCTTGTTCGTCGCCGCGCTGGCGCTGTGGCTCAACTGGCTGGGGGAGATCGCCCCCGATGGCCGCAGTCGATCGCCGGCAACGGCGATTCCGAGCCGCGACCGCAGGGAGCGATCTTCGGGAGTCTGGGCGCAGCGGTTACTGTGGATCGCCGTAACGGTCGCCATGGCGGTCGCTCTGGTCGAGGAGGCTCGCGGCTATCACCAGGACGCGATCGTGATGACGCGCAGTTTCTATGGCTCGCTGCGCGTGGTGGAATCGATCCGCGGTGGTGGAAACACGCGAACGCTGTATCACGGCACTGTGCAGCACGGCGCGCAATATCTGGACGGGTCGAAGCGCGCCGAACCGACTACCTATTTCGGTCCCGATTCCGGCGCCGGCCTCGCGCTGCGATTTTGCTGCGCCGGTCCGAAAAGGGTCGGCATCATCGGCCTCGGCGCCGGTACGCTGGCGGCCTACGGCCAGCCGGGCGATGCGTTTCGCTTCTACGAGATCAATCCACAGGTGATCCAGCTGGCCAGATCGCACTTCACTTTCTTGAGCGATTCGAAAGCCTCGATCAGCATCGCGCAGGGAGACGCACGATTGTCGCTGGAGCGGGAAACCGGACCGCTCTACGACGTCTTTATTGCCGACGCATTTTCGGGCGACGCCATTCCGGTGCATCTTCTGACGAAGGAAGCGGTCCGCCTTTATCTGGCGCACATGAAGCCCGAAGGAATACTGGCGGTGCATGTGTCGAATCAATATCTGGATCTGGCCCCGGTGGTCGCGCAACTCGCCTGGAGCGAAGGGTTGTACGCGCGAATCGTCCGCAGTCCCAGAGACGATCGGCATCTCTACGCGCAGGCCGAGTGGGTCGTGATGACCAGCAACGCGGAATTTTTTACGCGGCCGCAGATTTCGGGCGTCGCCGCGGCGATCGAAGCACGCCCGGGAGTGCGCCTGTGGACCGACGATTACAACAATCTGCTCCAGGTGCTCAGGTTTTGAACCGTTCGTCGATTTCCACCTGATATCCGCTCACCAGGCGATTGGTCTCATTCGCCATGCCGGCCACCGCCATCAGCTCGGCGAACTGCGCGTCGGTCATGCCCGCTTTGCGCGCGGCCACGGTATGCGAGGCGATGCAGTATCCGCACTGGTTGGACGCGCTGATTGCCAGATAGACCATCTCCTTGGTCAACGGATCGAGCGCCCCGGGCGCCATGATCTGCTTCACCGATTCCCAGGTCCGCTTCAGCGTCGCGGGATCGTGCGCGATCGCCTTCCAGAAATTGTTGATGTAATCCGTCTGCCGCGTCGACATGATGTCGTCGTACACGGCGCGGACTTCCGGAGGTGCGTCCGCGTATTCGATGAATCCGAGTGTGGCCATCAGATCAGCATCTCAAAATAGATGTGCGGAGTATTTCGATAGGGTGCCCGGCCCACCTCGCGGAAGCCGCACTTGCGATAGAATTCGCCCGCGCCCCCTTCGGCGTCGAACGCATCCAGCCGGATCGCGTCGGCGGGCCATTCCTTCGCGATCCGGCGCGCTTCTTCAAGACACTGCCTTCCGATGCCCTTGTGTTGTTGATCCGGGTCGACCGCCATCGCGATGAGATACACCGGATGCTCGATCGCCGTGAAATAAGTCTTATCGATCGCCCACGGCTTTCGCGTCGTGAGCGCGAAGGTCGCGATCAGCCCCTTACGGGACCTGAAAATATACACCGTGGATCTTCTCATAAGCGAGAGCGCGCCCTTTTCGGTCCCTTGCCCCGACCATGGTCCCTTTCCATATTGCAGTGTCAGACGCGCGTTGGCGGCGTTGTGAAGAGACGTCAAATCCGCGGCGTCCGCAGGCGTCGCGACTTCCATGTTCACCGCTGGCTCGCCTCTCCGCGCAGGACTTTTTCATTGAATGCACCGGACCGCCCGCGGGGCACGCTCAACGATTTCCATTCGCTGCCCCGAAAATGTTTGGCTAAGAAGACGATCTGTCCGCAGTGGTACGAATAATGCGCCACCTGCCGGTTGATGGCCTGCATCACTGAATGAGCCTCGCCGCGAATGGTAATCGTCCGTGACAGATCCGCGTCAGTCAGCGGCTCCAGCGCTTGAAACAGGCAGTTCCAGCCCTGCTCCCACAGGTTCATCAGCGCGTCGCGGGTAGAGGGGGGCTCCACGAACTCGCTGTCGCGATCGCGGTCCGGCTTCTCGCCGTCACTGGTCAAAAAATCCGCCCAGCGCGACTTCATGTTGCCAGCCATGTGCTTGACGATCACCGCAATCGAATTCATCTCGCCGTCGAGCACCGCGAAAACCTGCTCATCGGTCACCTGCGCCATCGCGGCGGCGGCAAGTTTTTTGTAGTAGCGGAACAGCGTCAGCGAGTCTTCAATATAAGAAGTCGTGAATTGGAGCGCCATAGCGTCATTTTATGGCCAGCGATTGGCAGTTCGAGCCGCTTCTTTCCGATATGTTATAACAATAGTAATAACATGATCGAACTCAAAGTTCGCAAATTTGGTAATTCACTCGGGGTGGTGCTGCCGAAGGATGTTATCAACCGTCTGCAAACCAAAGGCGGGGAACCCCTCTTCCTGATCGAAGCTCCGGACGGCAGCTACCGGCTGACGCCATACGATCCCGCCTTCGAGGAAAAAATGACGAAGGCCGAAGACATCATCGCTCGCTATCGCAACACACTGCACGTTCTTGCCAAGTGAAAGAGCCAATCTGGATCGACGAGCGAGACGCCCTGGCGTTGCATGATCGCCTCCTCGCGCTGCACGGAGGCGCGTCGGGCGTGCGTGACGAAGGCCTTCTGGCGCGACCACAGCAGCTACACGCCTATGCTGAGTCGCCCACTATAATCGATATGGCGGCAGCCTACACAGCGGGCATCGTCCGCAACCATCCTTTCATCGACGGCAACAAGCGCACCGGTTTCGTTGTCGGCACTCTTTTTCTGGAAATGAATCGCTACGTCTTCACGGCCAGCGAAGAGGACGCAGCGCAGGCAGTCTTGAACCTGGCGGCTGGCACCCTCGATGAAGCGGGCTATGCAGATTTCTTAAGGGGGAACGCCGCACTTAGCTAGGTTCGAAATCTGGCGGGGGAGGCTGCCTATTTTAGTTCTGGTTTTCCAGCATCTCGCAGCTTTCTGTTCAGCTCACTCTTTCGTTTTGCGGATACGGCTGGTTGGACGAAGTAAAGATCGAACAGAGATTCCAAGACATCGAGGTTCCACTCAGCTTCCCCATCTTCAACGCTCACAATGTCTGCAGTATTCGTGCTCTTGATCTGGTGGGCTGCGAAGTTGCCGATATTACGTACTGCGTGCAAGTTATCCGCGATATAAGAAGGGATTCCACCTGAACCGACAACCTCGTCGATCTGGTCATTCAAATCACGTTTAGTCGCTTTGCCTTTATCCTTCAGAAGTGCTTGCAGGCAGCGCCTGCTGAGAGCGGCGCTAGCCTTCGGACTGTGGGGAAGCACGGCGCACGCCTCGGCAAAATCCTTCCGATAGGGCTCCACTACCTCAGGCCGAATCGGGCGCGAGGCAGCCGCGGGATAAACCATAAAACGCACTTGAGCATTAGTTCCATACTTCAAGACGTTCAAGTAAATGATGACTTCATGACATTCTGGACACCGCTGATGCAGACCTGTCCATATCGTGCCAGGAGCGACCTCCTTTGCGTCACCACTCACGGCACCATACTGAGCCAGCTGCACGCCCGCGAAAGCTTCATGAATCCCAAGGTCGCAATGAGGGCATTTCATCGCCAGTCAGCATACCACGAGAAAAACGCCAAATCGCCTTAAAGAGACCGAAGCCCCGCGCCGCTCCAGCACCGAACTAACAATTTTCCCCTAGAGAAAACTCCCCTCCTCGCCCCACTACTCCCAAGAGGCAAGCAAATGGTAGGAAGAATCCGCATTGTACTGACCATTACCGCAGCCATTGCAGCGGCACAGATACCTGACCCCGCCTACGCTCCGCTTGAGAAAGCCTACCAGGCCCTCCGCGACAAGGACTACGACCGCGCCATCGCCTCGTTCCGCGAGGCCATCAAAATAGCGCCGGACCGGCCCGCGATGCGCAAGGATCTTGCTTATACCCTCCTCAAAATTGGCGAGAACGAGGCCGCGCGCGACCAGTTTGCCGAGACCATGCGGCTCGATCCTCGCGACGATCATGTCGTCCTCGAATACGCCTTCCTTTGTTATGAGAACAAGCAGCAGGCAGTCGCTCGTCGCATTTTCGACCGCATCCGCAAAACCGGCGACGCCACGGCCGCGGCAGCGTTCGAAAATATCGACCGCCCTCTGCGCGAAGGCATCGCCCGCTGGACCAAGGCGCTCGAAATGTCACCTGATAATTTCAGCGCGCATGAGGAGCTGGCGCGTCTCGCCGAACAGCGCGACGAATGGCCGCTCGCCGTCGAGCATTATCAAAAAGCCTGGGCCCTGCGTCCGGATCGCCGCGCGCTGCTGGTCTATCTCGGCCGTGTCTATACCCTGATGTCGCGCCCCGACGACGCGAATGCGGCCCTGCTGGCAGCCTCCCGCGGCGCCGAGCCTCGCGTAGCGGAGGAAGCGCGCGAGCTCCTGCCGAAGCGCTATCCATACGTATACGAATTCCAACGCGCCCTGGCGCTCGATCCTTCCAACGTCGAACTGCGCCGTGAGCTGGCCTACCTGCACATGGAAATGAAGAATCGCGCCGAGGCGGAAAAGGAGTTCCGCGCGGTTGTGGAAAGCGCGCCCAGCGATCTGCTATCGGTCGCACAGCTCGGCTTGTTGCGCTGGACGCGAGGCGATGAGGAGGGCGCGCTGCCTCTGTTACAACGCGTGCTGGCCAGCGGCGATCGCGATCTGGCGGAGCGCGTCCGCGCGGCCATGAAGACGCCGCAGAATCTCCAGCGCAGAGCGGAAGATCCGAAGGCCGGCAACGATCAAGCCCGCCTTCTGGGCGAAAAAAGCCTCGAAAAAGGCTTTTTGCAGGACGCCCTGAAGTACTTTCACATCGCCCATGAGAGCGATCCGGAAAACTACGGAGTCATGTTGAAGCTCGGCTGGACCTACAACATGCTGAAGGACGATCGCGAGGCCGTGCGCTGGTTCGACCTGGCGCGCGCGAGCCCCGATCCCGCAGTCTCGGCCGAAGCATCGCGCGCCTATCATAACCTGCTGCCCGACACCGAGCTTTTTCGCACCACCGTCTGGGTGTTTCCAATGTATTCGACGCGCTGGGACGATATTTTCGCCTATGCGCAGGCCAAGACCGAGCTGCGGCTCAAGCATTCCTGGCTCCGGCCGTACCTGTCCGTGCGCCTCGTCGGCGATTCGCGAGGCGAAGTCAACCTGGCCAACTACGGTCCGCAGTATTTGAGCGAGCGCAGCATCATCCTCGCACTGGGCGTCGCGACAAAGCCGGTTTACGGCGCATTCGGATGGTTTGAGGCCGGCGAATCGCTGCGCTTGAATCCGACCTTCGCCGATCCCGGCCGTCTGCTGCCCGATTATCGCGGCGGCGTCTCCTACGTCAAGGGCCTGGGACACGTGCTGGCCGGTGGCAGCCACGGCTTGTTCGCCGAGACCAACGACGACGGCATCTATGTCAGCCGCTTCCATAAGGACACGCTGCTCTATTCGCAAAACCGCGCCGGCATTACCATGCGCCAGTTGGAAACATTCGGCGGATTGCACACGCAATTCTATTGGAACGCCAACGCGACGGCCGATATGCAGGGCCAGTATTGGGCCAATTACGTCGAGACCGGCCCCGGATTGAAATTCAAATTCGAAAGCTCACACGTGCCCGTTCTCTTTTCCGTGAACCTCCTCCGCGGCGCGTATCTCATCAATCAAGGAAACCCGCGCGGCCCGAATTTTAACGACCTGCGGATCGGAGTCTGGTATGCATTCACTCATTAAAGTCTGGGTGGCGCGAGCTTCAGCTTGCAGCCTGGGCTTCAGCCGAGGTCTTCTTTTCCTGGCCCTTGCCCACGCCTCCCCCACGCTTTCCTTCCATGTGATGGGCGACGACACAGGCTCCTGGCCCGCCATCCTCTCCTCCATCGGCCTCACGGAGAACTCGACGGGCGACGTTCTCGTCCTCGCCCACGGCGCGCAATTGTCCGTTCAGGAATGCCAGTCGAGACTCGATCGCGGCGCGATCCTGATCCTCGAAGGCCCGTCGCCTCTCGCCGAATCGTTCGGCTTTCACGCCACTTCCAAACCGCACGTGATCGTCCGCAGCGTCGAAGATGTTCGCGCCTCGAAGCTGCACATCGTGTGGGAGCAGCCTCTCGATTTGCCGGTGTTCGAAATTCCGAAGGAGGCCCGCCTGTTCGCGGCGGAGCGATGGCAGGGAACGCCGCTCATGGCCGGGTTCAAGCGCGCGAAGGGCGCGGTGCTGTGGATCGCCGCGTCTCCTGGACCCCGCGGGTATGAACGATTTCCGTATATCCCGCAGGCGCTGGCCGATCTCGGCCTCGAAGCTCCATTTCGTTCCGGGCGTTTATGGGCTTTTTTCGATTCCGCCTACCGCTCGCGTGTCGACATCGATTACTTCGCCGCGCGTTGGAAGGCCGCCGGCATCGGCGCGCTGCACGTGGCCGCGTGGCACTACTGGGAACGCGACCCGCAGGGCGACGAATACCTGGGCAAATTGATCGCAGCCTGCCATCGCAACGGAATCGTGGTTTACGCATGGCTGGAACTGCCGCACGTCAGCGAAAAGTTCTGGGATCTGCATCCGGAATGGCGCGAAAAAACGGCATTGTTGCAGGACGCGCAGCTCGATTGGCGCAAGCTCATGAATCTGACGAATCGCTCTGCGTTTGCCGAGGTTTCGAAAGGCGTGCGCGATCTGATAGGCCGTTTCGATTGGGATGGCGTGAACCTGGCGGAGCTTTATTTTGAATCACTCGAAGGTATCGACAATCCCGCGCGCCTGACCCCGATGAACGACGATGTGCGCGCCGAATTTCACGAAAAACACGGTTTCGACCCAATTGAGCTATTTAGCGCCAATAAGCCTCTCGAAGCCTCCGCAATGGTCAAATTCATCGACTTTAGGGCCGATTTAGCGCGCCGTCAGCAGGCCGAATGGCTGGCGCAGATCGACGATATCCGCAAAACCAAGCCTCACCTGGACCTGGCGCTGACCCATGTCGACGACCGCTTCGACACCACAATGCGGGAAAAAATCGGCGCCGACGCGTCGCGACTGTTGCCGATGCTCGGGTCGCACGATTTTACGTTCCTGATCGAGGATCCAGCGACCATCTGGAACCTCGGACCGCAGCGATATCCGCAAATTGCGGCGCGTTATTCCAGCTTGACTCCCGCGCAGGACAAACTAGCGATCGATATCAACGTGGTAGAGCGCTATCAGGACGTTTATCCAACCAAGCAGCAAACCGGCACGGAGCTGTTCGAGCTGGTCCATACCGCCGCCGCCGCGTTTCCGAGAGTCGCGTTGTATTTCGAAAACTCGATTCTTTCGCAAGATTTAGCGCTCTTATCCGCAGCCGCGTCTTCCGTCGACCGGGCGGTGGTCGTGGGCGGAAAACTGGTCATCGAGTCGCGGCGCGGAGCGGGCGTGCCCTGGCGCGGACCGGCCCTGGTCGACGGAAAACCGTGGCCGGTCTTGAATGAAAAAACCTTGTGGCTGCCGCGCGGCCCGCATTCGATTGAGCAGTCCCCAAAAGCGGCCGCCCTCAAAATACTGGACTTCAACGGCGAATTAAAATCGGCAAAAGTCACAGCCGATGGAGTGGAATTCGCCTATCAAAGCAGCGCCCGGGCGATGGCGACGCTCGAACGCGCGCCGCGTAAAGTGGAGATCGACGGCGCGGAAACAAAGCCTGAGCTTTCCGGCAATGTCCTCATCTTGCCGCGTGGGCAACATCTGGTGACGCTGTCGAATTGAGCTTCCAACGGAACCCCGACAGTCATGGAGGGGATACGGCCGTGAGCCCGTCACAACTGCGGATACTCGGGATTCCAGGGCGCCGCGTTCACCGCGCCGCGCAGCGTTTCCGACGTCGTCAGCGGCGCCAATCCAGCGCGCTGCGCTTCCAGTCCAACCGCCATGGCGATTTCCACCGCCACCCGCCGCAGATCGTGAAGAGGCGGCAGCAGAGGGCTTCGCGCATCCTCCAGCGCCGGCGAATGCTCGGCCAGCGCCCTGGCCGCGGCCTGCATCATCGCGTCGGTCAGTCGCCGCGCCCGCGATGCGACCAGACCAAGGCCCACGGCCGGAAAAATGTAAACGTTGTTGCATTGCGCCACCGGAATCGCGCGCCCTTCAAACGGCACCGCCGCGAAAGGCGACCCACTGGCCACTAGCGCCCTCCCTTCTGTCCAATGGATCAAATCGGCGGCCGTCGCCTCGCTGCGCTCGGTCGGATTCGAGAGCGGGAAAATTATCGGACGCGCCGTCTTGCGCGCCATCTCCCGCACAATCGGTTCGGTGAACGCGCCCCGCGCTGTCGACAGCCCGATCAATACTGTCGCGTCCACTGCCCCGATCACTTGCGCGAGTCCCCAATTAGGACCCGCGGGCTTCGCGTAAACCCGCTGCTCCGGCGTCAGGTCAGTGCGATCCTCGCGCAACAGCCCGTCCTTGTCGACAATCCAAAAACGCTCGATCGCCTCGGGCTGCGAGAGCCCCTCGGCAACCATCGCATCGCGCAAATAATCGGCCACGCCGATGCTGGCCGAGCCTGCGCCCAGAAACACCACCTGCTGCTCGCGCAGCATTTTCCCGGTGACCTTCGCTGCCGCCAGCACCGCGCCCAGAACCACCGCCGCCGTGCCCTGAATATCGTCGTTGAACGTCAATAACTGGTCGCGATAGCGGTCCAGAATCGGCCGTGCGTGCGGCGTCGCGAAATCCTCCCATTGCAGGCACGCATCCGGAAGCTCCTGCTTCACCGCCTGCACGAACTGGTCGATGAAGTCCTCATAAGCGGCCCCGCGAATGCGCTCGTGACGCCAGCCGAGATAGGCCGGATCGTGCAGACACACTTCATTATTGGTCCCGACGTCGAGCACGATCGGAAGCGTACGCGCCGGATGAATGCCCCCAATCAGGCTATACAACGAAAGCTTGCCGATCGGAATTCCCAACCCTCCCACGCCCTGATCGCCGATCCCCAAAATCCGCTCCCCGTCGGTGACGACGATGACGTCGACGTTCTCGTTGGGCCGGTTCCGCAGCAGCGTCGGGAGGGAATCACGGAGCGGGTAGGAAATAAACAGGCCGCGTGGGCGGCGGTAAATATGGCTGAAATTGCGGCAAGCCTCGGCCACCACCGGCGTGTAGACAATCGGCGTCATCTCCTCGATGTGATCCAGCAGCAGACGGTAGAACAGCACCTCGTTGTTGTCCTGCAACTGGCGCAGATAGATGTGCCGGTTCATCTCCTTGTCGTAGGCAAGATAGGATTTGTAGGCTCGCTCCACTTGCTCTGCCAGAGTCTCGACGTAGGGCGGCAACAGGCCGTGCAGCCCGAACCGGGTCCGCTCCTCGACGGTAAATGCGGTCCCTTTATTCCACAGCGGTGCGCTCAGCAATCGAGCCCCGTGGAGCGTGGATGGAAACGTGAGGTGCGAAGCCATTACCGCAGTAAATCTTCAAGCTGAATTTTCGCGTCCGTCCTGCTGTCGCGATACTTCACAATCACTGGAGTGTAGAGCGAAACACCCCACTCTTTCCCCGGTCCATGCGTGATGGCGCGCGACCCCGCCACCACCACCGCGTCTTCGGGAATCATCAGCGGCTCGTCGTCAGTAGCCGAATAAACTTCGCCGCGCACGATATCGTAAACCGGCGTCGAGCGCGTCAAAATAGTCCCGCTTCCTAGCACCGCGCGCCTCTTCACCACCGTGCCTTCGTAAACCCCGCAATTGCCGCCGACCAGCACGTCGTCCTCGACAATCACCGGCAGCGCGCCCACCGGCTCCAGCACGCCTCCGATCTGCGCCGCCGCCGAGATGTGGCAATTCTTCCCGATCTGCGCGCAGCTCCCCACCAGCGCGTGCGAATCGATCATCGTTCCATCGCCCACCCACGTGCCGACGTTGATGTACATCGGAGGCATGCAGGTCACGCCGCGTCCCACAAAGCAGCCATCGCGAATGCTGGATCCGCCAGGAACAATCCGCACTCCGTCGTGCTTAGAAAACTGTTTCACCGGGAAAGTAGCCTTATCGAGAAATGGCTGCCGCGCCGCATCGACCGACATATCGACCACCGCGCCCATCCGGAATCCCAGCAGCACCCCTTTTTTCACCCAAGCATTCACCCGCCATCCGCTTCGAGCCGCGGCATCCGGCTCCGCCGAGCGGATCGCGCCCGAATTAAGGGCCTGCTTGAATCTCTGGAATAACGCAAAATGTTCTTCTGTGTAAATCGACGGCTTCTCATCGAACAGCGCTTCGATCTCAATCCGCATGCGTGCTCCGCGAACCCAGCAAACCCACCGCCTTCAAAACCGCCTCGATCTTCGCCTGATTCTGATGCGATGGAGGAGTCATCGGCAATCGCCACACCGCCTCGCACAATCCCATCATCGCCATCGCCGCCTTCACCGGAATCGGATTCGATTCGACGAAATTGACATCCATCAGGGGCAGCCACGTCCGCTGCATCGCCCTGGCGCCCGCGAAATCGCCGGCCATCGCCAGCTGCGTCAGCTTGGTCATC
>Ga0210394_10008163_pt1 | contig 10851 bp, 6 predicted proteins | sample IncBWC12MmetaG_FD_160121 | JGI IMG/M metagenome (GOLD analysis project Ga0210394, IMG submission 160121) | Forest soil microbial communities from Barre Woods Harvard Forest LTER site, Petersham, Massachusetts, United States - Inc-BW-C-12-M | ecosystem: Environmental > Terrestrial > Soil >... | reverse complement strand
CCGCCGAAGTCGTCGCCATGCTGTTGCGGATAGCTTGTGTTCGAAATCTGCTGGAGATTGGAACGTCGAACGGGTACAGCACCATTTGGCTCGCATCAACGATTGGGCCAGGCGGCGGCCGGGTGACAAGTATCGACAGAGATGCGCGCAAACATGCGATGGCCCATGACAACCTGGCCGCCGTAGACTTGCTGCGCTACGTTGATCTTGTTCTGGGTGACGCGACCGAGATTGCTGCCCGTCTGCCCGGCCCCTTCGACTGCATGTTTTTCGATGCGGACCGTGTCAGCGCTCCCAAACAGTTGGATTTCTTGTTGCGCAAACTATCGTTACCCGCATTGCTATTAGCCGATAATGCTACATCGCACCCGGATCAGATCGCGGGCTACCTCGCTCGGGTGGAAGCGATTGATGGCATTTCGCACACGATCGTCCCGGTAGGGAAGGGACTCAGCGTCGCCTACCTGCCAAAGCTATAGCCGGAGGACGACTTCGATGGGCTACTCCCCATGAAAGATCGCGCTTGAAGGCGCATTCCGCCCTCACCGCGGGTCCGGAACAATGTGCTCCAAATCCTGGTTGTTCTGGTCGCACTCCGCTTCCATAATGCGCTCGTCGCGCGGCGGATGCCGCAATATCAAGCGATATTGCCACGGTTTGGTCAAGACCTTGGGATCCTCCATGGTCGCCTCATACCGGATCGTGTTGTCCGGTTGCAACGAGTAGCGCTCCACCACGTGCAATTGCTCGCTGTGAAAATGCCCGGCGCCCGGCAGCCACGTCTTGTCGTTGAATCCGGTCACATCCACCACGAACGTATCGCCGCTCCAACGGCCCACGGAGTCGCCCATATACGCTGGATCGAGCTCCGCGGGATGAGGCCGGCCATCCGAAGGAATGATGCGAAAGATGTGATTCGATTCGTAGAGAATGTAAATCTTGTTGGCCGTCTGCGCGATTTCGAACGGCACCGGGATGCCCGTAATGCGCGGCACGCCCGTCATCTTGCAATGCACCGCGGGATCGTTGCGATCGTCCGACGCGAGTTGCTTCACTTTAGTCAACGCCCAATCCTGATAGGGAGGCGGTCCCGCCGGCGGACCCCACGTGCTCGATCGCCCTTCGCCTGGGCGCACCTCGCCGGTCTCTCCAAACAGGCTCACGCCGATTGCCTGCCAGATTCCCGAGAGATCAGGTCGGCCCGCGGTATCGCGGCGGATTTTGTCGGGTGCGTTCTGCGCGAATGCCGACATCGACAACCAGAGTGATACGAGCAAAAATGTCGCGAGTTTCATCGAGCCTAGTATTGTCCCGGCGGTCCAAGGAAAAGCTTATTGCCGTCAGGCAAGGTAACCTCGCGCCCCGCGACTCGGTTGCTTCCATCCTTCGACCGCCAACCAGTGACCGTGATTGCGTCGTTCTCTTTCAAGCTTCCCTGATGCCAGCCCGTGCGTCGCAGCGTATTGGGCGGATGGCCCTCCAACGCCCAGTTCACCACCTGGCCGTCGTCACCCTTCACCGCCAGATAAATATAGACGTGCGGATTGCTCCAATCGATTTTGGTCACCACGCCCGCCAGCGTGATCGGCTTCGCAGTGTCGTATTCGGCCGCGAAAGAGTGATGCGCCTTCAACGGAGCCGACGCCGCTACTACGATCAACGCCAGGATCGATCTCCGCCAAATGGTGTGACGCATACGAACACAATACAGCGATTGTTCCCGCGATACAAGCACGCGGCCGCCGCGCTAGCATGTGATGGTGTGTGGCATCGCTGGAATCATCAATTCCCAACTCGCGCCTCAAGATATGCAGGCGGCGCTCGCCCGCATGCAGCAAGCCATGGTCCATCGCGGCCCAGATGAGGGCGGGTCGCGCGTGTTCGTCGAGCAGGGCGCCGGATTGTGTGCTCGCCGCCTCAGTATCATCGATCTGGAACACGGCAACCAACCCATCGCCAACGAAGACGAAACGGTATTCGCGGTCTTGAACGGCGAGATCTACAATCATCAGGCGCTCCGCCGCATGTTGTTGTCGCACGGCCACCGGTTCCGCGGCTGTTCGGACACCGAAGCCATTCTGCATCTTTACGAACACGCCGGAATCGATTTCCTCGACCAGTTGCGTGGCATGTTCGCCCTTGCCATCTACGATGTGCGGCGGAGCCGCCTGTTACTCGCTCGCGACGGCGCGGGCATGAAGCCGCTGTACGTCGCCAGGACACCGCAAGGTTTTCTGTTCGCATCTGAAGCCAGGGCCTTGTTCGCAGCTGGTCTGGTACAGCCCGAGCCGGATCTATCCGCCATCGATGTCTACCTGGCCACTGGTTTCGTGCCCGCCGCAATGAGCGCCTTCCGTGGCGTTGAGAAACTCCGGCCCGGCCACTACCTTTTGGTTGATGGCACGGGAGAGTCGTCCGATGAGTTTTGGCGGATTCGCTACCGGCCGGCCAATCCCACGCGCAGCGACGCCGATTACACGGAAGAACTAGACACGCTCCTCACCGAAGCGGTGCACTCGCATCTGGCCGCCGATGTGACCGTCGGCGCGTTCCTGAGCGGGGGCTGGGATTCGTCGCTCACCGCCACCTTAGCGGCTGAAGCCATCGGGCATAAGCTACAAACGTTCTCGGTCATATTCCCCGACGACCCCGATGCCGACGAGAGCCGCTTCTCGCGCCGCATGGCCGCGCATCTCGGCTCAGATCATCACGAGATCGAGTATCGCAGCACCCTCCTGCCTGCGCTGTTGCCCAAAGTAACGCGCCATCTGGAGGAACCCTGCTGCGGTTTGCCTGTCGGCGTCATGTACGTCTTATCCTCCCTGGCGGCGAAATACGTCAAGACCACCATCAGCGGCGAGGGCTCAGACGAACTGTTCGGAGGCTACGACCGGTTCCAGGTCAACTATCCCTACTTCATGCGCGGATTTGTCCCACGGCCACTTGCGCGCGCGATGGCCGAGTGGTGCGAGCCAACACGCCTTCGCCGCGGGCTCAGACTGCTCGGTGCGCCGGAAGTCCGGATCGCGGACGCCGAATTCAGCCGGTTCTTTGCGCCCCGCGATAAACGGCTCCTGCTCCGGCCCGAGTTTCAAGTGGATGGCCCGGACATCCTACCGGCGCTGATCAGCCCGCAAGTGCTCGAAAGCTGTACCGACCGGCTACAGCGGCGGCTAAGCTTCGATCTGACCGGACGACTTGCAAACTCCATTCTGTTCACCACCGACAAGATGAGCATGGCGCATTCGCTCGAAGTGCGCATACCCTTTCTCGACCGATCGATCATGGAATTCGCCAGCGGCCTTCCTTCGCGTTTGAAGGTGCAGCGCGGGCGTGAAAAGGTGATTCTTCGCGCGCTGGCGCTACGCCATTTGCCCCCCGAAATCGCCGCACGCCGCAAGAAGGGCCTGGCCTATCCGATCAATGCCTGGACCCGTCCGCCGCTCGACAAGTATGTCCGAGAGCTGTTGCTCGAAAGTGACGGTCCCTTCGATCGTGCTTATCTGGCGCGGGAGTTGCCACGCTGGCTCGCCGGCCGGTCGCCGGGCGAATCGCAAATTAGTTGCCTGGTGATGCTCCAAAACTGGTGGACCGAATTCGTCCGGAACCGAGCGCGGGAGACATCCATCGCCATGGCGGGATTTCGGCAATGATGTCTCGGGCTCGTCGCCTGTTCAGCGACCGCGCCGCATTCTTCGCCGAATATTTTGTCAGCGCCGCGGCCTTTGTGTGGCGGCGATTGATGTTTCGAACCACATTTATCGCCATTACCGGCAGTGTCGGCAAAACTACCGCCACGGCATGCCTGGGCACAATTCTGTCGGCTCATTCTCCAACCAACTGGCGGCCGGGTGGCCCCAACACTCGCACGGTGTATTCGCGCATCGTGCTCGGTACCCGATTCCGGCATCGCTTCACGGTGATCGAAGTTGGCACGCGCGCGCCGGGTGCATTGCGCCGCGCAGCCTGGATGATCGCGCCCGACGTGGTGCTGATGCTTCGCGTGCTCAACATCCATTCGAATTCATTCCCCACGCTCGACGACATGGCGGCCGAGAAAGCACAGCTCTTGAGCCGGCTGGGTAAGCAGGGCGCCGCGATCTTGAACGCCGATGATCCTCGCGTGATGGCTATGGCCGATGGCTCTCCCGCGCAAGTTCGTACCTTCGGCGCTTCGGCGGGTAGCTTCGCCGTCGCGGATCAGGTTTCGGCGGTGTGGCCGCAACGGCTGGCCTTCCGCGTTCGATGCGAAAACCAAAGCGCGCGGGTGGAAACCAATTTTGCCGGCGAACATCTGCTGCCCTCCGCTCTGGCTGCCGTCGCGACAGCAGTGCATTGTGGGGTGCCGTTGGAACAGGCCGCCGCGTTCATCAGGAATGTCCAGCCGGTTCCCGGGCGCATGTGTCCGATGTTCCTGCCCAACGGCGCTTGCATCATTCGAGACGACTTTAATGCCGCTCTTCCAACGTTCCTATCGGCCCTGGATTTCTTAGGCAAGGCACAAGCCTCCAGGCGCATCGTCATCGTGGGAGACATTCTCGATACCGGGCTGACGGTGCGGCCCCGCGCCCGCGATCTCGGCCAACGGGTGGCCCAGACCGCCGATATGGCCGTGTTTTTAGGCAGAGAAGGCCGATTAGCCGCTAGGTCCGCGGTCGAAGCGGGCATGCTGAAAGCATCCGTGCATGCTTACGAGGACTTGGGAGAAGTTTCTGAGTTTCTGAAATCCGAGTTGCGTTCCGGCGATCTCGTGCTGTCCAGCGGATGGCAAGGCCGGCACATCGAGCGAGTCAGCTTGTCGCAGTTCGGAGACATTGCTTGTTGGATGGAGCGCTGTCCCAAAGTCATACCGTGCGAGATGTGTCCCGAGCTGAAATTGGTTCCATTCCCGAAACGCGGCGGAGCCTAAGTCTTCTGCTTTTGATCCAGGAACAGCCGCACTTTCGCCTTCACCGTCCGCCGGTCGACCCCATGCTTCGCGCCGCTTCTTCATAGCTTCCCGTCAATCGATATACCCGCGCCGCGTACCTGGACAGTAGCTCGTCGGCGCTCAAATTCCCCGAGCGAAAGCGCGCGAAAAACTCGTCGTCGTCCCCATCGGTCGCCCCCCGCTCCAGTGGCTGATAGGAACGCCGTATTATCACGTTCCGCACGCACTGCTCCAATTCCCGATAGTTCCCCGGCCAGGCATAATCGGCCGGCAGATGTTTCTCGATCCATTGCTCCACTTCCGGCACGCAGCGCTCCGCCTCATCACCCACCGTGCGAACGGTCATGTAATGCACTAGCTCGTGCATCACCCGCGGTGTATCCCGGATCTGATCGGCCAGCGAGGGCGTTTGAATCAAGTCCGCGCAAAGGCGATAGTAAAGATCCTCGCGGAACCGGCCGGCCTGAATCTCCGCCGGCAGTTCGCGATTCGTCGCGGCGATCAGCTTCCCTTGAAACTCGCGCGCCGCGGTGTCTCCCACCGCTGAAAATCGCCGCGTCTCAATCACCCTCAGCAGCTTCACTTGAATCGAGAGATCCATCTCGCCCAGTTCGTCTAGGAACACCGACCCCGTTGCGGGGCAAGCCTCCAGCCAACCCCTGCGATCCCCGATGGCTCCAGTGAACGATCCTCGCCGGTGTCCGAACAGCTCCGATTCGATTAGCGTCGGCGACAGCGCCGCGATGTTGATCGGCAAGAAGCTCTCGCCCGGCGCATCCGCGAATTCCATCCGCTCCGGATCGAACGGCACATAACGCGCCCCCGCGATCGCGCGCGCGATCAGCTCTTTCCCGGTTCCCGAAGGCCCGGTAATCAGCGTCGGAAACTCGCCCATCTTCCGGTACAATCCGCGCCGGTACCGCCGCATGTCATGCGTGAAGATGGATTGCCAGATGCTCGCGCGCAAACGGGCCGCCGGCATCGAGTTGCCGATAATGTTGTCGTAGATTTGATGAAACGCCCGCTGGATCTGCCGGAAGCTTGCGAACACGTGCGCCGGCTCCAGCGCGCTTTCGAACCGCTTCCCCGGAATGCGGCACAGCCGGTTCCAATCCGCCAGAAAGTCGCGATAGAAACGCCATTTCCCCTGGGCCGCGACGAACTGCGGGTGATAGCGCTGGTACAGCAAATAGTGGACGCTCTCATCGTAAGCGGCTAGTTCTTCGTCGCTCACATCCGATGCCTCGGCGAGCCGCGCCGGGAGCGCTTCCATTAGCGCCGCGAGCTTTTTGTAAATCGAGACGACGTTGGGACGTTCCGCGTCCGGATCGCTGACCGATGCGCTCCATACTTCGCCGCCCGGGACATACTGGCGCCCCAGCGCCGCTTTCTCGAACGTGATCCGCTCCGGAAGAAAGTGATTGCAATAACCGAGATTCGCGACGGACGAAAGGAAGTGTCGATCTGGATCAGTAAGCGCCGCCATACAAACAGTGTACATATATGTACATAGAATGTATACGATGTTGTGGGTAGGCTGCCGAAGATATTGAAAACAAGCGGGCTGGAGGCTCGCGGTTATGGCCGCCAAAGTGCCAAATACAAGTTATGGCGACAACGAGTGAATTGCGAAACGAACCCACCGGATACGCCGCTCTCTTGACCGACGGCGGCTTTCAATCGTTCCTGTGGACCCAGTTCCTGGCCGCGTTCAACGACAACGTGTATAAGATGATCGTTTCGGTTGGCGCGGTGGAGCTGGCCGCAAATCAATTGCTCGGCTCACAGTATCTGGCGCTCGCGGGCGCGGTCTTCGTTCTGCCGTTCCTGCTGTTCGCCGGTTATGCAGGCCAGCTGGCCGACCGCTTCAGCAAAACGCGCGTCCTCCAGCTCACCAAGGCTTTCGAAATCGTGATCATGGGCGTTGGCATGATCGCGCTTTACCTCCGCAGCATCGACATGCTGCTGGTGGTCTTGTTCCTGCTTGCGATGCAGGCCAATTTCTTCAGCCCCGCGAAATACGGCATCCTTCCCGAAATGTTGAGCCAGGCGCAACTGACGCGCGCCAACGGACTACTGGAGCTTTCCACCTTCGCCGCCATCGTGCTTGGAACCAGCGCCGGATCGTTCCTGTTCGCACGCTGGAAGGGCGAGCCGTTGATCCTGGGCGGAATGCTGCTCGGAATCGCCGTGGTCGGATCGCTTACCAGCCTTTTCATCCGCAAAGTTCCCTCTTCTGGTTCGCGCCTCGCGATGCAGTGGAACCCCTTCGCCGAAGTCTGGACCGGCGTCAAGCACATCTATCGCGACCGTCCGCTGTGGCTGACGGTGGCCGGCATCTCCTACTTCTGGTTTCTGGGCGCGCTCTTTCAGATGACCGTCATCCTAATCGGCACGGAAACGCTGCGGCTCTCTGAAACGGCCACGGGACTGCTGGTCACGGCTCTGGCAGTGGGCATTGGCGTCGGCAGCATCACTGCAGGCTGGCTCTCGGGTGACGCCGTGGAAATTGGACTGGTTCCGTATGGCGCGGCGCTGCTGGGCGTGTGTTCTTTCGCGCTGGGCTTCGCCCATTCGTTTGAGTCCAGCATCCTGTTACTTGCCGCGGCGGGCTTCGCCGGCGGACTCTTCATCGTTCCGCTGAACGCCTTCCTGCAAGAGCGCGCTGAACCCGAGGAAAAGGGACGCTTGCTCGCGACCAACAATTTCTTGAATATGATCGGTGTGGTGTTTGCATCGGGTGCGCTCTACCTGTTCCACGACCTATTGCGTTGGACGCCTTCGCATATCCTGGCTGCTTTGGGCGTGCTCACCCTAGCTGCCACCGTCTACATCGCGTGGCTGGTTCCCGCGCCGCTGGTCCGCCTGATCGTCTGGTCGCTTGCGAACCTCTTCTTCAAAATCCGCATCATTGGCGCAGAAAACATTCCCAGGAAGGGCGCGGCGCTCATTGTCTCCAATCACGTCTCTTATGCCGACGCCATTCTGATCGGCTGCGCGACTCCGCGCTTCATTCGCTTCCTGATGTGGCAGCCACTGTACGAAACCAAATGGCTCAAGCCTTTCGCCCGTCTGCTGTACGCCATTCCGATTCCCACTCATTCCAAAGAGTCCCTGCGGGCGCTACGCAATGCCCGTACAGAGCTCGAAAAAGGCAGTCTGGTGGCCATCTTTCCCGAGGGCGAGATCACGCGCACATCGCATGTGAAGCCGTTCGAGAGGGGCGTGGACGTCATCACTCGCGGCCTCGACTCGAGCACTCCCGTGATCCCGGTCTACCTCGAAGGCTTGTGGGGCCATGCGCTCAGCTTGAAGGGCGGCCGTCCGTTCGCGTCTCGCCTGAAGCTGCGCTATGAAGTGACCGTGTACGTTGGAGAGCCGGTCTTCTCTGATTCAAAGCAGGGCGATGTCAGCTCCGAGCGCTTGCATCAGCGCGTGCTCGAACTTGGCACTCAAGCCGCGGAGTCCAGCAAGAGCGCGGCCAGTACACTGTCGCACCGATTTGTGGACGCCGCCAAGAAGAACTGGTCGTCCACCGCGCTTGCCGATTCCACCGGTAAACAGCTCACCTTCGGCCAAACCCTCACCGCCGCGCTGCTCCTCAAGAAATGGATCCACGCGAACTGTGCCGGATCGCGCTCCATCGGGCTGCTGCTTCCGTCTTCGGTCGGCGGCGCGCTGGCGAATCTGGGCGTCACGCTGGCCGGCAAGGCCGCCGTCAATCTCAACTTCACCGCCGGCCCAGAAGCCATGGCGCAGGCCATCGAAACGTGCGGGATCTTGACCATTCTTTCCTCGCGCGCGTTCCTCGAAAAAGCCAAGCTTCCCGAATTACCCGGCACTGTGTTTCTGGAAGACTTGCTTGCGAAGTTCACTTCCACGTCCAAAGCTTTGACGATGGTTGCCGGGCGATTGCTTCCCGCCCGCAGTCTCGCCGGATCAACCAAACCCGACGACCTCGCCGCGGTCATCTTCTCCAGCGGCAGCACCGGCGCGCCCAAGGGCGTGATGCTCTCGCACTGGAATCTGATCGCGAACGTCGACGCCACCGCGCAAGTCTACTATGTCGATCACACCGACTGCATGCTCGGCGTCCTCCCGTTCTTTCACTCCTTCGGCTATAGCTACACGCTCTGGTTTCCGCTGCTGCACGGCTTCAAAGCAGTATTCCACCCCAATCCTACCGACGCCAAGGTCATCGGCGAACTGGCAGGCGCGCATCATCCCACGCTTTTCGTGTCCACGCCGACTTTCTGTTTGGGCTATCTCCGTAAGTGCACCCGCGAGCAGTTTGCGACACTGCGCTATCTCTTGGTCGGCGCCGAAAAGCTGCGGCCCGCGCTCACAAAATCGTTCGAAGAAAAGTTCGGTGTCACGCCGCTCGAAGGCTACGGATGCACCGAGATGGGCCCGGTTGTTTCAGTCAACGTCATTAATAAGGAACACTCGGCGTACAAGCCAGGCACGGCGGGCCGCCCCTTGCCCCACGTGTCGCTGCGCATCGTAGATCCAGAAACCCTGGCTCCGCTACCCGCCGGCGAAACTGGACTGCTGCTGGTCAACGGCCCCAGCCGCATGCTCGGCTACCTGGGCGATCCCGAACGCACCGCGCAATCGCTGATCGACGGTTTCTATTCCACTGGCGACCTGGCCTGCGTCGATCCCGACGGCTTCCTCCAGATCGTCGATCGTCTGGCGCGCTTCAGCAAAATCGCTGGCGAAATGGTGCCGCATCTCAAAATCGAAGAGGCGATTCACGACAGACTGGGCGATCATCCCTGCGTCGTTATCGGCGTCCCGGACGACCAACGCGGCGAGCGTCTGGTCCTGCTCTACACACAACCCGAAACTACGCCTGCTCAGCTATGGCAGCGGCTTTCTGAAACCGAGCTGCCTCGCCTGTGGATTCCGAAGCGCGAAAACATGTACTTGGTCGAGGCCATCCCAACACTCGGCACCGGCAAGCTCGATCTGCGGGGCGCCAAGGCCAAAGCCATCGAGATGGTCAGCGCTTCGCGCTCCCCCGAATCGGAAACGGAGAAAGTCAATGCAGATTGAACTGGAATCCTCGCTCGATCGCTGGACTCAAGCAGCGCTGCTCAACTCCGAGCAAGCCGCCCGCATTCGCGAGTTCGAAGCCGGCCTGGCGCCCCGCCGCGCAGCGCGTCTTCCGATCCTGATTGGCGTCGCGCTTGGTGGCATCATGCTCGCTGCCGGCGTCCTGTTGTTTGTCGCGGCTCACTGGGTCGATCTTTCGCCGGTCCAACGTATGGCGCTGCTGGTATTCGCGGTGGGTGGTTCACATTTAGCGGGCGCGTTCTGCGCGGATCGGCTCGGCGGCCTGGCGGTCACCCTGCACGCCGTCGGCACCGCGGCACTGGGTGGAGCAATTTTCCTCGCCGGGCAAATCTTCAACATGCAGGAACATTGGCCCACGGGAGTGCTCCTTTGGGCCATCGGCGCGCTGGCCGGTTGGTGGCTGCTACGCGATTGGCCGCAACTAGCGTTCTCGGCGCTGCTGATTCCGTTCTGGCTGGTCGGCGAATGGTCTGAAGCGATGTCGCACGATCTGGATGTCGGTACCATCGCCATGATCTTTTCCACTTTGCTCGCGATCTGCTACCTGAGCGTGCCCGACCGAACGTTCAACGCTCGAACATACAAATGGATCGGCGGCATCGGTCTGCTTCCGTCAGTTCTCATCCTGGTCTCGAATCCAAGTTGGGGAAACACGCGAGGATCATTGACGGTAACAATCGCTGTCATCGGTTTGATCGGTGCATTTCTCCTGCCGCTCGGCTTCGCTTTCATCTATCGGAGATCTCAAACCTGGATGAACGCCGTCGCGGCGCTGTGGGTCGGAGTGTTAAGCGCGCTCAGCTTCAACCACACACCTCTCTGGATTTTCGCGTGGTGCGCCG
>Ga0210394_10008162_pt1 | contig 10853 bp, 5 predicted proteins | sample IncBWC12MmetaG_FD_160121 | JGI IMG/M metagenome (GOLD analysis project Ga0210394, IMG submission 160121) | Forest soil microbial communities from Barre Woods Harvard Forest LTER site, Petersham, Massachusetts, United States - Inc-BW-C-12-M | ecosystem: Environmental > Terrestrial > Soil >... | reverse complement strand
AAAGGTGGTGGCCACCCACTCCTTGTCGTCGGCTTTGTTCGCGGTCAGCGAGTCTTCCAGCAGGCGCTGGTTTTCCCTGGAAGCGGGCGAAGTGGTCGTTTGATTGAGGCGGTGATGCGCCACCGGGACCTGGGGAAAAAATCTCAGCAGCGTCAGCATCAGTCCTTTTTCCTGCGCGGTAAGGGCAAACACAAATTCATCCCCCTTGCGGCTGACCAACCTCACGACGTGGGCTCCATGGTTGCATGGAGGTTATATTTTTGCAGCTGGTGCACGTAGAATTCCGCGCGCTCCAGGCTCTCGCGGGTTAGTACGCTCTTGCCCTTCTCGTGCACTTCCAGCATGTGTTTTTCCGCCCGCTTGCGTTCCCACCCAAATATCTCCTGAAACACATGCGTGACATAGTCCATGAGATTGACGGGATCGTTCCAGCAAATAACGAGGTAACCCGGCTCAAAGTCGGTCTTTGAATCGGTCTGCCTTGACGGATCAATTTGCGGCACCACCACCGGATCTGCGGGGATCGGCATATCGCAAAAATAAAATTTTGGCGGTCAGCTGTCCAGTCGTCACCGGCGCGTTATTACCGCGCCGACAGCGCGAATTTCAGCCGTCACCAAAATTTAACAACCTGGGGATTAACATCCGCGCGTTCTTAGATTATCTTGCGTCCGACATGAATCGCATTTTGCTTGGTTTTGTTCTGGCAATACTCAACGCCGGAATTTTCGCTCGCGCCGCATCCGTGGATGCGGATTTTGGCGCGACCGACGCCATCGTGGGGGTGGAAAAGGATGGCTTGGAAACGCCGGTGAACCAGATGGTCACGCCAGCAGGGAAGTTCGTCGAATTGCCTGGTGTCCGGCCGAATGCCCTGGCCTTGAGTCCGGACGGTCACTTGCTGGTGACCACCGGGCTGACCAACGCCTTGCTGATGGTTGATCCGGAGGGCGGGGCCATCCTGCAGACGGTGAAGTTTCCAGCTTCAACGAAAACCGCCGTCGTCAATGCCGTTTCCCCCGTTATTCTCGGGGCGGACAAGAAGGCGAAGCTGAGTTATACGGGTCTGGTGTTTTCGCCGGACGGTTCGCGGATTTATCTCGCAAACGTGAACGGCGACATCAAGGTGTTTGGCGTTGGCGCGGATCACCAGGTTTCCGCCCTCTACTCGCTGCCCCTCCCACCGGCCAATGTGCCGGGCCGCGTGAATGATATTCCCGCGGGCATCGCAGTGTCGCCCGATGGCACGAAAATTTACGTCGCCCTCAATGTCGCGAACCGGCTGGCCGAGATGGATGCGAATACCGGGGAGATCCTGCGGTGCTGGAATGTCGGGGTGGCTCCTTATGCCGTGGCGGTGGTGGGGAATAAAGTTTACGTGAGCAACTGGGGCGGCCGCCGTCCTGAGGCGGACAGCGTGATCGGGCCGATTGGTGAAACGGGATTTGTGCGGGTGGATGAAAATTCCGTCGCCAACGAGGGTTCCGTCTCCGTGATCAACCTGGCCACCAGCCCCGCCCAGACAAACGCCCAACCGGAGCAGTTGGAACTGATCACCGGCCGTCATGCGTGCGCGCTGGCGGTTTCGCCCAACCAAAAATTTGTGGTTTGCGCCAACGCCGGCGACGACTCGTTGAGCGTGATTGACGCCCGCGCGGACACGCTCGAGGAATCCATCTGCATGCGGCAAAATCCCGGCGATCCGTTTGGCGCGCAGCCGGATGCGCTGACTTTTGACAAGTCGGGTAAAAAGTTGTTTGTGTGCAACGGCACCCAAAACGCCGTTGCCGTTGTCGAGTTTAAACCGCACAAATCCCAATTGCTTGGGTTGATCCCGGTCGGTTGGTTTCCGGGGGGGATTGTCTTTGACGCCAAGCGCGATCAAATTGAGGTGGCCAACATCAAGGGCATCAGCCCACGAACCCAGCCCGCGCGACTGGGGCAGGGCATGGGTTTTAACACTCATCAATATTACGGCTCGCTTTCGCTGGTTCCTGTCCCCGGAAGTGGGAAGTTAAAGAAGTTCACGCAAACCGCGCTGACGAATTTGCGTTATCCGCTCCTCGCGGCGGCGAAACTGCTGCCGCGCGAAAACATGTCTCCAGTGCCGGTGCCGGAACGGGCGGGCGAACCCGGGGTCTTTCAGCACGTCATCTACGTCATCAAGGAAAATCGCTCCTATGATCAGGTGTTGGGCGACGTGTCCGCGGGCAATGGCAATCCGGATTTGTGCATCTTTGGTTCGCGGGTCACGCCCAACCAGCACAAGTTTGTAAGCGACTTCGCCCTGCTGGACAACACGTATTGCTGCGGGATTCTGAGCGCCGATGGCCATCAATGGGCGGTGAGCGGGCTGGCCAGTGATTATGTCGAGCGCTCGTTTGCCGGCTGGCCGCGCAGTTATCCGGCCGGCGGCGAGCCGGACGGCCGCGATGCGCTCGCGTATTCGCCGGCCGGTTTTATTTGGACGGATGCCGCAGCGCATGGCCAGAGCGTGGCGGACTTTGGCGAATACACCACCCCGCACCATGTCTGGCATGCGACCGGACAGGCCGAAAAAAGCTGGCGGGATTCTTACAATGATTTCACGAGCGGCGCCAACGCGATCGATTACTCCTGCGAACCGGATATTGCCGGACTGCAGCCGTTCATCGTCACCAATTATCTCGGCTTTGATCTCGATGTGCCGGATGTATTTCGCGCCTCCCGCTTCATCCAGGACCTGAAACAATACGAGGCGGACGGCCATTTTCCGAATCTCGTCATCATCTGGCTGCCGGACGATCACACCAGCGCCACGCGCTACGGGTCGCCCACGCCGGAAGCCCAGGTGGCGGATAACGATCTCGCGTTCGGTCAAATTGTCGAGGCCGTAAGCCACTCCACTTTTTGGACCAACACGTGCATCTTCGGGATCGAGGATGACCCGCAAAACGGTTGGGATCATGTCAGCGCGTACCGGACCACGGCGTATGTGGTCAGTCCCTACACCAAACGGCATGCAGTGGTGCATACCCAATACAATCAGACCAGCATCCTTCGCACGATGGAGCTGATGCTGGGACTGCCGCCGATGAATCAAATGGATGCCACGGCCACGCCGATGTTCGATTGCTTCACCAACACGCCGGACTTCACGGCTTACGACGCCGTGACCAATTCGGTTCCGCTGGATGAGATGAATCCCCCGGCGAAAAACATCCTCGATTCGCAGCTGCGGAAAGACGCCGTGGTTTCCGCCAAGTTGCCCTTGTCCAAAGAGGATCAATGTCCAGAAGACCTGTTCAACCATATTCTCTGGCGGGCGATGAAGGGATCGCACGTGCCGTATCCGGATTGGGCGGTCAAGGTGACGGATGAGGACTGAACAGAAAGGCTGAAGGCTAAAGGCTAAATTTTTCAGGGGCGTCGGTTTATTTGATTTTTTGGGGTGGCGGTGTAGGGCTTAGAAGTCATGAAAGCTTGCTCACTGCTATTGCGATTGGACATGACCCCAGACTTCGACCTCGGCGAGGGAGGCTGGTTGTTTTTTTGTGGCGCGGCTAAGAGTCACCCGTAGATAACGGCCCGTGGTTTCGATGCCGGAGTGGACTTCAATCCGGCCGGGAATGTTGGCGCGGCTTTCGTCCATGAATACTTTCCACTGGACTTGATCCGGCGACACTTCGATTTTGTAATGGTGATTCCCGTCAGTTGGAAACGTCAGCCGTACTTTCTGCACCACCAGCAATCGTTCCAAATCCACCTGCCACCAGGCGTTGGTATCTGCTTTCGCCGCCTGCCAGAATGTGGAGGCGGCGCCATCATTGGCCAGGCGGGCCGGGTGACCGGAGGCCTGGCTGCTGGCCAGCGTGGGATTGTCGCGACCGAAAACGATATTGTTGGATTTCGAGTTTGTGGTCGCAGTCATTGGCTTTTCAAATCGAACATAAGGCAGGGGATCCGATCCCCGGGTTTTGCCGGCAATAAATTCCGGTCCGCCGGTCGATTGGATCACGAGGCTGGCGTCGGGAAGTCCGGGCGAAGTGGCCCGGATGACGGTTGACCCGGAGTAATAGGCGCGGCATTCGATGGCTGCCTGCCCGTCCCTGATGGCGATGTCGGAGTCGGGGGCAAAGGTGATGGCGCGTCCGGTGGGGAATTCTCCGGGGCCGGATTGAATGGTCAGCGTGACCGGCGGCGAGTTGCTGAGCGGGGTACCGTTGCGATCCACCACGGTCACGATGATCTGGGCGTCCTCCGTGCCGTCAGCGGACTTGAGGAACGGCTGATCCGTCGTCAGCAACAGGCCGGCGGGGGTGCCACTTTGTGGCCACGCGGGTGGCGGAATGTTCCGGTAAGCGTTGCGGTACCAATACCATTGCCGTTTTGGAAGCCGGAAATAATCGACCATGCCCATGCAACCAAAATGACCGGCGATGCTGCCGTGGTCGAAGCCGCACCACAGGGCCTGGCCGCTACGCCAGGGAAATTCTACCGACTGGAGATCACCCCAGCCCGGCGCGTAATCGCCGGGTCGGTCCGCCACAGTCGAGCCATATTCGGTGACCACATTCGCGATGCCCGGGTTGGTAAACAAATACGCGCCATCACCATTGTAGCCGGCCACGTCGCCCAGCTTGTCGATGTCGCCGCGCTGGCAACCGCCAATCGCCGCCGGCCGGGTCGGATCGAGTTGATGGGTGAGGGCGACGAGATCCTTTAAAAAGTTTCGCACGCGGGGCAGTGTGGAGCGGGCGGTGAAAAACACCTCGTTGTCCATGCTCCAGACGACGATGGAAGGATGGTTGCGATTGATCCTGATTTCATCCCTCAGACTTTGTTTCACACTCACCTCAAAACCCGCCTGGTCTTGGGGTTCCGGCGGATAGGCGCTGCTGCCCCAGGGATTCTTAAGACCGGCGGTGCCCCAGAAACAATTCTCCGACCAGAACAAAACTCCCAGTTGATCGCAGGCGGCGGCAAAGGCCGGTGCATGCGGATAGTGCGAGCCGCGGATGAAATCAAAGCCCGCGTCCTTGACCAACTTGACGTCGCGATAAAATCCGTTGTCGGCCACGGCATCGCCCCAGCCGGCGTGATCCTGGTGCACGTTAACCCCTTTGAAATAATAATGGCTGCCGTTTAGGAAAAACCCCTGGTCCGCCGTCCATTTGAACCAGCGGAAACCAAACGTGGTTTGAAAACCATCCACCCGCTTTCCATCTTTGGCCAGTTTGCTCACCGCCCGGTAAAGGAACGGATGATCGGGGTGCCACAACTGCGGATGGGGAACCGGCGGGGTGGTTTGATCGAACGTCACGGTCGCCCCAGCGGGAACGGCCTGCTCTGAAGTGACACTGGTGACGAAGTTCCCCTGCGGATCCATGATGTCGGTGGTGAGAGCGCAGGTTGCGGGCGACGTGCTGTCGTTGCCGATTTCCGTTTTGATATTCACCGTGCCGGAGTTGGTCGAAATTTGCGGAGTGGTGACAAAAATGCCGTACCAGGTGACGTGCAACGGATCGGTGACGACCAGCCAGACATCCCGGTAGATGCCACCGCTGAAAACGTGCTCGCCCGCGCGCGGCGCCAGTTGAGGATTCCACAAGTTGTTGAGCCGCACGGCCACCAGATTGTCGCCGGGGTGCAGGGCGGTGGTGATATCGAACGTGAATCCGGTATAACCGCCCTTGTGTTCACCGATACGCCGGCCATTCACAAAAATTTCCGCGTCCTGAAAGGCGGCGTCGAAGTCGAGGTTGATGCGCTTGCCGGACCAATCATCGGGCACCGCAAAATGTTTCCGATACCAGCCGTAGCCGGTATAAAATTGTGCGGAAAGAAAATACGGTTCGCTGAAGGAATGGGGCAGGCCAATGTTCTGCCACTTTTGATCATCGAAGACGGCGGCTTCGGCGCCGGGATGATCGCCCAACTGGAATTTCCACTCCCGATTGAAATTGATCCGCAGGCGCGGATACAAGTCCGGCGCTTGAGCCCGGGCCCGATCAGAAACCGGACCTCCCAAAAGTGCGGCGGCGCTCGTGGCGAGTAAAATCAGGAACTGGATTTTCTTCATGGCTGATTATCTCGCCCTGCGGCGGGGAACCTTGCGCCACGATCAGAGCTGAATTCAGCGCAAGGTTAGCTTTGGAGGACCGGGAGCGTCCACCAATTAATCACGCATCACGGCCCCAACTGATAAAACTTGCCTGCTCCATTCGTCGTCGAATCCGTCACCGTCCACTGGTTTGACCCGAAATAAGGAGAATTGGTCACCAGCAGCCATGCGACCGGCGCTGTCAGACTGGGGGTTGAAAACGGAGCAGAGAAACAGAGTGCTGAGCGTCAGCGCCTTGATAGGGAAAACCGAGTAGAGCCTGATCGAGTACAATCCCATACCTTAATTGCTATTGACTGGGATCTGTATTCTGCGGTTGTTTTGCTAAAGTGTAAACTGCTTGCTCTGCATGCCCGTCGGCGAAAGTAACATTGCCTTTTCCACCGTGACGCAGCGTGATTGTGTTTACCCCAGCCGCCCATCGTCCATCATCCAGGATCTTGAATGGACCACCAGGCGGCATTTCAGCGGCAGTGGTATCAGAAGGCTCTTCCGCAAGCATGATGAGATCGCTGGGATGATGGATTTTAGGATACTTGAAAGGAACCCAATAGCCTGGAATCCACGTGGATGCCGCTCCGAAGTTGTTTACTCCATCGCCCGCCTGGTTAAGGCTATAGCTATAGTTGTAATAGGGTGTCCACAATTCTATCGCCGGGCTCGTCCTTCCCGCATTATCCAGATCCGACGGGCAGCGGAACACAGAGTTTGCAGTATTGGTGTTGGACCACTTCAACATGAGAGCGATCTGACCTTGTGACAGCGGAGGGGAGATTTGCCCGCCAACAGGTGGCGTTAAGAGACCAGCGCCACCCTGCCAGTAAATCCAATCTTCGTGGTGCCATCCTGCACCGTGCGAAGCGTCGGAAGGCATCGTATCCGCATAATCCGGCACATACAGCATGAATCCAAGACCAAGCTGTTTGAGGTTGTTAATACAAGATATTTGCTGGGCTTTTCGCTTGGCTGCCGCCAATGCCGGCAGGAGCATCGCGGCAAGGATGGCGATGATGGCTATCACCACCAGCAATTCGATCAAAGTGAAGCCGGCGCACCGCCGGCCCGGTTTTGGTTGTTTCGATAATTTATCCATACGATTTTGATTTGTATTTGCCACCAGCCGATTCTATTTCAGCTTGAGCCAACAGCAGGGTGCCGGTTGGCCGGCACCCTGCTGCCACTTTTGACGAGTCCCATCACCCGTCAATTCTTCCTGTCAATGTTTTCACGGATAGACCAGCCGGTAATACTCGTCCAAGTTGGTCTTCACGATGGGGAAGTTCGTGGAGGTAACCCCCGTCGAACCCGCCACCATCCCCCAGTCGTTGGCGTTTCTACTCACGCCACGGCTCAGGTTGTTCGTCTGCGTCAGTAACCGGTAACCCAGGTGATCCGCGGGCCAGCTCAAGTTCAGTGTCCCGGCGCTCACGCTGCTCGTCAGTTTCGGCGTCGTCTGGCTCGGCAGCTCTGTCACGTCCACCGTGTAGAGATTGGTGGTCACGCCATCCTGCGCGGTCACCAGCACCTGCACCACGTCCTGCATACCCAGAGTCAAACTCAGGGGGCTGCTGGCCGTTCCGGAGGGCAGCAGGCCGATGGGTGTCCCGTTGAAGATCAACTCGTTTGTGGCTGTCAAATCCGCGTTGATCACCGTCACGGTTGGTGAGGCCCCGAAACTGCTCGTCGCATTGTAGGCAAATCCGTTGGTCTCGAAGGCTGGCGACAGGGCTCCCGCCGGGGTCAGCACGAGACTGGTGAGATACGCGTTTGTGCTTGCCGTGGTGGCCGATCCGACCACCAACAGGCTGCCGCCACTGGTAATAGAAGCGAGGTTATTGCTGGTGTAAGTACCATTCGGCTCGGTCACTCCATTTACGATGAGTGTGGCGATGGTGTTTACGGTGCTGGCCGAATTGGTGAAATTCAGGTCCAGGGTTGCGCCCGAAGCGATTGTCACCGTGGAACTGGCTGAAAGATCCGGATAAGTAAGGCTCAAAACGCCGTTGCTTACTGTGGTATTGGCGATGTAGGTCGTGTTGGTTGCAAGAATCAACGTGCCGGCCCCGGTTTTGAGCAACAGATTGTTCGTGGAGCCGTTGTCGGCAACGACGCCATTAATGGTGAGGGTGGCGCCATTTGTGATGTCAAAGTCATCAACTCCGCCCAGCGTCAGGAGACCGCTTGTGGCACCGGTTGCTACGAGCGCTAATTGCGCGGCGGTTGGGCTGCTGTCACGCAGGATGCCAGCGTTGAAGGCCAGGCTGGCGATCGTTTCACTATCACCATTCAACTCCAGCAGTCCGCCATTCAGAGTCAACGGGCTCTGAAAAAATTGAGATCCCGTCGGATTGAGTATCACCAACGCAGCATTGGTTTGGATTGTGGCTCCCGAAAAGCTGATGCCGATGTAGCCGGATTGCCGGTTTAAGTTAACAGTTCCGCTGTTGATATTGAACGTCACGCTGCCACTGCTCGCGCTTCCGCCAATGGTCAGGGTACCCGGCCCGTTGATCGATAAACCTGTGCTTGCTCCGTTAAGAGCGCCTTCGACAAAGAGGGTGTTATTGCTCAGGTTGAGTGTTCCTGATTGAACAGTAATTGGCGCGGTACCAAGATCCAGATTGGTTGTGCCAAGAAATGTAAGTCCTTTCAGGAGGATCGAACTGGGTCCGGTGGCCAGCGTCAAGGGTGCGCCGCTCTTATTATCGATGGTTGCGTTTAAAGTAAGAATCCCGGTGCCGACAGCCCCGTCACTGTTGATGTTCAATGTGCCCGCCTCGACGTCCATGCCTCCGCTGAACGCATTAAAGTTCGAGAGCGTCAATGAGCCGGCACCCTGCTTCTGTATGCCATAGACAAGGCTGTTATCACTGATCTGGCCGTCCACTTCCAAAGTGCTGGATACGACGGTCAGCACCACCTTGCCGTTGCCCAAGGTAACCGGCGCGGGCCCAAGATTCAGGCTGGCGGTGCCAAGGAAAGTCCAGCCATCATTCCAATATTGAGTTATCGGTGTCAACAGGGTGACGGCATTTCCGCTGGTATTGTCGAGTTCCGCCCCGGTGTTAAGCGTCAATGGTCCCGTGCCAATCGCCGAATTATTCACGCCATTGCCACCATAATTGATGGCCAACGCGCCGCCACCAGTGGCGATCGTTGTGCCGCCGCTATACGTATTTGTACCCGACAGTGCCAACGTGCCGCTGCCAGATTTCACCAGACTTCCGCCGCCAGCAATAACGCCCGGGCCTGTGATCATATAGTTGTTCGTCGCACTAACAAGCATGCTTGCCGGACTGGCGGTTATGGTATTCATCACCGTAATCGGAAAAGGACCACTGGCAGTGTCATTGAATACCACCGGACTAGGATCCGAGTAAGTTGCTGGAGATCCATTATGCAGCCAATTCAGGGTGCTGGTATTCCAAACACCACTGCCCACCGCCCATTGCAGGCCGTTTACCACGGATGAACTTGTAATCACAAGCGCAATGGTGCTGGCGGCCGTAATGTTGGTGACATACCCTGAGTAGGTACCTCCTGAAAGGGTGACGGTTGTCGGGGGCGTGCCTGACAGCGTGCCGGTATATTTAATCAGTGGATAGGCGCCAAGGGCGATCGCGCTGCCCTCCACGGTGACATTGGGCGTCACATTAAAGGCAAGATTTCCGTTGACTTGAATCGGCGGCACGGTCGTGCTCGGTCCAAAAGTGCCGTAGTTAAAATCAGCCGTCGGCGTGCCGGTGTCATAAGTCAGATTGCCAATGGTCCAGGATTGTCCGCTGGTTGCGATCACAACCGAGTTGACCGGCAAACCTGCGGAGACAGAAGCGCCTTCCAATGTGAGATCGCCGCCCACTGGTGCGTTGAGGGTGGATACGGCCAGCGTTCCATTGCTGACAACTGTCGCGCCGCTATAATTATTGGCGCCGCTCAAGGTCAGCGTGCCTCCGCCAGTCTTGTAGAATCCACCAACGCCGGTGAGCGCACCGGAAAACGCCATGTTGAAGGGGTTGCCGTTGATGTCAGCTGCTTGAAAAGTAATGTTGCCATTCACATTGGCCAGATTGACTGGCGCGGCACAGGCCGCCGACCAATTTTGAATGGCGGAAACCGTGCCGCCGGAAAGATTAAAGAAGAATTTAGTGCCGGCGCCGCTCACTGGGTAGGTGAAATTGGGAGCGCCCAGATACAATGTTCCTCCGGTGATGTTGATTCCATTGGTGGGATTGGAGCTGTAGCTCGGCGTGCCGTAAAGAATCTGATTTGCCGTGACCGAGCCAGCGGTCATATTCAATACCGCGAGCGAGTTCGCGTTCAAGCCCGGATTCGCATCAAAGAATGTCAACTCCGTCAAGGCAGTCGAGTAACTTCCCGCCCCGCCATAAGTGCCCGATGCGCCAAGGCCTGCCAGCACGGTGCCGCCCAGCACATTTAACGTGCCCTGACTGCTTGAATCCGGAGTAATGCGGATGTTTCCTGACGGACTCATATTTGGACTGGTTATTCCGGAATAAACGAGCGAGGTGACAAGACTGCCGGGATAAGCATTAAGCACCGCCGGAGAACCCCGGCAAATCTGAAGATGGTTTCCTGAATTGTTTCCTCCCGAGGTGTTCGCATTTAATTGACCGCCATTGAACACATTAACGACGGCGTTACCCGTGGTGTTTCCTTGAACTCGCGCCATGTCAAAACGGGCCCCGTTGTTCACGATTGTATTCGTGATATCCAGAGTGACGCCGGACAC
>Ga0210394_10008161_pt1 | contig 10853 bp, 7 predicted proteins | sample IncBWC12MmetaG_FD_160121 | JGI IMG/M metagenome (GOLD analysis project Ga0210394, IMG submission 160121) | Forest soil microbial communities from Barre Woods Harvard Forest LTER site, Petersham, Massachusetts, United States - Inc-BW-C-12-M | ecosystem: Environmental > Terrestrial > Soil >... | reverse complement strand
TTCCTCGCGCGCATGCCCTATACCCGCCAGATCGCCTGGGAAAACGGCTTGACCGCCGGCTATCCGCGGCTCGCCGGCATTCACTTAGGGCTCGAGCCGATGAACGGCTGGTCGATCGCGGGCAATGGTACCTGGCAGTTCGGCGGCGGCGCGCGTCCGGGGTCGATCAGCGGGTTCTTCAGCAACCTGTTCAGTCGCACCTCCGCCAGCAGTCCCGGCGTCACCAACATCGACAGCCGCTTTGCCAACCGCCAGGTGTCGATCACCAGCGCCTACAGCTTTCCGGCACCGCAGCCATTCGTCGCCTATGTCGAGTACGCCGCCCGCGACACGCTGCACGGCAATCGGCTGCGCTTCCATGACGCCGCGCTGTCCGCCGGGGTGCATTTTCCACAGTTCTTCAAACGCTTCGACCTGACCGTAGAAGCCTCCGAGTGGCAGAACGCCTGGTATACCGACTACGTCTGGCTGGAAGGAATGACGGTGAATGGTTACGTCACCGGGGACTGGGGCGCCGATTGGCGCACCTCTGGCGATGGCGTCGGGGCGCAGACCGCGATGGCGCAGCTCGGCTGGGAGCTGCAATCGGGTGATGAGATCAACCTGCGCTACCGCACGCTGCAGAACCAGAGCTATTCCGCCGCTCTCGGTTTTGCGGGCGTGGACTACCGCCGCGCCAGCATGCTGACCGCCGAGTATGCGCAGCCGCGCGATCGCTATACACGCGGCCTGACACTCGATCTGGGACGCGACGTCTACGGCAAGAGCTTCGCGCGGCTGGGGGCTTTCGTGCGCCTCGACGGTGGCAATCAGGACCAGGCCGCCGCCGGCGTCGACGACGACGATGCGCAGCAGGCTGCCGATGCGCAGGACATCGAAGATGCCGCGCAGGCGGCCGGTCTGGAGCGCTTCGTCGATGTCGGGGTGAGTGGCGGGCGCCTGGGACTGGATCTCGGGGGTTTCACGGCCGCACAGGAAGCGGCACCGACGCAATACCGCAACGTGCTGTCGCCGCACCTGGGTATCGGCGTGCGGCGGGCGATCAGCGAGCACGTGGACCTGGGCGTGCGCGCCGAATTCGACGATTTTCGCGGAGCCATGGCGGCGCTGAGGATTCTCGATTTACGTTTTCGGCTGGACCGGCACTTCGCGATCGGCGGCTTCTTCGGGTTCGCGCATTATTCCGGTCCGACCCCGGCACTGGGCTATTACGAGGGCGCCGAATTGCAGTGGCGCGACCTGTTTGCGCACTGGGATCTGTCGCTGGACGCGCGCATCTTCGATCACGTGCAGCGCGACAAACTGCTGGCCTCCGATCCGCAGAACGGCGATCCGGTCGAGTGGTACACCATGCAGGCGCCGACGCTGTTCCTCAGCCGGCGGTTTTGAGGCCCTGCCGGCGCTGGCTCGCCTCCAGGGTGTTATTCAGCAGCGTTGCGATCGTCATCGGCCCAACGCCGCCAGGCACCGGCGTGATCCAGGAGGCGCGTTGCGCTGCCGCGTCAAATTCGACGTCACCCACGAGCTTGTTATCCGCACCGCGGTGAATGCCGATGTCGATCACCACTGCACCGGGGCGGATCCAGGCGCCTGGTACCATCTGCGGCTTCCCGATGGCGACCACCAGCAGCTCCGCGCGCGCTACCTGCGCTGCAAGGTTCAGGGTCCGGGTGTGGCATACGGTCGTGGTGGCGCCGGCCAGCAGCAGCTCGAGCGCCATTGGCCGTCCGACAATACTCGAGGCACCTACCACGACGGCATCCATACCGCTCGGCGACACCCCGATATGCTGCAGCATCTTGATGACGCCGTAGGGTGTACAGGCCCGAAGCAGCGGCTCTCGCTGCGCCAGCCGACCGAGGTTATAAGGATGCAGCCCGTCCACATCCTTGGCCGGATCGATGGCCTCGATTACCGCGCGGCCACGGATATGCGGCGGCAGGGGCAGCTGCACCAGGATGCCGTCGATCGATGGCTCGTCGTTGAGCCGGGCCAGCAACCCCAGAAGGTCGGCCTCGGTGGCGCTCGCGGGCAGGTCGTGTGCGACCGAGATCACGCCCACCTCCTCGCAGGACCGGCGCTTATTGCGCACATAGACCTCGGAGGCGGGGTTGTTGCCCACCAGCACCACGGCCAGACCGGGTCGGCGGCCGCCGACGGCCACCAGGGCATCGATGGCGGCGCGTACCTCCTGCTTGAGGCTCTGGGCGATGGCTTTGCCGTCGATCAGACGGGCCCGTGGCTGGGTTGGGGTTGTCATATGGCAGGAATAGTGCCGTATCTGGCGACCGCAGCGGAAGTGAATTGACGCTGCCGAGACGGACTCCGTATGATGCGCGCCCCCGTGCGCTGGACACGGAGGGGCGCCTCTGAAAGGTTGAGCGCGGGGCATGGCGCAGTCTGGTAGCGCATCTGCTTTGGGAGCAGAGGGTCGCAGGTTCAAATCCTGCTGCCCCGACCAGCTCAAATTGCTGTGCGCCCGTAGCTCAGCTGGATAGAGCACCGGCCTTCTAAGCCGGTGGTCGCAGGTTCGAGTCCTGCCGGGCGCGCCACGATCGACGGTGGACGTAGCTCAGCTGGTAGAGTCCCGGATTGTGATTCCGGTTGTCGCGGGTTCGAGTCCCGTCGTCCACCCCAACTCCTGATCTTGGGCTTTTAACCCCTGATTTTGATGGGATCAGGGGTTGGGTGAATCAGTCGCCATTGGCTGACTGGTCGCTCGGTGGCACCTTGTGCCACTGATATCCCTTTACGCTCGCCTGATAGGCGTAGTCGTACAGGCGCTTCATATACCCGGTGTCGAAGTGCGCGTGGAGAGCTTCGCTGAAGTCCGAGCCGATGTACGCAAGATTGAAATCCACACCGTCATGCCGCGCAACCTCGTAGATCCGGTGCACGTCGCTGATGCCCTGTGTCTGAACTAAAGCACTGATCGCTCGGCCTCCTACGCTCAGAGTGCGGCGGGGCGTGTCGGACCACTCGGGCTCGAGTTTGCCGTTACGTATCACATATGCGTATACCTCGCGATTGAGGGGCACACCCGTGGCTTTGGCCAGCTCCGGCAGAATGCGAGATGGGTACACGAAGACCTGAGTAATGACACCTCCGTCGACATGCATTTCCTGATAATGCTTGCCGTCGACCTCGACGTCGATCATGACCGGAGACACAGCGCCAGGTATGCTCGCGGAAGCGATCATGATGTTCCGAAAGAGTTTGAGGGCGCCAGGTGAGTGGCTGGATGCGATGGCACCCATATTCCAGGTGACTGCACGCCCGGCGTCGAGATCGGTGGTTCCAATCTCCAGAACGCGCCCATTCGCCCACTCCCGGGCGATCTCGGCGAGGAGTTCCGGCGTGACGTATTTCGCGACCAGTCGCGCCAGCGGCTTGCTGTCAGCCATGCCGTCGCTCACGAGGCCGGCGAGCCGGCTGCGGGAGTGGAAGATGTCTTTTCGAGTGACCGACGTGGCGACGCGCCGGATGACGTCGTCGTACCGCGGGCCCAAGAATGCAAACGGAGCGATCAAAGCGCCGGCGCTGATGCCAGTCACAACCTTGAATTCGGGCCGATCTCCGTGGCCGCTCCAGCCGGCCAATAGTCCCGCGGCGAACGCGCCGTCGTCGCCGCCTCCGGAGATGGCCAGTATGTATACCGGAGGCAACGGTTTGATCGACAGACCGGATCGGGCATGCGCCTCTTCCTCGCGTTTGAGGTCTTGAATGACTGATTGAATAAACGGCGCCAGGTCACGATCCAACCAGAAGCGTGCATTGGGAATATCCGGAATGCCCGCTCGCTCGGTCTGATCGGGTGGTACGGCTTCAATACGCGGAAGCGTTCCGCACGCCTGCAGCACTACGGTCACGGCGAGTGTTGCGACCAGCGCAACGAACGCAGCTGATTTCATGGCTGGCCCACAGCGCGCCATTATATTTCGCAGTGCATCCGAACATGCATTGGCTTCTGATACATGGTTGCTACACAGGCCCAGTCGATAGACGCAAAAGACCTTGTAAAATCAGTGGTTAGATCGTGGCCGATGGAGTCCGGTCGTCCACCCCAACCCTGATTTTTTGGCTCTTAAGCCACGGATTTTAAATCGATTATGGAGTCGTGGACCAACTGAGCTCCGAGGAGACGCAGGCACCAGAAGCATGCGGCTTGGTTAGTGCCCGATAACGGCGCCGGCGCGACGGCAGTGTTCGGCCTCCAAGGACGCGCCCAGCGTCGCCAGGAGTGCGTGTTTGCCGCGCGGAAGTCCTTGCATTTTTTCGCGCGGGGCCCCGATGGGCGCCTACATTCAGTCAGGGAATGCATGCCATAGCCAGCGGATGCTTTGCGTATAGTTACGGCAAAACGCCCTTAGGCGATGAACGGATTAAGAAGCTGCGGCTTCTTCGCTACCGCCAGCAGCTCCTTGAGAGATGTATTATCGACTCGGCGTGACAAGAACTCAGCGGCCACTTCGTCCGTAAAATCGGCGTTTCTTGTGTAGCGAATCTCCGCTCCTGGGCGTTGCGTATGCGGCACGTACTTCTCTAATTCTCCGTGCGCAATTCGCTCGACCAGCGACCGTTGGGCCGCCTCAACTGCTCGCATCGTGAATTCAAAGGGATCTTCTTCGCTGAGCGCGGGAACAGCGTGGTAGAGGATCGGGCCGCTGTCCAAGCCTCTCGAAAGCAGATGAATCGTCGCCCCAACGTAATGCGGCTTTCCATCATAGAGCGCCCAAAAGTTGCACGACGATCCCCGGTAGTAGGGTGAGAGGCCCATGTGAATGTTTATGGCCTTGCGTTCAACGAGAAAATCAATCAGCCAACCTTTGATATAACTCGCCCCGAACACGATGTAGAGATCCGAGTTCAGAGCTTCTGAAAGCGGAGCGCGCTGAAGATAGTTTAGATCGCCGCTCTTGATGGCAAGCGTCCGAGCATTGGTCGAAGAAAACGATAGGTCCCCAAACAACTTCAATTCCGCGGCCATAACATGCGAAAAGTAGCGTTGCATAACGTCCGACTTCCTGAAGAAGTCTTCTACCATTCCTGGACGCACAGTCGTGGCTTCAATAACCGCATAAGTGACTTCGCTCACAGATGCGAGCCGTTCGATCAACCCGATATGTCGAGGCTGGTTGCTTGTGAACACAGTCACTTTCATTCCGCCATTTCCTTCAATATGTTGGCGTGGTCCTCCCGCGGTATTTCAAGGGACGATTTGACGTCCGTCACACTGGTGCTGCTTCGAAATCCGATCTCAATGTTCTGACTGTTTAGAATCTGTAAGGTCGCATCCGTGTAATTGCCGCAAGGATGGGACATCGAACATGGCGCGACCTTCAACACTTCGCGAAGGTGTTCGTAATTGCGGCGGTATTCGGTCTCTTGCGAGGCGTAGTCCAACAGGTGCAGCATCGTTGGATGTGAATAGGAGTGCAGCCCAAGCAAATGCCCTTCGGATTGGATGTCACGGAGGCTCTGATTGTTCATCCACAGTTTCGCCAGCACGCTTTTCGGCTCGAAGCTGTGAGAGCGCATCAACATACGCATCACCTCTTCGTATCGCTCCTTGCCTAGCGTATGGTCACGCAGATATCGGAACCATTTGTCATTGTGCGTATAGAAGGGGTACGCCTTCAGATACTCTGGTTCGTCGTAGTCCGATTCCGCCCGTTCATATTCGTTGCCGATCAGCTTGCGCACGTGTGCGCTGAACTCCCTGTAGAAGTCGTCTACCGACGTGAACTCACTGGTTCTGAAATATCGGTAGATTTCCAGGTAGTCTGGATCGCCCATGAACGGCGACGAATACACGAAAAAGAATGCTTGAAGTCCTCTTGCCTTTAGTATTGGGATCGCGATGTCGGACTGGCATAGAAGCGCATCGTCGAACGTTAAACAGATATCCCGAGATCCGGTGGTCCTTGTCTTCATCCTGTAAAGATACTCATCGGCATCGAGTAGCGAGTATCTGTCTGACAACCAGTCGATCATCGAGGAGAACTGTTCGGCAGACAATGCGCCTTGCCCGGCGGGGTGGCGCTCGTCATGAAAATGATGGAACATCACAGCGTGCGTATAGTCTCTTATCGTCGCAGCTCCCATACGTAGCCTCTTACATTAACAAGCGCTGGCGCGGTCTGAGCATCGACCGGCGTCCTCGCAAGCCTGCACCCGAAAAGCTCTATCGTCCATCAGACGTCCATCAGAGCATTGTGGAACCAAACCCATGCTCGAGCGCTCATGCGCGCGATTCGACGGCGGCGCAGTGCCGCGATGCAGGCTCGCGTGCTTCGGTACGGATTCGCGAATCCGCCGGACGATTTCGCGTATGTCAATTTCCAAGGCGAAGTGCCTGATATCCAGCAAGCGTAGTTCCACACGCTGCCCATACGCGGCTCCAGGAGCACAGCCTAGAATTCGCCGCTAAGATGCTGGCATGAAACATTACATTCTTCTGATACACTGGGTGTTACGCAGGTCCCATTGATAGACAAAAAAGTCTTGTAGAATCAGCATTTTGAACATGGTCGATGTAGTCCCGTCGCCCAGCCCATTTGAGGGGGCCGTTAGCTCAGCTGGTAGAGCAGGAGACTCTTAATCTCTTGGTCGTAGGTTCGATCCCTACACGGCCCAATTCCTGCGATCTCAGGTTACACCCCTGCGCCGCACAAGCTCGGTGCTGTCGAGAGCGGCGAGCACCTCGCCGAGGATCGTCACCGCCTTCCAGACGTCGACGAAGCGCAGGTACAGCGGCGTGAAACTGAAGCGCACCACGTCGGGGGCGCGGAAGTCTCCGATCACGCCGCGCGCGATCAGCGCCTGCATGAGCTCGTAGCCACGCAGATGGGTCAGGGCGACGTGGCTGCCGCGCCGCGCAGGTTCACGGGGCGAGGCAAGCGCCAGGCCACTTCCGACCAGAGCCTCGACCCGCGCGATGAACAGTTCGCTCAAAGCTTCGGACTTGCGCCGCACATCGTGCAGGTCCACGTCGTCCCAAATCTTCAGCGCGCCTTCGAGTGCGGCGAACGCGATCAGTGACGGCGTGCCGGAACGATAGCGTGCCATGCCTGGCGCGGGTTCGTAGTCGTCGGCGAACTCAAATGGTGCCACATGGCCCATCCACGCGGCGAGCCCTGGGCGGATCGTATCTTGTAGATCGCGCCGCACGTAAAGGAAGGCGGGTGCACCCGGGCCGCCATTCAGGTATTTGTAGGTGCAGCCAACCGCGAAGTCCGCCCGCGCAGCACCGAGATCTACCGCCAGCGCACCGACGCTGTGGGACAGATCCCACAGGATCCGCGCGCCTTGCGCGTGCACGTGTCGGGTGAGTGCCTGCAGATCGAGAAGTTCCGCCGTTTTGTAGTGGATGTGTGTGAGCACCACCAGGAAGGTCGACTCATCGATTTGGGACAGTAGCTCAGATCGGGGCGCCGCGACCAGCTCGATCGCGCCGCCCAGAAGCGCAGCCAAGCCCTGCAGCACATAGATGTTTGTCGGGAAGTTACCCGACTCGGTGACGATACGGTGGCGCCTGCCACGCGTCATCGCCGCAGCCGATGCAAGCTTGAACAGGTTGACCGAAGTCGAGTCCGCGACCAGCACTTCGTCGGCGGCCGCTCCAATCAAAGGTGCTATTTTGGCGCCCAGGCGGTGGGGCAGGTCGAACCAGCCGTGCACGTTCCAGCTACGGACCAGGTCGTGACCCCATTCATCCTCGATCAGTGCCCGCGTGCACGCCACCGAGGCGTGTGTCAGCGCGCCCAGCGAGTTGCCGTCCAGGTAGATGACGCCAGGCTTGAGGCGGAACTTATCCCGTATGGGCGCCAGCGGATCGCGCGCGTCCCAGGCCTCGCAGTCGGCGCGGCTCGCCGGCGGCATCACGTGGCGTGCCTCGTGCTGCCTCCGCGATAGCGCCAGAAATAGATGACCGCCAGCAGCGCCAGATACGGCAACCCGAACACCAGCGTCATTCGAAACGCGTCCGTAAAAGCGGTAGTCAGCAGCAGCGCCGCCATGAGTGCGGCGCCAAGCAGCGGCGTGGCCGGGAAGCCCCACATGCTGAATGACGTGGGCGCAGTACCTTCCCGCAGGCGCTTTCGGCGGAAGAAATAATGCGTCACAAAAATCATCATCCAGGTGAACATGGCGCCGAACACCGACACGCTCACCATCATCAGAAATGCGCTGCCCGGAGCCACCACGCTCAGAACTGCCGCCAGGGCTATGCCCGACGTCGACACCAGTAACGCGTTGAACGGAATTCCGCGTGCCGTCAGCCTGCCCAATCCGCGCGGCGCTTGTCCGGCGCGCGCCAGGCTGAACAGCATGCGCGTGGTGATGTAGAGCTGGCTGTTCATGGCTGACAGCGCCGCAACCAGGATCACGAAATTCATCACGCCGACCGCGGCGGGCAGATGCAACCTCTCGATCACCATGACGAACGGACTGCGCGCCGAGCCGGCCTGCGTCCATGGCAGTACGGCGAGCATCAGCGCCAGCGTCAGAATATAGAACAGGACCAGACGGGCGACGGTCGAGCGAAATGCACGCATGATGGCCACCTCGGGCCGCGCGGCCTCGCCGGCCGCGACCGCGATCATCTCGATGCTGAGGTAGCTGAAGATCGCCATGATCACCGCGACCCACATGCCACCAATGCCATGGGGCAGGAAGCCGCCGAATGCGGTGTAGTTACGAAAGCCGACCGACCCTGCGGAATCGTCAGCAGGCACACCGATGCTCTGCAAGACGATGTAACCGGCGAGCAGAATGAATGCGACGATCGCGCTGACTTTGACCAACGAGAACCAGTACTCGACCGAGCCGAAAGTGCTGACGCTGAAAGCATTCACCGTGATCAACAATGCCGAGAATGCCAGGATCCAGACCCAGCCGGGCACTGCCGCAAACCAGAAACTCATATACAGCGCCACTGCGGTGACTTCGGTACCCACGGCGAGCACGATGCAGGTCCAGTACGCGTAGCGAACCATGAAACCCGCCAGTGGACCCACGTAGTGTTCCGCATAGGCGCCGAATGATCCGGTGGTCGGGTGCGCGACCGTCATTTCCGCGAGACACCCCATGAGCAGCAGCGCGATCAGCGCTCCGATCGCGTAGCTGACCAGAACACTGGGGCCGGCAGTGCCTATGGCAAAGCCGCTGCCGAGGAACAGACCGGTACCGATGGCGCCGCCGATCGCGATCATCGTCAGTTTGGCGGCGCTCAGGGTTCGGCGCAGCCCGCTCTCGCGTTGGACGATGGCGGAGAATGCGCCATCGCTGTGGGTCGCATCGTGCATGTTATTGTTGGCTCTGACGACAGACGCGGCAATTCTAGCCTGATCCAGTAGACTGCGCCGATATGCACAATCACCGGCAGAATCCCGGATTCGGCCTGTTATGTGACGCGGTCGCGTACCGCCGACTGGTGGTGGTGACGGGCAGCGGCGTGTCCGTTGGCGTCGCCCAGCCAGGCTCCGAACCGACGGCGCTGCCGACCTGGCACTTGGTTCTCAGCCAGCTGCGTTCGCGCTTTGCCGCTCGCCTTGGAGCCGCGGCGGCGGATGTGGATCTGTTGCTGAGTGCGCAGCCGAGGGGGGCGGACTACCTGATCGAGGCCGCCACCCTGATCCGCGAAGCCGTGGGTGTGGGCAACTATCGAGACGCGGTCGTGCAGCTCACCACCGCTCCCGACGATGCCAGGTCGCCGTTGCACGATCTCATCGAAGATCTCGAGCCGCTTGGGATCATTACTTTCAACTACGACCTGGGGCATGAAAATGCCTATCGGGCCCGGCGCCGCGACCAACATCTGATGCATCGCGCCTTCTATTCCGATGAGCGGAAGCTTCGGGCAGTGCTCGCCGGGGATTTTCAATCCCGCTTCCTGCTCAAGGCGCATGGCTGCATATCACGCCCGAAGACGATCGTACTGGATCGCGCGTCGTATCGCGAAGTGATGGCCCGTCAGCTCGGATACCGGGCGTTTGCACACCATGTTCTGGCGCGCTTCAGCGCCCTGATCGTGGGATTTGGCCTGAACGATCCCGACTTCGAGGACCTGCTGCAGAGTTTCGAGGCCAATTTCGGCGGTGGCGTGGGCGAGCATGTGTACATCTGGAAACGGGGCCAGCGCGAGGATGAGGAGGCGCGCGCCCTCGTCCTGCGGCGACGCTACGGGCTGGTCTGCATCTTCGTCGACAGCTTCGACGAGGTGCGCACGGTGATCAGCGATACACGCACTCAAATGGGCAGCAAACTGCGCCACACGATCTCCGCAACCCTCAAGAGAAGTGCGGATGTCGAGCAGTTCCGCCAGCTGCGACGCAAAGCTCACATTGAGCTCGGACGATTGAGCGCTGCGGGAGCAAGTGTTGCAGGCACAGCGCTCATGGCATGCGTGACCGATGAGACCAATCCGGTGCTGGTACGGGCCGAGGCGGCGTATTCACTCGGGAAGATCCGGCCTACGCCACCCGGGGTAGCCGATTTCCTGCTCGACAGGATCGACCTGCAGGTGCCAGCGGCGATCGTGACCTCAACACTCGCGGCGCTGCTGCAGCTGGACCCACCGGTGGACGAGCAACTCGCAATCTGGACGAGAAAGGCCGCCGCACTGGAATCGGTCTGCCGGCAGGTGGACGCTCTGTCGGAGGCAGAGTTGGGCGTGCGAGAGCCGCCCCGGGCGCGAAAATACCTGGAAGCGCTCATCGCCCGGTGGAGAGCGACCAGCTCCTGACAGGGCCCACCGCGACCCGGTCGGGAAAGAAACGACGCAAGCCCTGCTGCCGTGGACTTATACTAAATCCAGTCAGGCACTTGGCCAGGCGATGCTAGCAATACCGTGA
>Ga0210394_10008160_pt1 | contig 10855 bp, 9 predicted proteins | sample IncBWC12MmetaG_FD_160121 | JGI IMG/M metagenome (GOLD analysis project Ga0210394, IMG submission 160121) | Forest soil microbial communities from Barre Woods Harvard Forest LTER site, Petersham, Massachusetts, United States - Inc-BW-C-12-M | ecosystem: Environmental > Terrestrial > Soil >... | reverse complement strand
AGCGGGCCGACCGGGAACGCCTGCGCGTACTTCGTCTGGTAATCCTTCGCCATCTCCGGCGTCGCTTCGTTGACCGCCGCGCCGAGGGCCTGGAATCCCTTCGGGCCGTAGTCTGCCTGTAGCTTATCCAGTAATTGCGAGAACCTCTGGCAATGCGGGCAGGTGGTGAGCAGGAACTGCACCACCACGACTTTACCCTTGTAGTTCGAAAGCACGATATGCTTGCCGGTCGAATCGGTGAAATCGAGGGGCGGCGCGGGGCGCGGGATCGGGCCGCCGGCGAATGCTACGGACCCCAGAGTGATGAGAACAGAACTCAAAATAAGCGATCGCATGTGTGTGTCTTCCTCAAAGATTTAGGATAAGGGTTTCTTGGTAGGAGCGGGCGCAGGAGCGGCTTTGTTGCTTGCGCCGGTCCCCGGCCCGGGCTTCGCGGCCCCGCCTTCAGCCAGCAGCTTCTCGATCGAGGCGCGAAGGTGAGTCTCGTCCTGAAGGGGCATCGCCGCGCTGGGGTTGGGCTCGGTCTGTTCGCGGATCTGGCCTTTCTTGTCGATCAGGACGATCTGCGGAACCACGAAGCGCTCAATGATCGAAAGGTTCAGAAAGCTCAAAACCGTATCCCGGCCTACCGGGCCCACCGGAAATCCAACTTTATTCTGCAGGACGTAGTTGCTCACCATGGCGTTGTCGGCCTCGTTGAACGCAGCGCCCAAGGCCTGGAATCCCTTGGGTCCGTAATCGGCCTGGATTTTGGTCAGCAACTGCGAGTATTTCTGGCAGTGCGGGCAGGTGGTGTACAGGAATTGAACCACCACCACTTTGCCTTTATAGCTGGTCAACAGGTCGTGCTTTCCACCCGGTTCGACGATCTCCAGTTCCTTGGCCGGCCGAGGCAGTACCGGCGATGCGGCAAAGGCGCCAACGCCAAGGGCTACCAAAAGAGCAAAAGGTGTGAGCAATCGCATGGTCATAGTCTATCGCATCCTTTCACGGGTTTGGAGACAACCCACATGGAGTGGAGCCCATCAATCCCGGTTCGTTTCCAAACACTAGTTTCCGTCGAGTGCCCAAAAAGATTCGCCTCCGAAATAACCTGTCCAACCGCTTCCTTCGGTCGCGGCTCGAAACCTTTACAGAGCCGTGACCAAAGGGAGCGGACGAACGCGGCTAGTCTAGCTGCCCGTGGTGAAGGTCGTTCGGGCCAGACAAAGGCAGATCTCCGACCTGCCGGCTACTTCTGCCACGGGCTGCAGCGGCTACGGCAGGCCCTCCAGGGATTGCACCGAGTTCCCCATTGCCCGCACCTGAAATTTTCCGCTATCGCCCGTTCCCGAAAGCCCAGTCGCGGATTGCGCGGAGACATCCAGCTTTTTCCACTTGCCCTTGAGCACCTGACGGTACATCGCCACAAAGGTCCGCGCGGCTTCCGGCGAATCCCAATCGAGAACGAACGTGAGCACGGGGTGCTTGTCGTGCTTGTTCTCGTACAAGCGATAGGAACCGCCGCGAAAATGCGCAGCCTCCGCGGCGCCCGCGAGTTCCTCGGTGTATTGACGAAGCAAAGCGGACACATCGAATTCCCCGAGCGCCCCGTCCGCCAGCTCGCGAAACTGCTTCGCCGCCGGTTTGCCCAAAGCCGCGTCCAGCGTGGGTGCTTCGGTCATGTCCGGTTTCAGCTTGCTGAAATAGGTGTCGGGATGCAGGATCTGCTGGGTGCTGACGGGCGGATGATCGAACACCTCTTCGAAGGCGCCGCGCCCCAGCTTGCGAAATACCGCGTCCTGAAACAGGATTCCGCGATTGTAGGGAAACACCAACGATTCGCGGATGTAAAGAGGTGCACTCGAATACACTGGGCCTTCGGCGCCGGCCGAGTTCGCCAGCTCATCCAGACGGTTCGCGGGAATTTCGCCCCGGCCGGTACGGGTCCAGAACAGGTAGGCCCAGCTCAGCCAGGTGGCTTGGCCCTCCATGACGGCCTGCCTCGCGGTGGAGGCATCGTCGTCGGGATTTCCTTCCTTCATGTACTTGCCGAGGTTGTGATGCTGATCGGCCAGGGCGTGAGCCAGTTCATGCACCAGAGCCAGGTGCGCCTCTTCGTCGTCTTTGGTGCTATCCAAAATGAACAGCCGCTTCTTGTTGTAGTCGTAGAAGGCCGCGGCCTGCTCGCTCAATAAATCCACGGTTTCGCCTACCAGGTTGAAGTTGGGCGGCACCAGGCCGAACATCTTGAGCGTCTGCTCCTCCGCGCGGACTTCCCTGGGGCTGTCGTCTTTCATATGATCCTGCATCATGCGTTTGAAGTCGGCCTGACGCAGGATTTCGGCGGGAACCTTGCGCTCCACCTTCCAGCCGGTGATCTGGGAAAGACCCTCCAGGATGGGACCCACCTGCTCGAAGAGCTTGCTTTTGGGCTGCGCCAGCGCGGCCGAAGCCCACAGCGCGAGCAGGATCAAACGACGGAGCATGAAAACGTCTAGCGTAGCACGCGCTACAATGAAGAAACCCATGGCCGACGAAAATCTTTATAAAGCCGAATATCAAGGCAGCGGTACTTTTATCATCAGCAAGCCCAAGCGCAAGGCTGCCAAGCTCCGTCAAACCAGGCTCAAGAGCCCCAAGCGGGGCGCGCGTAAATCGTAAATAAATACAAGGTCGGAGGTAGTTGCGCGTGCGCTCCCTCACGGTCGCGGTTCTGTTACTAAACCGCGCGCGTCAGCAAGCGCACATTCGCACAAAGCCCAGCGAAGCCAGTCCGGCTGAATGGAAGATCGCTCTCTACAATGAGCGGGTGGGGTTGGAGGGCGGGACTCGGGCGGATTCTACAATCGGGGTTGGGGTTGCGGGACCGTTCTGGCTTCACCGGGTTATCTCACCCCGAGCCTAAGGCGCGAGACGCTGCAAAATTCGTGCGCCGCCCGCTACCTCATTCATTCTGTTGGGAAAGAAATTCTTGCGATGGATGTGACGGTCAGCGCGGCAATCTTATTGCCCGTAAACTGCCGCGCCGGCGAGCATGGCGAGCGGGTACTCAATTAGCTGCCACGCAACCGGCACCCATACAAGATTGTGCGGAAGAATTCCCGGGAACCCCGAGTGCAGGTACGCGGCCGCATACACCGAAGAAAGGAACCATACAACCAAACCCGCACACGCGGCAGCCGTGAAACGCCCACCGAAGCGGGGACGGATTACCGCGTACAACCAGCCCATCAGCACCCCTTGCGCGAACGTCAATGCCAGCAGCGACACCAGATTCATCGGGTCGTCAGGCGCGGTCAGGTGCAGGGCTGCGTATGCTGTCCTGCCGGCGTCCGCGAGGATTCCCGCGTGCAGCGCGGCCTCGCCAATATTCATGACGAGCCCCGCGGCCAAACCCGCGATCACCAGGCGTCCGGTTTTCATCTCTTCCTCCCGCCGGTGTCGAAGCGATCCTGAAGGGTCTTGAGCGTGGAAGCGTTCCCGGCTTCGAAGAATTTCCGCATGGCCATCGATTCCTCATCCGTTCCATAGCCCATGCTGGCGATGCGAACATGCGTCTGGTTGTTCCCCAGGTCCGTGAGCGTGATCACCGTCCAAGGGTTCTTCCAAGCCTCTTTGAACGGGAACGATTTGGGAGTCCGCTCAATACGAATGGCAATCATGCGCCGCGGCTCAAAGGCCAGGATTCGGTTTTCGATGGTCTCCTCGTCACCCAGGACGCCAGTCGCGCTGTAGTGCGAGCGGATGAGGCCGCCAACCCGAAAGTCCACGTCGGCCTGGGCGACTCCCAGCGACTTGTATCCTTCCGATGAGGTCCAAATGTTCCACACCGTAGCCACCGGAGCATTGATATCCGCCTCGTTAACGAAGTTAGGAGCAACGTTACCCCCCTGCGAGAACAGTGGCGCGGATAAGAGGACAGCTAAGAAGATTTTCCTTTCCATGAAACCCTCCTTGAGATTCTTTTCTTCGCGGGCGGCTTTTCCGCGGCGCGCGCGAGGAGTAAATTCAAATGCTCGCGGAGCACGGCCACCGATTCGTCAAACGGCCTCAGGTCATTCGCGGCGCGCGCCTGCATCAATCCGCCTTCCATCACGGTCAGGATGAAACGCGCCAGCCGGGCGCGGTCCACATCGGGCGGCAGCCGGCCGGCCGCTTCCACCAGCCAGCCCTCGACGCGGCTGGCCCAATTTTCGAAATTCCGGTGAATCAACCGCCGGGCGTCCGGATTCCCATCGCTCACCTCCAGCGCTAAATTCCCGATGGGACAACCCATCCGGCAGCCATGCCGCACCATCCCGTCGCGATACTGGTTGAGGAGCGCGAAGATGCGCTCGATCGGATCGGGAGTCCGGCTCTCAACAGGCTCCATTACGGCGGGCTCGAGATAGCCGATCGCGAATTCAAGCACGTCCAACAAAAGCTGGTCCTTGCTCTCGAAGAAGTGGTACAAGCTGCCCGGATTGACGCCCGCCTCCCTCACGATGGTCGCGATTCCGGTGGCGTGGAAGCCCTGTTCGTGAAAGAGCTGGAAGGCGGTCCGAAGGATGCGTTCCTTGGTTTCCGGCTCGGAGGGCGACTTGAGTTGAGCGGGCACTCAAATAGTATTGAGCGAATGCTCAAGTGCTGTCAAGTGGGGTTGAACCGCTCCCTTTGGTCGCGGCTCGGAAACGTGACCGGCCCGTGGTGACCGCTCTGCGCAGGCCGAAGGCCTGCTCTACTTGCAGCCCTGTGGGCAGGCCTGAGCCCCGCCGGCGGCCCGGCTGAGCCGCGACCAGAGGGAGTGGTTAGAAGAAAACAACTACAGGGCCATCTTCTCCAGCTTGCGGTATAGAGTCTTGCGCTCGATGCCCAGAATCTTGGCGGCGCGGCTCTTGTTCCCGTTGGTCGCGGCCAGGACGCGGCGGATCTGTTCGGCTTCGGTGTCCGCCAGGGTTTCGCTGGAGCTTTCGCGGGAATCCATCTGTTCGATGGCATGGCGCACCGCGGCCGTGTCGATGCGGCCGCCCGGAGCAAGAATCGCTAACCGTTCCATCATGTGCTGGAGCTGACGGATGTTGCCGGGCCAGCTATACTCCTCCAGGGTCTTCAACCCGGAATGGATCAGGCGGGTGTCGAGCTTATAACGCTCGTTATAGCGCTTGAGGAAATAATCCACCAGCAGGGGAATGTCGCTCGACCGCTCGCACAAAGGCGGGACCACCAGGCGAACTACGTTGAGGCGATACCACAGATCCTCGCGGAACTTGCCTTCGTCCACCTGTTTCTGGACATCGCGATTGGTGGCGGCGATGACGCGCACGTCCACCTTGCGGGCGCGCGCGGACCCCAGCGGCCGCACTTCACGCTCCTGCAAAAACCGGAGTAATTTCAACTGAAATCCCAGGTCGATATCGCCGATTTCGTCCAGAAATACGGTTCCGCCGGCGGCCGCTTCAAACACGCCCATGCGGTCGCGATCGGCGCCGGTGTAAGCGCCCTTGAGGGTTCCGAACAGCTCGCTTTCGAGCAGCGACGGCGCGATGGCTCCGCAATCCACCGGCGCGAAGGCTTGCGATGCGCGCCGGCTGCTGCGATGAATCATGCGCGCAATCAGCTCCTTGCCGGTGCCGGTTTCGCCTTCAATCAATACCGTCGCATCCGTGGGCGCTACCTTTGAGATGGTCTTGTAAATTTCAACGATGCGCTGCGAGCTGCCGATCATCTCGGTTTCCGGCAAATCCTCAACGGCGGCCACTTCGTCGCCCTCTTCCGCGGCCAGCGATTTTTCGGCGCGTTTGATGGTGTCGATCATGTGCGCCATCTCGAAGGGCTTGGCCAGATACTCGAATGCCCCGCCCTCGGTCGCCGCCATGACTGTTTCCATGCTGCCGCGGCCGGTCATCAAAATCACGGCGCAGTCCGGATTTTGCCGGCGGGCCGTGCGCAGCACGTCGATTCCCGTCCGCTCATCCAAATAAATATCGGAAATCACGATGGGATACGAATGGTGCTCCAGGCGATCGATGGCTTCGTGGGTCGAAGACACGGCCTCGACCGTGTAGCCCTCCAATTCCAGGCACAGGACCATCGTGGTCCGTACCGATTGGTCATCCTCGACGATCAGCAGTCTTTGCATTTTCGGGAGCGGGCGCGTGTACTTTCATTACTATGGTAAAGCATGAGCCGTGTCCCGGTTCACTCGAGACGTCGATGCGCCCGCCGTGGCGAGCGACAATCTGCTCCACAATCGAGAGCCCGATGCCGGTGCCCACTTCGCCGGACGCCTCGGCGCCCTTGGTTCGATAGAACTTTTTGAAGATGTTCTGGACTTCCTTCGAGTCCATTCCGATCCCCTGGTCCTTAACCGCGAGACGCAGCTCATTGCCAGTGCGTTCCGAAAAAACGCGAATCTGCGTTCCAGAGGGTGAATATTTCACCGCATTGGTGAGCAAATTGTAGAACGCATACTCCATTAATTCGCGATCGCCCACCAGAACGCCGTCCACGGAGCCTTCGAGCGCTATGCCGATCTGCTTGCGCTCGGCGAGCGGGGTAACGCGTTGCATGCAGGCTTCGACCATGTCGGCGGCCTCGAAAGCCACCCGCTTCAGCTCCATCTGACCGTCGGCGAGGCGCTCGACGTCGAGGAAGGTCTGGATGATGCGCGCGAGGCGCTTGGATTCTGAGTTGATCATGCCGCTCAACTGATTGCGCTTTTCTTCGGGTAAGTTGTAGCGGGTCATGATCTCGCTGGAGCCTTGAATCGCCGTCAGCGGCGTGCGCATTTCATGCGCCGCCCAGTGGATCGCCTGCTGATAGCGGGAGCGCTCCGATTCGGTGCGGTCCAACTGCCGCCGTACGAAGAAGTGCTGATACGTCGCCGCGCCGGCCGAGCAAAGCCACGCCGCCAACACCGGCGCAACATACGGAAATACGATGTTGCGTTGGAACAGCCAAACCGGGAAAATATGCGCGAATGCCAGCAGAGCGACGCCCGCGGCGTAGGCCGGCCAGCCCGCCAGCATGCCGAAGATCAATCCCGCCGCTACGGCGATGCCCAGCGAAACCAGCAACACGGAGTAATCGCGAGCACGCGCCAGATAGTCGCCATGGATCAGCGTCTCGAAAGCCTGCGCGTTCGCCACCACCCCTACGACATTCTCTCCATATGGATTCACCAGCCGGTCGCGGGTGGCGGATTGCGCGGTCTCGCCCAGAAAGACGGCTTTGCCGCGGATGTCGGAAAGTCTCGCGCCGATGTCCTGGACTGGAATCACGGGAATTCCACCTTTATCTTCTTCGAGCGGCAAATACCGAATGAGCAGCGGGCGTCCTCCCTCTTCAGAGCCCTTCGGCACGGGGATGGTGAGCTCGCCCACCTGCACGTCGTCCGACGCTGAAGACGTAACGATGGGCTGGCCCAACGCCACGCTGACGGCGACCAGCGACAAGGCCCAACGGTGCTGATGGGCCGCGATTCTTTCGAGCGGAATCTGGCGGGTAACGCCGTCCAGGCGGTCCGCGGGCAATTCGACGAGTCCAAGATGGCGCGGGTCCGCCGGGGCGAACCGGGGCAGCGGGTCTTCCCACTGACCATCCACAACCTCCGACGGCAGAATAAGGTTAGGCGTCGCGCGCAAGGACGCTTCCAGGCGCGCGTCTTCAACGGGGTCGCCGGCGTCATGGAGGATCACATCGATCGCGACCAGCTTGGGCTTCGCCTCGGCGAGCTTGTCGAGGGCCTCGGAGAGAATCGTCCGCCGCGCGCGAGGTCCGCCGTAGGCTTCGAAGGTCTTCTCGTTGATACCGACCACCACGGATTGCGGCTCCCAAGCCGGCCGGCGCCGCGAGCTCATCCAGTCGTAGGCGCCGTTGTCGATTCTCTGCGCCACCGTGGACAGGCCGAAGGCGATACAGAAACACACCGCGACCACCGCTGCGTAGCGCCATGTTCCCGCCGTCGCCTTCATAAATGCATTCTCGTGGGCGGCGAAGATCGCTCCCTACGGTCACGGCTCAGAATGTGGCGTGCTGAGCCGCGACCCGAGGGAGCGGTTGGACGCCTACTTGCCAATCCGCTTCTCAATTTCGCCGGGCTCGCGCGGCAGTGCGCCGCTCAGGAGCTTAGCGCCGCTGTCGGTCACCAAAATGGTGTCCTCGATCCGAACGCCGATGTTTTCTTCCGGAATGTAGATGCCCGGCTCAATGGTGATGACCATGCCGGCTTGCAGAGGCCAGTTCAAATCGCCGGGATCGTGAACGTCCAGGCCGACGTAATGTCCCAGGCCGTGCGTGAAGTACTGACCCAATGACTCGCCGTGAGCATCTTTGCCATGAGAGTCGATGTAATCGTGGGCGATCTGTTGCAAGGAGCCCTTGCCGCCGCGCATGACCGCACCCGGCTTCACCGCGGCGATGGCAGCTTTCTGCGCGCCCAGCACAACCTCGTAGATCTCGCGCTGGCGCGGTGTGAATTTTCCGCCTGCGGGGACGGTGCGCGTAACGTCGGTGGCGTAATCGGAGCATTCCGCACCCACGTCCATCAGCACCAGTTCCCCGGAATCCACGCGGCGATGATTGGCCATGTAATGAAGGATGACGCTATTGGGTCCGCTGCCGACAATGGGCGCATACGCGCTACGCTCACATCCGCGCTGGAAGTAGACATTGGTCATCGTGGCGGCGATTTCGTATTCGAAGACACCCGGCTTCATCGCTCTCCAGGCCGCCAGATGAGCCGCCACGGTGGCGTCGGACGCTCCAGAGATTAACCCGATTTCCGCGGGCGATTTCACGGCGCGCAGTCTGGCGATTTCCGTAGCCGCGTTGCGTTCGTCGTGCAGCGGAGCCAACGATCGAAGTTTTTTCGCGCCGGCGTCGCTGGGAAGCGTGTAGATGTTGGGAGACGCCTCCAACAGCCGCAAATACGTGGATTCGACGGCCGAGCGCGGCAATACCTTTGCGAATCCGGCCTTCTCGAGAGCGTCTTTGTCGTCCGCGGCGGTCTTGCGGCCGGTGAAAATTTCGGACTGGGTGTTTCGCGGCGGCAGAAACAGGATCTCCTCACCGTGGGTAAGCAACATCACCGCGCCCGGCTCGCGCCACCCGGAGAGGTACAGAAAATTGGGTTCCTGGAAAAAGGAGGTGTGCAGATCCTCCGGCTCTTCCGCGCCGAACAGCACCATCACGCCGTCGAGCGACTTGCGCAGATCCGCGCGCCGCTGTTTGTATTCGGAGGGCGAGATTCCGCCCGCGAAAAGGGGCAGAAGTCCGAACACAAGAACGCCCGTCAGAGTCGATGCTCGCCGCATATTTGCAAGTATACCCTTGCGTCATTGCGATCCGGAGCCGGTCGGATCGCGGCAAACTAACGTCATGAGCGAAACGCCCGATGATGAGGACGGCGAATTGCGGCTGGACCGCTCGCAATTTTCCGTCGTGAGCCTGACGGATACGGACGACTCGCTTGAGTATTGGTTGTCCCGTCCGGTCGAAGAACGGCTGCGGGCGCTGGAGCGCCTGCGCAGGACCTTCTGGGGCGCCGCTGCTACCGCGCGAATTCAACGAGTTCTTGAAGTAGTTAAGCTCGAACATTTTTGAATCCACGGTCATATCAGGGCGACCAGAGATCTCGATATTTGGTCAATGTCAACCCGGAAAATGCACCTAGAATCGATCGAGCGCTTCGCGAATTCGGGTTCGCCACGGCCGCGCTAGACCCAGGTCTTTTTCTCGCCCCGGATAACATGGCCGTTCATGATGACTACCTCTTCCCTATGACCGAGGCGTGGCAATTCCGACGAACCGTTTGCGGCGGCTCTCTCCGGTACAATTAGCCAAGCAAATCCGTCAGAGTGGTTGCAGGAGCCTCATGTTTACTCGTCCCTTTTCTCGTCGTTCCTTGGCCGGGTCGCTCGCGGCTGCCGTATCCGGATTCGTTTGTTTGGGCGCTGCTTTCGCTGGATCCTATAGGGTTAGCGTGATCCCGCCGCCGAGCGGAATGTCCGCGATCGACAGCATGTCGGGTATCAATAATTCCGGTCAAGCCGCTGGAGCGGTCCAGACCCTTCAGGGATTCATCGGCAGCCTTGGAGGCAGCATACTTATTCCGGGTGCCGGACTTGCCTACGCGATCAACGACTCTGGCCAAGTGGTGGGAGTCGCTTCCATTGGTGGGACGGCTCGGGCTTATATCGGCACGGTGTCCGGGATCACGCCGATCCCTGGCGTGGTTGGGGCGGTGGCCTACGCGATTAACAACTCCGGCCTGGTCGCGGGGCTTGAAGGACAGCCCATCCCGAGGGCGTTCATCTCTAGTGGTTCCGGTATCCCGGTTATTCTTTTGCCTTCCGGCTGGGCTAGCTCGGCTGCAAGCGGGATTAACGCCTTCGGGCAGATAACAGGCATTGTTGATGGCGACTTGGGTTTCGACGACCAGCCCTTTGTCGGCACCAGTTCTGGCCTCACGGTCATTCCCCTTCCCGCCGGTTGGACGTTGGCGGATAGTTATGCGATCAACGACAGCGGCCAAATCGCGGGAATGGGATGTCAAATCTTCGGTTGCACCCCGAATCAGGCATTTTGGGGCACAATCGCCGGGATCACGGCAATTCCCCGTCCGTTGGGGGCCACCACCGCCCAAGTAACCTACGGCTGCCTCAACAACTCAGGCGTGATCGTGGGTCAAAGCGACGTCGGGGGATGGATTTGGTGTGCCTCCGGCGGCACCCAACTGCTCAACACTATGGTGCCCTCCGGGTGGAAGATATCGAATGCCATCAGCGTCAGTCAAAACGGGCTCATTCTGGCCCAAGGCAAATTGAATGGCGGTGCCTCTCAATTTGTAGAGCTTATTCCAACAGCAGCCACAACGCCTGCGCCAGGCACCGGA